>Ga0075433_10003265_pt1 | contig 12520 bp, 12 predicted proteins | sample RhiMethybrSRZTD2_FD_75299 | JGI IMG/M metagenome (GOLD analysis project Ga0075433, IMG submission 75299) | Populus rhizosphere microbial communities from Tennessee, USA - Rhizosphere MetaG P. TD hybrid SRZTD2 | ecosystem: Host-associated > Plants > Roots > Rhizosphere > Soil | place: USA... | reverse complement strand
CACCACGCACCATTGCCAAGTTCACGCTGCTCACCAGTCCTCGTATTTGCTGCCATCGAGGGCAGTTCCCGAATACTCGGTGTAGACGTCATAGACGTTCTGCCGGCCCCACGACTTCGAATCGAAATCATCCTGGTAGGAGCGCAATCCCCATTCGTCCTTATGGGTGAAGGGATCGGTCGGAATCCGGCGCAGGAATTTCAGCTTCTTGGTGGAGCCCACTTGCGGCACTCCCTTCATCAGGGTCTCCAGGTCCGGCGGATATCCTTCCGAGTCGACGCCTTCCTTCTCGATGAGCCCCTTGTCGGAGTATTCCTTGTAGAGATCGATGGCTTCGCGCATCATCCGTAGATCCCGGCGCAGCTCCAGCTCCTTCTGCCGTTTGAGGGTCGTCTTCGCTACCGGCAACACGGCCCCGGCCAGTATCAGCAGCACGGCGATGCACACGAGCACCTCGAGAAGCGACAGCCCCGAGTCTCGCCTGCTCACTGACATTCCAGCACCTCGACCCGGCATCATTGGGCCTTCGGACTCACCTGCACCTGCACCCCCGTCGAGAACGCCGCCGGCAGGGGCTGCCCCTGTGGATCCAGCACCGAGGCTTCGGTAAAGCTCAGGGTCGTGGAGCCCGGCGCCGTAGCCAGGAACTGGAAGGTGCAGAGCAGGCCGTCCCCTCCGGCCCCGGTGGGGACGCCCACACGCGCCAGCGCCACGAACACTTCATTGAGGGAACTGGCCTGGGCGTTGTAGATGGTGGTCGCTCCATCCTGCTTCAGAAACCCGCCTTCAGCGCCCGAAACGAACTGCAAGAGCTTCGGATCGTAGGCGACGTGGAACGGCACGCTTCCGACCTTCGCGGCCTGCGTGATCATCACCTGGATGGTGATCGTGTCCCCCACCGTCGCGAGGACGTTGGGGGGACTGAACGCCACGTTCGCCGGCACCAGCGGAAGGGCCGGATTCGGCGCGGGCGGATTTGCGCCACCCCCACCTCCTGAGGCCACAGGCGGGGCCTTGCCCACCGACGTGCCGTTGGCGGTGCCGTTCTGCGCCGCGGCGGGTGCCTGCGTCGCGGGGGCCACGGCCGCTACCAGGGGAGACGCGCCCGGAGTGGGATTCGGGGGTGGCTGTTCCTGGCCGTTGTCTTCCGACACCGTCTGCTCATCGCCCGTCCCATCGGATTCGAAGGGAGCGCCGAAGGGACTGGTCTTGGAGGCGCCGCGCAATCCCACGTCCTGGTCGGTGCCGATCCAGAGAGGCTCCAGATCCACCTGGTTGATGTCGGGCGCCCGGATGATGTGAGGTGTCAGGGTCAGGACGATGTCCGTTTCTTTGCGTTCTGTCTCGGTGGTGCCGAAGAGGTGCTTCAACACCGGTATCTGACCCAGCCCCGGCACGCTGCTCAAGGTGGAGCGCTCCTCTTCCCGGATGAGTCCCGCCAGGAGGTTGGTCTCTCCGTCCTTCAGGCGGATCTGGGTCTCGATTTCACGCGTCCCGATGATCGGCTGGTTGACCCCGCCGCCGGCCGACACCACTCCCGCCACGTTCGACAGCTCCACCTTCAGCTTGAGGGTGATTTCCTTGTTGTGGTGAACCCTCGGCTCCACGTCGATGTTGATCCCGACGTTCTGGTAGGTGAAGGAGGTGATGGGCGCAGCGATGCCGCCTCCCGTGGTGACTGTGTTGAAGGTGGTGGTGGGAATCGGGATCCGATCGCCGATCTTCACGGAAGCCTTCTCCCCTTCCGATACCCGCAGCTGCGGTTTGGCCAGCACCTTGGCGTCGGCGTCGGTGCGCAAGAAGTTGATCACCACGCTCGGGATGGGTCCGATGGCATAGTTCCCCAGCTGCTGCAGCAGCCCCAGGTTGTTCAGCGGCACCGTGGATCCCGCGGTGAATCCGATGGTCAGGGACTTTCCCGAGCCTCCGGCGGAGCCCGCCAGGTCGATGCCCAGGTTCTGCAGCAGATTGCGGTTCAATTCCAGGAGCTGCACGTCGATGATCAGCTCCGATTTCGCCTTGTCGTTCGACTCGATGATTTTCTCGGCCACCTGCACCCGCTCCGGCGTATCGCGAATGGTGATGGCGTTGAGCCGGTCGTTCTGGGCCAGCTGGCGCGCATCCAGCAGGGTCCGCAGCAGCACCTGGACGTCCTTCACGTCGGCGTTGCTCAGGTAGAAGGTCTGGATGACCAGGTCGTCGTATTCCTTGTGCTTCTGCTGGTTGTCGTCGGCGATGAGGATGGTGTTCTCGTCCCAGACCTTGAAGAAATGTTTGTTCTGCGCCATGAGGTTGTCGAGCGCCTTGCTGAAGGTGACGTCCGTCAGCTCCACGGTGATTTTCTTGTTCAGATCCACCCGCTCGTCATACAGGAAGTTGATCCCGGTGGCCTTGCTCAAGGCGTCGTACACCTTGTGGATCGACTCATCCTTGAACTTCAGGGCGATGGGGATGTTCGACTTGGGGTTGAGCCGGGGGGTGACCCGGCCGACCATCTTGGCCTTCTCCTTCATCTTCTCGATTTCGCTGGGCCCCTTCCCCCGCTGTTTCCGGTACTCCTCGACGAGCTTCACCAGCTCGTTGGCGGCGTACTGGTTGGAGGGGTCGAGCAGCACCGCCTGCTGCATTTCACCGATGGCCGCTTCCGTCTGCCCGGCGGAGACATACTTCTGCCCCCGATCGAAATGCTCCTGCGAGGCGCGCAGCCTGGCCCGGGCCAGGGCCGTCTTGTATTTGATCTCCCCGGGCTTTTGCGCCAGCGCTTTCGAGAAGGCCAGGACCGCCTGGTCGAAATTCTCCGCCTCCATGAACTTCTCCCCCTCGTGGTACGGGCTGGTGCTGGCGCAGGCCGCCAGGGGCACCAGGACAAGGAGCAGAATGGCGATACGCGATATTGCCTGCCTTGGCTTGATCATCAATTTGGCCTCGGGGGTGTCTCTCCCGTTAAGGAAAACCCTTCCCACCTCACGGTCCCATCCGGAGTTTCTGATACTGGTCCGCAAATTGGGGGTCGACGTAGCCAATCTTAACCCAGTCGTAGCCAATGTCTAAAACCTTGAATTGCCGTTCCACCACATCGCCGGTGCGGGCCAGCAGCATGTCCTCGCCGCTGTAGAGCACCGCCATCTTGTCGTGCTCCGAGCCCAGGTAGCCGGAATAGCGCAGGGTGATCGCCGGCGGCATCGGCTTGGGAGGCGGTGGCGGCGTCACTCCCACCGGCAGGCCCGTGGCGGGATCGATTGGGGGCTGGTTCTTGGCCGCTTCCTCAGCCGCTGCCTGGTTTTTCTGCGCGTCGAGCTCCGCCTGGATGGCTGCCTGCCGCGCCTGCTCCGCCGCCAGCTTCGCCGCTTGGATCCGCGCTTTCTCTTCGGGGGAGGGTTCCGGGGGCGGCAGATTCCCGAATCGGAAAATGTTCCGCTGTGTCGGATCGTACGGGACCGGCTCGTCGCTCAGCCGCTCGAGCAGAACTCCCGGGAGCTTCACCGAGCCGATCTTCGCCATCACCTTCGCCACGCTGGCCGGCGGGCCGGTGACCATGACCGTCTGCTGCGCCCCATCTCCCGCGGACCCTCCGCCGGCTTGAGAATAGAGGTAGATGGCAAGGACCACCAGCAGCGCGCCGCCCAGAACCAGCTCGCGGCGGCGCTTTTTCAATTCGGCGGCGAGGTCCATCTCAGCTCTTCCCCGGCGGCTTTTCGGCGGGCGCCGGCTGCGTCTCGCGCAGCTCCGGTGCCACGAAATAGGTGGAGAGACGGATGCTCAAATCCAGCAGCGCGCCGCCATCTTTGGCTCCACCCAGGCTGACACTCTCGACGATCAGAAAATTCTTCGATTTCTCGATCTTGTTGATGAACTGCCGGAGATTCCGGTAGTCCCCTGCCAGGGGAACGTTGATGGTGAACGAGATCAGACCGACTTTGTCCAGGACCTCGGGCTGGTAGGCGATCGTCTCCGGATCCATGCCCAGGGAAGCGGCGATGGCCCGCACCTCCCGCTGGATCTCGATCATCCGGGTGTCCTTGGACCCCAGCACATCGCTGTAGAAGGTATCGACCTTGGTCTTCTCAGTTTCAAAACGCTGATCGACATCCTTCATCAGATTTACCCGGCGAGATACTTCGGCCAGGTTTTGCGTCAAATCCGTCACCTTCCGCTCCTCCACAGCCTGTCGATGCATGCGCGGGAGGTTCAGCGTGATGTAAAGGACCAGGTTCGCCACCGCCAGCACGCCCAGGAAGAGGGCGACCTTCATCCGCTCCTCGCGGATGTCGAACCGCTTGAGCATTCCGCGCTTCTGGGCGCTCACTGGCCACCGTCCTGGGGAGGCGGCTCTTGGGCGGGCTCTTCAGGCACGGGCTCCTCGTCCACCGAGGGCTCCGCCAGCGTCTCAGGAGGCTTCGGCACGGAGAAGCGGTAGGTGTTCTCCCCATCCTGGTTCGCGACCGCGCCCAGCTTGGCGGCGAGCATGTCGACGATTTCCCACTGCTCCTTGTCCCAGACGTCCATGGTCACTTTCTGCCTGAGGTCGAAGCTCCCGTCGAAAACGAAAGTCATGGAGCGGTTCTTCATCAGGTAGGCGATGACCTCCTCCAAGGGCTTGTCGGTGAACGAGGCGGCCGCCGCGGCCTCCGCCAGCTTCCTCTCCGCCTCGGGATCGGAACCTTGCGCTCCTCCGAGGCGGGTGGACACTCCCATCCCGGGATGACCCATGGGGCGTCCCACCGGCCCGCCGCGCTTCGAGTTGAGAGTGAATCTCGGATTAGTGCCCGGGGCGGGGGAGGCTCGCAGCCCCTGGCTCCCGGAGGATGCCCTCGCGGGGGACTGGACAGGTGGCGTGGCGCGCCCATCGTTCGGGGCGGGCCCCGGAGCGGCCGGGGGTGGAGCAACAGGAGCCACCGGAACGGGGGCGGATGCCGTCGCCGGGTGCGGTGAGGTCTGCGCCGCAAGCGGGCCGGATCCTGCCGCGGGAATCGGGCGCGGGACAGGCTTGGGCGCCTGGGTGGAGGGGTTCTCGGCCTGCGTGTCGGACCGTTTGGCGCCAGGCTTTGACTCGCCGGCCACCTCGCTGGGCGGCTTTACCGGCTGCTTCACGGGCGCCACCGGCGCCGCATCCGGCCGGCCACCCGGCAGGTAATCGAATTTCAGCGAGAAGTGCAGCTCGCCGCCGCGCTGCTCGCGGCGCTCACTGCCCGGGTAGATCCGGGCGAAGTAGGCGCTGCCGATGAGCCCCTCTTCGAAAGACAGCAATGCTTCCTGATCCTTGGCCAGCCCTTCCGCGACGATCGAAATACCCTCGGCCTGGATTTCAGGCCGCACCGACGAGAGCATCACTGCGGGGGGAACCACTTCCTCCAGCCGGTTGAACAGCTCCGTCCAGGAGAAGATGCGCCGCCTGATGGCATCGTTCGCGAATTCCGCCTGCTGCCGCAGACCGTTGAAATCGAGCTTGGTGAGCTTCACGCCCAGTCGCTGCTCATCCCGGGACAGGCCATCGCGCTTGTCCTGCTTGACGACCATCTCCTGCTCGTATTGCTTGACCGAGGTGCTCGAATGGAAGAAAACCCATCCATTCATCCCCGTGATAGCCAGCAGGATGAGGGTCGCCGAACCGAAGCCGAGCCAATAGAGGGTGTTGTTGCGGAACGGGCGGGTGGCGAGGTTAATCTCCAGAAGCTTCATGCCCGCCTCCCCAGCGCCGCGCCGATCGCGGGCGCGAGAGCTTGCCATTTGGGATCCGCCGGGTCGGAGCCGGGAGGAAGCGCCACGGCCTTGCCGGGATCCAGCAGAGAAACCGGGCAAGCCAGCTCTTCCTGCACCAGGCTGGGCAGAAAGCGGGATTCCCCGTTGGAAGCTCTCAGGACGGCGCGCGACAGCGACGAGCCCGAAAGGTGCTCCCGGTAAAAGGACGCGCACGAAGCCAGCTCCCGGCGCAGCGCCGGATGGAATCGGTCGGGGGAGCGCTCTTCATCGGCCACCGACTTCGAGCGGTAGAAGCAGAGGGAGCCTTCCCGGAAGAACAACACGGTGAGGTAGCCGGGGCCGGCATTCACCAGGGCCCAGTCCCCTCGGTCCGCCTCGGCGGCTTCAGGGCTCCTGGCGAGCAGGTTCACCAGGCTGAAAGTCTCGAGATCCACCAGGCCCGGAAGCCGGTTCATTCTCGTCAGGAGCCGCTCGTACTGGAACAGCACGGTCCTCTGGGCGAGCGTCACGAGGAAGTCGGGCTCGGCAGCCGCGGACTCCGACAGCAGCTGATAATCGAGCGCCGCTTCCTCGATGCGAAACGGCAGCACTTTCTGCATGCGGAAGCGGATCAGATCCGTGACTTCCCGCCGATTCGAAGGCATCCGGTTGAATCTCAGGATGGAAACCCGCGCCATGCTGTCGGGGACCACCAGGCAGACCCGCTCTTCCTTGGGCGCAACCTCCAGAAAGGCTGCCTGCAGCGCCTGATCCACCGGGCCGGAGTCCACGAAGTTGGCGTGTGTCAGGGAGGGCAGCACGACTCCCGGAGGAATCCCAATCTCCTTGTAAGCAATGACCGCCGGTCGGAAGCCCCCGACGGCGCCGCGTGAGCCGGGCCCCGAAAGGCGCACCACACCGACGCGGTTCGGGAGGATGATCACCGCCACCTGGGGGAAGTGCGGCTTCAGCCTGGCCGGTCCCACACCCGGCATCAGGCCGATCTTCTGAAGAATCATTTCCAGCTGAGGTGATGCCACGCCGCGCTCACTCCACGAAGGTAGCTTTGTTGATTTCCCGAAGGGTGGTGTGCCCTTCCAGGGCCCGGGCCACGGCCACGTCCCGCATGAAGACCATCCCCTCTTCCCGCGCCGCCTTCTTGATCTCGGCCGCCGAGCGGCGGTCCAGGATCAATTGGCGGATCTGATCGGACATGTCCAGAATCTCGGCGATCGCCATCCGTCCCTTGTACCCGGTGCCGTTGCAATCCAGGCAGCCGCGCCCTTCCTGAAAGACGTGGCCGCTGTACTGCGCCGAGTCCAGCCCGCTCTCCTCGATGAATGCCGCCGGGTAGGTCACCGGGTGCTTGCACTTGGCGCAGATGAGCCGCACCAGGCGCTGCGCCACGATGCAGTTCAGGGCCGAAACGAAGTTGTAGGGCTCCACTTTCATATTGAGGAACCGTCCGAGGACGTCCACCACGTTGTTGGCGTGGACGGTGGTGAAAACCAGGTGCCCGGTGAGGGCCGACTGGATGGCGATCTGCGCCGTCTCCTCGTCGCGGATCTCTCCCACCATGATCTTGTCGGGGTCGTGCCGCAGGATCGAGCGCAGCCCGCGGGCGAAGGTCAGCCCCTTCTTTTCGTTCACCGGAATCTGAGTGATTCCCTGCAGCTGGTACTCCACCGGGTCCTCGATGGTGATGATCTTGTCCTCGACGCTCTTGATCTCCGAAAGGGCGGCGTAGAGGGTGGTGGTCTTTCCCGAGCCGGTGGGCCCGGTGACCAGGATCATCCCGTAAGGCTCGCGGATGAACTTCCGCAGCTTTTTGAGATCGTCGGCGCTGAACCCCAGCACGTCGAGCCGCAGCTCGGAGAACTCCTCGTTGACCGATTCCTTGTCGAGGATTCGGATGACCGCGTCCTCGCCGTGGACGCTGGGCATGATGGAGACGCGGAAGTCGATGGCTCGGCCCCGGATCTTGAGCTTGAAGCGGCCGTCCTGGGGAATCCGCTTCTCGGCGATGTCCAGCTCCGACATGACCTTGATACGCGAGATGATCGTCGAGTGGAACTTCTTGTCGATGGGCTCCATGGCATTCATCAGGACCCCGTCGATCCGGTACTTGATCATCACTTCGCGATCCCGGGTCTCGATGTGAATGTCGGAAGCCCGCCGCTGCAGGGCGTTGAAGATGGTGGTGTCGACCAGCTTGACGATCGGGCTCTGATCGGAGGTGAGCTTGTCGATGGTGAGCTGATCTTCACCGCTCTCGTCGTCCTGGATGAGCTGCAGCTTGAACTCTTCGGTGGCCTCCTCCAGGACCCGCTGTGAGGACTCACTCTTCTTGAGGATCTCCTGGATGGCGGAGGGGCTGCCCACCGCGGGGATCAGGGGGCGGCCCAGCAGCAGCTCCAGGTCGTCCATCATCAGGACGTTGCTGGGATCGGCGATCACGACCAGCAGCCGCCCGTCCTCCATTTTCCAGGGCACGAAGTTGTACCGGAACATGAGGTCCACGGGGATCGAGCGGAACAGCTCGGCGTCGATCTGGAAATCGTTGAGATCCACGTAGGGGACCTTCAGCCGCTCCGCCAGCCGCTGGGCGAGGAGGTCCTCGGATAGCGTCTCGGCCTCGCGGGAGATCGAGGATTCCTGCGGCAGCGTCCCGGGGCTCGCCTCCGCGACGGGGGCGGGCTTGCGTTGCTTCACTTCCTGGGCCAAGACCCTTCTCCCTTCTTCATCCGGTCCCTACTGCCCCTGCATCCCATAGCTCTTGATGAGGGGCATGTAGATGGCCAGCATGATGAACGCAATGAACACGCCCATGAACACCAGCATCACGGGCACCATGAGCGCCTCGATGTTCTGCAGGCTGTTGTCGATTTCCTCGTCGTAGAGTGACGAGACGTTGTCCAGCATTTCCTGCAGGGCGCCGGTCGATTCCCCTACTTTGATCATCTCGAGCCCCAGATCGGAGAAAAGCTCGGTCTGCTCCAGCGAGGTGGCCAGGGAGTTTCCTTCCCGGACCTTCCCCGGGACCGTGGCCAGCCGGCTCACGAAGAACCGGTTCCCCGCCGCCGGAGCGGCGATCTCCAGCGAGTTGACCAGCGGGATTCCTCCCGCCACCAGGGTGCCGAGCGTGCGCGTGAAGCGCGACACGCAGTACTTGTGGATGATGCCCCCCACGAAGGGAACTTTGAGGACCCATCTGTCCACCGTCAGCGCCCCCGATTCCGTCCGCCGCCATGCGGTGAAGCCCAGGAACGCAGCCAGCAGCGCCGGCGCCATGAACAGGGCGTTTTGCGTCGCGAAGTTCGAGACCGCCAGCAGCACCTTGGTGATCAGGGGCAGATTCTGAATTCCGCCGAACCCTTCGTAGATTTCCGAGAACTTGGGAATGACGAAATAGATCAGGATGGCGATCACCATGAACGACATGAGGAACAGGATGGCCGGGTAGATGAGCGCCGCAACCACCTTGCTCTTCAGGCCCAGCACCTTCTTGGTGTGGGCGATGTAGCGCTTCAGCACCGACGCCACCTCGCCGCTTCGCTCGCCGGAGGCCAGGGAGGAGGAGTAGATCGGGGGAAAAAGATCCCCCTGGGAGGCGAACGCTTCCGACAGCGAAGTGCCCGCCTTGACCTGATCCCGGATATCGGTGAGGGCTTTGCGGAACGACGGGTTCTTGCGGCGCTCCAGCAGGACATCGAGCGACGAGATGATGGGAAGACCCGCCTGGAGAAGCGCCGCCAGCTGCTGGTTGAAGATGAGGAACTCCTTCATCTTGATCCGGCCGCGGCCCATGCCGGGGAGATACGAGCCCAACCCCGCCTTGCGGCGGATGGAGAAGACCAGAAAGTCCTTCCTCTCCAGGTCGCGCCGCAGCGCATCGGCGTTGTCCGAAAGATAGACCCGCTCGATGACATCCCCCTCGGCGGTTCCCATCTTAGCGACAAACTCGGGCATGGCTTCGTCCTTTACTGATTTGCGGACGCTGTGATGGTCATGAACAGCGCCCGGTTGCTCCCCTCCATCTTCGAGGCCCCGAAGATGTAGAGCTTGTCTTCCTTGAGGTTCAGCGCCGTGTCGAGCACCCGGGTGTAGGTCTCCCCCGACGACTCGGGCCCCTTGGCGGCGTCCCGCCGATCCAGGGTGAAGCGCTTGAAATGCACCAGCTGCTGCTCGCCGGAGGCGTAATCCACCGCGAAGCTGATGCGATAGTCCTGGCCCATCTCCACGCTGGCCTTTTCTCCTTCACTGGCGGTGACCGTGGCGCTCCCCAGCAGCCGGTAATCGGACCAGCGCGTGGAGATTTCGTTCAATTTGTCGATGACCCCGCGGATGCGCGGCGAGATCTTCTCGGGCTGTCCTTCGGTCGAAGCCAGGATGAGCTGCAGCGCCACATCGACATTTTTCGGCGGGAGGTCGTAGCTGCGGATCATCTCCTCGACGCGCTGCAGCGTGTCCGCGTCGTCGGTGACGGCCAGCGTCTTCAGCCTCGGCTGCATCGCCACGGAGCCCTTCGCCGAGAGCAGCGGCTCGATGAGCAGGTAGACATCGTTCACGTCCCTGAACCGCACGGTGAAGAGCTGAGTCGGAAGCTTCAGCCCGTTCGCCTCGCGGCTGCTCTGCGGATGCAGGGATCCGGGGCACAGGAAGAGGAGCAAACCGAGCAGGCAAGCGCGGACCATCCTATCAACGCGTCGCTTCATGATTCCCTCGCTCTCCACGAGCCTTCAATGCAAGATTGCATCGCGCCATGAGACCCTGATTCTTCTCAGCCCATCGCCGCTCTGCTTTACCCGCCCTTCAGGCGCGGGCTGCCTTGTGGACCATCGCCTGCAAGGACGGATGCACTTCCTTCGGGCTCGCTTCAGTTGCCGTTTGCCTTGCCCGCCCTTCAGGCCTGGACTGCTCTACGCTCCGTCTCTGTCCCGCGCCAATGATTCGCGGATGCACCATCGTTCCATCACTGCTCTGTTTTTCCCGCCTTTCAGGCGCGGAATGTTTTTTATTCCGTCGCCCGCATGAGCGGGTGCACTTCCTTCGGGCTCGCTTCAGTTGCCGTTTGCATTTCCCGCCTTTCAGGCGCGGAATGTTTTTTATTCCGTCGCCTGCAAGGGCGGATGCACACCCATCGGCTCAGCTTCATATATCGATAGCTTCGTCCACGATCAAAATGACATCGGTCGCATCCGCCTTCTCCCCCACGTGGAACGTATAGACCCGCGCGGACGCCGACCCGAGCTCTTCCAGGACCGGCGGCGAGGTCCGCTCCTCAGGATGCGGGATGGCAGTCCGCGAGGCGGTGGCGGGATACGAGGCCGGCTGCGGCACCATTCGCAGTGCCGGCACGACCAGGAACCCCAGCACGAGGATCGCCGCCGCCACCATCACGCCGGCGGAGGAGCCGAGAAGCAGCGCTCCCGCGGGAGTCAGCATCGGGCGGCGGCTCAGCTCGGCTTCCCGGATTCCGGCGCGCACCGAAGGCCAGAAGCCGACCCAGAATTCCTCGGGGGGGCGGGTTTCTTTCAGAGGCCGGAAAAAATCCGCCGGATCGCGAAGTTCTTTCACGGCTGTTTCTCCCCGCTCCCCCGGGCGTACTCGGGATAGTGGCGCCGGAGGGCCTCCTGCAGAGTCCTGCGGGCTTCCTGCACGTGGGTTCGAATCGTCGACGGTCTCATTCCCAGAATCTCCGCGACCTCTTCCGTGGGAATTCCCTCAATCTCTCTCAAGACGAAGGCGGCCCGCTGTCTGGGCGACAGCCGCCTGGAAAGGACTTCAAAGATTTTCTGCAGCTCCCCCGGGGAGGGGCTCGTTTCCGATCCGGCCGGCAGCGACGGCAACATGTCCATACCCGCAGGGTCCCACGATTCAGCCATCCCGCGCCGCGACTGCTCGCGACAAAAGTCGATGGCCAGGTTCACGGTGATCCGATGGAGGTAGGACCCGAAGCTTCCCCCCTCGCGGTACTTGCGCAGGACCTGCCAGAGGCGGATGAAGACCATCTGCGCCACGTCCTTGGCGCCCTCTTCTTCCCCCACGATCTGACGGGCAATTCTGAAAACCTGCTCACGCCACCCCTTCACCAGCCGCTCGAAGGCCTGGAGATCCCCTGCCTGGGCTTGCCGAATCAGCTCCCGCTCGTCCATCCTCAGCGGACTCCCTCTCGGGGCGGCCCTTGGTGTAGGAGGAGAACCGATTCCTCTTTACAAACGAAGGGAAGGGCCATGGCGTCTAGAGTTATTTGGGTGATATCTCGCAACATCTTCATCCAGCATGACTTCCGCTGGACATTCTACCTCGACAGGGAAGGAAAAGTCGTGGAGGGCACCCCTCGGTTCAGCGACGCCTGCGGCGTTTTGTCGCCCCGCGTATCGCCAGATGGTCAAAACCGAGGGGAGGCAGGGCGGCCGCCCTGCCCGATTCATCGACCAGCTTCACCCCGGCGCTCGGCGGCATGACCTGCCCGATCGGATGAAGCTGTTGCAGTGGGGCCAGGCGGCAGAGGCGTTTAGCTCGGTTGGGGGGGACCGAGAACAGGAGCCGGTAGTCCTCGCCTCCGTACAGGGCCAGTCGCAGAGCTTGCTCCTCCCCCAGCCACAAGACCGCGGCAGGGTCGAGCGGGAGTGCGGCAGTGAAGATGCGCGCCCCGACTCGGCTGGCCCGGCAGAGACGGTGAAGGTCCAGAGACAGTCCGTCGCTCAGATCCATCCCGGCACTCGCCAGAGCGTGGTGAGCCAGGAGCCGGCCCAGCCGCAGCTCCGGAGCTGGAGCCAGGTGGCTCTTGAGAGCACCGACAGCCAGTCGCACGGCGGATGACGCGGCGCGCCGCACG
>Ga0075433_10003260_pt1 | contig 12530 bp, 13 predicted proteins | sample RhiMethybrSRZTD2_FD_75299 | JGI IMG/M metagenome (GOLD analysis project Ga0075433, IMG submission 75299) | Populus rhizosphere microbial communities from Tennessee, USA - Rhizosphere MetaG P. TD hybrid SRZTD2 | ecosystem: Host-associated > Plants > Roots > Rhizosphere > Soil | place: USA... | reverse complement strand
AGCCATCGCTCCGATCCCTCCCGACCTGGAAGACCGCCTTGACGTGCTTGGAATACCGTTCCCGCGCGCCTTTGCCCAGCTCGTTGTCACGCCGCCGTGCTTCCAGTACGTCGGCGATCCCGTCCTCCTCGAGGTAGGCGTTGAAATCCTCGGCTCCGAGCGCGATCTCGCGCGTCTTGGTCGAGACGCCGACCACGTAGGTGCCGGGGGCACCGAGTGGAAGACTGAGCAGGCTCGTGCTATCCGGTCCACGGCTCCAGGCCGTCGCCGCCCGGAGCCGTGTCCGCCCACCCGGGGCGACCACGCTGATGTCCGCCAACCGGTCCGGCGCCACGAATCCTTCGCTCTTGGCAAACGTGCCGTTCAGGACGGTGATGCGTACACGAGTGTGCGGTTCGAGGAAGTAAGTATCCAGTTTGAGAAACAGGTCGTGGGCCAGCGCCACGGACGCGATGAGGAGCAGCGTGCCGGCGACGAGCCCGGCGAAAAGGTCTTTCTTCATGACCTGAAAGTATTCGCCCAGCCTTGCTCCCGCGACGCGCGGGCGGGATGTTCCCGCTCATGGCTCGGGTGACCCGGGGACTACGGCTGCTCGTGGTCCTGGCGCTCGTCGGGGGCGATGTGGCGGCGCAGGGCGGCGCGGACGCGTGGCGGCCCCAGACGGTGCCCCTCTTCGGGGCAAGCTACTCCCCCGACATCGGGCTGCTCCTCGGCGCGGGGATCAGTCACACGCGCTATGGGTTCCGCGCGTTGCCGCCGAGCACCCGCCTGGTGGCCGAAGCGGCGTACGCGACCGGTGCCAGCACCTATCGCTTCGACGTAGCCGGTGAGTTCCGGCGGCCGCTGCTTCCCACGATCCTCTACATCGAGCTGCGCGCATCGGGGCTCGAGCTCACCCGGTTCTACGGTGTCGGCAACACAACCGACCGCTCGCAACCGGACAGCGTGTACCGGGTCCGGCACAAGCAGCTGCTCGTCGCGCCCCGAGTGGCGATACCGCTCACGCCGCGACTTCGCCTCACCGTCGGGCCGTTGCTCAAGTACGCTCACACCCCAAGCGATCCGGGCACGGTGCTCGCCACCACGGGCCCGTACTACGGCGCGGGCGACTTCGGCCAGATCGGCGCGCGCGCCGGGCTGGAGCTCGACACCCGTGACCACACAGCCGCACCGGCCCGCGGCGTGCACTTGAGCATCGTCGGGCAGTGGTATCCCGCCGCGTGGGATGCCGTCCACGCGTTCGGGAGCGTGGCGGCGGAGGCGTCGACCTACCTGTCGTCAGGCGACCCACCATCCGCGACGCTCGCGCTCCGAGCGGGCGGCGCCGCGGTGAGCGGCACGGTGCCGTTCCAGGAGCTCGTGTACCTGGGAGGCGAGACGACGGTCCGGGGTTACGCCGAGCAGCGATTCGCCGGACGGCGCGGTGCCTATGGGAACGTTGAGCTGCGACTCCTCGCCGGCCGGCTGCCGTTCGGCGACTGCGGCATCCTCGGGCTGGCGGACGCAGGGCGGGTGTGGGTCCCGGGTGAGTCCTCAGACCGCTGGCACTCCGCGGCGGGGGGCGGGCTCTGGCTCGCCTGGCAGCACCGCCGCGCCAACACGGTGTCGATCGCCGCGGCCCGGAGTCCTGAGCGCACGGCGATCTACATCCGTGTCGGGTTTATGTTCTGACATTCAGCTGGTCGAATGAAGCAGCGTTCCGGCGAGGAGGACGAGGAACCACAGGACGAGGCTCGCGGTCGACGTCCGGCGGAACCAACCCCATGCGGCCACCGAACCCTGGCGCAGGGCGATCTCGGTGCGCAGCCTCGCGTAGCCGTTGCCGAGCAACAGGGCGACGAGCCCCATCTTGGTCCAGAAGACGATCGAGGTCCCGAAGTTCGCGACTTGGGCCAGCGCCATGAGCAGTCCGCTCGCGAAAATGAGGGCCAGGCCGCCCACCACCCAGCGGTGAACGGCGGCAAGGCGATCGAGCTCCGTGCGCCAGTCGGGCAGAGTCTCGGGCGAGAGCCGTAGGGAGGCTCGATCCGCGGCGACCGCTACGCCACCCCCCACCAGGATACCGACAAGATGGAGGTAGGTCACCGTGGCGCTCACGGGCGTGTGGCCGTAGAGGCGCGCCCATCCCGCGAGGAGCTGTGATACTGTCATCGACGCTAGCATGTTCGTAATCCTCCTGAGGTCAAGATGCGAGCGCACCGCTCACGCTGAATCACCGCGCGAGCAGCGCGTCAGGCATCATCGAAGTCACTACCGCACGACGATCGTGCCGGTCATCAGCTGGCCGTGGACGGCGCAGTCGTACTGGTACGTGCCGGGAGCATCGAACCTGACCGCATACGTCCCGCTCCCGGTCATGGTGCTGCTGCTCGCGAAGCTCTGCGAGCCGACGGACTGGACGCTGTGTGGCAGGGATCCGGTCCAGGTCCAGGTGACGGTGCCACCGATCGGGATGGTATCGACAGCCGCATTCGTGCTCCCGTTGTGGCCACTCACGAATAGGATGCCGGGGCCGGCGGTCACCGAGCCGACCGGACCGCCACCCGCGCCACCACCACCACCCCCTCCGTACCCACGCCCACCGCCGCCGTACGAACTCGCGCCCCCGTAACCACCGCATCCTGCCAATGAGGCAAGCCCAAGCAACCCGATTACCGCAGTGTGTATACGCATTTGAATCCTCCTCAGCTCGCCGGCTTGCGGGAGCTCGATTTCTCCCAGTTGACGAACAGGAAGCCGCCCGGCGCGTCGAACTTTGGCTCGCCCGGTCCCGGCAGAATCTGCAGCTGCAGCTCTTCGATCTTGTTCTTGGAGCAATTCCAGCACTCGAGCGCGAAGTCGCCATCGCGTCGCGTACGTGACAGCAGCATCACGTGCACCATCGCGTTGTCGGTGACCAGGGCGTCGTTCTTGTAGAGGTGCCCGAACGCCCATAGCGCCACGGCACTGTTGATCGTGGGCACGAGTGGCGTGTGCACCTGGGTCACGCCGTGGTAGTACAGGCCCATGATCACGCCGCCGAACCGCGGGTGGTGCGGGACGTCCTTGGTCTGCACGCGGTCGATCACGAGCTTCCAGCGGGCGCCGTCTTGTGTGACGAATTCCGCGGTGCCGTCCACGGAATCGCGCGTGGCGCCCTTGTCCCACGCATTGAACGTGAACGTCCCGGAGATCGGCGTCACGTTGTCGGAGTACGGCCCGTTCTTCACCTGCGACTCGAGTCCCTCGCGCTCGTCGCCGAAGGCCTTGAGGATCGGGGCGGCGCTGTCGGGGAAGGGGAACGGCCCCGGCAGGATCTGGATGACGGGCCCACCGCCCGTCACCCGGATCGCCTGCACGCTCTCGGCCTTCGGGCGCGCCTCACGCATCTCCGACCCGCTGTACCCGGATGAGCCCGAGCTTGTGGCGCTGACAACCTTGAGATGAGTCTCCATGCCGAGCTTCTTGTGCGAGTCCTCACCCACGGGGCAGTACGCTTCGTACGTGCCGGGCTTGAGGTTGAGGGTCAGTGTGGCGGTCGACCCAGGCTGGATGAGCTCTATCTCCCGCTCAATGCCTGCCCCTTCGACCTCGAAGCCGTGGGGGATGCTCCCCGCGTTGGTGACGGTGAACGTGACGGGCCCTGCCGCGATCGTAGCCTCCGATAGTTCGACCTTCCACTCGGAAAGCTTCGCGGTCACCGCCGCGGGGCCGCCTGGGGCGCGGCGTGCAGCGGCCGTCGCGAATACGACGGCGGCCAACAAGGCCCCGGTGATGTTTCGGGACGAAACAGCATGTGCGAGCGTCATGGTTGATCTTCCTCCTGCGAGTGTGTGACAACAGTTTCCCTCGAAGGCAGAGACCCCACGCGCCCAGCGCTTATTCCTTCGGGAATAATCCAGCCGCCCGCGGAGTCCTCACTCGATGGCGTACCGCGCACCCCGAGGACCGGTTGGAGTCGAGCGAGCTCGAGCGATTCGAAGCCGTCGTGCTGCCGCATCTGGACGCCGCGTACACCCTGGCGCGCTATCTCACGCGGAGCGATCACGACGCGCAGGACGTCGTGCAGGACGCCTCCCTGCGCGCGTTCCGGCACTTCGGGACCTTCCGCGGTGCCGGCAGCGGTGAAGGGCGGGCCTGGCTGCTCGCGATCGTTCGCAACACGGCGTATACGTGGCAGCGCCGGCACCACGGCGACACGCTCACCACCGAGTTCGACGAGGAGCAGCACAGTGATGCCGTCGCGGGCGAGCATCCGGAAGCAGCCCTGTTGGCCCAGGGCGAGCGCGCCGCGCTGCGTCGTGCGATTGGTGAGCTGCCGCCGGAGTTCCGCGAGGTGATCGTGCTGCGAGAGTTGGAGGAGTTGTCCTACAAGGAGATCGCGGAAGTGGCGGGCGTGCCCGTGGGCACGGTCATGTCGCGGCTGGCGCGCGCCCGCCGGCGGCTCGAGGAGGTGCTGTGCGCGCAAACGGAGGACTGCTGACGTGACGCATCCAGCGTTCGAAGCCCAGCTCGACGCGTACCTGGATGGCGAGCTCGGCGCGCCCGAGGCGGCCGAGCTCGAGGCGCACCTCCGCGCCTGTCCCGACTGCGCCCGCTTGGAGCAGCGGCGCCGCGCGTTGAGTGCCGCGGTGCGCCAACACGTGCTCCGCTTCCCGGCGCCCGACACCCTCCGGGCCCGGGTGCGCACCGCCCTGCGGGCGGACGTGAACCGGACGGCACGGCGCCGCTCCTATTGGCCAGGGCTCGCCGTAGCCGCATCGCTCGCAGTCGTCGCGGTCGGGAGCTGGCAGGTGGCGTTGCGCACCGCCGCGGGCGATGCGCTCGCCGATCAGGTGCTCGCGAGCCACGTGCGCTCGCTCATGCCCGGCCATCTCATCGATGTGCAGTCGTCCGACCAGCACACGGTGAAGCCGTGGTTCAACGGCAAGCTCGATTTCTCGCCACCCGTATACGACTTCGCCGGTCGCGGCTTCCCACTCATCGGGGGAAGGCTCGAATACGTGGGCGGCCGGCCGGTCGCGGCTCTGGTTTATGGGCGGCGGCAGCACCTGATCAACGTCTTCCTGTGGCCCACCGAGGGCGGCCGCACAGGAGGGCGCCCGACGACAACCCGGCAGGGTTACCACCTGCTACACTGGGTGACGCCGGCGTACAGCTACTGGGTCGCGTCCGATCTCGGGCTGCCGGAGCTGCACGACTTCGCAGCGCTACTCGAGCGCGGTGATTCGGTTGTCCCTTGAACTCCGGCCGGTGGACGGCGTATACAGAGTGGCGTGACGTCCGGTCCACCGACCTCTTGAGGAGCATCGCATGCGCGTCGCTTTGCCCAGTCTCTGTGCCATCCCGCTGTTCGCCGCCTGCGTCGCTCCGACCCCGGGCAACGTCCGCCAGGTGCCCGATCCCGTTTCCACGCGGTATATCAATCCTGGGACGCTGGCGGCGCTGCCGGGCTTCACGCACGCCGTGCGCATCGGGTCGACCCTGTACGTGTCGGGTGAGGTCGCCCTCGACAGCACCGGCCGCCTGGTGGGTCCCGGCGACCTGCGTGCCCAGGCCGCTCAGGCGTTCGCGAACCTGGCCACGGTGTTACGGATCGGCGGGGCGACGCCGGCCGACGTCGCCAAGCTCACGATCTACGTGGTGAACTATTCCCCCAAGAACCTCGAGGCCATTCGGGAGGCCGCTCCCGACTTCTTCCCGCAGCGGAATCCCCCGGCGGGCACCGTGATCGGTGTGCAGGCGTTGCCGCAGGAAGGGCTGCTCATCGCCGTAGACGCCACCGCGGTGGTCCGGGCCATGATTCTGCCGCGCGACCAGCGTCTCCAGGAGAAGCCCTACTAGATCACTTCCCGACGAGCCCGGTGAAGAACGGCAGCACGATCGACACGGCGATCAGCACGATGATGATCCACTCGAGCAGCTCCATGCGCTGCGTCGCCGCCCGGTCCGCCAGTTTTCCGTAGATGCCGTCGAGCGTCTGCAGTTTGCGAGTGATGCTCACGTCCCACTCCGCCAAGTGGAAGCGACGGGACACGTGACCGTACACGCGGGTGAGATACTGCTCGCCGATCAGCTTCAGGGCGTTCGTCACCTGCTCGAACAGGACCGCCGCGTCGAGCTGCAGCCGCCCGAGGCGCTGGAGCGGAACCCCGTAGGGACTGGGCAGGAATCGGCGTAGCCCGGGGGACCGGCCGAGCAGGTCGTAGGCCCGCTCGAGCGCCTCGTCGAGCTGCGCGTCCAGGTACCGCATCTCGAGCAGCTGGGTGTTCGCGAATTCGATCACCGCCCGCACATCCTCCCCCTCCGGGTCGAACAACAGGGTGACGTCGGTGTCGATCAGCGTCGCGTCATTCGGCCCGAACGAGAGGCGCGACGCGAGGGCGTCGCTCACTTCCTGCTGCGACAAGGGGCGTGACTCGGCGCGCAGCACCTGGGCCACTGTCTGTGCGTGCTCGGTCCACAACATGGACGCCTCGAGCGGCTCGGTGAACGCCTCGATCTGGAAGACCACGTAATCTTCGACGAAATCGGCGAGGCGGGATCGAATCGCGGCATCGCCGAGCGCCTCGATCAGCTGCTGCACGCGGCGGCGGGAGTCTGCCTGGAGCTGCTCGTTGCCGTACAGCATCGTGCTGAGCGCCGGCAGCCCCGTGAGCGGGCCCTGAAGCGGGATCGCATAGCTCACCGACACCGCGCCGAAATCGTAGAGCACGAACTCGACGTAGGGTGCGGTGACGTGCCCGCCGACGGCCAGCGAATCCGCCGGCTCGGTCACCCGCAGGGGAGCGGGGTCGTACTCGAAGAACGCCGGGGCCCGCCGCTTCTCTTTGACCGTCTGGCGCTGTGTGGCACTGGCTAAGCGCGTCTCTGCGGCCGCGAGGTCGAACGCGTGCGCGACGTCGTAGGCGAACAGGACGTAGCCCGTACCTTCAGTGATGATCGGGGATGGCATCCGCGGTCCTCCTCCCCGGAACGCTCACCCCATGACCCACCGTTCCGCCAGGGCGCCTTCGCAGCGAGATTTCGCCCATGCACTCTCATCGCTCGTTCTCGATCGCAGCGCTCGGTGCGCTGCTGCTGGCGTGCACTGCGCCGCGCCAGGCCCCCGTTCCTCTAGTGGGTGCCGCGCGCGACGTGGCAGCGCTGGAAGGCCAGTGGGACGGCTCCTATTCCAGTGCGGCCACGGGACGGAGCGGCAGCATCTCCTTCACGCTCACCGCGACCGGTGACTCGGCGTTTGGCGACGTCGTCATGATCCCCCGCGGCTTGGGCCGCCCGCTCCGGGCCTGGAACAACGCCGCGGCGCCCGCCGACGCCGCGTCTCCCCGCACGGCCGTGCTGACGATCAACTTCGTACGGGTGGCCGAGGGACGGGTGACCGGTACGCTCGCCCCGTACGCAGACCCTGAGACTGGCGTACAGCTGTTCACGGCATTCGAAGGGCTGTTGCGGGGGGACGTGATTGAAGGGACTTACACAACCCGGGCTGGCCGCAGTGTCGACAGCCAGACGGGCGAGTGGAAGGTGACGCGCCGGAAACCCTAGATCAGCTCTACTTCTCCCGCGCCACGGTCGGCGTCGCAAACGCGGGCGCGGGCGAGGCCGGAAGCCCCAAGTGCTCCCGCGCCCGGTTCAGCGCGTCGTCGATGTTGCCGTGGACGTTCTGCTCCCCCAGCTCGTCGTACAGACCCGAGCGCTCCAGCGCGACCACCGGCTGGGCGTGCACGTCGGAGAGGATCACCAGCGAGCCGTCATGGCGGCTACGCCGCACCAGGTCCCGCAGCGCGTGCAGGCCGGTCGAGTCGATCGCCGGGACATGGCGCATCCGCAGGATCAGCACCTTGGGCCGCACCGCGATGCGCCCCAGCCGCTCCTTGAACGTCTCCGCCGCACCGAAGAAGAACGGCCCGGTGATCTCGTATACCTCCACCCCGGGCGGCACGACCCGGCGCCGCACCGCGTTGGGATCGTTCTCGAAATCGTCCGTGGGATCCTGGAACTCGTGTGTCAGGACACTGATGTTCGTGACCTCCGCCATGCGGCGCATGAACAGGAACGCCGCGAGCACCATGCCCACCTCGATCGCGACCGTCAGGTCCCACAGCACCGTCAGGAGAAACGTGGTGAGCAGCACGGCTACGTCGCTTTTCGGCGCCCGGAACTCGACCACAAACGTGCGCCACTCGCTCATGCTGTAGGCCACGACCACCAGGATCCCCGCCAGCGTCGCCATCGGGATCAGCCCCGCCCAGCGGCCGAAGAACAGGGTGATGAGGAGCAGCGTGACCGCGTGTGTGATTCCGGCGATGGGCGTCCGGCCGCCGTTCCGGACGTTGGTCGCCGTCCGGGCAATGGCGCCGGTGGCCGGGATCCCGCCGAACAGCGGCGAGGCGATGTTGGCGATCCCCTGTGCCACGAGCTCCATGTTCGAGCGGTGGCGGCCGCCGATCATGCCGTCCGCCACCACCGCGGAGAGGAGCGACTCTACCGCGCCCAAGAGCGCGATCGTGAACGCCGCGCCCATCAACCCGGGCATCTGGTGGAACGAGACCGCGGGGAGGGAGGGTGCCGGCAGCGCCGCGTTGATCACCCCGAAGCGGCTGCCGATCGTGTCCACCGGCAGGTGCAGCAGCTGCACCGCCGCGGTCGTCACGATGAGCGCCACGAATGGACTGGGGATGCGGCGGTTGAGCCGGGGCCAGAAGACGATGATGGCCAGCGTGAGGAGCGACACCACCACGGCCCACGGGTTGAGCGAGCCGAAATGGGCCGCCACCGTTCGCCAACGCCCCAGGAACTCGGCGGGCACCGGTCCCTCGAGGCCGAGGAAGTCCTTGACCTCCCCCGAGAAAATGATCAGGGCGATCCCGCTCGTGAACCCGATGGTGACGGGATAGGGGATGAACTTGATCGCGCCGCCCAGCCGCGCGAGGCCGAAGCCCACGAGGATCACACCCGCCATCAGGGTCGCCATGGCGAGCCCTTCCGCCCCGTGGCGCTGCACGATCGCATAGACGATCACGACGAACGCGCCCGTCGGCCCGCCGATCTGGACACGCGAGCCGCCCAGGGCGGAAATCAGAAATCCGGCGATGATGGCGGTGAACAGCCCGCGTTCGGGGCTCACCCCGCTCGCAATCGCGAACGCGATGGCGAGCGGGAGCGCCACGATCCCGACGATGATCCCCGCGCCCAGATCGGAGAAGAACTGCTCGCGGGTGTAACCCGCGAGCGTGGTGACGAGCTTCGGGACGAGTCTATCCAGATTCCCTGGCCGGGAAGCGACGCAGAGAATCTAACGAAGCCCGTCTGCCTTACCGAGCGAGCCCGAGCACGTAGTCCAGCGAGAATCGGCCCGGCCCCATCGCGGCCACCGCGAGGGCAGCAATGATGAGCACCAGGTTGTACTCGTATCCACCGTTCTGCACGAAGAAGCCCTTCGGCGCGTGCACCTTGGCGATCGCCACAGCCATCGTGGCCAGCACCAACAGGCCCGCCAGGGGGGTCAGCAAGCCGAGCAGGAACAGCAACCCGGCGGCGAGCTCACCGCTCACTGCGAGCGCCGCCCAAACACGGGCCGGGCGGAACCCCAGGCTCCCGACGAAGCCCGTGGCCCCGTTGAAGCCCGGACCACCGAACGCCCCGAACGCCTTCTGAGCACCGTGGCCCAGGAAAACCGCCCCGAGGACCAGCCGCAGCGCCAGGACTCCAAGGTCGAACATTACCCACCTCCAGAAAATGTCTCGAAATCGAGATACTTGACATCGAACTAGTAACACGAACAATGTTCCTCGCCCGGTGGTTCCCAGAGGTATCATGAAACGATCGTCAGGTCGTGCAGACGTGCCGTTGCGGCTATGGGTGGTCCTGGCCCGGGCGTTCGACGCCGTCGCGCGCCACGCGCGCGCGAGCATCGCCCGTTTCGGGCTCGGCACGACGGAGTTCGCAGTGCTGGAGGTGCTGTACCATAAGGGTGAGCTGCCGGTGTGCGACGTGCAGCGACGCATCCTGGTGGAGTCGTCGAGCACCACCTACGTCGTGGACAAGCTCGTGGAGCGAGGGCTGGTGCGGCGACGTCACAGCGGAACTGACCGTCGCGTCGTTCTGCTCGCCCTCACCCCCGCCGGGCGGCGCCTCATCCAGCGCATCTTTCCGCAGCACGCGCACGCGATCCGGCGCGCCGTCGCGGCGTTGCCCCCGCGGGAACAGGCGCAGGCCGTCCGCTTGTTGCGCACGCTGGGCCTCGGCGCGGCCGAGCGGCTGGAGGGTAACGAGGAGGGCTAGAGCCCCTGGCGGAACCGCAGCCCCAGTGTGCGGTAGCGGAAACTCCCGGTCACAACGCCAGCTGTAGCGGCCGCCGCACTATTCGTGATCGATCCTACGAGCGCGACCTCGTTGTTGGCGCCCCAGCCGCGCGACAGCGAGACACCGACGTGCCATTCGGTTTGGTGCGGCGCTGGGGCCGTGCCAAACGCTTGGACTTGCTGTGACCCAACGCCGCCGTCCGTGCGCAGTCCCCAGCCGTTCCGCTGCCACTGGTACACTGCGCGACCTTCGATCACACTGAAGCGGACCGGTGTGAAGTAGAGACCGGGCTTGGGCTCGCGATACCCCATCACGCGGGCGAACGGGCCGATCTGCAGTCCTTTCGCCACGCGACCGAGCACGGCACCCACCGCGGAGTAGCGGCGGTTCCCGTCTGAGAACCAGGCCCCGCCGCCTCCGGCCGAAACAGACCATCCGGCACTAGGCGACGCATCGAGACTCCAGTCGAGTGCGTCTATGGTCAGGTCCTGCTGCATCAGTCCGGCCGTCTCGTCGAATGGCGTGCGGCTGTAGCCGAGGCTGACGGCCGTGTAGCGTCCGGGACGCAGCCCGAGGCCGAGTTGCGCAGTCAGCGGTGTGCGAGCCCGTCCGCCGTCGGGCTCGACGCGTCGAGCGCCCAAGCCCGCACGAAGCACGGCGCCCTGCCCCAGTGCGGCAATCCCATACGCACCGCCGCCATAGCTGGTGCCGGACGTGATGACGTTGCCTGCGGCGTTAGAAAGCGTCGCGTAGCGCCAGCCCGCGTGTACTGTGCCGCGGAGGTCCGAGCCGAGCGACGTCGAGATCGTCGCCTCCTGCGCCACGAACGCATTGTCGTCGGAGTCGCCCGCTCCATCCACCTTCGTGGCGATCTCGGGCCGGAGTGCGGCGCGCACGGCCCGCGCGAGGTCACGCGCCGTGCGGTCCTCGGGTGCGACCGCGCGCGCCCGCGTCGCATAGACCGCCGCGAGATCGGGTTGACCCTTCCAGTAGAGGGTCTGCGCCAGCCCGACCAGAAGCTCGGGATCGTCAGGATGCCGCTCCAGGGCCGTACGCCACAGACCTTCCGCCCGGTCCAAGTCGCCGCCCCACGCGATGGCGCGCGCCCGCCCCGCGAGCGCGTCCGCGCGATCCGGGAATCGCTCCAGCACCGAGTCATACAACGCCTCGGACGCCGCTGTCCGGCCCGCCCACGCGAGCACCTGCGCCAGTGTCACCATGATGTCGGGATCGCGCGGATCGATTCGGCGCAGCCTGACGAAGCGCGCCAGCGAGCGGACCAGCTTCCCGTCCCAGCTGTCGAGGATCGCGAGTCGGTACAAGGCCCGCTCGTTGGATGAGTCGGCTGCGAGGACGCGCTCGTAGCTCGCGCGGGCAGCGGCGTAATCCCCTCGCTGAAACGCCTGGTCCGCCGCCGGCAGCTGCGCGGCCAGCGGAGGGCGGACCAGTAACACGAGAGTCACCACCAGGGCGAGGTGGCGCGTCACCAGGACCCCCACACGTCGCGCATCGCCTCGTACGCGGGTTTCAAGCGCTCGTGCCACGTGGGTACCTCCCAGGTCGGCCAGGCGTAGGTCTGCCCGGCGCCGAGTCGCGCCACGACGCCGCCATGGGATCGGTCGAGTGCCGCCACGTCGAACCGAAACCCATCGGTCACGGCGGTTTCGAACGTCCCGTTCCGGCGGTAGCGCACCATCACATGGCGCGACGACGGATCGGTGACGTTCAGGAGCCCCCATGCAATCCGGAGCTCCACGAGCCCCGCCGTGCGGTCCACGTACCAGTCCGCCAGGGTCGTCTCCGATGACCGGCCGTGGCGCAGCCGTCCGCGGTTTATCCCTCGCGCGGGGTAGGTCCGGCCGCTCCGCGCAATGCGCCAGCGGTTGGTCGTGACGAAGAGCGAGTCGAACGCCCCCTCGCTCCGAACCTTGTCGACGCCAGCCGCCTCATTATAGAAGCGATCGAGGCCGGTCGGCCCCATCCCGCTCCGCGGCCCGAGGAACGGGTTGTACCAGGGCGCGACTGTGAGTTGCGCGTCGCTCGTATCGTTCAGGACGAGCGCGAACTCGAATCCCCCCTCGCCTGTCGGATCCCCTCCTACGCCGGGCAGCCGGAACTGGCCGCGATCCCGACGGTACGTGTCGATCCCCACCACGTAGCGGGCCGAGTCGAAGCTCGGTCGGCCGGCGAGCGCCACATACAGATAGGACGGGTCGGCCCCGACGCGCAATACGAGCGAGTCG
>Ga0075433_10003258_pt1 | contig 12534 bp, 7 predicted proteins | sample RhiMethybrSRZTD2_FD_75299 | JGI IMG/M metagenome (GOLD analysis project Ga0075433, IMG submission 75299) | Populus rhizosphere microbial communities from Tennessee, USA - Rhizosphere MetaG P. TD hybrid SRZTD2 | ecosystem: Host-associated > Plants > Roots > Rhizosphere > Soil | place: USA... | reverse complement strand
GTCGACGGAGATCGGAAAGCTGGCCCACCTGGACGAGATGCGGACCTTCTTCACGTCATCGGGATATGCCGTTTGGTTCCTGTACATCGTCATCGTGTTCGAGACGGTCTGCGCCATCGGACTCCTCGTTCCGACGGTCCGGCTGGTGGCCGCATGTGGACTTTCGGTCGATATGGTCGGCGCGATCGCCACGCACGCCCGCAACGGCGACCCATTCTCGGACTCGTACGAGGCCGTGCATCTGGTCGTGATCCTGCTCTGCATCGTGGCTCTCGGCGTCCTGCAGGACCGGCTCGAGCGACGATAGAATTCCCGCGCACCTCCGGGAGGCGTGGATGGGCGACGGGACGAGCCGGCGGGATTTCCTCGCGACGACCGTGTACGGCGCGGCCGCCATGCCCCTCGCGAGGCTTTCCCGTTTCGGGCTGGCGCCGACGCCCGCAGCGTTGCCGAAGACGTACCTTGAGCCCTTCGACTACGAGGGAGTCACGCTTCTGGACGGTCCGCTGAAGGCGCAGTTCGACGTCATGCGGGCTTACTACTACGCGATTCCCGACGACGACATCTTGAAGGGATTTCGCGCGCGCGCCGGCCGGCGAGCCCGCGGAGAGGACCTGGGTGGCTGGTACAGCGGCGATCCGAAACGGCGCACCTGGTGGTCCAACGGCGACACGTTCAACACGTTCGGCCAGTGGCTCTCGGGCATGGCGAGGCTCTCGCGCGCCGCCAGCGACTCCGAGATGCGCAACAAGGCGATCTTCCTGATGTCCGAGTGGGGGTCGACGATCGAGCCCGACGGCTGGTTCTTCTACTCGCGCCGGCCGTGGCAGCCCCACTACATCTACGACAAGCAGGTCGGCGGCCTCGTCGACATGGCGCGCTACGCCGGGAGGAAGGACGCGCTGACGCACCTCTCGAAGATCACGGACTGGGCTTCCGAGAACCTGGACCGCTCGCGGAAAGTCGATTCCGACACCGAGTGGTACACGCTCTCCGAGAACCTCTACCGGGCCTACGAGACGACGGGCGATGCGAGGTACCGGAGCTTCGGCGACGTCTGGCGCTTCACCGACTACTGGCGCGCGTTCTCGGGCGCCGGGCCGACCGCGGTGACACGCCATGGCCATCACGCCTATAGCCACGTCAACACGATGTCCTCGGCGGCGATGACGTATCAGGTCACCGGCGAGGAGGAGTTCCTGAAGGCGATCGTGGCCGAGCAGGACTGGCTCGCCAGGACGCAGTGCTACGCCACCGGCGGATACGGACCCGACGAGGACCTCGTGGCGGAGGACGGCGAGCTCGGACGCCGCCTCGACACGACGGCCTTCTCCTTCGAGACGCCGTGCGGCTGCTGGGCGGGATTCAAGCTGTCCAAGTACCTGATGCGCTTCACGGGCGAGGCGCGCTACGGCGACTGGATCGAGAAGCTCCTCTACAACGGCATCCTCGCCGCGCTGCCGATGGGCGCGAAGGGGCAGACGTTCTACTACTCGGACTACCGAATCGGAGGCGGCCGCAAGATCTATCACCTGGACGGAACCTGGCCGTGCTGTTCGGGCACGTACCCCCAGGTCGTCTCGGACTACCACGACGTCATCTACTTCCGGGACGCGGACGGTCTCCTCGTCAATCTCTTCGTGCCGTCGCGCGTCCGGTGGAACCAGGCGGGCGCCGACGTCGTCGTCGAGCAGGAGACGGCGTTCCCGGAGTCCGACACGACGACGCTGACAGTCCGGCCGGCGAAGCCGGCGAGCCTCGCCATAAAGGTCCGCGTGCCGGCGTGGTCGAAGGGGATGACGATGGAGGTCAACGGCGCTTCCGTGCCGGCCGCCGGCGCGCGCGGTTGGGCCGTCGTGACGCGGCGGTGGAGCCCGGGCGACCGGTTGACCGTAAAGCTGCCGATGGCGCTCGGGCTCTCGGCCGTGGACGCGCAGCATCCGAAGCGCGTGGCGGTCACGTGCGGACCGCTCGTCCTGGTTCGCCCGGAAAGTCCTTGGCCGGCGCCCCCCGCCGGTGATCTTTCGGGCTGGATCGAGCGGCGCGGCACCGGCCTGGAATTCAGCGCGCCCGCGTCCTCCCGTGGGACGTTGCTTCCGTTCTACAAAGTCGGAGCGGGCACGCCGTACGAGATGTATTTCGACGTGGCGTGAGACGAGGAGAATCGATGAGACGGGTCATCATCATTGCGCTGCTCTCGTGCCTGTACGCGTTCGGAGCCGCCGCCGACACCCGGCGTCCCATCACGGCCCAGGATCTGTGGGCATTCCAGCGCGTCGGCGCCCCCGTGCCCTCGCAGGACGGGAAGACCGCGGTTTTCAGCGTCACCGATTGGTCGATCCCCAAGAGCAAGAGCACGTCGAGCCTGTGGCTCCTCGACGTCGCCGGCGGAACGACCCGCCGTCTGACGCAGGGAGGTACGGACGCCGCTCCGGCCTGGAGCCCGGACGGCCGGAGGATCGCGTTCGTCTCGAAGCGCGGCGACGACGAGGTCCCCCAGCTCTACGTCATCGCGATCGACGGGGGAGAGGCGCGCCGCGTCGGCAACGCGCCCTACGGGTTCCGCGCGCCGAAGTGGCTCTCCAACGCGCGGATCGCGGCACTGACTCAGGTCTTGACTGATCTTTCCGGGAAGCTCGAGAAGAACGACCTCGAAGCGATGCGCAAGGAGATGAAGCGGCGCAAGGACTCTCCGATGACGGGGCGAGCGACCGAGGACCGGCAGTACCGATTCTGGGATCGCAATCTGGCCGAAGGCGTCGCCGACAAGCTCGTGGCCGTGGACGGCGAGACCGGCGCGCTGACGGACCTCACACCCGGCTGGAAGCGTCTCTTCTCGACGGTCATGGAGCCGGGCTTCGACGTGTCGCCCGACGGCAAGGCGATCGCGATGGCGGTCAACGCCACGCCGCCGCCGTACCGCGAGCGAACCAACCTCGACGTGTACGTGATCCCGACTGACGGCTCGGGCGCGATGCGCGACCTGACGGCCGACAATCCCTTCACGGACGATGCGCCTCGCTTCTCGCCAGACGGACGGTTCATCTACTACCTGCGCGAAGCCAAGTACAACGCGGGAAACCGGCGCCTCGCGCGTATCGACCTCGCGACGGGGACGAGCACGACGTTGACCCAGGCCTACGACCGCTCGTTCGATCCCGTCTCGTTCTCGGCGGACTCGAAGACGCTCTGGGTGACTTCCGAGGACCGCGGCATCGTCGCGATCTTCCGCCTCGCGGCCGACGGGTCCGGCCTCTCCCGCGTCTACGCCGAGGGAAGCTCGTCGGGACTCTCGGTCCGCGGCGGCGCGATCCTCTTCACCAACGAGAACTCCAGCCGGCCGGCAGAGATCCACGCCCTCGATCCCGCGCGCGGGACGGCGCGGCGAATCACACGCTTCAACGACGCGCTGGTCGCCACGCTCGACTTCGGCCGCACGGAGTCGCGGGAGTTCAGCGGCGCCGGCGGCGACAAGGTGCAGATGTGGGTGACGTACCCGCCAGGTTTCGACCCGGCGAAGAAGTATCCGCTCGTCCAGATCCTCCACGGCGGCCCGGCCACGATGGTCCGCGACGACTTCTCGTACCGTTGGAACTCCCAGGTCTTCGCGGCTCCCGGATATGTCGTCGCGCGCGTCAACCGCCACGGCTCGACGGGATTCGGAGAGGTGTTTCTGGGATCGATCGACGGCAACTGGGGCGAGAAGCCGACGGAGGACATCCTGAACGCGACGGACGTCCTGGTGCGCGACGTCCCGGCGATCGACGGGTCCAAAGTCGCTGCGGCGGGCGCGAGCTACGGCGGCTACCTCGCGGCCTGGCTGCTCGGCCACACGAATCGTTTCCGCTGCATCGTCAACCACGCGGGCGTCAACGATTTCATCACCGAGTACGGAAGCGATTCGACGAACTATGCGTTCGACGCGACGGTCTGGGGCGGCACGCCCTGGAAAGACACCGAGGCGATGCAGCGCAACAACCCGATGACCTACGCCGCGAACTTCAAGACGCCGATGCTGCTGATCGCGGGCGAGCTCGACTACCGGGTGCCGTACGGAAACAGCCTGTCGCTCTACGGTGTGCTCCAGGCGATGGGGGTTCCGTCGCGCCTCCTGATCTATTCCAACGAGAACCACTGGGTGCTGTCCGCGCAGAATTCGATCTACTGGAACTACGAGGTGCAGCAGTGGCTGGCCCGTTACATCGGCGGCAAGCCCATGGACAAGCCGGTCTTTCCGGCCGAGGAAAGGTGACCAAGTGACCGCCGCATGAGCACCGTCAAACCCGGCGCGAAAGAGATCGTCCTGGTCGCCAGCGGCGACTCACGACTGTCCGCAAACCAGCGCTGCTGGCCCGCGCAGCAGACGCTTGAGAAAGCCGTCGAGAAGGCGTTCGGCGAGCTCGGCGCGCGGATCACGCGCGGGCATCCGTACGACGCCGAGAAGAAGCACGGGTTCATCGACGGCCAGGCGAAAGGGATCCAGATCTTCCGCAAGATCGATCCGGGCGCGCCGCTGGTCGTGGCCGAGGCCGTCTGGGAGTACACGAGCCACATCCTTGCGGGACTGACCAAGCACCGGGGGCCCATCCTCACGCTCGCCAACTGGAGCGGCGAGTGGCCGGGACTCGTCGGCATGCTCAACGTCAACGCGTCCCTGACGAAGGCCGGCATCCCGTACAGCTCGATCTGGAGCGAGGATTTCGAGGACGGCTTCGCGCGCAACGCGCTGCGCCGGTGGCTCGGGAGCGGAACGATCGATCACGACAAGAGCCACGCCCGCGCCGTGGACGACCGGACATTCGGCCCGAAGTACGACGCGGATCGCGCGCGGGGCGCCGAGCTGGGCGAAGCGCTTCGGAGAGACCAGGCGATCCTGGGCGTCTTCGACGAGGGCTGCATGGGGATGTACAACGCGATCGTTCCCGATGACCTCATGCACGCGATGGGCCTCTTCAAGGAGAGGTTGTCGCAGTCCATGCTCTACGCGGCCATGCGCGAGGTGCCGGACGCGACGGCGCGCTCCCACTTCGCGTGGCTGACGAAGCGCGGGATGACGTTCGCCCTCGGCCGGGACGAGGCGACCGAGCTGACCGAGGCCCAGGTGCTCGAGGGCCTCAAGATGTACGACGCGGCGGTGCGTATGGCGCACGACTTCGGCTGCGCCGCCGTCGGAATCCAGTACCAGCAGGGCCTGAAGGACACCTGTGTGGCTTCGGATCTGGCCGAAGGATTGCTCAACAATCCCGACCGGCCTCCGGTGCCGGGCGGCGACGGAAAGCCGCTCTTCGACGGCCTCGCGGTCCCGCACTTCAACGAGGTCGACGAGTGCGCGGGTGTGGACGCGCTGCTGACCAACCGCGTGTGGACCGATCTCGGCATCGATCCCTCGACGACGCTCCACGACGTGCGGTGGGGAGCGCCCGTCGAGGAACGCGGCGTGAAGACCTTCGTCTGGGTCTTCGAGATCTCGGGCGCGGCGCCGGCCTCGCACTTCATCGGCGGCTACGGCGGCGCGCGCGGCGAGCGCCAGCCTCCGATGTACTTCCCCAAGGGCGGATCGACGCTCAAGGGCATCTCGAAACCCGGCGAGATCGTCTTTTCCCGGATCTACGTCAAGGACCACGCGCTCCACATGGACATCGGCCGCGGAGGCGTGGTCAAGCTGTCGCCGGAGGAGACAGAGCGACGCTGGCAGGCGACCACACCGCAGTGGCCCATCATGCACGCGGTCCTCTATGGCATCACGCGCGACCAGATGATGGCCAAGCACATGGCCAACCACATCCAAGTGGCCTACGGTCCGGACGCTGCCACGGCCACGCGCGCCCTGGTGCGCAAGGCCTCGATGGCGCGCGCTCTGGGGATTCGCGTCAACCTCTGCGGCGACCTGGAAGACTCTCTGGACCGGCACCAGCCGGCGCAGTACCGCGCGTGACCGCGTCGCGAACGGAGCCCTGCGCGCTCGGGCTCGATTTCGGCACCGCCTCGGTCCGCGCGCTGGTCGTCGAGGTCCGGACCGGCAAGGAGCGCGGATCCGCGGTCGCCGAGTATCCCAACGGCGTGATCGAGGCGACTCTGCCGGGAACCGGCGCACGCCTGCCGTCGGACTGGGCACTCCAACACCCGGCCGACTGGCTCGAGGCGATCGCGAAGGCCGTGCCCCAAGCGCGCGCCGCGGCGGGCGTGGACCGCGACGCGATCGTCGGCCTGGGTGTGGACTTCACCTCGTGCACGATCCTGCCGGTCGATTCCGCGGGGAAGCCGCTGTGCCTCGATCCGGCGTGGGCCGCGAGGCCGCACGCGTGGGTGAAGTTGTGGAAGCATCACGCGGCGCAGCCCCAGGCCGACCGCATCAACGCTCTCGCCGCACAGCGGGCAGAGGCTTTCCTCGCGGACTACGGAGGCAAGACGTCTTCGGAGTGGCTCGTGGCCAAGGCCCTCCAGGTTCTCGAGGAGGATCCCGACGTCTATGCCGCCACCGCCGCATTCGTCGAGGGCGGCGACTGGATCGTTTCGCAACTGACGGGCCGCTTCGTCCGAAACGCCTGCGCCGCCGGGTACAAGGGATTCTGGAGCGCCGAGCGCGGCTTTCCGTCGCGCGACTTCTTCGCGGCGCTGTCTCCGGCGTTCGCCGACATGCCCGAGAAGCTGTCCGGGGAGATCGTTCCGCCGGGACGCGCGATCGGAGGCCTGACGCAGGAGCGGGCGTCTCTCCTGGGCCTCGCCGCCGACACGCCGGTCGGGGCTGCGATCATCGACGCCCACAGCGCCACGCCTGCGGCGACCGTCGTTGCGCCCGGGCGGATGGTCCTGGTCCTCGGCACGTCGACGTGCCACATGGTCCTGTCGGAGCGGTACGCGTGCGTCGAGGGCATCGGCGGCGTGGTCAAGGACGGGATCGTCGAGGGCTTCTACGGCTACGAGGCGGGGCAGCCGGCTGTCGGAGACATCTTCGGCTGGTTCGCGAAACTCGCCGGGAAAGGCAACTTCGCGGCGCTCGAGCACGAGGCGGCGCAGGTGCCGCCGGGATCGCGGGGGCTTCTCGCGCTGGACTGGTGGAATGGAAACCGGTCGGTCTTGGTCGACGCGAATCTCTCCGGTGCCGTCGTCGGCCTGACGCTCGCGACGACGGGAGCCGAGATCTACCGCGCGCTGATCGAGGCGACGGCCTTCTCCACGCGCCGGATTCTCGACGCCTTCGCGGCGCAGGGAATCCCTGTGGAGGAGCTGATCGCCGTCGGCGGTCTCGCCGAGAGGAGCCCGCTGCTCGTCCACATCTACGCGGACGTGACACGACTCCCGATCACGCTGGCCGCGACGGGCAACGCGTCGGCTCTTGGCGCTGCGATGCTCGGCGCCGTCGCCGCGGGTCCCGAGCGCGGAGGCCACAGCTCGTTTGCCGAGGCGGCGCAGGCGATGGCGCACCTGAACGAGGAGCGCGTGCTCTACGACGCGGACGCCGCCGCCCACTACGACGAGCTCTACAAAGACTGGCTGGAGCTGCACGACCACTTTGGGAAGGGCACGGACTTGATGAAGAGGCTGAGGAGGAGAGGGTGAGGATGGCGAAAAGCACGGGATCCCTCGCTTCGCTCGGGATGCCCGTCATCCCGAGGAGCGGAACGACGAGGGATCCCGGACTCGACGAGCCGCTTTCATGACCCCACTCCTCGAGGCCCGCGGCGTCTCGATGCGCTTTCCCGGCGTCGTCGCCCTTGACGGAGTGGACTTCGACGTGCGGCCCGGCGAAGTGCACGCGCTGATCGGCGAGAACGGCGCGGGCAAGTCGACGCTGGTCAAGGTCCTGACCGGTGAAGTCGCGGGCTTCGAAGGCGAAGTGCGCGTCGACGGATCACCCCGCCGGTTCGTCGCGCCGCGCGAAGCCATCGCGGCCGGCATCGCGGTGATCCCGCAGGAGCTGCAGCTGGCCTCGACCCTCTCGGCCGCCGAGAACATCTTCCTGGCGCGTGAGCCGAAGACGCCGCTGGGCCTGATCGACCGTCGGGCGCTCGCTCGCGAATCCGCCGAAGAGCTGGCGCTCATGGGCGAAACACACGTCGCGCCGGAGCGGACGATCGAGCATCTCGAGCCCGGACAGCGTCAGCTCGTCGCGATCGCGCGGGCGCTCTCGCTCGACGCGCGCGTGATCATCATGGACGAGCCCACGGCGGCTCTCGGCAATGCCGAGGCGGAGCGGCTCGAGCGACTGGTGCGGAAGCTCTCCGAGCGAGGGGTTGCGGTCGTCTACATCTCGCACCGTCTCGACGAGGTCCGGCGCCTGGCCACGCGCATCACGGTGCTCCGGGACGGAAAGCGGATCGCGACCCGAGACGCGGCAGGCGTGGACGAGGCGGAGATGGTGCGGCTGATGGTCGGCCGCGAGATACCCCAGGTCGCTCTCGAGGCCCCTCCGGAAGGAGCCGAGGAACTGCTGCGGGTCGAGAACCTCTCGATCGCCGATTCCGACGCGCCCGGAGGTTTCCGCGTCAAGGACGTCTCGCTCTCGGTGGGGCGCGGCGAAATCCTCGGCCTCGCGGGACTGGTCGGCGCCCGTAGAACCGATTTCCTGCTCGCGCTCTCCGGCGCCTCCGAGCTGCCCGTGACGGGAAGAATTCGCGTCGGCGCGGCGGAAGGGATCCCCGCCGATCCGGCGTCGGCGCGCGCGGCCGGGATCGTCCTGCTGCCTGAAGAGCGCAAGGCGCAAGCGATCTTTCCCGATCTCGGCGTCGCCGAGAACGTCACACTTCCCGCACTCTCCCGCGTTTCGCGCTTCGGCTGGTGGGTCCTGCAGCGCCGGGCCCGGGACGCCGCTGCGAAGGCAATGCGCGAGACAGGTGTCAAGGCCGCCTCGCCGTCGGTCCCGATCGCCACGCTCTCCGGCGGAAACCAGCAGAAGACGCTGCTGGCCCGATGCCTGTTCGCATCACCGTCCGTGCTCCTCTTAGACGAGCCGACGCGCGGCATCGACCTCGCGGCGAAAGCCGAGATCTACGGCCTGCTGCGCCGCTTCGCGGCCGAAGGCTTCGGGATCGTGCTGTGCTCCTCCGAGATGGCCGAGATCCTGACGCAGTGTCACCGCATCGTCGTTTTTCGCGAAGGCCGAATCGCGGCGGAGCTTTCGCGTGAAGAGGCCAGCGAAGAGGCCGTGCTCGCCGCGGCCTCGGGAACGGCCGCCGCCGCGGTGCGCGAGGAGCGAGGGGGAGGGCGGGGTGGGGGAGGCGGCCGGGCGAAGCTGGCCCGCTTCACGAGTGTTCTGGGGCTGCTCGCGGTCGTCATCCTCGGAGTGGTGTTCTCGCCGGTACGGGGCGGACGGCCCGTGTTTCTCGGCCTCGGCAACCTGACCGACATCCTGCGCCAGGTATCCGAGAAGGGGATCCTGGCGGTGGGAATGACGGCCGTGATCGTTTCCGGCGGCATCGACCTCTCGGTCGGGTCCGTCCTGGCGCTCGCCGCGACGCTGACGGCCTGGCTCCTGATGAAGGGCGGCGCCGGACTCGGCCTCACGATCCTCGCGGTGTTCGCGGCGGGCGCGGCGTGCGGACTGGTCAACGGATTCGTGATCGCGCGCTGGAGGCTGCCGGCCTTCATCGCGACGCTCGCCACGATGAGCGCGGCGCGCGGCGTGGCCCGTTACCTTTCCGGAGGAACCGCGATCCCGCTGGGATTCGGAGAGGGCGCCGCGCCCGAGTCGGTGCGCGCTCTGGCCGGCCCGCTGCTCCCGTACGTCCCGGCGCCGGCGGTCGTGTTCGTGGCGTGCGTGGCGGGAATGCACCTCTTCCTGACGCGCACGGCGCCCGGCCGGGCGCTCTACGCGATCGGCGACAACGAGACGGCGGCGCGCCTCTCGGGCGTGCGCGTCGCGCGCTGGAAGACCGCGGTCTACGTGATTTCGGGGACGCTCGCGGCTCTGGCCGGTCTGATCCACTGCGCGCAGCTGGAGCAGGGAAACCCCAACGACGGCGTCGCGTACGAGCTCGACGCGATCGCCGCGGTGGTCATCGGCGGAACGAGCCTGTCGGGCGGAATCGGATCGGTCGGCGGCACGCTGGTGGGCGTGCTCACGATCGGAGTCATCAACAACATCATGGGGTTGAACAATGTCGATGCGAATCTTCAGCTCATTCTCAAGGGCGTCATCATCCTGGGCGCGGTCTGGCTGCAGAGGAAGCGCCGCTAGCGTCCTTATGGCGCTCGTTCTGCTCGCGGCCTCCGGCTGCGGGCGCGAGAAGACCGGGAAGCACGTCATCGGCTTCTCCCAGTGCAACCTCGGGGAGCCGTGGCGTGTTTCGATGAACGCCGACGTGGCCAGGCGCGCGAAGGACTTCCCGGACATCGAGATCGCGTACGCCGACGCGCAGCAGGACAATGCCAAGCAGGTCGCCGACGTCGAGAACTTCCTGCGGCAGAAGATCGACCTCCTGATCATCTCGCCCAACGAAGCCAAACCCCTGACGCCGATCGTCAAGAAGGTCTTCGAGCAGGGGATCCCGGTGATCGTCCTGGACCGGGCGATCGAAGGCGACACGTACACGACGTTCATCGGCGCCGACAATCGCGAGATCGGCAAGGCTGCGGGCGAGGCGATCGTGAAGATGCTCGGCGGCAAGGGCGACGTCGTCGAGATCAAGGGCCTGCCGGGATCGCCCCCCGCCAAGGACCGCAGCGACGGTTTCCGCGAAGCGGTCGCAGGCTCGCCGGGGATCAAGATCGTCCACGATCCCGTCGCCAACTGGCTGCGCGAGGAGGCGATGGCGCAGATGGAATCGGCGCTGGCGGCGCACGAGCACATCGACCTCGTCTACGCGCACAACGATCCGATGGCGATGGGCGCGTATCTCGCCGCCAAGGCCAAGGGCCGCGACGGCGAGATGAAGTTCGTCGGGATCGACGCCCTGCCGGGACTCGACGGCGGCCGCCAGGCCGTGGCCGACGGCAAGCTCGCCGTGACGTTCATCTATCCGACCGGAGGCAAGGAAGCCGTCGAGATCGCGGACAAGATCTTCAAGGGCGAGAAGGTCCCGCACAAGATCACGCTGCCCACGGCGATGATCACGAAGGAGAACGTGCAGGAATACCTGGCGAAGTAGGATGGGAAAGATGCCCCCCTCACCCCAGCCCTCTCCCCCGGGACGGCGGAGAGGGAGATGGCTTGGGGCCTTCGCGGCGCTCCTTCTTGTGGCCGCGGCGCCCCGGCCTACTCCGACGCCGGCGCCGCCGGCGAAGAGAGCGGTCAAGGCGCGAGCGATGCTGGATGTGGTCTCCGGAGCGTTGGTCCCGGACGCCGTGGTGCTGGTCGAAGGCGACCGGATCCAGGCCGCGGGCCCGAGGCTTGCGATCCCGGCCGGCTACGAGGTCCTCGATCTCGGCGAGGCGACGCTCCTGCCGGGCCTGATCGACTGCCACACGCACGTCACGACGACCTACGAGTATCTCGTCTACGGCGGCTCCATGCAGGACGCGGTGACGGCGGCTTCGCGCGCGCGCAAGACGCTCGACGCGGGGTTCACGAGCGTCCGCGACCTCTGGGCGAAGGACTACATGGACGTGGCACTGCGCGACGCGATCGATCGCGGCGACGTCCCGGGGCCACGAATGCAGGTCGCCACGCTCGCGATCGGCTCGACCGGCAGCCACAACGAAGACGCGGAGGGACTCGCGCCGACGATCACCGTCGGGGGAGCGTCGGGGATCGCGGACGGCGTGGACGGCGTGCGCAAGCTGGTGCGCACCGAGATCAAGTACGGCGCCGATGTCATCAAGATCATGGCCACCGAGGGCGCCGGCGAGGGCCGCAACGTCGGCGTCGAGACTCAGTTCACACTCGACGAGATGAAAGCCATCGTGGACGAGGCGCATCGCTACGGCAAGAAGGTCGCCGCGCACGCCCACGGCACCGACGGGATCAAGACGGCGGTGAAGGCCGGAGTCGACTCGATCGAGCACGGCACGCTGCTCGACGACGAGGCCGTGCGCCTGATGAAGGAGCACGGGACCTGGCTCGTGCCGACCGGAGCGATCTGGGTCGAGGAAAGCGAGTCCGAGCCCAAGGACGCGCCCGCCTGGAAGAAGGAAAGGGAGGCGATCCTTCGCAAGGGAAGTCCCGAGAGCTTCCGCAAGGCGCTCGCCGCGGGAGTCCGGATTGCGATGGGATCCGACGAGTCGGTCCTGCCGCACGGCGAGAACGCCAAGGAGATCGTCTGGATGGCTTCCAACGGCATGACGCCGATCCAGGCGCTGCGCGCGTCGACGATCGACGCCGCGGAACTGATGGGCTGGAAGGATCGCGTCGGATCGATCGCGCCGGGGAAGCTCGCGGATCTCGTCGGCGTCGCCGGTAACCCGCTTCAGGACATCGCCGCCGTCCAGCGCGTCGTGTTCGTAATGAAGGATGGTGTCGTCTACAAGGGCGTCGGCATGGCCAAACCCTGAGGAGGTTCCAATGCTCGAGCTGCGTCCCAACTGCGAGTGCTGCGACCGCGACCTGCCGTGGGAGTCGCCGGACGCGATGATCTGCACGTTCGAGTGCACGTTCTG
>Ga0075433_10003255_pt1 | contig 12540 bp, 11 predicted proteins | sample RhiMethybrSRZTD2_FD_75299 | JGI IMG/M metagenome (GOLD analysis project Ga0075433, IMG submission 75299) | Populus rhizosphere microbial communities from Tennessee, USA - Rhizosphere MetaG P. TD hybrid SRZTD2 | ecosystem: Host-associated > Plants > Roots > Rhizosphere > Soil | place: USA... | reverse complement strand
TGGCCCCAGGGGCCGATGAGCCCTTTCCGCGGGACGTCGAGCCGCTCTAGCAGCGCGAAGACCGGGTTCCGGTACCAGTCGCTCCACCCCGAGACGACGTAGACCGGGCAGCGGATGGCTGCGTAGTCCGCGTCCACCGAGCCCTGCAGCCAGTAGCCGTCTCGGCGCTGGTGGCTGAGCCAGATCTCGATGAACGGGCGGCTTCCCTCGAGTCGAGCAAGCCACAGCTCTCGCCAGCGATCCCCGACGACCTCAGGATCCGGCGGACGGGCGCCGTAGGCCAGCATGGTCGTCGCCCAGTCGAGCATCGGCTCGAACAGGCAGCCTCCGCACCAGTGGACGTCGTCCGTGTAGCGGTCGTGCGTCGTGGAGACGGCGATCACTGCCTTCAACGCGGGCGGTTGCCGCGCTGCCACCTGAAGTGCGTTGAAGCCGCCCCAGGAGATGCCGAACATCCCCACCTCCCCTGAGCACCACGGCTGCGCGGCGAGCCACTCGATCACCTCGACGGCGTCGAGCTGCTCCTGCGGCAGGTACTCGTCGAGGAGCAGCCCGTCGGAGTCGCCACTTCCGCGCATGTCCACGCGAGCCGACGCATAGCCGTGGCCCGCGAGGTACGGGTGGCGGAGGGCATCGCGCGGCGCTGTCGAGTCGTCCTTCCGGTACGGAAGGTACTCGAGCAACGCAGGCACCGGGTTGTCCTCGGCGTCCTCCGGCAACCAGATCCGCGCGGAGAGTCGCCTCCCGTCGGACAGCGGGATCCAGACGTTCCGCAGCTCACGCACGGGCCGCGGGGCCGACTGCTCGACGAGAGTTTCGCTCACGACGCCTCCGCTCCGACCGGCTCGGCAGCAGCCGCGATCTGCGTGCGCAGCGCCTTGAGCGCCTCGACGTAGATCTCGGAGAAGGTCGGGAAAGGTTGGATCGTGTCGCGCAGCACCTCGAGCGGCACGCGTGCGCGAATCGCCAGCGTCGCCTGCTGCTGCCACTCAGCCGCTTCCGGGCCGAGGGCGTAGGCGCCGGTGACTCGAACGCCGTCGCTCAGCAGGGTCAGGAACCCGTTGCTCTCCGCGTACGCGCGCGTGTAGGTCTCCGTCTTCGCGATCTCGGCCAGACGCGCCGTCCCGCTGAAGCGGCCGTCGGTCGCGCCGACGGAGGCCGCCTCCGGGTCGGTGTAGACGACGCGTGGAACGGCGTCGTAGTCGGCCTCGCGCGGTTCGCCGAGGATGTTCGACGCGACGATCTCGCCCTGGTACTTCCCCACGTGGGTCAATTGCCAGATGCCGGTGATGTCGCCGACCCCCCAGAGCCGTTCACCTGCGCGAAGCCGCGAGTCGACCGGAATGCCGTGGCCGTCCGCTTCGATGCCCACCGTCTCCAGGCCGATATCGTCGACGCGTGGACGCCGGCCGGTGGCGACGAGGAGCCGGTCGCCACGCAGCTCGCGACCGTCGTCGAGCTCCAGGACAAAGTCCTCGGCGTCGCGCCGCGCGGCCTTCGCGCCGACCCCGAGGGCAAGCTCGACGCCCTCACGGGCCAGGACATCGCCGAGCGCCTCGCCGAGCGGCGCGGGTTCGTGACCGAGGAGGTGCTCTGCCATCTCGACAATCGCCACCTCGCCGCCGAAGCGGCGTACGGCCTGCGCCATCTCGACGCCGACCGGGCCGCCGCCGAGCACGAGCATCCGCCGAGGCACGGCCTTCATCCCCGTCGCTTCGCGGTTCGTCCAAATCCCGTCGAGCTCGCGCAGGCCGGGCACCGGCGGGATGACGGGACTGGCGCCGTTTGCGAGGACGACGTGCTCGGCGGTGTGGCGGGTGCCGTCGACCTCGACGACGCCCGGGCCCGCCAGCCGGCCGGTGCCCCGAAGCAGGTCGATCCCGCTTCGCGCCAGCCAGCGCGCCTGGCCGGCGTCGGAGTAATCCGAGACCATGAAGTCGCGCCACGCAAGCGCCTTCTCGACGTCGACTTCCGCCGTTGCCGCCGCCTCGTTGGCACCGTGCACGGCCTCGCCGGGACGCAACAACGTCTTCGACGGGATGCACGCCCAGTAGGAGCACTCGCCGCCGGCGAGCTCCCGCTCGACCACGGCCACGCGAAGCCCGCCCTCGGCGAGCGCGCCTGCGCAGTGCTCTCCCGGCGAGCCGGCGCCGATGACGATGACGTCGTAGTCACTCATTGCGGCAGCTCCACGCCCGCCCGCTCGGCGACCATGTACTTCGCGTACCAGACGGGCCACTCCGCGTCCGCCTTGCCGGTGCGCTTCTCGTGCTCGCCATGTGCGGTCGCTGCGCGAATGAGCGCCTGCTCGAGGTCGTCGGCGGAGCTGTACGCCGTCGTCCCGTCGACGCGGTCGGCGAGGCGCGTCGTGATCTCCTGGAGGAGCCAGGGATTGCCGTCCGGGTCGCTGAAGGAGGCGAAGGAGCGGTAGGTGCCCCGCTCGGGATCCGGACCGCTCACTCGGGCGGCGTCTCCGTCGGCGCGGAAGCGCGCGCCGCCGGCCCCCTCGTGGAACACCTCGCTTACGGCGACGCCGTTGCCGATCAGCTCTTCGCGAGCGGCCTCGATGTCGGTGACGATCAGGTAGAGACTGCCGCTCGTGCCCGGAGCGGCCGAGGTGACACCCCTGCCGAACTGGATCGAGCACCCCGAGCCCGGCGGGGTGAACTGGACGATGCGGAAGTCGTCCCCGATCACGAAGTCCGCGTCCTGGCGCCATCCCAGACTCCCGTAGAACCGCTTCGCCCGGTCGACGTCGGCCACAGGGATGACGGCAACCTCCAGCTTCATGTCCATCATCACGCTCCCCGAGGCCTCAGTCGCCCTGTTGCTCTTGACGTCGGTGCTGCTCATCAGGCCCTCCTTGGTCCGTTGGTGATGAGAGGGAGGGTCGTCTGCCGGCGCCCGAGTCGCGCCCGGTGAACTCCCTGGTCGATGCCCTGGTCTGCGCCTGTGATCAGGTCGGCACCGGGGCGCCGTCGGCGTCCGGTAGGGCGCGCCGCAGCTCCCGGCGCGAGCTGACCCCGAGCTTGGAGAAGACCTTGTGCAGGTGCCACTCCACCGTCCGGTGACTCAGGAACAGGCGCGCACCGATCTCGGGATTGGAGTAGCCGTCGCGGGCGAGCCGCGCGATCTGCGCCTCCTGCGGCGTGAGCTGGCCGCGTGTCTCGACTGAGCGCTTGCGCACCTTCTCGCCGGTGGCGAGCAGCTCGATGCGCGCGCGCTCTGCGAACCCTTCCATCCCGATCGTCATGAACATGTCGTGCGCGGTGTGAAGCTGCGCGCGCGCATCGACCCGGCGGTTCTCCCGTCGCAGCCACTCGCCGTAGAGCAGATGCGCACGGGCGAGCTCGGGGCGGAGCCGTGTGCTGCCGAGGCGCTCAACCGCCTCGCGGTACGACGTCTCGGCGGTCTCGCCTTCAGTGAGCAGCGCGCGCGAGCGAGCCTCGACGCCCAGCGCCCAGTCGGTGCCGGCCGGAGCCGTGGCAGAGGTCAGGCGTTCCATCGCGCTGCTCCCGAGCTCGGGCTTGCCGCTTCTGACGCTCGCCTCGATCAGTTCGGCCAGCGCCCACGCTCCGATGAACAGCTCGAAATCGTCGTCGCATGCCCGGCGGGACAGGGCCAGAGCCTGCTCGTAGCGCCCGAGGCCGTTGAAGAGGATCGCGGCGACCCATTGTGCGTACTGGACGCCGATGCCCTGGCCACCGGCTGTTGCCTCCTCGACGGTGGAGTCGATCAACGCGGTGGCCTCGGCCTCGCGCCCCCGAAGGGCCGCGAGGAGCATCGCGCCGTACGGCGCAATCCGGGTGTTGGTCGCGTGGGTGACGTCATCGGCCTCCGCAATCGCTGCCGTAGCACCGGGGAGCTCGCCGCGCCACGCGAGGAGAATCGCCTGTGCGGTGAGGTCGATCGGAAGCCGCGCCAGCGCGCCGGCCTCACGGGCGAGCTCGAGCTGACGGACGTTGATCTCGTGCCACGTGTCCTCGTCCCACAGCAGGTTCGACGGCACCGTCGTCAACCAGCCCCAGCGGAAGTTCTCCTCCACCGAGCTCTCATCGGCGGCGAACGTACTCGCGGCTTCCCTCAACATGGGCGCCGCCGCGGCCAGCCCATCGATGATCAGCGTGGCAAGGCCGTCGAGCAGCAGATCGGAGGGACGTGTCGACCGCCCCGGCGGCGCCGCCTTCGCCGCCCGCGAGACGTCGAGCAAATTGCCGTCGGTGGCCAGACGCCCTGCAAAGAGCGCCGCGCCCCACGCGTCGAGGTACGTTTCCCGCGCGAGCCCCACGTCGAGAGGCTCGAGTCGTCTCGCGGCCCTGAGGAGCAGCGGAGGCGCGTCGCTTCCGGCGCTGGACGCGAATGCGATCTGTCCGTGCAGCAGCTCAGCCCGTGCGGCTTGCAGCTCGTCGACGGATCCCTCCTCGGCGACCGCGAGCATCCTGAGAGCCGCGTCGAAGGCACCAGCGTGCAAGCTCGCGAGGGCCGCGTGGAGCGCGCGATCGGTGCGCCTTGTCGGTTCCTGCGTCAGGCCAACCGCGCGCTGCAGGAACGCCGCCGCAGCGGCGAGCCCGCCGCGACCTTGCGCACGACCGGCCGACCGCACGAGCTCGAGGGCGACCTCTTCGTCCGGCGTCCTCGCAGCTGCGGCGCGATGCCACGCACGGCGGTCGGGATCCACGTCCGGGTCTGTCACGTCGGCGAGCGCCCGGTGTACCGCAGCGCGCTCCTCGGCCGAGGCGGAGTGGTAGACCGCCGAGCGCACCAGGGGATGCCGGAACGTGACCTGCACGCCTAGCTCGAGCAATCCGGTCGCGGCGGCTGCTGCGGCGGCGTCCGGGGCGATCCCGAGCAGCTCGGACGCGCTCCACAACAAGGTCGCACTTCCCACCGGCTCGGCCGCGGCAGTCAGTACGAGGCGGCGGGCGTCTGGGGAGAGCGAGCGCAGCCGTGACCGGAAGCCTTCTTCGATGCGGCCCGTCAAAGGCGTCGTCTCGAGCAGCCCGAATCCGCCTGCCAGCTCTGCCGGCGTGGGACCGTGCGTCAACTCGAGCAGCGCGAGCGGGTTTCCGCGGGTCTCCGCGACGATCCGTTCGCGAACCTGCTCGTCGATCGGTGCTCTGACTGCAGACTTCAGCAGCGCCCGGGCATCCGCGTCGCGCAGTCCGGGCACGACAAGCTCGCGTAAGCCGCCGAATTCGTTGTCGCTATCGTCGCGGACGGCAAAGACGAGTACCACGCGCTCCGCCAACAGCCGGCGAGCGACGAAGGCAAGCGTCTGCGCCGAGATCCGGTCGATCCACTGTCCGTCGTCGACGACGCACACGAGCGGCTCCTCCTCGGCTACCTCGGCCAGCAGGCTGAGCACAGCCAGAGCGACGAGGAAACGGTCGGGGGATGGCCCATCGCTGAGGCCGAATGCCGTGGCGAGCGCGGCCCTCTGCGGGCCCGGGAGATGATCGAGACGCCCGAGCAGCGGGCCGCAGAGCTGGTGCAACCCGGCGAATGCGAGCTCCATCTCGGACTCCACGCCGGTGGCGCGCGCGACCCGGCAACTGGAAGCGTGCTCGACCAGGTACTCAACCAACGCGGTCTTGCCGACTCCCGGCTCTCCGCGCAGCACGAGCACCTGACTCCGGCCGGCCTGTGCGGCCGTCAGCAGCCGATCGAGTGTGGCGCATTCGGCTCTCCGGCCGCGCAGCACGAACGGGCCCCCTAGGGTGCCGACGAGAGACCCCGTGTGTCTGCCGATGGTGATAGCACCTCACCCCCGCGACAACACGATTCAGCCGATCGGCGAGTGCCTGCCCGCGCCGGTCGGAGAGACAAGCCTACCCGTGACGCCAGGGCATCGGCCGGGGCCACCGACAGGCGCGATTGAGTCGACCGGATCCGTCCCTGACAACGTCGGTGACATGGCGCGCGACGTGCTTCGCTTCGCCGATGCCCTAGCACTCCGGCGGATCGATCTCCTCAGGTTCTCGCTCGGCGTCCTCTCCGGCTCCGAGGAGAGCCGCGCCAAGGGAATGGAGTACCTGAGGCGCATCTCGGCTCGAACGGCCGATCGCGACGATCCCACCGACCGCCTGGAGAGGAACCCACCCATCGCCTGCGGAGACAGGGATGTCCTCGCGGCGCTCGGATGCGCCGAACCCGGGCAGGTCGACGGCAAACAGGTGGGCGTGCTCGGCGAGCGTGGCCGACATCGACGCAAACGCAAAGACGCTCTCCGGCCCCAGGCCCGGCCCTCCAAGCCACTAAATAGTTGTCTTCATCGCCGACTGGCACGGCGACAGTACGCTCGCGACTGTGGGAGCATGAAAACGAAGGCTGCTCTCGCCCAGAAAGGAGAGTCGAAAGGGCTGATCAGCCGAACATCGTGCTCGTCCACGGCGCGTGGGCGGACGGCTCCAGCTGGAGCGCCGTCATCGAGAGGCTCCAGGCCGCCGGCTACCACGTCACTGCCGCACAGTTCCCGCTCGCGAAACTGGCGGATGACGTTGCGCGGTTGAGGGAGGTGCTCGCCCGCCAGGACGGGCCGACCGTCGTCGCGGGGCATTCGTACGGGGGGCAGATCATCACGGCGCTCGGTGAAGATGCGCCGAATGTCGTCGGACTGGTCTACATCGCTGGCTTCGCGCTTGACGAAGGCGAAACGATCGGAGCCCTGCAGGCACAAGGACCTCCGACCCCGGCGACTGCGCACCTGGACATCGACGAGCAAGGGTTCGCTTGGCTGCCCGAAGACGACTTCGTGAACCACTTCGCGGCCGACGTCGATCCGACCAAGGCGAGGGTGATGCACGCCGTGCAGCAGCCCCTGCACGCCTCCGCACTGGAGGAGGCGATGGAGACGCCGGCCTGGAAGTCGCTGCCGTCCTGGTTCCTCGTCGCCGAGGGAGACCAGGCGATCCCTCCCGACGCCGAGCGGCAGTTTGCCGCGCGTATGGGTGCCACAACCACCGAGGTTCCGACGAATCATGTGGCGATGGTCTCGCACCCAGACGAGGTCGTGACCATTATCGAGACCGCCGCCGCGGCTGTGCCAGTCGCAACGTAGCGCCGTCCGGCGCGCCGCCCTCGTCGACACCGAGAGCCGAGCTAGCCACAGGCCCGTCGCCAACGAAGTCAGAACGGCGGGCTGTGGTGGCATCCGGCGCGTAACTACGGAGTAGCGGTCGTACCTCACTGGCTGGATCGAGGGAGAGGAGCTTGCCCGGGCAAGCGGATGTAAGCTCGGCCCGAGAGGAGGCCCAGATGCATGCGCTCGTCGTGCGTGCGACCATCCATAACGCTGACCGCACGCGGGAAGTCCTCAATAGCCAGGTTCTGCCGCAGGCTTCGGGTGCGCCGGGTTTCAAGGCGGGCTACTGGACGTGGCCGACCGGCGAAGGGGATTGAACGTGCTCGCGATGATCATCTTTGACTCGGAGGAGAACGCACGCGCGGCGGGCGACCGGGTGAGCGCGAATTTTTCGCAGCTTGAAAACCGCGACGACATCACGCTCGACGGCGTTGAGGTCCGCGAGGTCGTTGCATCGGCCTGATGAGATAGTCGGGTTATCGCCATCCCTGAGCCACGCATCGGTGGGTCAGCCTCGCCCGCGCTGCGGCGGTGTGCCCGCCTCCCAGGGACATTCCCGGAACACTGGCCCAGGTCAGGCCTCCGGTATGCCCCCTAACCGGCTTTCCTACCGCTGACCGTTATCCATCCTGGATGCTCACTCCGTCGATCGTCCGGAAGCGTGGCTCCAGCTTCCAGCTGTCGTCTACGTGCCTTCGGCCGCGGCGGCACCGTCGTTCCGCGCTTCGATGGCCCTGACGCTTTCTCGGAACGCCTTGTCCAACCTGCCCTTGCCGATCGTCGCGACCACGATCCCGAGCAGCCGTCCTTTGAGGTTCTTGCCTTCGCGTACCACGACGTAGTCGATCTCGGTCGTTCCGTCAGGCTGCCGTTTCAACGTGTACGTGTGGCCCGAGTTGCCCCCCCAGATGTTCGAGTCGGTGGTCGTGAGCACGACGCGATTGGGATCGGACCAGTCGTAGTCCAGGCGTTCCCAATAGCCGCCCGAGCCCTCCGTGACGTCGGCATGACCGGGGCTCTGGTCATGAACCTCGAGGTAGTCGTCGGCGCTGTTGCTGAACAGCTCCGAGCGACCCGGCCCGAAGTCGGTTAGCCCGGCGATGTACTGCTCGGGCGTCAGGGTCGTCGTCTCGTGGAAGTGAAGCGTCGACATCCGTGCCTCCTTGTTTGGCTGGAGCGGTGCCGGGAACAGCCGGTTCGCCGCCTGACTCTCGTTCTTTCGAGACTCCGTCGCGCCCGTGGAAGCCACTGGTCGCGACCCTGGTCGCGGGACTCGACCGCCGTCGGAAGTAGAACGGAGGTCGCGAACCAGGGCACCGACTAGGGACTTCGACAGGCGCGACGACGTCGGTCGTTGCGCGAAGCTCACGCAACGCCGATCAATGGAGGTCGCAATGACGGAGTCCAACGATGCGTTCTGACATCGCGCCCGGAGGCACGTTTCCGGACTATGAGCTACCCGATCACACATCGACCCCGCGGACGCTCAGTGAGCTGCAAGGCGACGACCCGCTTGTGATCATGCTCTCGCGCGGCCACTTCTGTCCGAAAGAGCACCAGCACCATCGACAGCTCGCCGCGTTCTACCCGCAGGTCGCCGTTGCGTACACCCAGATGGTGACGATCTCGACCGACGACCACCACACGCTCCAGGAGTTCCGTGCCTCGGTCGGCGCCCAGTGGACCTTCCTCTCAGACCCGGAGCGGACGATTCAGCAAGACCTCGATATCCAGGAGTACACCGACCCGGAGCACGATCCGATGATTCCGCACACGCTCGTGCTCAAGCCCGGGCTCGTGATCCACAGTGTCTACAACGGCTACTGGTTCTGGGGCCGTCCTTCGGTCGAGGACCTCCGTCGCGACCTTCGCGCCGTGACGAGCGAGATCCGGCCCGACTGGGACCTGAGTGCCCCGGGACTCCGCGAGGCCTGGGACGCGGGCGACCTCTCGCACTTCCACGGCTGGGGCAAGTGGTCTCCGGAACGAGCCGCCGCCGCACGCTCCAAGGTCTGAGGAATTACGGTAGTAGCGACCCCCAGCCCAGCCACGGCGGGCGGCCGGAAAGTCATTCCCCAGCCGTTCCGGCCACCTGGAACGCGAGGAAGTACACCGCCGCGGTTACGAGCGTCGTAATCCAGCGCGGGCGCATAGACGTGGACGAGCCGGCTACTCCGCCTGGTGGCGAGGCTCTGGAGCCGATCGCCAAGACTCTCGCCGAGATGCGGCAGGCAATTCACGAGCTGAACAGGGCGCTTGTGGACATCCAGTCGAAGCTCGGGGACTGAGTAGCCGTGCTGCAGAGGCGGTGTCCAAAATCACAGCGGTGGTGGCCTCGGTGGTGGCTCCCCATGATGGACTCGCGGGCGCGAAAGCGTGGGGCCCAGCTCATGAGAGATCCGCGTGTTCGGCTCCTCTTCGATCCAGGTCATGCGGCGCATGCGGGCGATGCTGGCATGCGCGTTTCCGCACCGGCTCACGACATCGAATGGGTGGTACTGGGCTCGAACCAGTGACCTCCAGCTTGTCGAGCCTGAGTGAGAAAACGGGCGGATTCCCGTTAGCCATGCGGGAAACCGCCCGTTTTGACCATCTCGGATAACGCTTGTAGTCAGGCTCGTTTGCTGCGGAGTCCGCTGGGTTTGGGCACTGAGATCCAGTTAGTGCCCAAACGCGTGCCTGCCCTGTCGCGGTGCCGTTCGGGGGACCGCCGAGCGTAGCTCTAGGCGGGATTCGCGTTTTGATTCGCGAAACGCGCCGCGCTGTGCCTACTAGCTACGGGGCGTACGCCGTCTGCGGCCACCTCGGGGCAGGATGTACCAGAGAGCGAGGGCAACGACGATGATCGCTGCCGCGATGGCGACGATTGCGACGGTGGAGGCCGCGAGGATCACACGACCATTCTTATCCCTGCGCAATCGCGCCGAAACTTCGCCGCGACCGGCGCTCATGGCATCTACAGCGTCAGGTAGACCTCAGAACTTCATATCGGGTCGGGCAAGAAAGCCGGTGTCCTCGTCAGGGGGACGACGCCGCTGTGGAGGCTCCTCAATTCGGAGACGGCGCAGCCAGCGCTCATTCGGCGACTGCGAAGGGCGTTCCGTTTCGGGCCGTCGTTTGACAGCCGTACGACATTAAGCCCTTCGAAGTCAGACGCTCGCCGGATCGGGCCGAGTTCTACGAGAATCGTGCGGCTGGGATCCACGCCCAACGCCAGCCCCGCCTCGAGCTGTGGTGGGGCGTGTGAGCAGCACGGCAAGCAACCTCACCCGGCTTGGCCTGCGGGCCGCTCGCGTCCGGAATCGCCTGCTCGGGATCCCGCGTCTGGCGGATCCGGCGGGACGGCCTACGACTCGGAACCCGTGGGGGGTTCCTCGCCGGTCTGCTTGGTGGGCGAGTCGTCGTCGCGCCACTGGCTCGCGTCGGTGCGGTCCTGCGTGCGTCGAGTCTCCCTGCGCGTCGTCTCGGCGCTGTAAGCCTCGCTCGCCGCGTCGTCCCGACCAAGTCCCAGCTTTGCAAGCCACCTTTTCAACATCCGATGACTCACTATAGACCTCAAGGCTCGCGACGTCGACATCGCGTCGGCAGCGCATCCTCTTCATCGTCGAGGAGACGCGCCCGCCGGCTCCAAGGCGCTCGAGAGGCGGATCTGGGGCGTATGACGGACGTGTCCAACGCAATGCCCCGGCGGCGCTATGCCAACGCCCCGGGGCCGGCACCAAGGAGGTACGCCTTGATGCACCCGCACCCTAACTACTGCATGCGCGCGCCTGATGAGGGTGATTCCTGATGGCGCGCAAAACCGACAGGAACCGTTCTCGAATTGCGCCGTACGGGAGGTCGTCGCGTTAAGCGCTCAGGTTCCGCGCCTACGGACAGCGCCGCTACCTGAGGGCACGAGCGACGAGGGCTGGATGCGGCAGCGGGCCGAGGAGGCCCTACAGGACACGCTCAGCGACGTGCGCCGCGGCACATGGCCCCCTCCGAGCCGGAGCCCGTCCAGGAGGAGCCACCCCCGAGCCGACGTTTCACGAGTTCGCGAGCGAGTGGATCGCGGCGCGTGGGCAAGAGGGCCTCGGCGTCCGGACGATCGAGGATTACAGGTGGGCACTCAGCTACCACCTGCTCCCGTTCTTCAAGGATCACCTCTCGGAGATCACGATTCGAGAGGTCGACCGCTACAAGACCGCGAAAGCGGCCGAGGGCGTGCTCAGCCCGCGGATCATCAACAAGACACTCACCCGCCTGTCGCAGGTGCTCTCGCTCGCCGTCGAGTACGAACTGATCCCGGCCAACCCGCCCGAGGGGCGCAGGCGGCGGCTCAATGTGACACGGACGCGGCGTCCGTTCGTCGAGCCCGTGCAACTGATGGCGCTGCTCGCCGCGGCGGACGAGAAGCCCACCCTGTACGGCGGTAAGGGGCGGGTGATGCTCGCCGTGCAAGCCGTGCGGGCCTGCGGATCGGCGAGGCGCTCGCGCTTCGGCGCCGGTCGATCGACCTCGTCCGGGACACCTGACAGTCGAGGCGTCGAAGACGGATGCGGGCGTCCGGGTCGTCGACTTGCCTCCGGCGCTGCGAGACGAGCTGGCCCTCTACCTTGACGGTTCTGCCCGGCAGGAGCCGGACGCCTTTGTCTTCGCGACGAGGACGGGTCGCCCGGACAATCGCAACGACGTACGGCGCAGGCTGATCGTTGAGGCCGTCGAGCGGGCGAACGTGAGGCTGGCCAAACAGGGCATCGCCCCGATCGGGCGTCTGTCACCGCAGGGGCTGCGGCACACGTATGCGTCGCTACGCTCTGCCGCCGGGGACGATGCGGCGTATACGCGGCGCAGCTCGGGCACACGGACGCACGCTTCACGCTCAAGGGGTACACGCACGCGGTCAAGCGGCGGCAGCGGCTCACTGGCGCCGAACGCGAGGCGTTCGACGCCGCTATCGAATGGGCTCAATGGGCACTATTCGGCACTAGCGACGCTGAGGCCGAGACGGCGTTTGCCTGATCAGAGAACAGGAAAGCCCCGGAACCCGCTTGGTTCCGAGGCTTTGTGAGGTGGGCGGTACTGGGCTCGAACCAGTGACCTCCAGCTTGTCGAGCTGGCGCTCTCCCAACTGAGCTAACCGCCCCTGGACGCGAAGGATAGCCGACCCTTGGCGACGATCTCGACCCTGTCCCCAGATAGACGAGAGGCCCGGCGGACCGGGCCTCTCGTGCCTCGTCGGTTGTCGGGGGTTTACGACACCAGGGATACCTTGAGGGTCAGTCTCTTCGCGTTCGGTGTGCGCAGGTTGCGCAGCTTGATCAGCTTGTTCGTCTTCACCATGTGTGTCGAGGTCGCCGCCTTCTTGTGCTTGGCACGGAACGCGACCCGCACCGGCACCTTGCCGTTCGGCCCGGTGACCCTGAGGATCACCGTCGCCTTCGTGCGGCTCTGACGCACCAGCTTCATCACCTTCA
>Ga0075433_10003252_pt1 | contig 12542 bp, 6 predicted proteins | sample RhiMethybrSRZTD2_FD_75299 | JGI IMG/M metagenome (GOLD analysis project Ga0075433, IMG submission 75299) | Populus rhizosphere microbial communities from Tennessee, USA - Rhizosphere MetaG P. TD hybrid SRZTD2 | ecosystem: Host-associated > Plants > Roots > Rhizosphere > Soil | place: USA... | reverse complement strand
CGTCGGTCGTCATGAAGTCGGCCAAGCCAAGCACGCGCGGCAATAGCGCGACGACGCCGATCAGCAGCGTGATCAGCGCGCCCTGCCAGGATAATCTGGCTCGTGATGCCGTGTGCGGAGCGCTCGACGCCTGGGAAACATCCATAGTCTTTGCCGTCGGTTTACTGTGCTGTGCGCCCCAGCGTTGCCGGATGCGCGCCCGATTGTAGCACATCTAGCGTCACTCACCCGGCCAGGGAGATCACGAAAATACCGGCGAAGATCAAGACGGCACCGACTGTGCGCAGAACTCCAAACCGCTCGTCCAACCAGCGCCAGCCAACTAGCGCGGCCAGCACGACGCTGATCTCGCGAATGGCACCGGCGTAGCTCACCCGCGCGATCGTATAGGCTTGGAGCACCAGGATGTAGGCCAGCAACGTCAAGGCACCGACCATGGCGATCCGGCCCCAGTGCAGGCGCAGCTCGGCGATGATCGTGTGCGACCCGTAGCGCACCAACATGCCCGGAGCGGCAAACACGGCCGTCAGCCCAAGCACCAGCACCGTGTACGATATCGGGTTCGCCAGCCGCACGGCCGCGCCATCGATCACCGAATAGATCGAGATGCAGCACGCCACGCCGAGTGCAGCCAGCGCGGCGCTCGTGCTCGTCACGGCGGTCGCGCGCTGCGACCACCACACGCCGCCGCCGACAATGATCAAGCCCAGCACCAGCAGTCCCAGCCCAGCGATGCCGGCCGGCTGGGGACGCTCACCGAGGAACACGGCGGCCCAGACCGCGAGAAAAGCTGGTGCAGCACCGCGTGCCAGTGGGTAGACCAGCGAAAAATCGCCCTTCTCGTAGGCGAACGCCAGCGCGATGAAATAGACCGCCTCGACCAGCGCGCTGCTAACGACGTAGGGCCAGATTTGCGCCGTTGGTAGCGGATTCAGCGCCAGCAAGGGCATGAAACAGACCGCTCCAACGACCAGCGCCCACCAGGTAAACACCCGCTTCTCGTTCGCGCGCTTGACCAGCAGGTTCCAGGCAGTGTGCAATGCTGCTGCCACAAGTAGCAGTCCCAGTGCAGTTGGTGGCACATTCGCTCCTTGGCAAGTATGGCGAGAATCGTGGCCTTTTGCCGGCACAGCGGCTGGAAAAGCAGCTTCGTGGTGGAGCTGAAGCCCGCCAAATCTGCTCGTTGTGAACGCAGGTACGCCAAAATCAGTTCCGCGCCACCCGAGTACTGCTATGTAATAGGACCATGGAAGCGTTGCACGACGATAGGCTATAGGGGTATAATCGGCTTTATATAAGTAGTAACCCTCGTAGTATGAGTTCGACCGGTGCAGGTGTGCGACAGAGGGTACGATACCTAGCAAGGCCCATATTTATTCACAGGAGACCCGCCGCATGCTTCACCAACGAATCAGTGCGCAACCGTCGGCGCTCAATCGCACCGACGCTCAACCAATCACCGGTGTGCCCATGAGCCATCGGGCACCAATGCCGGCTACTCAGTCGCTAGACACATCTGGGAGCACTACAATGCAGAGCGTGTTTCAGCAACTTGCGCAATCTTTGATGATGCTCAATAGCGAAGCCGAGATCATCCTGAAGGGCAAGCTGGCCGAACCGCTGACCCACAGGCTGGGAGCGTGGCTTCAGCCGAACGCCCGTCAGGCGGAAGCAGCGATGCACCGGCTGCGCGAGCTGCATCTGGCTGACGGCCCGGCCGCGACGGAGCTTTCCCAATCGCTAACCGTGCTGGTGCTGGTCGCCGATATGCTCGTCCAGGGCCAGCTCTCCAACGACGATACGCAATCGTCCGCCGAGCTGTTGCGCCGCAACGCCGACCGCGCGACGAAAAGCCTCTTCGAGCTGCGCGCGCAATATGCCGGTGATCTCGCGCCCGACGATGCGGAGCACGGCAGCGCACCGGAAGCCTCGCTCTAGTCGCACAACCTCACTGCAGCAGCACAGCTTGGCTTACAGACCAGCAGGGTTTTACCACCGGGTGCCCTTTGGGCGACACTAAGGCTTGGTGTCTTGGTGGTGAAACTATCGGCATTCCTTCAGCCGTCACGTAACCAGCTCCTCCAACCGCAGCGACAACACCTTCGACGCGCCATCTTCACCCATCGAAACCCCATAGATCGTTTCCGCCGCCTCGATCGTCCCGCGATTGTGTGTGACGAGCAAGAATTGCGTCTGCTCGGCGAGATCGGCCAACGCCTCGCGGAAGCGGCCAACGTTGGCTTCGTCGAGCGCGGCATCCACTTCGTCGAGAATGCAGAAGGGCGACGGGTTGACCTTGAGGATCGCGAAAAGCAGCGCCGACGCGGTCAGCGAGCGCTCGCCGCCCGAAAGCAGCGCGAGGGTCTGCTGGCGTTTGCCAGGCGGGCGGGCCAGGATCTCGACGCCTAGCGTGGCAACGCCGTCGTGCTCCTCGCCAGTGCCGTTGCTGCGGGTCAGTAGCAGTTGGGCCTGCCCGCCGCCGAACAGCCGCGTGAAGCTGCGCTCGAACTCGGCTGCGACGGCGTGGAATGTCGCCTCGAAGCGCGTCTGCATGGCCTCATCGAGTTCGGCGATCAGCTCGCGCAGCGTTGTCTCCGCGCGGCGCAGATCGTCGAGCTGTGTCGTAAGAAAGCTGTGGCGCTCGGCGGCTTCTTCGTACTCTTCGAGCGCCAGCGGATTGACGATGCCCAGCCGGCGGATGCGCTCGCGCAGCCGCTCGATCGTTTCGGCGAGGTCGGCAGGTGTCGATTGCGGCGCGTTGCCCGCATCCGCTGTGATCGTCGCGCGCTCGTCGCCGGTTGTGGGAGCGTCGTCGCTGGCTCCACGCTGCGTGTCTAACGCCTCAATGTCGATATCGTCGGCTGCTGCGCGCTCCCAGAGCGTGGTCAGCCGGTCGCGCGCGCGCTGCACTTCGACGGCAGCACGGCCATGCAGCGACTCGCCCGCGATCAGCGCGCTGGTCAGCTCGGCCTCGCGGCGCTCCATGTCGGCCTGCGCAGCTTCCAGCGCCGCAAGCTCGGCCTCGGCGGGGCCGATCAGCGCGCGCAGTTCGTCGATCTGCGCGAGCAGACCCGCGTGCGATGCGCCAAGCGCATGCAGCTGATCCTCCAGCGCTGCACGCTCGCGCGCCAGCTCCGCTAAGCGCGCTGCGGTGTCGGCGCGCTGCTCCGCCAGGCGCAGGAGATTCTGGTCGTGCGATTGAATCAGCGCTCGCGCGGCCCGCACCTCGCCTTCGATCGCAGCAGCGGCGGCGCGCAGCTCGTTAAGCTCGCGCTGGGCTTCATCCTCCTCGGTTGCACGCGCCTGCTCTTCGGCGCGCAACTGAGTCAGCTGCTGGCGCGCCGCGGCCTCGCGCGTCTCCCAGGCCGTCCGCTCGGCCTCCAGCGTGGTCGCCTGCGTGTCCAGCTCGGCGATGTCGGCGCTGGCCTGCGCGTGGCGGCGGCGCTGCAAATCCAGCTCAGTCTCGGCGCGTTCCAGCGCGCGGCGGGCTTGCGCATGCGCCTCATGTAGCGTCTCGCTCGCTTGAGCGCTGCGCTTGTGCAGGGCCATCGCCTCGTGCAGCGCCCGCTCGCTCGCGGATAGACGGCTGCCCAACGCGCTGCGCGCCTGCATGCGTTCCGCGACCGTCTGCTGCTGCGTGGCGACCTGATCGGGCAATTCGCGCAGCTCGCGCTCACGCCGCAGCGCGCCGCTCTCGCGGGTCTGCGCGCCGCCAGTCACAGCGCCGCCACTGCTCACCTGCTCGCCGGCCAGCGTCACCAGCGTCCAGCCGCCCGCGCGCCGCGCCAGCTCTTGGCGCGCGATCGCCAGATCGCGCACGATCAGCGTGCGGCCCAGCAAATAATCGACTACGGGACGATACTGGTCGTCGTAGTCCACTAGCTCGGACGCGACGCCCAGTACCGCTTCGTCCCAGCGGTCGCTTGGTGCGCCGGCTGCCGTCCCAGCACCGGCTGGCCGGCGCAGCGTATCCAGCGGCAGAAAGGTCGCCCGCCCTTGCCCGCCGCGTTTGAGCGCTGCGATCGCGTCCTCGGCATCGCTCCAGCGTGGCACGACGATGTTCTGCAAACGCGAGCCAAGCGCAACCTCAATCGCCGTCTCCAGGTGCGCCGGGGTGCGCAGCAGCGCGGCGACTAACGCGAAGCCGAGGCGCTCATTCGCCTCGGCCCACTGCATCGCCGCCTTGACCCCGGCGAAGGCACCCGCGTAGCTGCGCTGCAAGCGGTTGAGTGTCTCGAGCCGGGTTTCGGTGTCGGCCAGCACCCGCCGCGCCACGGCGATCGCCTCGTCGGCGCGCGTACAATCGCCGCGCAGCCCTTCCAGCTCGGCGCGCGCGCGCGCGACCTCCGTCGTTGCGGCGGCGTGCGCGCGCTCGGCCTCCGCCAGCTTTTCTTGCGCCGTGGCCAGCGCCGCCTGATCGGTTGCCAGCCTATGCTCGGCCGCGTCCAGCGTCTCGGCATAGCCAGCCTGCGCCTGGGTCAAGCGCTCGCGCCGCCTCGCGAGCTGCTCGATCTGGCGGCGTTGCTCGGTGAGCGCGGCGGTCGCTTCGAGTTCGGCGCGCTGCGCTGCTTCCAATGTACGCCGCGCGGCTCGGCGCGCCTCCTCGCGGGCGACCAGTTCGCCTTCGCGGGCGGCCGCGGCGGCGCGCTGCTCGATCAGCCGGGCTTCGGCGTCGTCCAGGCGCGCGGCAACGGTGGCGCGCTCATGCTCCAGCTCCTCGCGGCGCAGATCAAATTCACGCCGTCCGCGCTCGAACTCCTCGCCACGGCGAGCCAGCGCTGCCTGCCGCTCGTTCCCGACCGCCAGCTCGCGTTGCGTAGACTCGGCGCGTGTGTGCAGCGTGCTGCTCTCGGCGTGCAGCGCGCCAAGGCGATCACGCAGCGCTCGCAGATGCTCGCGGGCGCGTCGTAGCTCGGCCGTGGCAGTGATCTGCCTGGCGCGCTGGTGCTGGAGATCGACCGCCACCTGCTGTTCAGCCGCCTCGCTGTCGGCTAGGGTGCGCTTGGCCGCGCGCCAGCGTTCGGCGTAGTGCTGGACCAGCAGCGCGTGCAACTCCCCGGTCAGGTCGCGGTGCGTGCGGGCCAAGCCGGCCTGACGCTTGAGCGAGCGCAGCCGTGGCTCTAGCTCGGCCAGCATATCGGCGCAGCGATCCATGTTGGCGTTGGTCTCGCGCAGCCGGCGCTCGGTGTCGGCCTTGCGTGATTCGAAGGCGCTGATCTCGGCGGCATCCTCGAACAGCCTTCGGCGCTCCTCGGGCCGCAGCGTCAGCGCAGCGTCTACCAAGCCCTGGTTGATGATCGTGTAGGAGCCGCCGAGCGGCCCGATCGCCTCGTGGATGTCGCGCAGACGGACGCGGCTGCGGTTAATGAAATACTCATTTTCGCCGCTACGGGTTGCCCGCCGGCTGATCGTCACCTCGCCATACGGCAGCGGCAGCAGCCGATCGCTGTTGTCGATCATGAGCGAGACCTCGGCAAGGCCCGCTGGTGCGCGTCGGCCGCCACCGCTAAAGATCAGATCCTCGGTGCGCTTGCTGCGCAGCACTGCATAGCTCTGCTCGCCGAGAACCCAGCGCATCGCGTCGGAGATGTTGCTTTTTCCTGAGCCGTTCGGTCCGACGATGGCAGTGATGCCAGGCCGGAACTCGAACACCGTGCGCGAGGCGAACGTTTTGAAGCCCTGAATTTCGAGACGTTTGAGGTACACAGTCTGTCTTACTAATGTAGCGAAGCTGAATAGTCGAGGAATTATAGCACAAGTGCTATGGCGCTTGGCGATGTGGGTGCAGGGGCTGCGCGCCCCCACACCCCGCGGTCAGGGGCGGACCGCCGCCCCCGACACCCCCCGGCCAGGGCTTCGCCCCTGGACCCCAAATGGATGTTGGCAGCGCTTCAGCGCCAGGGTGTCATGCCTCCGTTGCTAGAGCCAGGCATCGGCTGGTTATCTGCTGTTGGTATCTGCTGTTGGTATCTGCGTTGCAACCTCGGTAGCGCATGCCCATGTGTGGCGAGGCATGCACGACAAACAATCAAGCTGGCATGGCATCAAATATCGGAGAGGTGTTAGGGGAACCGCGGCGGGTTCCCCTAATCGGGGGCGCGGGGGCGAAGCGCCCCGCAAAGCGTGCGCCTCATTCGCTCCTCATTTGACACTTGCTGCTAAACTCGGCATCATGGAGCATGCATAAATCCAGCATATTTCGGCCCTATACGACCCGCCATCCAGCGTACGCCCCATCTTCGTAGACAACGCTAGAAAGATGACATACTATGATGGATGTTCCCGATATAACGCCCGATCAGAGTGCGCTGGTCTACCGGTATCACGAGCAACTCTACCGGCTGGCGCTGCTGGTTGCCGGCGACGACGATGGCGCGGCGGCCTTGGTCGAGCGGGCCTATCGCGAGCTGCCCGCACAATCAGTCGATGCCGAGGCGTCGTTGATCCGCGCGCTGCTGCGACCGACGCGCCGACGCTGGCTACGCCGCCGGCCTGATCGTAAGGAAACTCCGCACCGCATGCTCGATTGGGAGCGCTCAGAGCAGTTGCTCGAAACGCTTGAAGCGCTGCCGCCGACTGCGCGGCTGGTGGTCGGCTTGCACTACTTGCGCGGGATGAGCGGCGACGAGATCGCCGGCCTGCTGGGTGAAGCCGCCGGCCCGCAGCCGCCGGCTGAGATGCTCGCGCGCTTCCGAGTCGCCGCCGCACATGCGTTGGAGCTTGTCCCAGATGACGCCGACGATGGCACGCTCTTCGATCTGGATCGCTCCATGGATGGGCTGATCGCGGACCCTGATCTGCTGGCATTGCGCTGGTCGGCGATCGAGCAGCCAGCGCTGCGCAGCTTGCGCAATGCGTTGATCGATCTGCGTGATCTGCTGCCACGCGCGATTCCAGCGCTCTGCGCGGCCTCGCCGCCGCCCGAACTGACCCAAAGCCTGCTTGAACACTTTGTGGCCGCAGCGCCATCGCCGCAGGCCACGCGCCGCCTCACCAAGGCGCATGGCGGGCTGGTGCTGGGCATCCTGGCGCTGGTGCTGGCGATCACGCTGCTGCCATCGCTGCTGACGCGGCGCGGCCAATCCGCAGTGGCAGTTCCGCAGACGCCAGCCGAGATCATCGACGCCGCCATCCACCGCTTCGATCACCCGCTGGTGCAGCAGGGCGTCCTGCACGAGCAATACCGCATTCAGCTTGGCAATCAGCCAGCCTATCTGATCGAGCGCTGGTATGATTACGCATCCCCGCATCGCCTGCTCACGACGGTCAAAACCGAGGCGAGCAAGGCCGAGCCATTGATGGAGATCAGCAGCGACGGACGCAGCCTCGTACAGTATCGTTTTGGGGCCGAGCTGCAATCGCCTGTGCAGCGCTCAGTTGATGTGCGCGTTTCGCAGAGCGAGGCGCAGAAGCTGCTCCCGCTGTTGCGCAGCGAGCCGGCAGCCGGGTTTTTTTCGCGCGGCCCGATTGATCGCATTGATATGAGCCCGCTCTATCTGGCACAGGCGCGCGCGGCCAATTCGACGTTTCTCGGCCAGACCAGCTTGCTTGGCCGAACGGCCTATCTACTGTCCTATCACAGCGATCAGGTGCCATCCGCATTTGGCCGGCGTGGCCCGCCCGACCAAGCCGCGCGGGTCGTGCTGACGGTTGACGCGCAGACCTATGCGCTGCTTGACATCGCGATACTGGCCGATGGCGCTGCGGAGAGCACGGCCAGGCATCCGCTACAGGCGCTGGTGCTCGATGTTTCGGCGCGTGGCCCTGAAACGGGCTTTACGCTCCCGCCGACGCCGGAGGTCGTGCAGCAGACCGATGTGCAGAGCGCCCGCGCCCCGACTATCCCTGGCACACAGAGTATCTCGCTTGAAGATGCGCTGCGGCGCGCGCCGAATCAGTTGCTAGTACCGCAGCCACTCCCCGACGCCAATATGCGCGGGCTGGCGCTGGAACTCGATCAGGGCGACCCAAGCACCGTTGATTCAAACAATAATCCGGTGGTCTTGCTCTACGAAGGTGAATTCCAAAGCATTCTGATGATGCCGAGCCGGATGTTTGGTGATACTCGGCAGACGCTGGGGCAGGAGCAGATCGCGGGCAACTTCCGCTACCGCATCACGCGGGATCCCGGCGATTTCGGCCCCGCGATGATCGCCGAGGTCTATCGCCCAGCGGCACCCGACGATGCGATCACGATGCTGCTGGTCGACGAGTATGTGACCACGCAGGAGCGCATGGCGATGCTGCAACAGCTGATCGCCTCGCTCACGCCGCTCACCGAGCAAACGCTTCCGGTTCTGCGACCCAATTTCGATCGGCTGGATACAGCCGACGGGTAGGGCCAGTACCTAGCGGCTGAAAGAGGCCGATAGTTTCACCACCAAGACACCGGGTGCCCTCTGGGCGACACCAAGCCTTGGTGTCTTGGTGTCTTGGTGGTGAAATCCTGGTGGTATGTGGGCCAAGTTTGGGCTAGCCGCCCACGTTCCGAGGACGCACGTTATGGCAGCTGTGATCGGCGTCTCAGATGAGCAAAGCGCGCTCGTCTACCGTCACTGCGAGCAGCTCTACCGGATAGCGCTGCTAGTCACCGGCGAGGCGACGGCTGCGGAGCTGTTGATCGAGCGGCTCTTTGCGGCGCTGTCGCCCAATGACGATCTTGAAGCGGCGCTCGTGCGCGCGCTGCACGCCAGCGGCGCGCGTGGCGCGCAACGCCGATCCTGGGATTATAGCGTCGACGCCGCCGATTTCGCACGGGCGGGCATCGAGCCGGAGCAGGGCCGCGCATTGCTCGCGTGTTTCGCAACGCTCACGCCGCGTGATCGGCTGATCGTGGGGCTGCACTATCTGCGCGGGCTTTCGGCGCACGATATTGATCAACGGCTGGCGGACGCAGCGACGGCCAGCGCCACCAGCCGCAGCCGCGCAAGCGACGAGCCAGATGCAGCCACAACGCTGACGAAGGTGCGGATCGCGCTTGGCCATGCGCTGGATCTGCTGCCAACCTTGATCGGTGTGGAGGTGCTGATCGCGCTCGATCGCCACGCCACCGATGCGCTAGCGCCCGCCGCCGCCGCCGAGTTGCGCGTACGGCTGCACACCTACCCCGAGCTGCGCGATGCGCGGGCCGGGCTGCTGTACACGCAGCAGTTGCTGATGCGCGCGATTCCGGCGCTGTTCGCGATCGCGCCACCGACCGATCTGCTCGAACGGCTGCTCGACGGGCCGATCGCGCACGAGCAGCGGCCGCGCCGCCTTTCGCCGAGCTGGGCGCAGGCCGGGTTGATCGGCCTGGTCGCCATATTGATCGCCGCGCTGCTGGTCGCTCCGACGCTGGTGCGTCCAGGCACCGCACCGGCCCCGCCCAGCCCGCGCACCGCAGCCGAGCTGGTTGATGCCGCCATCCACCGGCTCGAAAAGCCAGCGCTCCAGGCCGGGGTGCTGCACGAAGTCTACCAGGCGGCTTGGTCCGATCAGCCGCCCTACCTGATCGAGCGCTGGTATGAGTACGCCGCGCCGCACCGCCTGCGGGTCGAGCTGCGCACCGAAGACGGGCACCCACCGCTGCTCGTGATCGCCAGCGATGGGCGTGGCCTGGTGCAGTTTCGCACGACGAACAACATCTTTTTTGGCAACCAGCTGAACGATTCGCTCGATGTCCACCTCTCGGACGAGGAGCTGGCGGCGGCGCTGCCGATCCTACGCGAGCTGCCATCGCCGGGCGTCTACTCGTCTGGCCCATTCGACAGCGCCGACATCAGCCGCTTTTTCCTCGCGTCCGCGCGCACAAACAAGGCGTCGATCCTGGGGACGACGACATTCCGCGAGCGCACCGGCTACATCGTGGCCTACCGAACGACTACACCGCTGCCGCCGCCGCTGGCGATCTACTTTCGCCGCCAGTCGCCGCCTAACCCGAATCGCGTGCTGCTGACGATCGATAGCCAGACCTACGGGCTGCTGGATGTCGCGGTGCTGCCCGAAGGCGCGCGCGCGATCCCGACACGCCATCCCTGGCAGATGCAATCGCTCTCGGTGCTCGCCGAGGCGAGCGATACGGTCTTTCAGCTGCCCGACAGCCCGGTGATCGCGCAGCGCGCCGGCCTGCCGAGCCCACGCGGCTTCAGCGCATCACGCGACCAGGCGCGCTCGCCGAACGCGCTGATCGGGCTGCTGCGCCGGCCGCTGCTGATCCCACAGGCGCTGCCCGACCCGACGATGCGCGGGGTGATCCTCTCCAACGGGCACGATCCGACCGACCCGGCGGATCTGCGACTGCTCTACGACGGCGCATTCGTTAGTATGGTGCTGCTGCCGGCACCGCTCGTGAATGAGCCGACACCAGCCGGCCCCACTGAACAAACCGCCGGTGCCTTCAGGTATCAGCTGCTTTCCAGCGGTGTGCAGAATAGCGATCTGGTGGTCGCCTCGGTGTACCCGATCGCTGCGCCGAGCCAACAGATGCTCTTGATGCTGATGGCTGCCTATGCGACGCCGCAGGAGCGCGAGGCGACCGTCCGCAAGGTCATCACCTCGCTCGTGCCACTGACCCCCGCGAACGCTGGGAGTCTGGAGCAGCAGTTTTACCCAGCCGGCGGATAGTGCAATTGCAGATTGCAGCTTAACAGCATCCCTTGTCTCCTTGTCTCCTTGTCTCCTTGTCTCCTTGTCCGTCGACTATCAGGTATGTCGCATCCCACGACGCAGCTCCTGCGCCAGTGCCTCGATCTGCCGGCGGTCCAGGCTGATCGTACACGCCTTCACACCGCCGCGCGGCCCGCTGGTGCGGATGGTCAGCTCCAGCGGCCCACGCACACCCGACCAGATGCCCCGCAACGACGTGCGCTCGACCGCGAAATGAATCTCGGCACCAACGCGGTCGCGCAACTGAAGCAGTTGGCTCAGGCTGGCCGTAAATGCGCGCGCGTCGTCCTCGTCGAACGTGATCTGCTGGCGAGTCTCGCGACCACGCAGCCCATGCTCGGTGATGCGCATCGCCAGGCGCAGCTTCGGCGGCCCATACGCGCGGCGCTCGACGACGACGACAAGATCCATGCTGGCCTGGCGACCCTGGCGCGCCTTCCACACGACTACCTGCTCGGCCAGGATGCCCTTGTCGATCAGCGCCTGCCTCGTCGCAGCATCGCTCGTCGGCGGGCTGCCGAGCGCGCGCTGGATCTTGCCCCAGATGCCGGCTGTGTCGCGAGCGGGCGCTCCCGCAGCGCGTGGCGGTACCGGCAGATCTGCGCTTCTGGCGAGCCAGCCCAATTCCAGCACCTGCCGAAACGCGGCGATCGATTGGTAGCGCGCTTCTGGGCGCGGCATCATGGCCTGCTCGATCGCCGCTGCGATGTCGGGCGGCACCTCGCTATTGATCGTGCGGATCGGCAGCTTCTGCGGTCGGGCGATGCGCTCCGGTGCCGACGGCGGCAACTGTCGCGTCAGCAGCACATACGCCGTGACGCCCAGCGCGTAGAGGTCGCTGCGCTCATCGGTGCCCGCGCCATACTGCTCGATTGGCGCGAATGGCTCGGTGACTGATCGTGCGGCACGCCCCGTCGCTTGGCCGGGGGCGACGATGCGCGCGATGCCGAGGTCGAGCAGCTTGATCTGACCATCGGGCGTCAGCACCGCGTTCAGCGGCTTCACGTCGCGATGGATGATTGGATGCGGCTGCCCGGTGGTGGGGTCGCGGTAGTTGTGCAGGTACTCCAGGCCCGCACAGAGCTGGAGAATCCAGCCGATCGCCTCGTGAACCGTGTAGACGATGCCGGGCTGTTCGAGCTTGTGCTGGAGCGTCTCGCCGGGCACATAATCCATCACCAGGAACGCCGACCCGGATGGCTCGGTGAAGTAGTCGGTGACGCGCACGAGCACTGGGTGGGCCAGCCGTGCGAGCATGCGCGCCTCGGCGAGGAATTGGCCCAGCGATTCGGGATCGGTCGCGAGCGTCTCCTTCAGCGCGTGGATGGTGCCAAGTGGCTCGTGCCGCGCCTCGTAGACCGCGCCGTTGCCGCCAATGCTGATCAGTTGGCGCAACCGGTAGCGCCCGCCCAGCAGCACGCCGACCGGGTGATGTGACCGTTGAAGCAGCGGTTTGTTGGTCAGCCGCGCGCCGCACTCCACACAAAACAGCGCGTGCGGAGTGGCGATGGTGTTGCAGACGGCGCAGCAGCGGGCGATCATTTGTGCCATAGAAATCGTGCCGCAGTGGTGGCGATGAACTAGCCGAGCTTCCTCACACACAGAGCGACGGCTTCGCTCATTTGTACGGATAGTATAGCGCAAAAGTGCGCCGATTGCAGAGGTTGCTGCAACGCCAGGGGGCGATGCAGGGAGGCGTGGGTGATGTGCGGCGCTGTGCTATAATGACACTATTCGTATGAACAGCAGATACACTGAGCCACGTAATGCGATTAACCATTCTTGGAACCGGCACCTCGATGGGAGTACCCGTGATCGGCTGTCGCTGCGCCGTCTGCTCTTCACCCGACCCGCACAACAAGCGGTTGCGCACCTCGGCGCTGCTGGAGATCGATGGG
>Ga0075433_10003249_pt1 | contig 12549 bp, 12 predicted proteins | sample RhiMethybrSRZTD2_FD_75299 | JGI IMG/M metagenome (GOLD analysis project Ga0075433, IMG submission 75299) | Populus rhizosphere microbial communities from Tennessee, USA - Rhizosphere MetaG P. TD hybrid SRZTD2 | ecosystem: Host-associated > Plants > Roots > Rhizosphere > Soil | place: USA... | reverse complement strand
ATCCGCGGGACAGAAAAGCTCGACATCAGCTTGCGTTCTCCAATTCTCAGATAACAGGTCGGGAATAAGTCTGCCTTTTTGAAGCGACTAAGGTCAACAGGAAAGTCGCAAAAGTTCGTGAGGAAGATCACGCTTTTGCTCTGAATTCTCGTCAACCCGGTAATTCACTAGACCAGCGCAGGCAACCTCTGCGTGAGAAGTTGCTCTGCTACAGCAATTTACCTGATCAGTGCGCGCTATTTCTCAGCTGGGCCGGACTCTAACAATTTTGAATTTTGGCAGCGCCCGATCGACTCAGAAAGGAGGTGGGATGACAGTGTTCTGATAGATCCGGACGAAAATACTATTTCTGCCTGGTCGAAGCACGACCCACACGTTCCGGGATTCTGTTTGAAAGAGGATTTCTTGAGATCGGCCAGCGCCTACGCTGCTGAGACGCTGCCGTCGGGACCGGTCGTGCTGACGCGGTTTTTTCCTGCCCGCTTTGCGTGGTACAGAGCGCGATCCGCGCGTTCGATCAAATCCCGCGCGGTGACCCCCGGAGGGGAAACCGCCACGCCGATGCTTGCGGTGACATGAAGGGCGGTGAGCTCGGCCTCGCTTCGTTGGTACATCTCAACGCGCTGACGAATACGCTCGGCGATCGTCGCGGCGCTCTCGGCGGTACCGCCGGGCATCATCACGGCGAACTCCTCGCCTCCGAATCGTGTGCACACATCGAAGATGCGAACTGATCGACGCAGGATCTCGGAGATGTCGCGTATCACCATGTCGCCGGCGACGTGGCCAAATCGATCGTTGACGCTTTTGAATCCGTCGAGATCGACCATGAGCAATGCAACCGACGTCGCTTGCCGAATCGCGCGATGCAATTCTTCTTCGAGACGCGCCTGAAAGTACCGGCGATTGAACAGACCGCTCACCGGATCGATCACCGCGGCCTGTGCGTATGCCTGCGCCTCACGCCACACGCGCTCTCGTCCCAGCGCGAGCGTGACAGGCCCCAACAGAGTCGTCAGCGCCGCGAGATCTTCCGAGGAGTACGGTCCTTCAGCAATGCGATCCGTGACCGACACAACGCCGAGTGTCTCAGCTCCAGCGACGATCGGAATCACCGTAAATGCATTGGTGCGATATCTCGATCGACGACGATCGAGGCCAGAGGTCAAGGTCACGTCGGGAACGACAAGGGGAACGCGGCTCTGATACACACTTCCGATCACGCCCATGCCGGGTGTGATCCGCAAGTGCTCCACGAGTGCGCGCGGGTAACCATATGTCGCAACGATTGACAGCTCGCCATCGGGCGTGGCTACAGCGAACGAGGCCATCTGGCTCGGTACTGCTTGCACCACGTGCTGCAGCACGATGTCGCCTACCGCTGCGAGTCCTGCCACATCAGCCAGGGTGCGCGTCAAGCGATGCGTCAGCGCATCGATCGTGTGTGTCGGAGCGGGCGCGGATTCGTGACCGGTCAACAGACTGCGCGCGAGCTCGCGAAGCTCCGCTGCCGACTGCGTCCAATCGCCCTCCAAAATCAGGAGGACCGGGGATCGTGGAGCGCCGAGACTGACGAGAGTCCATTCCGTACTATCGGCGGTCCAGAGTTCGACGCCGGTCGCGGGCTGGGCGCCAAATCGATCGAGGCCATGTGCTCCGCCGTTCATCGGAACGGTGATCACAGGATCGGGATGCGATTCCGCAGCGAGCACCCACGCGCCGCGATGTTTGCCGGCCACCGCTGCCTTCGCGCGAATGATGTTTCCAATCAGCGTGACCAACTGTTGGAGGAATTCGCGGGGCGCAGCGGTGCCAGGCACACGCTGATAGACCTGAAGCAGCGCGCGGCGCTGTTCCGGAGACAGCGAGCGATGGCCGGATGCCGGCAGACGGGTCTGCACGTTCGCCAGTTGAAATCCCCTGTCGGGGAGACATTCCCCCCACGTTTGGGACGCGTCGATCAGGTCCTTGGCGAGCCTAGCGCGTGATTCAGGCCCACTCTAGAGGGTCTGACGGGAACGCTATTGAACACCGCCAGCTGAGCTGGCAACAAGCGTGCCCCACACGGAACCGTAACAAATCGCCAGTCACCCGAAACGGGCTTGAACAGCCGCGATCCGGCGTGTGACCAACGGAACCAGGATGCGGCGCGCCGACAGCGCGCAAAGAGAAGAGTCTAGCGGTATTCCTTGAATGGGATCTGGCAGTCGTGCTTCCGGAGGAAGTTCAGGAAGCGTTTGTAGTCGCGCGCCTCCATGTTGAACAACCGCGCGACGATCTTGTAGTTGCCTCGTGCTTCTTCGAGACCGCGACGAACGACTTCGCGCACGTTGGCTCGAGTGATTTCGCGATCCATGAACAGCGGGTACACCGCCGTCCAAAACGACTCGTGCTGTTCGATCATCCGCTTGTAGAGATCATCGGCAACCGTGCGCCGGCGTTCGCGCTTCGGCCGCAGCAGCACGGCATCGTAGGACCGGATCTCCGACGACAGATGTTCCAACTCGATCGTTGGACCCGAAACAGTGACAACGAGACGCTCGATCACGTTCTCGAGCTCGCGCACGTTACCCGGCCACGAGTACTCGGTCAGCGCCTTCATCGCCTCGGGCGAGACACCCGTGATTCCCGAGCGAGCGCCGGCAAACTGATTGAGGAACTCGTTGGCGAGTACGGGAATGTCCTCTCGCCGATCGCGGAGTGGCGGAACGACGATGTGAATGACGTTGAGGCGATAGAACAGATCCTCGCGGAACGTCCCCTGCTTGATCATCTCGCGCAGATCGCGGTTGGTTGCCGCTATCACGCGAACGTTGACAATGCGGCCGCTACCGTCGGCACCGACCTTCTGAATCTCGCCAGTCTCCAGGAATCGCAGCAGCAATCCCTGCATGCGAAGCGTCATCTCCCCGACTTCGTCGAGGAAGATGGTTCCCATGTGTGCTGTTTCCAGTTTGCCCGGCTTGTCTCGGTAGGCGCCGGTGAAGCTGCCCTTGACGTGACCGAACAACTCGGATTCGAGCAAGGTCTCCGGCAGACCCGCGCAGTTGACCGGCGCAAAGACGTGGCTCGCGCGCGGCCCTCGTGAATGGATCGCGCGGGCGACGATTTCCTTGCCCACACCGCTCTCGCCGGTGATGAGCACCTTCGCGTCCGAGCGGGCAACACGATCGATCTCCTGCTCGAGCGCAGCGACTTCCGCGCTGCGGCCTGTGAGCTGGACGTGAGACCGCGGGCGCAAAGCGCCGACCGGACTCACGCGAGTCGTCGTTTCAGCAACACCATCAATCATTGTTTATGAACCGTTCAATATGCCGCCGGTTCTCTGGCGTCATGCCTACGAACGTGGCTCCAATGCGATAGCCCGATCCCGCTTCCGTCGACGTCGAGACGCGCTGCACCTGTATGTCTGCAGCGAAAGGCGCACCCGCGAGCGTGAATCGCAGACTGCCGCGTGCGCCCGGGTTCAACATATGGGCCGATTGCAACAGCACGCCGGCGGAGCTGATATCGATCACACGTACGCTCATGTTGGCAGGCAGATTCACAAAATCGCCCCCCACCTGATGCCGCGGAGATCGTCGTCGCTCTTCCATGCGTGTCCCGGCCCCCGACTAGTCGCGCCACCTGTGCTATGGCTGCCCGTGTACACCTGTACAAACAGTGTCAGCCTAGCTCAGGCAGCGAGGGTGCAAGCAAGTCGCCATGCTGGGGCAGACGTTTGTCTTCCCCACGCAAGCCCCTATGAATCAATGGTTTGATGGCAAGTGCGCAGGCGTTCCAGCGGCCCGTTCTTCCCTCAGAAAGTCTGGCTGAATCTGGGCTAAGTCTCCCAGGACGGAAGACTTTCCGTGAGCTCTTGGATGAAGGACGTTGTTCTAAGAGGTGGGCCAGTCGGCAGCCGCGGCAAGCGCAGGAGGGACTGACAGGAATTCGACGCCGACCAGATATCGAATCGGTTCATCGGGGCCTGATACGCGGCGCACGTGACGGACGCGTGCATCGACGTTGATGTCGTGTCCGTGCAGCTTCAGATGGAGAGGCTGAATCGAGTCGGGGGGCATCGGGACCGGGGACGTGATCAGTGCGCCGTCTTTGCTGATGTTGACGACACGGGCCGGTTCGGACAGTTCAAGCGTCGCCCACAAAGCGCCAACGACTTCGAGCCGTACCCGCGCGCGACGGTCGCCCAGCGCCATTATTGCCGCACCCCGTTGAACGAATTCGCCGTCGGCGCATCGCCACGAAGCGCGTCAGTCCGGGCCTCACGAATAAGACCGTTGGCGACTCCGTTGCCAGGCGCTCGACTCGCAACGCCAACCAGAATCGGTCCTGACCCCGGAGCACTCCCGACCACGGATCTCAATCGGTCAGCAATCGTCTTCGCGTGCTTGGCCGTGGTGTCGTGCATCAGCAGTCCTATCTCGCCTTCAGCGAGAACGCCCGCCAGATCCAAGGGCCGCAGCTGTCCGCGCATATCAGCCACCCAGCGTTGCGTCGCGCCCGGGAGGAACACCGCATCGCGAATCAGCAAGACGACCACCGTAACGGGGGAGCCCGCTTCCAAGGCTTCCCGCGCTGAGCGCTCAAGCACTTCTTGGAAACCGCGCGAGGCCGCGCGCCGATCGTGAGTACTCGCGACAGCCCGCAGAACGACCGGAGCCCATGCGACGAACATACTCGCCGCCGCATTCACCACGTCGTGATCCCGCGGCGTGAACTGAAGGCTCTCAGTGCGCGCAACGGAAACGGTCGTAGTGTAATGCCGTTCCGATCGCGTGACCATCACCAATCGCGATGCGCCGGAGGACGACGGTGCATGCTGGGACGCCGCGGGGCTCGACACACGAAGAAGAGACGCACCGCCGGCCGATTCAATCGTCAAGGTGGCCGACGCCGCTCCTACTTCGATGCGCAGATCGTCGAGCGCGCGAGTGGCCCTCACCTCGAGCGATCCGTCCATGTCGGTCAGACGGCGGCTCACCGCTGTGAGCGTCCGCGATGAGGCTTCGGCGGTCGCGAGACTGAGCGCACACTCCAGCAGCGCGACGTAGGCACTCAACCGCTGAAGATCCTGCGTGCTGATCTCGCCGGTGAATACCAGCAGCCACGATCGACCGTCACGCCGTCTGAAGCGCCGAACGTAGACTTCATCGCCGACCGGAAGACCGAACCGATCGATATGGCCCTGCGGAAGTCTCGTCAGATCGCCCGCATCAGGTAGCCCTGCCGCGGGAATCGTTGCCGGACGATCGCTGGTTCGTGTGCCCGGTAACGTGACGTCGCGCACGAACGTTTCATCGTCGACTTCGATGTAGCCTGACATCTCGATGTCGTGCCAGACCGCGATGGCCTCGCCAAACAGACGCACGAGCTCGCGATCGGATTCACGTTCAGCAGCCTGTGAGAGCAGCCGCGCGAGAGGTCCGAGCCGGTTGATACCGCTGGCGTGAAACGCGGGCGGACTTTGCAAGTGCGCTTCGATTGCGGTCGATAACCACGAGCCCACCAGCTGCAGCTGTCCGCGCGACGATTCCACATCGGGCGCTCCAGGAAGCGCTCGCGCAATCAGCAGCGCGCCCGACGCACTTCGCTCCATGGTCAAACCGAGGCAGACGATCTGAAGGCCGTGAAGGGCCAGGACCTGCGGCTCGCGGGTTTGAACAGCGGACGCGACGGCGTTGCGCAACGCGGTTTCGCTTTGCTCCAGTAAGCCCGACACACTCGTCACAGGGCCCAACGCGGTGAACGGCAGGAGGGGGACATATCGCTTGTCCACCAACTGCAGATCCACCTTTAACCGCCGGCGCAATTCGAGCAGCCAGTCCCACGATCGCTCGCGGACGGCCGTTTCGAACGCAGAGGGTTCGTGTGCCACGTGTGACGTCTTGTCGGTGACGACCATCGAGACGCGCGTCGGCAGGCGTGCTCCCCGAGCGCAGGCGACTCGCTGTTGCAAGCGACCAGCCAGTCTTTCTCGATCTTAGCGGCCTCGGAGGGTCTCGTGAAATGCGTCAAATCCTCGAGACGCTGCCGCGAAAAGGACCTCGCTCGGCAGACAAAAGCTCGCGTATCGAGGACATCCAAGGAAGCACATCAGGAAACGTGCGCGACCGGCTTGCGGTCTCGAGGCAGCGCGGCTTTGGCTGTCAGCGGTGGCAGCACGAGCCGCGGTGGTCGCTGGGGCTCAACGGTGCCATGGCGGAATTCCCTGAAATCGGCGCCGCACTGATGCGCAGCGAGGAAGTTCAAGAACCGCTTGTAATCCTGGCTCGACATGCCAAAGAGCTTGAGCAGAGCTCGATAGTTACCGCGCGTGGTCGACAGCCCACGCTTCACCAGTTCGCGCATGTCATGACGAGTGATGTCGCGCGACAGGAACAGTGGGTAAATGTGATCCCAGAACGAGTATCCGCCGCCCACGAGGGCGGCATAGAGCTCGTCTGAAACCTGTGCGCGGCGTTCCCGCATCGGCAGGACCGACTGCGCCGGCATCCGCACGGCCTCCGGCAGCTGCGCGACGTCCACCATCTCGCCACTCGACAGCCACATCGACTGCTCGACGACATTCTGCAGTTCGCGTACGTTACCGGGCCAGCGATGTCTGCGCAGACAGGCCATCGCTTCTTCGGTGAACCGCGCCGTGCGGCCCGTGCGCGCAATGAAATGGGCGACCAGCGCGGGGATATCGTCGCGACGCTCGCGAAGCGGTGGCACTTCGATGTGAATCACCCGGAGGCGATACAACAAGTCTTCACGGAACTGGCCAGCGGCAATCAGGTCCGGAAGATTCCGATTCGTCGCCGCAATGACACGCACGTTCACCGTCGTCACGCGCGTGTCGGCGCCCACCGCCTGAATCTCGCCGTTCTCGAGAAACCGCAGCAGCATCGCCTGCATGCGCAAACTCATCTCACCGACTTCATCGAGGAAAATCGTGCCGCCGTGTGCCGCTTGGAGCTTTCCGAGTTTGTCCCGGTACGCACCGGTGAAGCTTCCCTTGACGTGACCGAACATCTCCGACTCGAGAAGCGACTCGGTGAGGCCGGCGCAATTGACAGGCACGAAGGACTGGTTGCCACGGCGCGAGCGCGAGTGAATCCGTCGGGCGATGAGATCCTTGCCAACACCGCTCTCGCCCGTAATGAGCACCTTTCCATCCGACATCGCGGCGCGATCCGCGGCGGCGACGAGCACCTGCATCGACGCGCTTGCGACGATCAACGATGGACCGGGACCGAACACTTCATTCGATCCCGGTCCCACGTGAGAATCGGTAGACATGAATGGCTCCGGCCGCACTCAAACTCGCGTTCGACGTGAAATTCCGATCACCTGCCCAACAACTCTCACGATGGCTCAGCAATTATCAATCCATCAAGCGGCTGCACGTAGCAGCGCATGCAGTCATGTTGTAACGAGTTAGTCGGCGCTTTGGCAGACAATTATCGGTGCTCATTTCGGCGAACTTTCAACGAGTCTGCGCATGCTCGCTCAGTGGCTTCTGCCAGAGTGCGGCTCGTATGCTTCCGACACCTGGGGGGCTGGTCCAGAGAAATTCTGCGCCAATGTGAAAAACGGAACCCGCACCCGCGATCGGTTGACACCTGACGATCTGAACGTCATCCATCAGCGCACGTCCGTCGATGACGACGCGAATCGACGCGATCGACCCGACGTCGAATCGGCGATTTGTTTCGAGCAGGCATCCGCTCACGCTGCAATTCAGCAGTCGCATGTGACAGACGCGGGTCAACACTCCGAGACGCTCGGGCTTGGAGCCTGGATTTGCAGGGGGATCGTGCGGCATCACAACTCCAGTCTCACCGTCGTGACCCTCGCCGGATCATCAGGATCAAGCTTGCGCAGCCACAAACGATGGCGGATGGCCCCATCTATGACAATCGGTTTACTCTCCACAACGCGCGCCGTCAGCGTGATGCCTTCATCGAGGAGATCGATGAGCACGACCTCGCCGAGTACCCCCGCATCACGACTCGTGGCCGTCCAATCTCCGTCCCGCCGCTCATGCAAAGCGATGTCGCGGGCAAGGCGCAACACTCCCTCTGCGCCCTCGGCAATCATCACCCTCGAATAACTTCGCCGACCGAGCATCCCGTACCTCAGGTAATTGGCCCCGTGCGCTTTCGTGCGCCCGCGCGGAGTGCAGCAATGGCAAGGACGGTACCGCGACGAGATCGATGCGGTTTTGGTCGATTTTAGGCGTGTTTTCGAGAATCGTCTGAACCGAAGGATGGGATCGTTTCGTGAGTTCGCTGAGCTTTGTCTGCTGGGAAACAGACTCGACTCGCAGGACTCATGGCCTGCAAGCCACCGTCAATGCTTGATCGTTGATTCTCCGCGAAGCTTCTCGTTGACGAGAGCGACGAGCGCCGAAGGCGAAATCGGTTTGACGACGTAGTCGGCTCCGGCGCGGCGAGCCTCGGCCTCGAGCACCTGGTCGGGGAACCCTGTCACGATGATGGTCGGGATCGGCCGCGGGCTGAGGAGCAGCAGCTGCAGGCCGTTGAACCCCCCAAGGCGCAAATCGGCTATCACCAGGTCAGGGCTCTCCACCTGAACTGCGTGGCGCCCCTCCTGATAGGTGCTCGTCGCGATGACCTCGTGTCCCGCGAGGTTCAACAACTCGCGATAACCCGCCCGTGTGGCGTCGTCATCCTCAACGATTACGATCTTCGCCATGAGCGCCTCCCCGCCCCAAGGCTCCTGATCTAGTCTTGGACTGCGTACCGTTCGATGATAGGCCGATTATGTCTTATGCATCGCCTAACGTGCGCACAATGAGATTTCTGGACCTGTGCAGTTTGTTTCAGTTGTGCGGACGCGCGGCGGCTCGTTACGCTCGAGCCCGCATGTGTGAAGCCGTGCGAAGTCTCGAGAAGGCTCACGACATCGTGCCGTCGAACGAGAGACTGATTATGCTCCGAATCGCCGGCAGAGCGGTTGCAAAACACACGGTCTTATGAGCGATCCGCGCCCCGACCCAGAATTTATCGTGTCGATGCCGGAAGGCTCGCTCGACGACCTCTTTGCCGGCCTGGAGGCGTCGCTCAAACCGACCACTGAACCACCAGCCACCGAAGTCAAGAAAGAAGAACCGCCGTCTGCGGCGCCCGGTGGGGTTGAGCGACGCCGCGCGGTTCGCCGCGAAGCTCACGAGTTCAAGACCGAACTGCGTCTCGCCGTCGCGGGGTTTCCGATGAAGCTGGTGAACCTATCGGCGACCGGATTATTGGCCGAAACAAGTCAAAGATTGTGTCCGGGCCGCACGGTCGACGTCTTCCTGCGGTACGGCGGCATTCGTCGCGTGCTTCGTGCGACCGTCATTCGATCCTCGATGCACGCCGTCGCGCCGACTCCCGTCTTCCGAGCGGCGCTTCAATTCGAAGACGTGCTGACTTTGCAGGACGCTGACCTATGAGTTTGATGCCGTCGTTGTGTGCGGCGCTCCAGAGAGCGGGTGGACAACGCCTCGTGATGAGGGCCGGTGATCGTCCCCATGTTCTCGCCGGCGAACGTCGTCACGATGTCGCGACGGCGGTCCTGTCGGTAAACGCTGTTGAAGCGCTCGTTGATCAGATTCTCTCGACGGACAGCCGGCGCATTCTGAGTGAACGCGGCTCGGTCGAAGAGCCGCTCATCACGCCGGCCTTCCCTCATCCACTCACCGCGAGAGCCGAACGAGTCGGCGACGACTTCTGCGTCGAGCTGATGGTTACGCCCCAGGAACCAGAGCGTCAGCCTGAACCGGTGTACGCAGCACCATTACAGAACGAAGCCGTTCAAGAAACAGCGGACGTCGAAGTCGCCGTTCCCGACACGATGGACGAACCTGCGCCCGAGCCCGTGGCGGCGCTGGTTGTCGAAGCTGTCCAGCCTGTCGAGCCGATGCCCGTTGCACCAATGCCGGTGGCCGAAGCACCTGCCCCAGCATCGATCGCGCCTCCCGTCGCGCAGCCCGTTGCTCCCGTGGAGGATCACGCTGCACCTCCGGCTCCAACCGTCGCGCAGTTTGTTCCGCCCACTGCGGCGCATGCGCCTGTGCGAGTCGTCACACGTATCGAGCAACCTCAACCCGCACTTCGCCCGACTGTACCTGCACGTATGGATCTCCATGGCTGGATCGCGTACGCGTTCGATCGCGGCGCAACAACTCTGTTCCTTCGCGCCGGTGCGCCGGCAGCGGCCCGTATTAACGAGCGCATCGTGCCGTTCACGGATGGCCCTGTCACCGCGTCGGTGTTCGAGGAAGTGTCGGCGTTTACGAGCTCCGGCGGGGATGGCTTGTGGCGCAGCATCTCCGAGGGCGAGTGGGCGCGCGATCACGAGGACTTCGGCCGCGTCACCTGCCGATTGTTCTCTGACGATTCGGGGCACGGGCTCGTCGTGCAGCTCCGCCCGCATACGTCTCCGAAGCTGCTGTACAAACACATCCCGCGTCAGGTGCGCACGGCGTGCGAGGGCGACGGACTCATTCTCGTCGCCGCGCCGTCGGAGGCCGAGGTCGAGTCGCTTGCCGTCGCGATCGCCGACTGGAGCGGCCGCGCACGCGGCGGCTACGTGATCTCACTGCATAAGCGCAACGGCCGCGTCGATCTGACCGGCGCATTCGTGAGCCAACGGACGATTGCTGGCAGCGATTCGGACTTCGCGACGGCAGTTCGTCACGCCTCCCACGAGAGCCCGGACATTCTGCTGGTCGTCGGGCCGCAGACCGAGATGGTGATGCACGAAGCCATCCTCGCCGCGGCCGCCGGCCGACTTGTGATCGTTGCGGTCGTCGCGCCCTCGGCGGTGATGGCGATTCGAACCACGCTCGGTCATGGCGGGCTCGATCGTGATGCCCATGTTCGACGTGCCCTCGCCGCATCCTTCCGGGTGGCGATCAGTTACCGCGGCCTGCGCCGTGTCGGCGGGGGGCGGATGCTCGTGCAGGATATCGTGACGACATCGAAGGACGTCCGATCGCTGATCGAGACCAGCAATCTCGACGGACTCGGCCAGCTGCTGCGACAGGGGGTGGCGGGTGCGCGATCGGTCGATGATGCGCTCGCGCGCGCGACTCAGCGCGGCCAGGTCTCGCTCCGTGAGGCAGTGGCCCACGCCGATGATCGACAGCGATTGGTGTCGCTAGTGCGGATGCGTGCGCGTGCGCACGCCGGCAAGCGCGATACGCGCGTCGCGCACGAAGTCCACCTCCCGATCGCACTCTCGCGCTAGATCGACGCCGACGCCGATCGCGTCATGAAGTATTCGTCGACGATCTCACGAAGATCGTCGATGCGCTCCGCGCTGTTCACGCGCGTGCGCAGTTGAGACCCTCCCTCGAGTCCTTTCGAGTACCACGAACACAGGGCGCGCAGTTTGTTGATCACCCAGCGCTCGTGTCCACGAGCGACCGGTGACGTCTCGAACGGTGCGTCGTTGGCACCGGGCGCACGGTGTCGAAAGCCCTCTGCCTCGTCGACGCGCTCGTTCAGCAGCAGATCGATGTAGTCGAGCAGAAAGCGACCGCGTTGTTCGAGTGTGACGATGCGGGCCGGCCGGCCGACGGCGAGATCGGCGGCCTGCGCGAGGATCCATGGATTGCGGAGCACACCACGTCCGACCAGTACGCCGCTGACGCCTGAATGCATGCGTTCGATGATCTGCTCGGGTTCAACGCAGTCGCCGCTGCCAAACACGGGAATGCGGAGATCGCGGCTGATGTGTCCGACGAGATCCCAGTCGGCAAAGCCGCTGTACGACTGTTCGGCCGTGCGGCCGTGAACGGTCACCGCTGCAGCACCTGCATCTTCGACCATCTTCGCGAGTGTCGGCGCGTTGCGCTGGCGATCGTTCCATCCCGCACGCATCTTCACGGTGACGGGGATCGTGACGGCCTTCGTCATCGCGCGCACGACGCTAGCGGCATGCTCCGGCTCCCGCATCAAGCTGCAGCCGGCGTTGTGCTTGGCGATCTTCGGGACTGGACAACCCATATTGATGTCGACAATGTCCGCGCCCATCCCCTCGACAATCTGCGCCGCCACCGCCATCGTCTGGGGATCGCCGCCAAAGATCTGCACCGACACTGGCCGCTCTTCTTCGGTGTATTCGGCGTACTCGAGCGTGCGATCGATGCCGCGGACGAGACCGTCGGATGACACCATCTCCGTAACGACGAGGCCGCAGCCGCCATGACGCTTGACGAGACGGCGGAACGCCGTGTCAGTCATGCCTGCCATGGGCGCCACCCCATATGGAGCCGGCAATTCAATCGATCCGATTTTCATGGGATGCGATCGACCGCTTTCAATAGGGACGGACATCCGCCGCGTCGACTTCGACGCTGACCGCCTGTCCGATCAGATCGACGGACAACACGAGCCGCGCCTTGTCGTTCTTGCGCATCAGACGTCCGACCACTCCGGTGAGCGGCCCGTGCACGACTTCCACCATCGACCCTTCGCGAATCATCGGACAGGGATCGTACGCGAGGTCGCTCTCGACCAGACGACGGATGCCGTCGATCTCCTGCTCGGGAAT
>Ga0075433_10003244_pt1 | contig 12564 bp, 6 predicted proteins | sample RhiMethybrSRZTD2_FD_75299 | JGI IMG/M metagenome (GOLD analysis project Ga0075433, IMG submission 75299) | Populus rhizosphere microbial communities from Tennessee, USA - Rhizosphere MetaG P. TD hybrid SRZTD2 | ecosystem: Host-associated > Plants > Roots > Rhizosphere > Soil | place: USA... | reverse complement strand
GGCCTGGGCAGCAGTGCAGCTGTCAAGGCAGAGTTTCCGTAGTCGACCCAATCACACCGCCGATGAGGGCACCGCCAAGCAGACCGATGCCAGCGCCTGCCCAGAAATGGCACCTGGTACCCGCTCTGCGCGCTCAGCCGGTTTCGCGATTGGCTCCCTCGAGGCATGGGCGACGGCTACCGGGAAGCCAGTCGCAACATCTCACTGCCTGCCAGCAGGAACGCCCCCGTGCCGTACATCTCCGTCTGCTCTGGGCCCGTGTCGCCGGGCGCATCTCCCACGCGCTGAACGTAGCCGAGCTTGCCGCTTGGCTGTACGGCCCGAACCAGGGCCGACCATCCGCGTCGTACCGCGCGCTCGTATTCGCGCCCCAGCAAACCCTCATTCATTCCCCACGCAAGCGCGTACGTGAAGAAACCCGTCCCGCTGGTCTCCGGGTTCGGCCGGCTGTCTGGATCAAGTAAGCTTGCACGCCAATAGCCATCCGGTCCCTGCAGATCAGCGATTCGTTGCGCCATCTCCTGGAATAAGGCAACGAAGCGCCCTCGCCCGGCATAGTCCGGAGGCAAGTACTGCAGCACGCGCGCGAAACCCGCCAGCACCCAGCCGTTCCCTCGACTCCAGAACACCTTTTTGTTGTTGCGTTCGCGCCGATCGAAGAATCGACTATCGCGGTAAAACAGTCGCTCGTGCTTGTCGTACAGGTAGTTCGTGGTCTTCCACCAGAGCCGGTCCATGAGATCGGCATAACGACCGTCGCCCGTGGCGCTCGTGGCAAGCGCGAGGGCCGGCGGAGACATGAACAGCGCGTCGCACCAGACCCATTCGCGCGATGTCTTGTCGTCGCTGAACTCGAGCGACTCGGCGAACGGCGCCTGCAACATCTCCCCGAAGCGCGCCAGAGCCGGCTCGATCACGCGGCGATCATGCTCGACTCTATAGAGAAGAAAGTAGCTCTGGGTGACGGCGTGGTCGTGTGCGAGAAAGGGTTGCGGCCCCGGCTGCCACTGGACGCTTTCGCCATTCCGGCGGATCGCATCGAGGTATTTCTGGCGAGTGCTCGACCGCACCGCGAGCTCGTAGAGACCGGCCCAGAATGGCGCCCCCTGCCACTCGTACGGCTTGTGGGCCGATGGGTTCGCCAGCTGCCAGTCGGCGACCGTGGTCATGGCGCGCAGCACCGCCTGGGGCTCGACTGCGTCGCTCAGTGGTGCGGGCGCTGGTGCTGGAAGGGTGGTACCACAGCCGGCGATCACGAACGCGGTCGCGGCGGCGACCGACACACGCTTCATTGTCGCCTTACTCTTTGGGTGTGAGCAGCTCCCGGTACGCCGGGTAGTCCCGCAGCGACCGGAGCGACGGGTAGAGGTGCATCACCCCACCGCGTGGATACCCCTGGGCGAAGGCCTCCTGTACCAGCGCCACCGCGGTGTCACGTTCGCCCAAGACCGCGTGGATCCGGGCCCTCCACATCGTGTGTCTGCCGTAGAGATACCGGGGGCTCATCGCTTGAAGCGTCCGCTCAAAGCCCAGCGCGTCGGCCCGCCTCTCCTGGCGCGCCGCCAGCACGCCGAGAAACCCCTCTATGGTCACCCGATCGGGCGAGTCTCCCGTGATGACCGCGATCCACCGCATCGTGGCGTAGTCCGGCACGCCCGCGGCCCGCTCCGACGCGAGACCCTCGAGCAGGCGCCGCGTGTCGGCGAGCCGGCCCACCACGTAGTAGGCGAGGGCGAGACGGAACCGGTTGGCCACCGAGTGCAGCTCCGCGCCCGGCCGGCCTTCCAGCCACCGCACGGCCCACATGCCCGCGGCGGGCGCGTCCGCCTGGTGATCGTGCGCCCCCAGCTCGAGCGCCGCGATGATGGCGATGTCGGCGGGAGACCAGCCCGGCTGCGGCGGGAGGCTGGGCGCTTCGACCAGGCGCTCGCTGATGTCGGCGGCCCGCCCCAGGGCCGCGAGGGCGCGCACCTCGGCCGCGAGCACGGCGAAGTCGGCCGGGTGGCGTCGCCGCCCTTCGAGCGCCTCCTTCAACTCGCGGCGGTGATCGCCGATCAGATGGCGGCCGAACGTCAGATAGAACCAATAGACCGACCAGCCGCGGAACAGGCCGCGATCGGGCCCGAGTGTGGTGAGCGCGGCGACCATTTCGCTGGGGCGATTGAGCGCCAGCGCGCACTGCGCGACCAGCCACAACGTCTCCGAATTCGGCGCGATGGTGGCCATCTCGCGCGCGGTCTCGAGTGCGCGCTGCCGGTCGCCCTGGCTCTGGGCGAGCACCCACGTGAGGTAATGCTGGTCGAGGGGAGCGAGGCGGCCCGGGGAGCGCTCCACCGCGTGCGCGATCGAGTCCGCCGTCGCGTACTCCCCGAGGTCCATATGCTCGTGCGCCGCGAAGATCAACGGGAGCCGGAAGGTGGTGTCCTCCTGCGCGGCGCGCTGGAAATGCTGGATGGCGCCACGCGAGTCGAACTGCACCATGCGATCCAGTCCCTGGATGAACTCCTGGTATGCCGCGAAGGTCGGCGGCTGGCCGGTGGTCTTGGCCCACAAGCTCAAGCGTGAGTCGAACAGCGTCGCAAGCGCCGCCATCACCCGCTGCCGCAAGGCTTCCACCGCCGTGAGCGGCTGCGAGATCGGCCCCGCCACCGGGTCGAGCGCGCGCAACACCGTGCCGTCTTTCGCGGCGGAGATCTGGACCTGGAACCGGATGCTGTCCGCCTGCCGGTAGTACGCTCCCGAGACCACCGTACCCGCGCCCGTCTCGCGCCCCAGGGTCTGAATCCCGACGGCATCGAGATGCCCCGGTCCGTGCCCACCGGGAGTGCGGGAGGAGCTCATCACCGACACGGACGGCACCACCTCCACCAGCCCCGTTTGGGCGAGACCCTGCGTCACCCAATCGGCCGCCATGTGACCCACGTTGTCGAGCGTGGGGTCCCCGGTGTGGTTTTCGATCACGGCCACGACCACGCGCCGATCATTGAGGTGCCACCCGCTACTGCGTAGCAGCCGGACGGCCGCGCCGACGCCCACCACTGCGAGCACGACTCCCACCGTCACGGCGACTCTCCGTCCCCGCCGGCTGGCGAAGATCCCACGTGTCGGCACGCTGGTCCGATACGCGGGTGCCCCGAGCGCGGCCGCGAACTCCCTGACCGTGGGGAACCGGTCATCGGGCAGTGGTGCGAGCGCTCGAGAGATCGCATGCTTCACGCCCCGCACCGCCCCTGTGTTGGCCTCCCGCAGCGATTTATTTGCCTCCAGCGCCGCCCAGTTGTGCACCCGCCGTTCCGTCATGCTCGTGGCGGGTGGCTCCCCCGCCAGCATCTCGAACAGCACGCAGCCGAGGCTGTAGATGTCGGTCCGCGCGTCGAGGTCGCCCAGCGCCATCGCCTGCTCGGGGCTCATGTACCCCGGCGACCCGATCGGCTGGCCCGCCTGGGTGAGCGTCAGGCTGCCGGCGGCACTGATGGCGCGCGCAATCCCGAAATCCGCCACGATCGCATGCGTGCCAGAAAGGAGAATGTTTTCGGGTTTGATGTCGCGATGGATGATTCCCTGTTCGTGGGCGAAGGCGAGCGCGTCGGCGACGTCACGCGCGATGTGGAGCGCGTCGTCGAGCGGCAGCGTCCGCTCCCGCACTAGCCGATGCCGCAGCGACTCGCCTTCGACGTACGGCATGACGTAGTAGAACAGCCCGTCGACCTCACCGGCCGAAAAGATCGGGACAATGTGGGGATGGCTGAGGTTCGACGAGAGGTCCACCTCACGAATGAACCGCTCGCGCAACAGGCGGGTGGACACCTCCGGGTCGAGCACTTTGATCGCCACCCGGCGATGCGGGTGCTGCTCCACCGCCAGAAAGACCCGGGCCATGCCCCCCGCACCGATCTCGCGTTCGACGTCGTAGTGGGGCGCCAGGCTCGCGCGCAAGGTGTCGAGCACGTCCATCATGCGCGCAACTTAGCGGACCCTCGTCGACCGGGCGAGCGGTACGACGGGCCCCTGGCCGATTCCGTCCGGCGCGCTACAATTTCCTCGTGGCCAGCGTCGGTTCGGTGCGGAGCTCCCCCTACGTGCGGTTGGCAGCGTACTACGTGCTGCTCGGCCTCGCCGTGTGGCTGCTGGTCAGGTTCGTGCCCAGCATCCCGCAGCTGTTGGACCGGTTCCGGGAGGTCTCCCTCCTCGAGACCGTGGCCAGTCGCAACCGCCTGGTCGAGGAGGCGACGGCGGCCGCTGGAAGCCTGTCTCAGGGCCAGTGGGCACTGGTCACCTTCCTGTCGATGCTCACGGCGCTGCTGCTCGTGCTTCCAGTCTCCTGGGTGTACATGCTGACCAAGCAGCGCTCGGGGTACGATCAGTCGGTCGTGCAGACCGTCATCATCCTGCCCATGACGGTCGCCGCCACGGTGATTCTGGTGCAGAACAGCCTGGCCCTCGCGTTCACGCTCGCGGCCATCGTGGCGGCGGTCCGGTTCCGCAATACGCTCAAGGATACGAAGGACGCGGTCTACATCTTCCTCGCCCTCGCCGTCGGCGTCGCGGCGGGCGTCTTCTCGCCCACGGTGGCCGCGGTGATGTCAGTCATGTTCAACGCCGTCGTGCTCGCGTTGTGGGAGTTGAACGTGGGGAACATCTACGCCGACCAGCGGGGTGGTCGCACGCCGGCCCTGCCGCCTGCTGAGGGGCTGCTCGGCCCGCGTCGGCGGTCTTCTGTCGCGTTGGCCGTGGGGGATCCCGACCTGCTCGCCGCCCTTGCGCCCCACGAGCTCGAGGAGGTCGCGGACCGGGCCGCCCGGTTGCAGGCCTACGTGATGGCCCGATCGGGCGATAAGAAAGAGGACCGGTTCAACGGCGTGCTGCTCGTTCACACGACGCAGCCGGAGGCCGCTCAACGCGTCATCGAGGAGCTGCTGCAGCTCCAGGCACGTCGGTGGCGGCTCGCGGAAATCGTGCCGGCGGAGGCGGGCCGCTCGACGCTCGAGTACCTGATTCGGCTCCGGGACGAGTTCCTGCCGGCGACCCTGCTCGACGCCCTCAAGGGGCGCGGCACGCCCCCCATCGACGCCGCCGAGTATCGGTCGCTCCGCGGTATGAAGAAGCGTAAGGAAGAGTGAGGCCTCGGGCGTGGCGGCTCACCGTCCTGGCATCACTGTGGATCGGGCTCGAGGGATGTGGCCACGCGACGACGGTCAGCGCCGGTCCGGCCACGGCGCCGCTGGCACCTCCGGCGCAGATCGACGCCACCCTCTTTCTCATTGGGGACGCGGGCGGTCCGGCCGCGCCGCCCGATTCGGAGCCGGTGTTCATGGCGCTCCGGGCCGCCGCCGCTTCCGCGCCGCACGCCGTCATCGTGTTCCTGGGCGACAATGTCTACCCCGACGGTATGCCCGACTCGGCCGCGCCGGGCCGCGCCGCGGCCGAGCGCGTGCTCACACAGCAGCTGGGCGTCCTCCACGCGAGTGGCGCCCGCGGCTTCTTCGTGCCCGGTAACCACGACTGGGACAGCATGCAGCCGGGCGGCTGGGACGCGATCCGTCGCCAGGAGCGCTTCCTGGCGGCTACGGGCGGCGGTGCCACGCTCCTACCGGCGGGCGGTTGTCCAGGACCGGTTGTCGTAGACGTCGGCCAGGTCGTGCGGCTCGTGGCGCTGGACACCCAGTGGTGGCTGCAGGAAGGACCGAGGCCCGCAGGCCCCACATCGTCGTGTCCGACCCGCTCGGAGAGCGCAGTGATCGATTCAGTTCGCGGGGCATTGCGCTCCGCCGGCCAACGCGTCGTGGTCGTGGTCGGGCACCATCCGCCCGTGAGTGGTGGGGTGCACGGCGGACACTTCGGGTGGCAGGATCACATCTTCCCGTTGCGGAACATCAAGCCGTGGCTCTGGATTCCGCTGCCCCTCATCGGCTCGGTGTATCCGATCGCGCGCGGGGAAGGGATATCGAGCCAGGACATTCCCAGCCGCGCCTACGGGCGGATGCGCGCCGCGCTCGACAGCGCGTTCGCCGGCAGCCCGCCTCTCATCTATGCGGCGGGGCACGAGCACACGCTGCAGGTGATCGCGGGCACCAGCACGCGTTATGTGCTGGTGAGCGGCACCGGCACGTTCGGTCACATCGACCGCGTGACGGCGCTCGACAGCACCCGGTTCGCGCGCAGCGCCAGTGGATTCATGCGCGTGGAGTTCCTGAGCGACGGCCGCGCGCGGCTGGGAGTGATCATCGTCGATCACGCAGGAAACGCTGCGGAGGAGTTCGGGCTATGGCTGAACTGAAGAAGGCACGACGACGCTGGCTCGGGCTCGGGATCGCGGCGGCGCTCACGCCAGCAGGCCTCGCCGGGCAGAGCGCGGCTCCGGCGAGCCCGCCGACCCGGCAGACCGTGATTGCTGGAGCGCACTACCGCGCAGGGTGGCTCCATCGCCTGTTCTTGGGAGCGCACTATCGCGACCTGTGGGCGACGCCCATCGACGTCGAGGTGCTCGACTTGTCGCGATTCGCCGGGGGGCTCACGCCCACCGGCTGTGGCGGCCGGCGCCAGACGAAGGTGCTGCGCCTCCTGGGTAAGGATGGACGCCAGTACGTATTCCGCTCGATTGACAAGGATCCCACCCTGGCGCTACCGCCCGAGCTGCGGGCTACCTTCGCCAAAGACGTCGTCCAGGACCAGATCAGCTCGGCGCATCCCGGTGGGCCGCTGGTGGTGGCACCGCTGCTCGACGCTACCGGGGTGCTGCACGCGGAGCCGCGCATCATGCTGTTGCCGGCGGACGACCCGCGCGTGCGGGGCTACGACTGCGTGCGTCCCGGCTTCCTGCTTGGCATGATCGAGGAGCGCCCAACGGAGCCCCCGGACAACGAGGTGGCGTTCGCCGGTGCGGTCGAGCTCGCCAGCACGAAGAAGCTGTTCGAGCATCTCGAGCACAGCTCACGCCATCGAGTCGACTCCCGCGCGTACCTCGCTGCCCGGTTGATGGATGTCTTCATTGGTGACTGGGACCGCCACCACGATCAGTGGCGCTGGGCGCGCTTCGATTCAGGCCAGGTCCACATCTGGCGCCCCATCCCGCGGGACCGCGACCAGGCCTTCGCGCGTCTGGACGGCTTCTTTGTGTGGCTCACGGGATTCTACTGGCCCCAGCTCGTCGGCTTCAGCGACGACTACCCGAGCATTTGGCGTCTCACGCTCGCCGGTGAGGTCCCCGACCGTAGGCTCCTCCAGGATCTCGAGAAGCCGGTATGGGACTCGGTCGCGCGAACCCTCCAGGCACGGCTCACCGATTCGGTGATCGATGGCGCCGTGCGGCGGTTGCCCCCCGAGTACCTCCGGAAGAACGGAGCCGCCCTCACCCGGGCGTTGCGGCACCGGCGAGATCACCTGCCCCAGATCAGCGACCGCTATTACGCGCTGCTCGCCCAAGTCGTGGAAGTCCACGGCACGGACGAGCGGGACATCGCGGAGGTCGAGCGCCTCGCAGGCAGGCGGACGTCGGTGCGGCTGTCCCCTGGCTCGGGAGGACCACCCTTCTACCGCCGCACATTCGACGGCCGAGAGACGCAAGAGATCCGTATCTTCCTGCACGGCGGCGACGATCGACTCATTGTGCGCGGTGCCGGCCGGTCGGGGCCGTTGCTCCGAGTCGTCGGCGGCGGGGGCGACGACGAGCTGATGGACTCGTCACGCGTCGGCGGGACGCAGTTCTACGACGATCGCGGCAATGACCGTTTCGTGACGGGGCCCGGGACGTCCGTGGATCGACGGCACTATGACGAGCCGCCGCGCGACACGTCGACGTTCAGTCTCCCGCGCGATTGGGGTTCGCGCTGGATGCCCCTGACGTGGGTCAGTTATTCACCGGACTTGGGCGTGTTTGTCGGAGCCGGCGCCGACGGGACCGGGTACGACTTCCGGCGGCTGCCGTACAACTCCCATCTGAGGGTGCGCGTGGGGTATGCGACGGCTGCCCAGACCTACCGCGCCGAGTTCACGGGCGAGTTCCGGGGCATCGTGCCTCCGGTCGTCGCGCGGCTCCGCTTGCGCGCTTCGGGGATCGACGTGCTCCGGTTCTACGGCTTCGGTAACGAAACCCCCAACAACGGCTCGCAAGACTTCTACAAGGTAAAGCCGCAGCAATACCTCATCGCGCCAGCGCTGGAGTTCTCCCTCTCGTCGGCCGCGAAGTTCTCGGTCGGTCCGGTGTTCAAGTACGCCCACACCAAGCTCGAGCCCAACACCTTTATCACCCTCGCGCCACCCTATGGTGTCGGAAACATGGGACAGATCGGTGCCGCAGCGGACGTTCACGTCGACACGCGGGACCAACCCCGGGCCGCACGCCGTGGGATCAACTTTGGTTTCGGCGGGAGCTACTACCCCAAGGCGCTGGACCTCACATCGTCGTTCGGAGAGGGGCATGCCGAGGCGAGCTCGTACCTCACGGCCCGCATCCCGCTGCGGCCGACGCTCGCCGTGCGCGTCGCCGGGAGGAAAGTCTGGGGGACCTATCCGTACTATGAAGCGGCCTATATCGGCGGGGACTCGACCGTGCGCGGCTTCGTCGAGCACCGCTTCGCGGGCGACGCCGCGGTCTTTGGGAACGTCGAGCTGCGGCTGTCCCTCGCCAGGTTCTTCGTCCTGGTCCCGGGCCAGCTGGGGATATTTGGCCTCGGGGACGCCGGACGGATCTATGTGTCCGGACAAACCTCGGACCGCTGGCACGCGGCCGCGGGGGGCGGCCTCTGGCTCTCCTTCCTGAGCTCCGCCAACACGGTGTCCGTGGCTGCGGCGCATAGCGTCGAGGGCACACGCTGGTACGCGAGGGCGGGGTTCGCGTTCTAAGCATGACGCCTGAGTGGAAGGGCGAGGTCCCGACCCTCGACCTCCTGAATCGCATGGTGGCGGACCCGCTCCCCCTGGGCCTCCGTTCCGGACCGGTGGAGCCGTTCTTCCAGCGCGACATCTATTTCGACTCGGCTGATTGGACGCTGCGCCGGCGCGGCGTGAGTTGTCGGTTCCGGATCCGGGTCGACGATCGGCGCATCCTCACGCTGCGCACGGTCGGTCGCTGGGAGGGTGGCGTCCCGCTGGTGTTGCCGCAGACGTTCGAGGCCGACGTCGCCGAGCTCGAAGGAGCGCAGGCGCTCGCGGGCACCTCGGATCCGGCGCGTCGCCTGCGCTCCCTCATCGACCCGGCGCTGCTCCTCCCCCGCATCCAGTTCGAAACCGAGCGGCGCTTGCGATACACGCAGGCCGGCTGGTTCTCCCGGGGTCGCTACGCCGTGGTGTACGACGTCGTGACGGTCCGCAGCCAGCAAATTGCGCAGCCGTTCCAGGAGCTGAAGCTGCGCGAGCTCGCGCGGGGGCGGCCGGGCCTCGACCGACTGGCCCAGGCGTTTCAGCAGCAGTACGGGCTGCGGCCCCTGCTCGTGGGAAAGGCGGACCGCGCCGCAAAGCTGTTGCGCGATCTCGAAAGCGGCGCCCTGGCGCAGGTCGCGCGCGGCGGCCGCGAGGTCGCCGTGGTGGCCGTCGAGCAGGGATCCGTCGCGATGCTCGCGGAATCGACGGCACTCACGCTGCCGGTACGGGGCGGTAGCGGCGAGGAAACGTGCCGGGAGATCCTGCGCGCCTTTTTCGGGAGCGCAGACGGCCAGGTACGGTTCCTCGGCACGGCGCCGGGAGGGTTGGCAAGCACGAGGCCCGTGCTCGAGGTGTGGCTGGCGCGGCTCGGCGCCGGCGGTCGGGACGCGGGGGACACCGGACGGGTCCGGTGGGTGCCGTTCGACGAGCTGCTCGCCGCGGCCGGCTCGCCCGCCTTGAGAGACCCACGGACGCTCGCCGCGCTCGCGCTGGCGGCACGGTCGGACATCCTGGCCGAATGGCGGCGCCCCAGCGAGCCCGAGCGAGCAGCGGCCCCGCGCCAGGTGGGCGAGCGCCGGGTCCGGCTGTCCGATTTCGCGCTCCGCTCACCCATGCTCGACGTCGACCACCCCGGGCCGGAGCACTTCCTGAACAGCGACCTGAGTCTGATCGAGTTCAACGCCCGGGTACTGGAGCTGGCGGAGGATCCGAGTGTTCCGCTCCTTGCCCGGATCCGATTTCTCTCCATCCTGAGCGCGAACCTGGACGAGTTTTTCATGGTGCGCGTCGGCACACTGAAACGCGTGGCAGCAGGCGGTGGGCCGGTGGAGGAGGAGCTCCATGCCATCGCGATCCGGGTGCGGGCGCTGCTCGAGCGGCAGGCTCGCTGTTTCAGGGACGTGTGTCTCCCGGCTCTCGCCGCGCATGGCGTGAGGATCCTGCGGTGGTCGGACGTGTCGGCGGCTCAACAGGAGGTCCTGCGACGCTCCTTCACGGAGGAAGTGTTTCCCCTGATCACGCCGCAGGCCATGACCCGCGCGCCCGGACATCCCTTCCCACTCATTCCCAACTTGCGCCTTTCCCTCGCCGTCGTGGTGCGCGACGCGCCGGGCGGACCGATGCATTTTGCCTACCTGAAGGTGCCGGAAGCGCTTCCGCGCTTTGTGAAGCTTGCGGACGGGAGCGGCTTCGTCGCGGTGGAGGACGTCATCCGCGCGAACCTGAGCCAGGTCTACCCGGGGCGATTCGTCGAGGAAGCGTACGCCTTCCGCGTGACGCGCGGCGCCGACCTCGAGCTCGACGAGCACAGCGCCGTGAGCCTGCTGCAGGTGATCGAGGAAGAAACGAAACGCCGGGCCTACGGCGCGACCGTACGAGTGGAGATCGCCGGCGAGATGCCGGAGTCGGTCCAGGAGCTGTTGTTGCGCGAGTTGCAGTTCGAGGAAGCAGCCGCGGGCAGTCCGCCGGGGGCGGGGGATCTGTACGCCGCGGAGGGCCTCCTCGACCTCGGTGCCGTGCGCGAGCTCGCGCGCCTGCCCCTCCCCGAGCTCGACTACCCGCCGCACCGTGGCGGTGCGCCGATCGAGGCGGGCCGGTCGATTTTCGCGATTCTCGCGGAGCGGGATATCCTGGTGCACCACCCCTACGATGCGTTCGAGGCGACGGTGCAGCGACTGGTGACCGAAGCCGCGGACGATCCGGATGTCGTGGCCATCAAACTGACGCTGTATCGCGCAGGCGGCCGCTCGGAAATCGTCGAAGCGCTGCTGCGCGCGGCTAGACGCGGCAAAGAAGTATTCGTCTTCGTCGAGCTGAAGGCCCGGTTCGACGAAGAGCGAAACATCGAGTGGGCCAAGAAGCTCGAGGAGGCGGGCATCCGGGTCGTGTACGGCCTGGTCGAGCTCAAAACGCACGCCAAGACGGCGCTCATCGTGCGCCGCGAGCCGAACGGCATCCGTCGCTACGTGCATATCGGAACCGGGAACTACAACGCCGCGACGGCGGCCATCTATACCGATGTGGGGCTGCTGTCGGCCGACCCTGAGCTCGGGGCCGACCTGAACGACCTGTTCAACGAGCTCTCGGGCTCGTCGCGGCCGCCCCAGACCGCCTTCCGGCGAATCCTCGTCTCACCCAACTATCTCGCGAACCGCCTGATCGAGCTGATCGATCGGGAAGCGGCGCACGCGCGGGCGGGCCGCGCCGCGTGGATTCGCGCCAAGCTCAACGGGCTCGCCGATCCCGAGGTCATCACGGCTCTGTATCGCGCGTCGCAGGCGGGCGTGGACGTCGGGCTGGTCGTGCGGGGCGTGTGTACGCTTCGTCCCGGCGTGGTGGGACTGTCGGAGCGAATCCGGGTCGTCAGCGTGCTCGGTCGGTTTCTCGAGCACGCCCGCATCTATGCGTTCGCCAACGGAGACGCCGCCGAGTACTACATCGGCTCCGCCGACTGGCGGCCGCGGAACTTGCGGCACCGGGTGGAGGTGGTCACGCCGGTGCGCGACGCGGCCTGCCGCAGCCGACTCGACGCTATTCTCGCCGCCGAGCTGGACGACCCGACCGCCTGGGACCTCGATCCCGATGGCGTGTATCACCGTCGCGCGCCCCCGCCCGGCGGGGATCGCCGAAGCTCGCAGGAACGTCTGCTCGGTCTGGTCGGTGCCACTGCGTGACCCGGCTCCGGCGCTCGTCGCGCTCGGGCTCGCCGGTCTCGTGGCTGCGTCGCCGCTCGGAGCGCAAGCGTGCCGGGAGCCGCACTACCGCTGGACGCAGAAGACGGACACGGCGCTCGCGGACGTGACGCCGCAAATGACATCGGTCGCGGTGATCCTCGCCACCTGGGCGCCCCCCCACCTCGGACCGCGCGACCGCTGCGCTCCCCGCTCGGACCGCGAGCTCGAGACCTACAGTGTCACCGCGTGGGTCCGGCGGGTCGACAGGTTCAAAGACGATGGCGATTGGCACATCGAGCTCACCGAGCGGGCCGACAGCCCTTCCGATTCCTGCATCGTGGTCGAGATCCCGGCGCCGCGATACAGCGCGCGCTACGCGCGGGCCCGGGCGGCGCTCGACTCACTCCTCGGCAACCGGAAGATCCACCGGGGCGGAGTCCTGGCCCGGCCGGTGCGGGCAGGCATCAGCGGGGCTGCTTTTTTCGACGGACAGCACCGCCGCGGCGGGCGGCGGAGCGACCAGCTCGACGGG
>Ga0075433_10003243_pt1 | contig 12565 bp, 12 predicted proteins | sample RhiMethybrSRZTD2_FD_75299 | JGI IMG/M metagenome (GOLD analysis project Ga0075433, IMG submission 75299) | Populus rhizosphere microbial communities from Tennessee, USA - Rhizosphere MetaG P. TD hybrid SRZTD2 | ecosystem: Host-associated > Plants > Roots > Rhizosphere > Soil | place: USA... | reverse complement strand
TCGTTGATCTCCTCCACGAACTTGTCGACCTTGCGCTTCTCGAGATCCCACTTGTAGAGCGTCTGGGACAGGTTCGGGAAATCGGCTTCCGTGATGACGCGCGGCCCCTCGGAGATGAACAGGATGCCCGGCTTGCCGGCGGCGATGTTCACGTAATTCTTGGCCGGGATCGGCAGCGCCAGGATGCGCTGCGAGATTCCGTCGAAGTCGATCTTCACGGGGGGAGGCAGCGTGTCCTTCTTGGCCTTGTCCTTCTCGTCCGGCTTCGGCTCGGCGCCCTTTTCCTCGTCGCTTTCCGGCGCGAGCGGCGAGGCCTGATCCTTCGCCAGCACCACCGCGTACACACTGCGTGTCTGCGGCCGGTTGTTGCTGGACATGTCGAACCCCTCGGCCGACGGCCCCACATCGGTGCTGGCGGCGAAGTAGAGGTACTTGCCGCTGCGGTCGAAGGTCGCGTACAGCGCGTCGCTCATCCCATCGGTGACCTGGACGCTTTTCCCCTGCTCGAGCGAGTACACCCAGACGACATGCAGGAAGCTCGGCAGCTGCTTGGTGTACACGAGCCAGCGGCTGTCCGGCGCCCACCGCACGTTGAAGGAGGCCCCCTCGTAGTAATCGGCATCCACCTTCACCGGCGCACCCTTCGCCAGGTCCACATACCACAGGTTCAGCCGCTTGTCGGTGTAGGCGATTTTCTGGCCGTCCGGAGACCACTGGGGCGAATAGAAGAACGACGGCGGATTGCCCAGGTTGATCTTCTTCACCTCGCCGAGCCCGCTCTGGTCGCGGATCTCGAGGTTGTATTCGCCCGCTGCCTCCGAGAAGTAGGCGACCCATTTTCCGTCCGGCGACCACGCGGGATCCCGCTCCGCCACCAGCGGCGTGCGCGTCAGGTTCCGGATGTCGCCCTTGTCGGAAGGCACGGTGAAGATTTCGCCCCAGGCTTCCATCACGGCGCGCTTGCCGGTGGGTGAGATGCCGAAGTTGCGAATCCGCTTGGGATCGACCTTCACGAAGTGCGGCCGTACCTGCGGCAGATCACCCGCCACCCGCACGCTGAGGGGCTTGGTCTGCCGCGTTTTCAGATCGTACAGCTTCAGCGCCCCGACCTGCTCGATGACGATCGCGCCCGGCCCCGCCGCCGCCGACTTGAAGTCGAGCCCGTTGTTCTTGACCACTTCGCTGACCTGCTTGCTCTTCGTGTCGTACGCGAACAGGCTCACCGGGCCGTTACGATCGGACAGGAAGTAGACCGTGCCTTCCACCCACATGGGATTGAAGTCGTTGGAATTGTCGCGCGGCACCTTCTCGATGCGCGAATCCTTCAGGTCCGCCACCCAGATCGGCGTCGTCTGACCGCCGCGGTAGCGCTTCCAGGCGCGCTGCCACTGCGGGTGGGGCACGTAGGCGATGTGCGACCCGTCCGGGGACAGCGAGGCGCCGGCCACAATCGGCAGGGGATACTCGGCCGGGAAGCCACCGTCGAGCGACACCGCGAACAGTTTGGGGGCGAAGTTGTAGTAGCTCGCGCGCGTCGAGAGAAACAGCACGCTCTTCCCGTCCGGCGTCCACCCGACCACTTCGTCCACCCCCGGGTGATACGTCAGCCGCTTGGGCACGCCGCCCGCCGCCGCGACGACGAACACGTCCGGATTGCCGTCATACTCCCCGGTGAACGCGACCCACTTGCCGTCGGGCGAGAACGCCGCCCCGTTCTCCGTGCCCGGGCCCGCGGTGAGCCGCTGCGCGTCGCCGCCGTCCCGGCTCACGATCCACAGGTTGCCGCCATAGGTGAAGACCAGCTGCGTCGCGCTGATGGCAGGCCGGCGCAGCAGCAGCGGCGGCGCGCTCTGGGACAGGCCCGGCGCGGCGCCGCAAACAGTGAGGAGCAGGGAGACGATGTGAGCACGCACGCGGGACCTCCGGACGGGGAATCGGCGGAACCGGGTTAACGTAGCGCGCGGGCCGCCGACCGCCAGACGCTAGCCGACGGGCTGGCGCACCAGCCCCGTGACTCATGCGCCATGGGTCGTCCGGGCGGCCGCACGCAGCCGGCGGAAGATGATGATGTGGGTCGCGAGGAAGATCGGCACGATGAACGTCGGGACCACCACCAGCGGCAGGTACAGCACCTGCTCCACGCCGGGCGTGGAGCCCTGCAGCGTGACCGCCGTGGCGGTGCCGACCGCGACCACGAGGTCCAGGAAACCGAACGCATTCCAGGCGTGCGTGAGCCCCCGCTGCAGCGGCGTGCGCGGCTCGCCGGCCGCGACGAGGATGAGCGCCAGCACGGCCGTGGCGATGTCTCCCCAGCCGGCGCGCGCCGCGAACACGGGCGCCATCTGGCCTCGAGCTGCGAGCACCAGGAACGTGATCCCGATGAAGCGGAGCGCGTTGACGCCGATGAGCGTGCGGAGCGGCAGGGCCTCCACCCACGCCCGCACCGCCGGGACGCTGGTGGCCACGACCAGCGTGGCTACAAACAGCGCGAGGAAGATCAGCTGGGGGCCCGGGAACGGGAGCCGGGCGAGGAAGCCCGTGGCTCCGGCGAGGATCGCTAGGGCGAGCCAGGCGGTCACGGCGATACCGGCGGCGCGGGGAAAGCGGCGAGCGGCAATGGTTGCAGCGGTCATGGCGCACTCCTCAGTCAGAGGGAACCGGGATACTATGTGTATATACAACTGCACGCCGCTGACCGGGGTTCCTGCTGGGGCCTCTACCTTGCATGGGTGACCGGGGCTATCGTAGCGGCATGAAAGACCTGCTGCGCACCACCGCCGAGCGGGCGGCCCGGTATCGGACCGACCTGAAGGATCGCGGCGTGGCCCCCACGCCGGAGGCCCTCGCCAACCTGGCACGGCTCGATGAGCCGCTCCCCAAGCAGCCGACCGACCCGGCGGCGGTGATTGCCCTGCTCGACGAGGTCGGATCCCCGGCGACGGTGGCGTCGGCCGGTGGGCGCTTCTTCGGCTTCGTCGTCGGTGGCTCGCTCCCGGCGGCCGTCGCGGCCTCGAGTCTCGCGACCGCGTGGGATCAGAACGCCGGGATCGTCGCCCTGTCGCCGATTGCCGCGCGGTTGGAGGAGGTCGCCATGCGCTGGCTGCTCGACGTGCTGGCACTGCCGCCGGGGAGCGGCGTGGGCTTCGTGACCTGCGCGACCCAGGCGAATTTCTCCGGGCTGGCGGCGGCGCGTCATGCCCTGCTGGAGCGACGCGGCTGGAATGTCGAGACCCAGGGTCTGTTCGGCGCCCCGCCGATCACCGTCGTGGTGGGCGAGGAAGTGCACGTGAGCATCCTCAAGGCGCTGATGCTGGTCGGCCTGGGGAGCGAGCGGCTGCTCCGCGTGCCCGTGGATGGTCAGGGCAGGATGCGCGCCGACGCGCTGCCGCCGCTGGACGACAATTCGCTCGTCTGCCTGCAGGCGGGCAATGTCAACACCGGCGCATTCGATCCCGCCGACCAGATCATCCCGCAGGCGAAAGCGGCGGGCGCCTGGGTGCACGTGGACGGGGCGTTCGGGCTGTGGGCGGCGGCGGCTCCCGCCCGCGCGCACCTCGTGCAGGGCTTCAGCGCCGCCGACTCGTGGGCGATCGACGCGCACAAGTGGCTCAACGTGCCGTACGACAGCGGCATGGTCGTGGTGCGCGACCCGCGCCATCTGCATGCGGCGATGGCGGTGAACGCGCCCTACCTGGTGATCGGCGAAGCACGCGAGCCGGAGCACTACACGCCGGAATTCTCGCGGCGGGCCCGGGGCATCGAGGTGTGGGCGGCGCTGCGCTCGCTGGGACGGCAGGGCCTGGCCGATCTGATCGAGCGCACCTGCCGTCATGCGACGCGCTTCGCCGACGGGTTACGCGAGGCGGGCTACGAGATCCTCAACGACGTGGTGATCAATCAGGTCCTGGTCTCGTTCGGCGATGCCGAGCTGACCCGGCGCGTGATCGCGGGGCTACAGGCGGACGGCACCTGCTGGGCGGGCGGGACCGTATGGCAGGGTCGCACGGCCATGCGCATCAGCGTCTCGTCCTGGGCCACGACCGACGACGACGTGGAGCGCAGCCTGGCGGCCATGCTGCGGGTGGCGGCGGAGGTCGTGAGCCCCGGGCTTGCGCCCGGGGTCAGTTGAATGAGCTCGGATAATGCCAAGCCGTGCCTAAGCTCGAGTCTTCACCATCGATCCCCCAGCGGGCTAGAAGGCCCGGCCCAGGATCCTGTCGAGCGCGGGCCGCCGGCTGCGCGCCAGCGGGACGCGCGTGCCGTCGGCCAGTACCGCGGTGGCGTCCCCCGAGCTGTCCGGCACGATCTCGCGCAGGCGGTCGACGTTGATCATGGCCGAGCGATGCACGCGAACGAACGCCGTCGGATCGAGCAGTCGCTCGAGCGCGCCGAGCGACACCCGCACGACGTGCACGCCGCCACCGGCGTGGAGCTTCACGCAATAGTCCGCCGCTTCGATCCAGTCGATGTCGCCGACCTGGACGACGTGCGCGCGTTGGGCTCCCCGTACGACGATGCGCGACAGATAGCCCGCATCGGGCCGGTGCACCGACCCGACGAGGTCGGCGAGTCGTTGCGCGAGCTGGTGGAGCTGGTCCTCGCGCACGATCCGCTTGGCGCGGTCCAGCGCCGCCGCCAGCGCGGCGTCGCTGAACGGCTTCACCAGATAATCGACCGCATGAACGCGAAACGCATCGAGCGCGAACGCCTCATACGCGGTGACGAAGATGACCGGCGGCATGTGCTGCGGGCCGATCGCGCGGATCACGCCGAACCCGTCGATCTCGGGCATCTGGACGTCCAGCACGACCAGGTCCGGCTTCAGGGCTTCGATGGCTTCGACCGCCGACTGGCCGTCGGCGCAATCCCCCACGACGTCGAGCTCGGGATCCTTGCGGACCAGCGCCACCAGGCCGGTGCGGGCCAGCGGCTCGTCGTCCACGATCAGGATCCGCAGCGGCTTCACGCGCGCTCCCCGCTCGAACCCAGCGGAATGACGATGGTGGCGAGGGCCCCTCCTCCCGGCACCTGCTCGAGGGTGAAGCGCGCGGCCGAGCCGTAGGCGGTGTGCAGCCGTTCACGCGTGTTCTTGAGGCCCAGGCCCCGCTCCCCGGTCTGCGGGGCCTCCTCGGAGGGCCGGGGGCCGGGGCCAGGGCCGTCATCATGCACGCACACGATCAGCTCGTCCCGTGAGCTCCGCGCGGTGATCTCGATCTGGCCGGCCGCGGCCCGCGCGCCGATGCCGTGTCGCACCGCGTTCTCGACCAACGGCTGCAGCACCAGCCGCGGCACCCGAATGCCCTTGGCGTCGTCCGTCACATCCACTCGTACCCGGAGACGGTCGCCGAAACGCACCTGCTCGACGGCCAGGTAGCGCTGCGCCAGGCCGATCTCCTCCTCGAGCGCCACCTCGGCACGGTCGTCATCCTCCAACGCTTCACGCAACAGATCCGACACGCGGGCAATGGTCTCGACCGCCTCCGTGTTGCGTCCCCCGCGGACCAGCATGGCCACGCTGTTGAGCGTGTTGAACACGAAATGGGGGCGTAGCTGGGCCCGGAGGGTCTGCAGTCGCGCCTCGGCCAGGTCCGCCGCGAGCTCTCCGGCCGCCACCTCACGCTCCACGAACCGCTGCGAGTAGTGGTAGGCCAGGACGCCGCTGAGAATCGCGCTGTAGGTGAACAGCTGCGTCGGGAGCATCCACAAGAACTTTGCCCCGAACAGCGCGGCGGAGGCGGTGGACCCGATCCAGGCCGCCCTGAGCACGCTCTCGATCACGATAACGCCGACCGCGAACGCCGCATGCGCGAGCAGGGCTTGCGGCCAGCCCCACCCTCGCCGCGCCAGCCGCACGACAAACACGTACACCAGCGGGATCGCCAGCGCCCAGAACACGAAGTGGGGTGCTTCGTGGAGGATCGCGTGAGGCCAGGCGACCAAGTGCCCGCCATGCGACTCCTCGATCATCTCGAAGTGATGGCGCGTCGTCGCCATGGCGCCCATGAGCAGCATGATCGCCAGACCCCAGCCCAGGGCGCGCCAATTCCGCGTGGGAGCTACCGCTCGCATGCGTCCAAACATAGCGCACGCGACCCCCGCTCCACCGCGGTTGGCTGCGTCCAGATGCGGCTCGCTGCATCAGCCGTTTCGTTTTTCCGATCGCCGCGCCATACTGTCGTGCCATGAGAGCGATCACGCTGGCGAGAGCCGTGGCCGGGGTCCTGTCCGCCCTCGCGTGCAACGCCGGGAATTCGTCTCCTCCGCCGGACCAGGTCGCCCGCTTCACGCCGGACGGCCGGCTCATGCGACCCCAGGGCTGGGAGACGTGGGTGCTGGCGGGCGCGTCCACCGGCCTGTCGTATGCCGCACCGCGCACCCCGGCGGCAGCCGGCGCGGCGCCGGGGATGTTCCACAACGTCTACCTTCAACCCTGGGCATATCGCTACACGATCGAGCACGGGGCGTTTCCCGAAGGCGCGATGTTCGTGCTGTCGTTTTACGAACCCTCCAGAAAATCGAATCCGGCGCGCAGTGGCTTCTACGAAGGGGACCAGATATCAGGGGTGGAGGTGCACCTGAAGAAGGCCGGGGTGGACCCGACAGGCTGGGGATTCTACGCGTTCGGCGACGACACGACGCACGCTGCGGCCAGGATCCCTGGTGCAGTGGCCTGTTACTCCTGTCATAAGACCGAGGCGGCATTCGACCACGCGTTTGTTCAGTTCTATCCCGCGTTGCGGCCGCGGCTCCTGGCGAAAGCCGACAGCCTGCTCCGGAGCGCGCCGTGACAGGCCCGACATGACCATGGACCGGCGCCGCTTCGTGGAGCTGAGCGGATCGTGCGTTGCGCAGCTCGGGTTCCTGGGCCTCGTCGCCCCAGCGGGGCTGCGCGCGTCGTTCGCCAAGCGACGCGTCGGGGGAGAGCCGATCGTCGAGGAGCCGTGGGGGCGGCTCGAGCGACTGGGCGAGTCCATCTGGGCGTGCGTGTCCACCCCGCTCGCCGGAGGGTCCGACGCGATGCGCACCTTCTCGAACGGCGGCATCGTGGCTGGCCGCTCCGGCGTGCTCGTGGTCGAAGGATTCGCGTCGGACGCGGGGGCTCAGTGGATGGCCGACATGGCGCGCCAGCTGACCAAGCGTGCCCCCACCCACGTCGTGCTGACCCACTACCACGGGGATCATTCGGCGGGCCTCGGGGGATACGGCACGGGCGCCGCAAAACCGATCTACGTCACGACCGCCGCGACCCGTGCGCGCCTCGGCGCAGTGCGGCCCGCGGTCGCCGAAGTGCTGTCCTCCGCCGAGCTGGTCGACGCCGCTGCGCCGCGGGTGATCGACCTTGGGGGGAGGCGCGTCACGGTGACGCCGCGCTCCGGACATACCGCCAGCGACCTGACGGTCACCGTGGACGAGCCCGCCGCGGTGTTTGCGGGCGACCTGGTGTGGAACGGATTCTTCCCCAACTACGTCGACGCCATCCCATCGGTGCTGTCACGCGAGGTGCGTGCCGTCGGGGCGAGCCCGGGAACCGTCGTTCCGGGACACGGCGCCATTCCCTCGCGCGAACAGCTCGGGCGTTACGTCGAGCTGCTGGACCTCGTGGAAGACGCGGCGCGGCGCGCACATGCGGCCGGCCAATCGCCGGCGGACGCGGCGACACGATTCACCCTGCCACCGGCTCTCGGCGAGTGGACCTTGTTCGGCGAGTCGTACTTTCGGACGGCGTTGGAGGCGTGGGAGCGGGAGCTGGCGAAGCCCTAATCCGGTTCAAGACAGCGGCGCTTAGTACCAGTTCTTCTCCCAGGCATGCCCCTCGAGCTTGGCGAGCATGCCCGTGGGCAATCGCCCCTTCTCCGCTGCCGCCACGTTCTGTTGCACGTGTGCGGCGCGACGCATCCCTGGGATGACCGTCGTGACCGCCGGCGACGATAGACAGAATCGCAGCGCCAGCTCCGGCAGCGTCTGCACCTGATCATCCAGCAGCCGCTCCAGCGCCTGCGCCCGCCGCCCGGCTTCGGCACGACGATCGCCGGCGAAGTATTCGTCGCGCCAGTCGCCCGCGGGAAACACCGTGGTCGCGCGAATCTGGCCGGTGAGCGCGCCTTCGTCGAACGGGACGCGTACGATCACGCCCAGCGGCTTGTGCTTCGCGCGCTCGAACAACGCGCGTTCGGGGGAGCGATCGTAAATGTTGTAAATCACCTGAGCGGTCTCGAACAGGGGATCCGCGAGGATCCGCAGCGCGGTCTCGGGTGCATGGTCGTTGATCGAGATCCCCCAGTGCAGGACCTTCCCTTCCTGCTTGAGTCGTACGATCTGCTGGTAGGACGCCTCCCATTCCGGATCGGTCAGCCAGGCGTCGTGCCACACATGCAATTGTTGTAACGGTAAGGCCTCGACGCCGAGGTTCTTGAGTGACTGTTCCGTAGACGCGGCGATATGGCGGGCGGGAAACACGTCCGCGAGCGGCTTGCTGGCGTTCCCGGGCCATTCCTCGTTGCGCGGCGGCACCTTGGTGGCGACGACCACGCGACCGGCGCGGAGCTCCGCCTTCAGCGCGGCGCCGACCAGCCGTTCGCTGTGTCCATTGCCGTACGCCAGCGCGGTATCGAAGAACGTGATCCCGCGGTCCACGGCCTCGCGCAAGGCTTCACGTCCGGCGCCGTCAGCGACGCCGCGCCACATATCGGCGCCGAGACCCCAGCAGCCGAAGCCGAGCTCGCTGACGACGTATCCCGTGCTACCGAGGGTCCGAGTGTGTTGTTTCATGACTTCATTCTAGGCTTGTTTGCAGGCCACAGCCACGCGGCACCTCGCACTCCGCTCGCGTCGCCGTGCTGGGCGCGCACCAGGCGCGTGACGAGCGGATCGGAGGTCGCACCCACGGCCAGCACGTGGCGCGGGAGCAGCGCGGCCGTCGCTTCCGGCAATTCGGGGATGTTCGACATACCGCCGCCCAGCACCACCACGTCAGGGTCGAGCACGTTGATCAGCGACGCGAGGGCGCGGCCCAGCCGATCGTGGTAGCGGGCCAGCGTCGCTCTGGCGCCCGCGTCGCCTTCCGCGGCGGCACGCACGATCTCCCGTCCGGACCGAGTCCCACCGGTGTGCTCCGCGTGGTCGCGCTCGAACCCGGGGCCCGAGAGCCACGATTCGATGCAGCCGCGCTTGCGGCAGTAACACGGCGGACCGGGCAGCTCGTCGGGCGTGGCCCACGGCAGCGGATTGTGCCCCCATTCGCCGGCGATGAGGTTCGCGCCCGACACACACTGGCCGTCCACCACGATCCCACCGCCCACGCCCGTGCCGAGGATCACGCCGAACACGACGGACGCACCCGCGGCCGCGCCGTCGGTGGCCTCGGAGAGCGCGAAACAGTTCGCGTCGTTCATGAGCCGCACCGGGCGGCCCAGCCGCTGCTCGAGGTCGGGGCCGAGCGGCTGGCGGTTGAGCCAGGTGGAGTTGGCGTTTTTCACGAGCCCCGTGCCGGGCACCACCGCTCCGGGGATGCCGACGCCCACCGTGCCCGGGGCGCCGGCGGCGCGATCCAGCTCGCGCACCAGCGCCGCGATGGCGTCGAGCGACGCGGCGTAGTCACGCGGCGTGTGCACGCGCCGGCGGGCGATCTCTTCGCCCTCGGGCGACAGTGCGATGGCTTCGATCTTCGTGCCGCCGAGGTCAATGCCGATGCGCATCCTCCCCCCCTGAGTGCCCCGGGCTGAGAGCCCGGATTCACGAATCATCGCACTTCAATCAAGCACGTGCGAGGTCTCCGAACCAACGGCCCGCTTGATTCCTTGTCAATGCCAAATATCTTGTCGGCACTCTACCGCGCGAGCGTCAGGCCCATGGCCGCCCGAAGTCGATCCTCCTCCCTGCAGCGGGACGCCGCCGAGCTGTATGACGCCGCGACGGCGTTCATTCGCATGTACCAGTTCCGCGACCGCGATCAGGCGCTGCGGTTCAGACTCACCGTCGTTCAAGCCTACGCCCTCGACATCCTGCTATCCCGCGATGGCCAACGCCTAACGGGGCTCGCAGAAGCCCTTCAGCTCGACAAGAGCACGACGAGCCGGATCGTCGCCGGTATGAAACGCCACGGGCTCGTCGAGTGGTCGCGACCGCGACACGACCGGCGAGCCATCTGGATCGTCGCCTCGGCGGAAGGGAAGCAGCGATACGAGCGCCTCCGTCGGGCCATTGTGCGCGAGAACGCCCGTTTGCTCGCCTCGTACGCGCCGGTGGCGCGGCGCACGGCGATCACCATCCTGCGACAGCTTGCGGATCGGGCCACGGACGCACGGCGCATCTAGTTGGTATTGACAACTAATAATGGGTAGCCTAGAATGAGCACGATCGCTCTCGTGAGGACTGATCATGCAGCGTGGTTGGCTTGGGATGGTGGGCACCCTGCTGCCCGCGTTGCTCGGCGCGCAAACGGGCCGAGGTCCGTACGCACGCATCGCGATCCTGCATCCCCATGACGGGCATACGGTCGACTTCGAAGCCGGATACATCCGACACCTCGCGTGGCACCAGCAGGCCCGGGACCCTTGGACCTGGTATGGCTGGAGCGTCTGGGCCGGCGACCGACAACGGTGGTTCATCTACGCGACGTTCGGGCACTCGGCCACGAGCCTGGACAGCGCCGTGGCTCCGGCGGAGGACGAGCGGGACAACGTTCTCAACGTCGCGCCACACGTAGAGTATGTGGGGAACGCGGTCTACGAGTACCTTCCGGGGCTTTCGCGTGGCACGGGTGAGCCGCAACCAACCGCTCGGCTCGAGTTCACGACCGTAGACCTCGTGCCTGGGTCAGCCAGAGCCTTCGAGGCGGCCCTCGGCGCGGGTCAATCGACTTCGCGCGGTGAGACACTGTGGTATCGGATGGTGGCGGGAGGAGCCGCTCCGCGCTATGTCCGATTGCGTCCGCGGCCCAGCCTGTCGGCGGTTCTCGATGGCAGGAGTGAGCAGGCGCTCCCCGACGGCATCAACCCCCTGATCGCGAGGACGACCGTCGAGATCCTGACGTTGCGACCAACGATGAGTCTCGGCCTCGGGTCGCCGCCGCGCGAATGATATTACGGTGCACATGCTTTTCCGGAGGTGGCGGCCAATGAAAGAAACGCCCCAGGAGTACAGCCAACGCATTCTGAGCTTCGTCGGTGCGCAGGGTCCGCTCGAAATTCAGGCACGGACCCCCGAGGAGCTCGAGCGCCTGGTCAAGGGAGTGTCGGCGGCTCGGTTGCACCAGCGCCCCGCGCCTGGAAAGTGGTGCATCGCGGAGATCCTCGCGCATCTCGCCGATGTAGAGATCGTGGTCGGCTGGCGGATCCGGACGATTCTCGGGGCACCGGGAACCCCCATCCAGGCAATGGATCAGGATGCCTGGGTTACCGCCGGGCACTACGACAAACGCGATCCTCGCAAGTCCGTCGAGCTGTTCCGCGTGCTGCGTGAGGCGAATCTCGCGCTGTTCCAGACCCTGACGCCGGAGCAGTGGCAACACCATGGGGTCCATTCCGAGCGTGGCGTAGAAACAGTGGAACACATCGTCCGCTTGTACGCGGGTCACGACTTGAACCACACCCGCCAAATCGAGCGAATCCTCGCCTCGAAGGACCCTAGCTGAGCACGCTCTCAAGGGACCGCTCCGCCGCCTGCGCAAACGCCAGCGCCGACGGCCAGCGCTCGGCCGGCTCGGGATGGAGGGCTCGCGCCACCACCTCCCACAATGCGCGCGGCACGATCGGGCGGAGCCAGTGCACCGGGATGGCCGGGCGCAGCAGGCGTTGCATCCGAAGCTCAGAAACCGTTGTCCCCGCGTGCGGCAGCCGGCCGGTGAGCATTTCGTAGAACACGACGCCCAGCGAAAAGATGTCGCTCGCGGGACCTACGGCATCGCCCAACAGCTGCTCTGGGCTCAGGTAGGCGAGGGTGCCGGACGCCACCTCATGCACCGCTCCGAAGTCGAGCAGCCGCACGACGTCCCCTGATTCCAGCAACATGCTCTGAGGCTTCAAGTCACGGTGCAGAATGCCGATCCAGTGCAGCTGGTTCAACGCGGCCGCCGCGCTGCGCAGCACACGGATGGCGTTGGAGAGCGGCAAGGGACCCACGCGCTCGAGTCGCTGTGCGACCGTCTCACATTCCACGCATGCCACGTATTCCATCACGAGGCCCATGGCCTCCTCCATTTCGAAGAACCGCGGGCCCCGAATCCCGCGCGGGATCCGGGAACCCCACAGTTGCTAGCGGACCACGATGGTACCGCTCATCGCCGCGCCGTGCACCGCGCAATCGTACGCGTAGCTGCCTGGCGTGTTGAACGTGAATGAGTAGGTGTTGCCATCGCCCGTCAGGATGGCGCTGCTCGGGAAAGTGGGCGTCCGCTGCGACCGGACGCTGTGGGCGACCGATCCCGTGGCAGTCCAGGTCCACGTGACGGTGCTGCCGACCGCGACGGTGTCGATCGCGGGGTTCTGAGTGCCGTTGCGGGCGCTCCTGAACAGGATGGTCCCGACCACGATCTGGCCGGCCGGACCGCCACCCCCGCCACCCCCAC
>Ga0075433_10003242_pt1 | contig 12569 bp, 12 predicted proteins | sample RhiMethybrSRZTD2_FD_75299 | JGI IMG/M metagenome (GOLD analysis project Ga0075433, IMG submission 75299) | Populus rhizosphere microbial communities from Tennessee, USA - Rhizosphere MetaG P. TD hybrid SRZTD2 | ecosystem: Host-associated > Plants > Roots > Rhizosphere > Soil | place: USA... | reverse complement strand
GCGGGGATCACCCGGGGCACCAATCTGCTCGCGACCCAGTTTCTCTTCTTCGATCTGGCGCTCGGCGAACGTACCAGCGGTCTCGAGGACCAGGCCTCCTTTTTCGTGGTCCAGACCGCGGAGGGCGAGCAAGCCGCGGTGGCGCGGCGCATCAAGGATCTCTTCCCGGGCGTTGCCGTCTTTTCGAGCGACGAATTCGCCCGGAACAGCGTGCGCGAGTCGGCGGCGGGGTTCGTGCCCCTGCTCGCGCTGATCGCGCTCCTCGGCGTGCTGGCGTCGGCGGTGACGGTGACCCTCCTGGTGCAGAACCTGGTCGAGGAGCGCCAGTCCGATCTGGCCGTCCTGATGGCGATGGGAGCCTCGATCCGCAGCATCGGGACGGCGCTGGTGGCCCACGCCTCCATGCTGGTCGTGGCGGGGAGTCTGCTCGGGGCACTGCTCGCGTGCATCCTCGCCTGGTTCCTGGACCGGTTTCTCCCCACCATTCACCTCACGCTCCTTCCGCTCGACCTCGCTGTGACCGTCGCGGTGTTTTCCGCGGCCGGGGCGGTCGGCGCGATTTCACCCCTGTGGCGACTGGGTCGGATCGATCCGCTCGAGGCGTTCCGGGCGTGAACGCACTGGAGCTGAGGGAGGTCTCGAAGACCCGCGGCGTGGGCGCCCACGCGACGCGCGCGCTGGCTGCGGTCACGCTGGAGGCCGCGGCCGGTGAGGTCGTGCTGCTGGAGGGGCCGAGCGGGTCGGGCAAGACGACGCTTCTCGCGATCGCGGCCGGGCTCCTCACGGCCGACCAGGGCGAGGTGGAGGTTGCGGGCGCCGCGCTCGGTCGAATGAGCGCCGCCGCCCTGCGGAGATGGCGCGCGCAGCATGTGGGCTTCGTGTTCCAGCGTCCCCGGCTGCTCGAAGGCCTGAACGTGATCGAGAACGTGGTGCTGGCCGCGACGCTCGCGGGGACGGCGCGGGCCACGGCCACCCGGGAGGCGGCTCGGCTGCTCGAGGAGCTGGGAATCGAAGCGCTCGCGGCGCGCCGCCCATCCACGCTCTCGGGAGGCGAGGAGCAGCGCGTGTCCGTGGCGCGCTCGCTGGTGCATCGCCCGGCGTTGGTGCTCGCCGACGAGCCTACAGCCAGCCTGGACTGGGCCTCGGGCCAGGCGGTAGCGTCCCACCTCCAGCGTCTCGCCCGCGAGCGCGGGGCGGCCGTCGTGCTGTCCACGCACGACCTCCGCCTCGAGCCCTACGCGGACCGACGCGTGCGCCTGGTGGACGGATCGATCCGCTGAACGGAAGGGAGAGCGCCAAGCGCGCCTGAGCCGAAGTATCCCTACGAGACCCATCTCGAAATCCGCTTCGGGCCGCTCGAGGTGGTGGACGTGCCGGCGGTGGCCGCGGCCGTCACCCACCCGTGGTGGAACCAGACCCTGTGCCAGGTGAACGATTCGGTCGTGCGCCTCGGGGTGGTGAAGGGCGAGTACCACTGGCACAAGCACGACGAAGAGGACGAGTTCTTCTACGTCGTCTCCGGGCGCTTCCTGATCGACCTCGAAGGCCGCACCGTGGACCTCGCGCCGGGGCACGGCTTCGTGGTGCCGAAGGGCGTACGGCATCGGCCGCGCGCGCCCGAGCGCACCGTGATCCTGATGGTCGAAGGCGCGGGGATCGTTCCCACCGGGGATTGAGTGGGGTGGCGGGCCGCGCGGGCAGCTTTCCACCCGCGCCCCTAAGGTTGCCGTAAAGAATGCGGCGTGGTATCGGTCCCCTGCCATTCTTGAAGTGTCGCCCGGCACTTCCCTCTGTCGTTCGTTCCAAGGCGGGGAATGACCACCCACTACGAAGAAAGCCTGCAGCGCGACGTCGATCGCATCCGGAGCAAGGTCACCGAGATGGGTGGCTTGGTGGACCTGGCGTTGCGCGGCTGCCTCCAGGCACTCAAGGACAAGAACCGCCAGCTCGCCTACTCGGTGATCCTGCGCGACCAGCGCATCGACGAGCTCGAGAACGAGGTTGACCGGCTGTGCATCGAGTTTCTGCTGCGCCAGCAACCGGTCGCCGGGCACCTGCGCTTCGCCTATTCGACCATCAAGATCAACCTCGAGCTCGAGCGCGTCGGCGACTACGCCGAGAGTATCGCTCGCCAGATTCTGGTGCTGGGCGAGCTCGACGTGCAGGTCCCCCATGAGCTGTTCGCGGAAATCGGTGAGCTCTCGATTTCCATGATCCACGACGCGGTGAAGGCATTCGTCGATCAGGATGCGGACCTGGCCCGGAAGACGATCGAGGTCGAAGACCAGGTGGACATGCTCCGCCACCGCACCGGATCGGAGCTGGTGCGCATGCGCAGCGAGGACCAGATCCCGCTCGAGGCGCTGACCCCGCTGATCAACATCGTGAACCGGTTCGAGCGCGTGGCCGACCAGGCCAAGGCCATCTCCCAGCACGCGCTCTACCGGTTGACCGGCGAGCACTCGCTCCACCAGGGCGCAGAGGCCTACCGGCTACTGTTCGTGGACGAGCACAACCACTGCCGCAGCCAGATGGCGGAGGCGATCGGGAACTCGCTCGATCAGCCCAAGTTCATCTTCAGCAGCGCCGGCCTCGATCGCTGGCCGATCGACGAGACCACGGTCGCGTTCCTGCGCGACAAGGGCATCGACGTGTCGCGGCAGTCGTCCAAGTCGATCGATCAGGTGCCGCATCTCGCCCACTACCAGATCATCGTCGCGCTCGACCAGCAGGCGCACAAGGTGTTCCCGCCGCCGCCGATCAAGACCGTATGCCTCGACTGGAGCGTCCGGGATCCGTCGAAGGAGAAGGGCACCCCGGAGCAGGTGCGTGCCGCGTACGAGCGGACTTTCGCGTTCCTCAGGGCTCACATCACCGACCTCGTGCAGGCCATTCTCGGCGACGAAGTCGCTCGAAGGAGAGACCAGCCATGAACCGTTCATCGAGATTCCCGTTCCCGATGTTGGTGGGCGCCGTCACCCTGGCCGCGGGAGTGGCCCTGGTCGGATGCGCGAAGAAGGCGGAAGAAGGGCAGAAGCCCGGCGAGAAGGCGTCGCTGCAGGACATCGGCTCCGACACCATGGTGAACCTCGCGCAGGCGTGGGCCGAGGCCTACGCCGGGGTCGATCCCGCCGTGTCGGTCGAGGTGTCGGGCGGCGGCTCGGGCGTGGGCATCGCGGCGCTGCTGAACGGCACGGCCGCGATCGCCAACGCGAGCCGCACGATGGACTCGCTCGAGATGGCGAAGGCGAAAGCCGCCGGAATGGACCCCAAGGAATTCCTGGTCGCGTACGACGGGCTCGCGATCTACGTGCACAAGGACAATCCCCTCGACCAGATCAGCATCGAGGAGCTGGGCGAGATCTACCGCGAGGGCGGCAAGATCGACGACTGGGGAGCGCTGGGCGTGAAGAGCATCCCGGGCGCCAAGGGCACCGCGATCGTGCGCGTGAGCCGCCAGAACAACTCCGGCACGTATCAGTACTTCCGCGAGCACGTGGTGGGGAAGACCAAGGACTACAAGCCCGGCTCGCTCGACATGAACGGTTCGAAGGAGGTCGTGGAGCTGGTCGCCAAGACCCCGGGCGCGATCGGGTACAGCGGCCTGGGCTACGCGACGCCCGACGTGAAGATCCTCAAGGTCGCGAAGAAAAAGGGCGAGCCGGGCGTGCTGCCGAGCATCGCGACGGTGCACGACAACACGTACCCCATCTCGCGCCCGCTGTTCATGTACACGCCGGGTGACCCGCCGGCCCACGTCAAGCAGTACATCGAATGGGTGATGTCCGACGCCGGGCAGAAAATCGTCGAGGAATCTGGATACGTCCCGCTCCCCAAGAAGTAGCCGTGGAGCGAGCGACTCCGGCCCCGGGATCCGTGCTCGCCGATGAGCGGCTGAGGAGCTCCAAGGCGGCCGCCGGCCGCCGTCGCTGGGAGACCCTGGCCGAGAGCCTGATCGAGGCCGCGATCCGGTTCTGCGGGGTCAGCGCGATCCTGTTCGTCTTCGGGATCTTCTTCTTCGTGTTCCGCGAGGGCGCGGGGATCCTCCCCAAGCTGGACCTCGTGCAGTTCCTGTTCAGCCCGGCGTGGTATCCGACTTCGGTGAGCAACGTGCGCTACGGCGTGCTGGCGCTCATCATCGGCAGCCTGAGCGTCACCTCCCTGGCGATGGTGATCGCGGTGCCCTTCGGGCTCGGCGCCGCGGTGTTCGTCTCGGAGTTCTGCGGACAGCGGGCGCGCGAGACGCTCAAGGTGGTGATCGAGCTGCTCGCCGCGATCCCGTCGGTGGTGTGGGGCTTCATCGGGATCTCGGTGATGAACCCGCTGATCCAGCACGTGTTCAGCGTGCCGGTCGGGCTCAACGTGCTGAACGGCGCGCTGCTGCTCGCGCTCATGAGCGTGCCGATCATCGTGAGCATCGGCGAGGACGCGCTCAAGGCGGTGCCCGATTCCTACCGTGAGGCGTCGATGGCGCTGGGCGCCACGCGCTGGGAGACGGTGCGCCGCGTGCTGCTGCCGGCCGCGAAGAACGGTCTGCTCGCAGCGGTGCTGCTGGGGGTGGGGCGCGCGATCGGCGAGACCATGGCGGTGCTGATGGCCACCGGGCACTCGATCAACATCCCGAAGAGCGTGTTCGACCCGGTGCGCACGCTCACCGCCACGATCGCGGCGGAGCTGGGCGAGGCCTCCTCGGGATCGCCGCACTACCAGGTGCTGTTCGTGATCGGCATCCTGCTGTTCTCGATCACGTTCGTCGTGAACGTGACCGCGGACATCGTGGTGAAGGGGCTCCGCAAGTGACGGACCGGTCGCGATTCGCCGAGACGCCCGGTGTGCGTCGGCGGCGGCGGAGCGAGCTCCTCGCCCGCGCGATCTTCGGGCTCATGGCGCTCGTGCTGGTCGTGCCGCTGATCCTGATCGTGTCCCACCTCGTGATCGAAGCGCTCCCGCTGCTCTCCTGGGACTTCCTCACCACCAACCCCACCGCGGGCATGCGCAAGGGCGGCGTGTGGTCGGCGCTGCTCGGCACCATCTGGCTGGTGGGCGTGTCGCTGGCGGTGGCCGCGCCGATCGGCGTGCTGGCGGCGGTCTACCTCAACGAGTACGCGCGCGACAACTGGCTCACCCGCATCATCCACCTCGCCGTCGTGAACCTGGCGGGCGTGCCGAGCATCGTGCACGCGCTGTTCGGCCTCGGCGCGTTCGTGATCTTCGCCCGCTTCGGGCGCTCGATCCTCGCGGCCTCCCTGACGCTGGCGGTCATGACGCTGCCCGTGATCATCGCCAGCACCAAGGAGGCGCTGGCGGCGGTGCCCAGGTCGTTCCGCGAGGCGTGCTGGAACGTGGGGGCGACGCGCTGGCAGACGATCCGCGGCATCGTGCTGCCGAATTCGATCAGTGGAATCCTCACCGGCGTGATCCTGCAGGTGTCGCGGGCCGCGGGGGAGACCGCGCCCATCATGTTCACGGGTGCGGTGTTCTTCAAGAGGATCGAGGCTGGCAACCTGTTCGCCTACGGGATCCGAGACCAGTGCATGGCGCTCTCGATGCACCTCTACACCGTGACCACGCAGGTGCCGGACGTGCCGCACGCGCTGCCGTACGCGATCGCGGTGGTGCTGCTCGGCACCACGCTGCTGGTGAACGCAACGTCGATCGCGCTGCGCGTCTACCTGCGCTCCCGGAAGAAGTGGTGATGGAAGCGCCAGTGGCCACGGTGAAGAAGATCGAGGTCAAAGGCCTGCGCGTGTCCTACGGCGCGAAGGAAGTGATCCACGGCATCTCGTTCGACGTGTACCAGAACGAGATCCTGGGGATCATCGGCCCGGCCCAGTCCGGCAAGTCGTCGCTGCTGCGCTGCCTCAACCGCACGCTCGACTTCACCTCCGGCAGCCGCGTCCAGGGCGTGATTCGGATCGACGGCGAGGACAGTCAGAAGGTGAGGAACGTGTACGACCTGCGGCGCAAGATCGGCATGGTCTCGCCGATGCCGGTGGGACTGCCGCTCTCGATCTACGACAACGTGGCGTTCGCGCCGCGTTCGGCGGGCATTCGCTCCAAGTCGGAGCTCGACGGCCGGGTCGAGCGCTGCCTGCGCCAGGCCGCGCTGTGGGACGAGGTGAAGGATCGCCTCGACAGCCTCGGCACCAAGCTCTCGGGCGGGCAGCAGCAGCGTCTCACGATCGCGCGGGCGCTTTCGCACGAAGCCGAGGTGCTGTGCCTCGACGAGTTCTCGATCGCGATCGACCCGGTGACGACCATGCGCATCGAGGACGTGGTGAAGGAGCTGCGGCTCGAGATGACAGTGATTCTGGTCACGAACCTGGTGCACCAGGCGCGGCGGCTCGCGGATCGCACCATGTTCCTGTGGAACGGCGAAATCATCGAGATCGACCGCAACGACGTGATCTTCTCGGAGACGCCCGCCAGCCGGAAGACCTACGAGTACGTCAATGGCATCTTCGGCTGAGACCGCGCCGGCCGGGTTCAGCATCGAGACCCGGGACCTGTGCTTGTGGTACGGCACATTCCAGGCGCTCAAGAACGTCACCCTCTCGATCAAGCACGGCATGGTGACTTCGCTCATCGGGCCGTCGGGTTGCGGCAAGACCACGCTGCTGCGCTGCTTCAACCGCGTGAACGAGCGCTACGGCAACGTCACCACGAAAGGCGAGATCCACGTGCTGGGGAAGAACATCTACGACCCGGACGTCGCGTTGATCGAGCTCAGGAAATCGGTGGGCATGGTGTTCCAGCGCCCCAATCCGCTGCCGCTCAGCGTGTACGAGAACGTGGTGTTCGGCCTGCGGCTGCACGGCGAGCGCGCCGCGCTCCAGAGGAAGGACCGGGACGAGGTGGTCGAGCGCGCGCTGACCGAGGTCGGACTGTGGAACGACCTCAAGGACCGGCTGCAGATGAAGGCCACGCAGCTCCAGCTCGAGCAGCAGCAGAAGCTGTGCATCGCGCGGCTCCTGCCGCTCAAGCCCGAGATCATCCTGATGGACGAGCCCTGCTCGGCGCTCGACATCGAGGGCACGCGCGCGATCGAGGAGCTGATGTGGACGCTGCGCGGCCGCTACACGATCGTGGTGGTGACCCACAACATGGCCCAGGCGCGCCGCGCGAGCGAGGAGTGTATCTTCATGCTGCTCGGCGAGCTGGTGGAGCACAGCCTCACCCCAGACCTGTTCATCGCGCCCAAGGACAAGCGGACCGCGGAGTACATCGAGGGACGATATGGGTAGGAGCCGTTTCGTTTACGCATTTGCCGTGATGCTCGCCCTGACGCTTCTCCCGCTTCCCGTGCGCGCGGCGGACACCCGGGTCGTCGGCAAATGGCGGGCGGCGAACGGCGCGGTGTTCGAGCTCAAGGCCGACGGAACCGGGAGCAACGCGCGCGGCGTGTTCCAGTACACGGCATCCGAGGGGGTGCTGATCTTCACCTCGAGCGCGGGATCGCGGCTCACGACCTACAAGCTCGACGGCAACACGCTGATCGTGACCGCCGGCATCGAGAGCGCGACGTTCACCCGCGCGGGAGCGGCCACCAAGGTCGGCACGCCAGCGGCCGCGGGCTCCACCGCCCGCAACGTCGTCATCAACCGGACGAAGCTCGCGAGCAAGCAGGTGACAGCGCTCGAGCAGAGCTTCCAGGTTCGGGTGCTCGACGGCGCCTACTGGTACGACAAGACCTGCGGCGCCTGGGGCGTCGAAGGCGGCCCGACGCTGGGATTCATTCCCGCCGGGCTCGAAGTGGGCGGGCCGCTGCGCGCGGACGCCTCGGGCGTGACCCGTACCGGCGTGTTCATCAACGGCCGCGAGATCCACCCGCTCGACGTCGCGGGCCTGCAGCAGATCACCCCGGTCCTGCCCGGCCGCTACTGGGTGGACGCCCGCGGCTTCTGCGGCTACGAGGGGAACCCCACGCCGATCCTGAACCTCGCGGCGCTCGCCCAGGCCGCGCGCTCGAAATCCGGCGGCGCCTATCACACGCGCTCGGACATCACCGGGATCGGCAGCGGCGGCGACGGCAAGACCAGCTATGTGATGGGCAAGGACTGGAGCGTCATCATCGGCGAGTAGCGCCGCCGGCGCGCGCGCTTCGCTCGCGCGCGGCCGCCGCAGCGGCTACCCTGCGCGTCTCATGAGCGCAGACGCCCCACCCCGATTCCGAGACTCCGCGGCGATCGTCCTGCTGCGCGGCACGGGTGCTTCCCTCGAGACCTTCTGGGTGAAGCGCAGCGACGCCGTCGGCTACATGCCGGGCTTCCAGGCATTTCTCGGCGGCAAGGTCGCGCCCGAGGACCGCGAGATCGAGATGAGCGGTGCCACCTCCGAGGAGGAGCGGATCCTGCGCGCATGCGCGGTGCGCGAGGCGCTCGAGGAGGCGGGCGTGCTGCTCGCGCTCGATGCGCCGACCGCGGCGCCGCCGCCGGGTGTGCTCGCCGACGCGCGCAGGCGACTGCTCGCGGGCGAGGCGACGTTTGCGGCCCTGGCGCGCGAGCACGGATGGCGCTTCCGCGCCGACCTCCTCACCTTCGCCGGGCGCTGGACCACGCCGCCCTTCGCCAGCATGCGCTTCGACACGTCGTTCTTCCTCGCGCGCGTGCCCGACGGCCAAGAGCCGAGCATCGTCGCGGGCGAGCTGGCGTCGGGCGAGTGGGTGGCGCCGGGCGAGGGGATCGAGCGCTGGCAGCGCGGCGATGCCACATTCGCGGCGCCGATCCTTCACACGCTGCGCGCGCTCGCAGAAGGCGAGGATTCGATCGCCGAGCGCCTGGCCCGCGCGCCCCAGGAATTCGGCGAGCTCGCGCGCCGCATCGAGCTCAAGTGGGGGATCGTCCTGCACCCGATGAAGACCAATCCGCTGCCGCCCGCGACGCACACCAACGCCTATCTGGTCGGCGAGCGCGAAATGGCGCTGATCGATCCCGGCAGCGGCGAGGCCGCGGAGCTCGAGGCGCTGTACCGACTGATCGAGTCGCTGAGCCCGGACGGCCGCACGCTGAAGCACATCCTGCTCACGCATCAACATCCCGACCACGCCGGCGGCGTGGATGCGGTACGCCTGCGCTACCGCGTCCCGGTGGCCGCGCACCCCATGATCGAGCGGTTCGTGCGCCTCGACCGCACGCTGGAAGACGGCGCGGAGATCCTGCTCGAAGGCGAGCGCGAATGGACCCTGCGCGCGCTCCATACGCCGGGCCACACGCGCGGCCACCTGTGCTTCCTCCACGAGCGCACGCGATCGCTGTTCACCGGCGATCACATCACGGGCGGCCCGGGCACCGTGATCATCGATCCTCCCGAGGGCGACATGCGCGCCTACATGGTGTCGCTCGAGCGTCTGCTCTCGGAGCCCGTGGAAGCGCTCTTCCCCGGGCACGGCTCGCCCCAGGGCGGCGCGCTGCGGCGCATCCGCTGGCTCATCGACCATCGCCTGGTCCGCGAGGCCGAAGTGCTGGCCGCGCTCACGAGCCAGCCCGAGCCACTCTCCAGGCTGGTGGAGCGCGCATACGCCGACACGCCGCGCGAGCTCTGGCGCTACGCCGAGCGCTCGCTGCTCGCGCACCTGCTGAAGCTCGAGGCCGAGGCTCGCGCGGTGCGCGAAGGGGAACGCTGGCGGCGCGCGGACTCGTGAACCCGGCCTTTCTCGTCGCCGCGTTCTCCTCGGTGCTCTATGGCGCTGCCGACTTCTCGGGCGGACTCGCGGCCAAGCGGGCGCCGGCGCTGCTCGTCACCTGGTTCTCGGCGTTCGCGGCGCTCGCGGCGTTGCTGGTCGCCTTGCCGTTCACGCGCGGCGCGCCCTCCGGCGCCGACTGGGCGTGGGGTGCGGCGGCCGGCGCGTGCGGCGCCGCGGGCGCCTCGCTCATCTACTATGCGCTCGCGCTCGGCCCGGTGAGCGTGGCCTCGCCCATCCTGTGCGCCGTGGGCCTGAGCGTGCCGGTCGTGGTGGGCGTGGCGCTCGGCGAACGGCCCTCGACCCTCGCCTGGGCCGGCGTCGCGCTCGCCGTGATCTCGATTCCGCCGCTCTCCTGGACCGGCTCCGACGGGCCACACACGCCGGCGCACGTGCGCCGGACCGTGCTGATCTCGATCGGCACCGGGCTCGTGGTCGGGTGGTTCCTGGTGTTCGTCGCGCGCATCTCGCCCCAGGCCGGGCTCATGCCGCTGGTGCTCGCGCGCGGCGTCGCGATCGTGGTGCTGTCGCCGGTGGCGCTCGCGCTCAGGCTTCCGCTGCGTCCGCCCGCGGGCGCTTCGCTGGTGGCGTCGGCGGCGGGTGTGCTCGATTCCGCCGCCAACGTCGCATACTTCATCGCGGTGCGCGGCGCACCGATGGCGCTGGTGTCCGCGCTGGTCTCGATCGCGCCCGCAACCACCGTGCTGCTCGCGCGCGTGTTCCTCGGCGAACGCTGGAGCGTGCCGCAGCGCTGGGGGCTCGCGCTGGCGCTCGCCGCGGGCGCGTGCATCTCGCTGGGGTGAGTTTGGAGCAGGTTCGCAGGAGGCCATCCATGAATCGCGAAGTCTGGATCCGTTGCGCCGTTGCGGTCGCGGCTCTCGCAGTCCCGTGGGGCGCATCGTACGCGAAGACCCCGGAGGACGTGACGACCATACTGCGGCGCCAGACGCAGGAGCTGTTCGACGCCGTCACCGCGGGTGACTCGACCGTTTGGGAGCGCTGGCTCGCACCCGACGCCGTGTACGCGGACGAAGGCGGCGAGCTGAACCTCAAGAAGCAGCTCGTCCATTCGATCCAGCCTCTACCCAAGGATGTGTCGGGCAAGCTCGAGCTCGCCCAGTTCGAGGTCCGCCCGCACGGGGAGACCGCGGTCGCGACCTTCATCGTGAACGAGACCGAGGTCTACTACGGGCAGGAGATCCACTGCCGGTACCTCTCGACCTTCGTCTGGATGCGCGCCGCGGATCAGTGGCGGGTGATCGCCGCGCAGACCCTGCCATTGCGCGAGGATCCACCGGCGGTGGCGCTGGCGCCCGAGCGACTCGACGAGTACGTCGGCGAGTACCAGCTGACGCCCGAGGTGCGTTACAAGATTCGCCGCGAGGGCGCAGCGCTCTTCGGCCAGCGCACCGGCAGGCCGGAGGAGGCGCTGAAGGCGGAGCTCGCCGACTTGTTCTTCGTTCCCGGCCGGCCCCGCCTGCGCAAGGTCTTCCAGCGCGGCGCGGACGGGAAGATCACGGGCTTCGTGGAGCGTCGCGAGGCGTGGGACATCGCGTGGAAGCGCCGGGGGCCCTGAGGACGTGAGCGTCCTCGTGGTGGGCGCGGGGGCCGCCGGGCTCACCGCGGCGCTGCGCGCGGCCGAGGCCGGAGCGCGGGTGACGCTGCTCAACGCTCATCCCAAGATCGGGCTCAAGATCCTGATGTCAGGCGGGACGCGTTGCAACGTCACGCACCAGCACGTCGACGAGCGCGACTTCCACGGCGGCTCGCCTGCCTTCGTGCGCCGCGTGCTGCGCGCGTTTCCGGCCGAGGAGGCGCGGGCGTGGATGGAGTCGCTCGGTGTCGTGCTCAAGCTCGAGCCTACCGGGAAGCTGTTTCCCGAGACTGACGACGCGAACACCGTGCTCGATGCGCTGCTCGGCGCGTGCCGGGGCGCGGGAGTGGCGATCGCGAGCGGGGCGCGAGTGGCGCGGATCGAGCGCGCGCGGGAGGCGCCGCCGTCGGGCGCGACCGCAGGCGGCGTGGACGGTGGCGCCGGGCGGCCGCGCTACCGGCTCGGCGTCCAGCGCGTGCGCGAGAGCGCCGCCTTCGGCGCCGAGGTCGCGGCGGTGGGCGGGCGGACCTGGCCACTGCCCGCGGGCGAGCCCGGCGAGTGGATGGAGGCGGACGCCGTGGTGCTCGCGACCGGCGGGCTCTCGTTTCCGCGCACCGGCAGCGACGGCACCGGCTACGCGCTGGCCGTCTCGCTCGGCCACACCCTGGTGCCGCCGGTGCCCGCGCTCACGCCGCTCGCCGCGAGCGATCCGCTGTGCGCGCGGCTCCAGGGCCTCACGCTGGAGGTCGAGCTGACGCTGCGGGTGGCGGGGAAGCGCGAGGCCGACACGTGCGGATCGTTCCTCTTCACCCACTTCGGTTACTCCGGCCCCGCCGCGCTCGATCTCTCGCGCCACTGGCATCGTGCCGAGGGCGAGCGCAGCGTGAGCGCGAGCTTCCTTCCCGGCGAGCGCGCGGAGACCCTGCGCGCGGCGTGGCTCGCGGCCGCGAACGATTCGCGCCTGAGCGTGCGGAAGCACCTCGGCGCCCGGCTCTCGGACCGGCTCGTAGTCGCGCTGTGCGAGGAGTGCGGCGTAGCGCCCGCGACGGCGCTCTCTCAGGTCGAGCGCAGCCGGCGCGAGGCGCTGCTGGGCCTGGTCACGGCGCGGGTGCTGCCCGTCACAGGTACGCTCGGCTACGAGAAGGCCGAGGTGACGGCCGGCGGCGTGCTGCTCTCGGAGGTCGACCCCAGCACGCTAGAGTCTCGCAGGGCGCCCGGCGTGTTCCTGTGCGGCGAAATCCTCGACGTGGAGGGGAGGCTCGGCGGATTCAACTTCCAATTCGCGTGGTCGAGCGG
>Ga0075433_10003240_pt1 | contig 12573 bp, 13 predicted proteins | sample RhiMethybrSRZTD2_FD_75299 | JGI IMG/M metagenome (GOLD analysis project Ga0075433, IMG submission 75299) | Populus rhizosphere microbial communities from Tennessee, USA - Rhizosphere MetaG P. TD hybrid SRZTD2 | ecosystem: Host-associated > Plants > Roots > Rhizosphere > Soil | place: USA... | reverse complement strand
GCCGTGCGGTCCCCCGAACATCTGCCCGGAATCGGGTCCGCGCACGTTCCCTCGCTGCGGCAGACCGGGAAACGCGCCGCCTCCTCCGGCAGTGCCGCGCTGCTCGGTCGGTCCAGGAAAAACTTGCGGTGCGTCCTCGCGCATCGCGTCTTCGAGCGCGGTGACGTGCGGCAGCAGTTCGTATTCGACCTTCACCAGCCGCACCGCCGCCTCGGCGGCGTGGGGCGTCTCCGCCGCAATGCCGGCGAGCGGCTGGCCAGTGTAGCGAACCACCGGATAGCGATTGCCCGCCTCAGCCTTCGGATCGCGCAGTTGGGCCGTTAGGAAGATCCGCTCGAGCACGTGCACGGCGCGAACCCCCGGATACCTTTCGGCCTCCGAAGTATCGATTGATTTGATACGCGCATGCGGCACCGTGCTGACGACGCGGCGCGCGTGAAGCATTCCGGGGAGCTGAATGTCGAAGGTGTAGCGCGCTTCTCCGGTGACCTTCTGCACCGCATCAAACCTCGGGATCGACTTGCCAATTGAGCTGAGCTTCGCGTTTTCGGGCAACGGTGGAGGCTCGTCGATCGGCACGTCACGCGTCACTTCGCCGAGCTGCTCGCCGGCGATGCCGTAGAGCATCGTCTGCTTGCGACTCATCGCGCACCATCCGTTCCGCGCCGACGCATCTCGGCGGCGGCTTCCAGCGCGGCTTTGAAGATGTTGGGGTATGTGCCGCACCGGCAAAGATGACCGCTGATCGCACTCTTCACATCTTCGAGCGTGCAGTCGGGATCGCGCTCGACCAGCGCGGCACAGCTCATGACCATGCCGGGTGTGCAAAAGCCGCACTGCAGTGCATCGTTGACGACAAACGCCTGCTGGACGGGATGCAGCTGATCATCTTGCGCCAGACCCTCAATCGTCGTGATCCGCCTGTCGCCCACATCGAGCGCGAATGTCATGCAGCTCGCCGCGACCTCGCCGTCCAGCCAAACGGTGCAGGCTGAGCACGCCCCGCGATCGCATCCGATCTTGGTGCCGGTCAGGCCGAGGCCGTACCGAAGGACCTCGGCCAGCGTGGCGGAGGGATCGACGTGGACCGTCGTAGGGCGGCCGTTCACTAACAGCGAGAGGGGAATGGCCTGGGGCCCGGTCGACTGTGCGTCTGCCAGGGCCTCGTCCGAAGGATGTCGGTTGGATAGCGTTGTGCTCATCAGAGTGACTCCGATCGCGGAATGGCACCAGTCACGTCGGCCAAGGGAGCAACGTGAAAGCCGACAACCGACTTCAGAAAATGGCAACAGATCAGGGAGGAGCTGTGTCAGCGCCACTCCGGACGGGCATCCCCACGCACAAGTGGAGAACAACGTTGTGCACCATGATCCGCCAAGCGATCGAGGACAACACCCCGGCCATCGAGATTATCGACCGGCTGCGATCTGTACAGACAGGTGCGTAGCTTCCACGTGGCATGGTTCAGATGAGAGCGCGGGAAATGAAACGTGATCAAGTCCGCTCGAGAGTCAAAAACTCTGCGACGAAGCAACGGACGTCGGCCAACATGCTCCAGGGGAAATGACGAGAGTGAGAGGCGGTTGGGACTAACGAAAGGCCTCTTCAAAGGTGACTCGGTCCGCACGATGCGTCGGATCAACGGCAAGAGTGACCGATGCGGACCGCTCAGGCGGCTTAACTCTCTCGAGGCCTTCGCTATTTCAAGCGACTTTGCCGCGCTTTAGCGTTGCTACAAGTGCTTCCACCGCTGCGGCCTTGTGCTCAGGCGCCAGGTGAGACTGTCGCCGGTGTCGGCGTGGCATTCTCCCTTAACGCGCTGTCGTTCGCCGGCGTGATGGTCCTGGTGGCCCGGTGGAGTAAAGATCGGTTCTGGCTGGGTCCGTCTACGCACGTGCCAGGAATGCGGGCGCACGCTTTGTTGCGCAACTCGCCGAACCGCCATGCGACGAAGCACGCGCGCACGAGCGGACATCCGGTGATTGCATCGGCGGAGCCTGGTGAAAGGTGGTTGTACTGTTACCCTGATGATGAGTTCGCCGAGTACTGACGATGCTGACGCGACGGTCAGGCGATCAAGGAGACAGTATGGGTGCCGATACACCCCATGAACAGAGGGTCATCGTGGAAGGCGACGCCTCAGGCTTTGCCCAGCGTATTACCGCTGGGGTCTACCACTTGGCAGCTGATGAACCGGTTGCTGCTGGAGGCACGGCGACCGGTCCGGATCCCTATCAGCTCCTCCTTGCCGCGGTGGGGGCTTGTACCTCGATGACGGTGGCTCTCTACGCGCGCCGGAAACGATGGCCTCTGGAGCGGGTACGCGTCCAACTCACACACTCGAGAATTCATTCGGAGGATTGTGCTCGCTGCGATACGGACGCGAGGCACCTCGATCGGATCGAGCGAGAGCTCGATTTCGAAGGCCCGCTATCGACCGACCAGCGGCGGCGCCTGGTCGAGATCGCAGAGAAATGCCCCGTCCACCGGACGCTCACAGGCGAACTCCACATCGTGACACGGTTGGTCGAACAGTCGCCTGATCCAACTGTCTCGTAGCGAACACTTACTGAAACGCTTGCGGGTGCCCGGCGGTCCTAACCATAACTATGAACAGGCTGCGAATCGTTCACGGTTCAATACGTGACCGACCAGGTCATAGCCGGTCTCGTGCCGGCGACCAGATGTCCTGTCAACTCCTGTTCCGGTAGGGGCTGGGTAATCTAATTGTTCATGTCCAAAGCACGAACAAGGTTCGCGTGTCCCTCCCTCACCTGGGGTCGTCGGGGGGCGCCGACCATCTAAAGCGACGGTAGGCGCCCACCGATCCCATTGTCACCAACGTCCTTTCGCTTCGCCGCTCGCACGACGTCATCGTGCCGTCCCTGATCCGAGACGAACCGGCCGTGCTCGACTCGCGATGGGATGAGGCCACCATTCGCGAGGTTGCGCGCGACCTGCGTCTCGAACACACAAACTGTCCGTGAGAACCCAGGCGACACACCCGAACTCCCGCCCAGCGATCGGCAACGTCGTGGTGATAAGTCGGTCGCTGCTTGGGAGATATCCATGTCATCCGGCCGATGCGAGTCCGATGGAGTTGGCCTTGCCTGATCGAGAACGACAGTGACGAACGAAGGGCTCTCGACACGGACGGCGGACCAGATGCAACGCAGTGCAGGACTTCTCGCGGCAGTTCGTCTCCGGTGTTCGAGTACGACGACTGGATCGAGACGGGCTTCAGTACTCCGAGCGCTGATTTCGGCCGGCATCCTCGCCTACCAGACACCGCGGCAGGTCCGCGTGGGACTGCGCTTCGAGTTGTGAACGAGATATCGAGAGGGAAGACGTGCAGCAACCGGCAGGCCATAGCAGTAGGGGCAGCGAAGGTACGGATCTGTCGATGCACGACAGCGAGCTATCCCGAATTCAACGACGGCATCCGTGCCGCTGGCTGCTGCTTGCCCTGCTCTGTTTCGTCGCGGCATTCCTTCTTGGCTTCGCGAGCGGAAGCGCGTACGCGGCGCAAGACAATCCCCCGTTCAAGACCGAGGTTGTAAACGAGCGCAAGTGCGTACAGCTACATGTGCGACCTGGCGTGATGTGGCCGTTGTCCAGCGGTGATATCCGCATCGAAGCGAATATCGCCCGGCACGCGCATCATCGGCAGTTGGTGATTTCGTGGGACGGCGGCTCAGCGGGTGGTGGCTCGAGCATGCAATCGCTGGATGGCGAGGGCGAGCCAGTTCTCCACGTTCGTACCATCAAGGATGCGCCGGCCGCCCCGTGGCAGTTCGTTGCCGAAGTCTATGACGACCGCGGGCGGTTAGTGGGGCGCGATGTCGCGGAGATTCGGATGCCCGAGGGCGACCAGCAATGACACTCGGGCAATGCGCTCTGTCGTCTGGCGGTTCCGGTGTGGTCTCGTGGTTGAACGTTCGAGAGTGACAAAGGGCGATGTCCCCAGACCCGGCCGGAATCGGAGAACAGCTGGATGCCAGCGTCCCTGTGGAGTTGGCCGTTTTTGACGACCTGCTTCGCGTGTTGTCGGAAGCGCTCAACGTACGTGAAGTGCTGCCTCGTGTCTCCGCCATCGTCAAGCGCGTGCTTCCGCACGACCGGATGTTAATAGGGTTCAATTCTCCGACGGGCGCTGAAGTGCACGCAGCATCGAACGACGATGGTCCGACGGTCGAGCGCGTACGTCTCGCCAAGCAGGCCAACGTCGAGCCGGGTTTCACCCAGATTTTTGTCGATCTGACGCGCGAATCACTCGACATCGTCGATCCGCCGGATCTGCAGGCGAGCCTGATCGCCGCCGGGTACCGGTCAGGGCTAAACGTGCAGATGCGTGCCCGAGATCAGCTGTTCAGTGCCGCTTTTCTCGCCAAGACCGTAGGGGCTTTCACTCCTCGTGATGTACCGACGGCGCGGCGTGTCGCCGAACATCTCGCCCTCGCGCTATCGCACGAGCAGCTGGCGGAGGCCGCTCGCCGTGTGGCGGAGGCGCAGGCACGCGCCGAGCGGCTGGAGCTGCGCGTCAAATCACTTACGGAACTCGACTTGCGCACGAATCACGGTCGTGTTATCGGCAAGTCGCGGAAATGGAAGGATGTGCTGACCAAGGCCACGCAAGTCGCCGCGACGGATACGACTGTGTTGCTGACTGGCGAGTCCGGAACCGGCAAAGAGGTGGTCGCGCGGTTCATTTACCGAGCGTCGCCACGCCGGAACGGGCCGTTTGTGGGGTTGAATTGCGCCGCATTGCCTGATCAACTCCTCGAGGCCGAACTGTTCGGGTACGAACGAGGCGCATTCACCGGCGCGCAGCAGTCAAAGCCAGGGCAGATTGAGATGGCGGCGGGTGGCGTGCTCTTTCTCGACGAGATCGGCTCCATGACGCTTGGCGCGCAGGCCAAGCTGTTGCGCGTGCTGCAAGAGCGCGAGTTCTCCCGTCTCGGATCGACGAGAGTGCAAAAGGCGAACGTTCGGGTGATCGCCGCGACCAATCGCGACCTCGCCAAAGCCATGCAAGGCGGTGAGTTTCGCGACGATCTCTTTTACCGGCTTCAGGTGTTCGAGATCAGGCTCCCGCCGCTGCGCGAGCGCCCGGACGACATCTTGCCATTGAGTGAGGCGTTTCTCGAGGAGATCGGCCGGTCGTTTGGCCGGCCCCCGGCCGGGCTTACGCGGGATGCCCGTGACGCTCTGCTGCAACGCCGATGGTACGGGAACGCACGGGAGCTCCGCAATGCCTTGGAGCGCGCAGCGATTCTGAGTGAGAGTGGCCTGATCACCAGCGACCACCTGCCTCCAGAATTGACCGTCGCCGGGAATTCGTCGTCCGGGACCACGACAGATCTCCCCACGTTGGAGCAACAGACGATAGCCAGCGTCATGAAGGAGGTCAACGGAAACAAATCGAAGGCCGCGAGACGTCTCGGCCTGAGCCGGACGCAGCTGTATCTACGGCTGAAAAAATACGGTCTCGTTTAGCGAGGGCACGGTCGCGCGACTGATTCGGTGCGGAGTCGTGCCTTGAGCGAGCCCGAGCGTGAACCGTGCCACCGCCACACTGTGCCCGAACATTCATCTGCGCGTTTCCACGCATCTTCGCGCGACCTCTGATGAGGTCATGGCGCGCTCCGCTTTGCATCAACTGACTGCATGAATGGCGTTTCAGCGCACGTATGCAGTAAGGGGAAAACGGCCTACGCCTTGCCGTACACCTCGCGCGGAGGACACCCGCGCGAGCCGCGCCCTTCATTCCGCTTCTCATACGGCCGGCGAGCGCGGACCTTCGCTGGAGTGGCCCTCGTCTTAATTTCGGGGGAGCGGTATCACCGTGAGGGCCGGAAAAGAGATCTCGATGTTCGAGCTGTTTAGTGATGAGCGTCGTCAGGTACCGCACAGCGACATGGGCCCCGTGTTCATTTCCGGCGCGGTTCGGGAGGTGAAAGCGCCGACGGTGCGAGCGCAATTGGAAGCCCGAGCGGCTTATTGTGACCGTGACGCTTCGCTTCAACGTCAACAAGACGTAGAACGCGCTCGGTGAAGGTGTGATGCCGCTAGTCATTGACGGACCAACGTATCGGCCCGCGCGCGTCATCGCCAGGGTGGCGCACGAGTACATCGCCCGTCATCTCGAGCAGACACGGGAGACGAATCCCAGGACCGCTGCGTCGGTTGCCACCATCGACGCCATCGAAGCGGTCATCGACACTGCGTTTCGGGCGAGCCTCCGGCGCGAGGAGGGGTACATCCCTCGACTGTCGCTCGCCATCATCGCGCCGGACGAACCAGGGCACACGCTCATGTTCGAAGAGGCCCTTCCGTTGACTCCGGGCAGCCTTGCCCGGCTGTCACCTGCGGTAGCGCGTTCGAGACTTCACGTGGGCGTATGGAACGTGCGCGATCAGCTATATGCGTGGGGAACCGTCCGTTCGCTCCCGATCTCCTCTTGCGTGATCGAGGTCGCAGCGCCGGGGTTGCTGGTCGTTAAACATTGCCAGAGCGAGCAAAGACGTAAATTGGTCAACGTGGCGGTGCTTGACGGTGACCAGATCAAGATTGTGGACGAGCGTGCGTCGAGAACGGCCGACTGCCCTTCGCTCGTCAGTTCACTGATTGGATCTGAAGGAACGGCGAGTCCCAGTTCCGTTGATGTGCTGGTGGAACTCGCTGTCTCGATGCGTGGGCATGGCCGCGGCGGAGCGCTCCTGGTGGTCCCCAGCGACAACGAGCTGTGGCGAGAATCTATCGTCCATCCTTTGCCTTATGCAGTGAGACCGAGGTTCTCTGCGCTCGGTGATCTGGCAAGAGAGTCGGGTAACCGGCTAAATAGTCACTGGGAACCTGACCTCCGCGCCACCGTAGAGATGATCGCCGGTCTGACCGCGGTCGATGGCGCAACGGTGATCACCGATCAGTATGAGTTGATTGCCTTCGGAGCAAAGATCGCTCGACGTGACGGTCATCTCCGAGTTGAACAAGTGATCGTCACTGAACCAATCGAAGACACGGCGCCTGTTATCGTGCACCCGACGCAACTCGGGGGCACGAGGCACTTCTCGGCCGTGCAGTTTGTTCACGATCAACGCGATGCGATGGCGCTGGTGGCCTCGCAAGATGGGCGCTTCACGATATTCTCGTGGTCTCCATCCGAGGACATGGTTCACGCACATCGTGTCGAGTCGCTCCTGCTGTGAGCCTCAGCAACGTGTCGCAGGAGAGACGGCGCAATCACGTTGCGCCCACCTCCTGCGCCGCTGTGGCCGACGTTATTTCGCCGAGATCTCCTTGATGGGAAACTTCTTGAACGCTCGGTCGACGGCCTTTCTCGCCTGCTTATCGCGGTCATTGCCAATCTCGCTCACAACCTCGGCACGGTACACCAGATCACCGGTGTCGCCGTCGATCGCGTCAATGGTCACAGACTCTTCGAGATAGCGACGCGGCCACACGTTGCCCGCATACGGACCCCAATAGCCCCACGATCCGGGACCGCCCCAGTATGCCCAGCGCCTGCTCCAGCCCCAGGGATAGGGATAGGCATACCAGCCCTGGCTCAGGACGATCGCTTGTTCGGTCTCGCGGCTCGAGACACGCACGATGATGTCCGCTCCGATGTCGGTCGCCTCCAGCCCGCGTGTCCGGAGCTCACGCGTAACGGCCTGATCAAGACGTTTCTCGGCGAGCGTGTTGTACTCGTCCACGGCGCCGTCGGCGCGAATCGCTGGCTCCACCTCCACGGCGAATGTCTTGTATCGGCTGAAATCCGTGTGGCGATCGAAGTCGACGCGCGTCTGCGCCACAACGACCACCGGGACTGCGAGAACAAACAGCGTGATGAGTGCCTTCCGACGCATGATGATGGCTCCTTCAAAGGGACATCAAGCCACAAGGGGAATTGGTCCCTTGCAACTTACGACGCGGGAGAGGGGTCAGGAGGTGCAGCGCCGCACCGGCTTCTCCGTCGCGATTTCCTTCGACCTCCGCCCAGCGGCAGAGAGACTCGTCTGCAGGTGCTTGCGTGAAGATGCGCGTGCTGCGTGAGGGCGCGCACCGAGGAACGTCTCAGCAGCGACCCCAATCACGAGTCACAACGCCCGGTTTCCGCCTCGTTGCCCCGCGGCTCAGACAATGGACCGTCGCTCGGGCTAGGGTCGTGTGCGAAGTGTGCCTCGGACACGCAGACTGTCCGTTAACACCCAACCCAACAGTCGACCCACCGCGCAGCGCTCGCCAGCGCCATTCGGATAAGTCGGTCAGGTTCAGGAGATGTGGGTCATAAGGCCGCCGCGACGAATATGGCGTTGGCCTTGCCTGATAGCAGGCAGGAACAGGAAAACGTGCACCGAACGATCTGGCGGCATCTGCAGCGGTGCATGGTGACCGCGACCGACGGGATCTTTCAGCCTGACACGGTCGTGATGGAAACGAGCACGTGCGTACCGAACTGGTAAAGGTTATCGGGCACGCAGCCACACGGAAGGTAGTGTATGGAGATCGGACTTCTTCTTCTTCGACTCGCGGTAGGTCTCACACTCGCCGCGCACGGCGCACAGAAGCTGTTTGGCTGGTTCGGCGGTGGGCTTGACGCCGCAGGTCAGGCGTTTGCGATGCTCGGGTTTCAACCGGGCCGCCGACACGCCTTGATGGCGGGCCTGGTCGAAGTTGGCGGCGGCGTGTCTCTTGCGCTTGGCTTCCTCACGCCAGTCGGGGCGACGCTCGCGTTCTCGGTGATGCTCGTTGCCACAGTGAGCGTTCACCTCAAGCACGGCTTCTTCAACACGAGCGGTGGCTACGAGTACAACCTGGTCTTGGGTGTGGCGGGTGTGACCCTCGCTTTCACAGGTCCGGGCATGCTGTCGCTCGACGAGATGCTCGGGTTATCGGTGAACGGCGGATTATGGGGCGTGGCGGCCCTCGTCTTTGGTCTGGCAGGCGGATTAGTTCAGCTCGCGCAGCGATCGTCAGCCCCATCAGACCAGACCGCAACCGCCGCGTAAATGTCTTGATGCTCGAAGCGAATACCGAACAAGGCGAAAGTATCTTCGCGCCGTTCTTCTACTGACTTCTCCAGTCAAGGAGGCGAGACAATGAAGGCCATCGAAAGCTACAAAAGGGCGGTTGAGACGTCGGACGAACATTTATTGCAACAGGTCTTTGCCCCTCAAGTCCACGTCGAGATCCCGAATGGAGCAAGTGCCAATCACCCCGCGAACACCGCGTCCTATATCTTGAGTCAGGTGGCGAAAACCGCTCCGGGAATAAGATGCACGTTGACGGCCGACGCAGGGAGCAACTGGTACTTTCTAGGATTTGAGGGCGAGATCGAGGGCCAGAAACTTCAGGCGATCGATCAACTGCACTTGAACAACGACGGCAAGATCGATCACCTCATTATCTACATGCGTCCCATCCCGGTGGCCGAGATCTTTGCCGAAGCCATCTCTCAAAGACTTCAACCCGCCAACTAGCGAGGAAGAGTGAGGTCCGGCATCAGAGAGTAGGCACAGGTAGCCTGAAAGATGCTTCCGGGTGAAGAGTTCTTGCGAAGGGGCGTGTCAGATTGCCAGGACGATCCTTCCGAAGAGACGGCCCTCAACCAGGCGTTCTCAAATTACGCGGACCGACCGATGTAGTCGACGAGCAATGCTGCCATGCCAAACCCAGCGCCGGTGGCACAGACCACCGGCCATCCTCCCACCACCCAGACGATACCGGCCAGGGCCGCACCAACCGCCCCGCCGAGGAAGAACAAACCGACGAAGAGACCATTGATGCGGGCACGTGCCTCAGGCTGGAGGAGATTGATTGCCCGACGTCCGAGCGTCTGATCGCTGGTGACGCCGACATCGAGCAACACGGCACTGGATCCCATCAGGGCAAGTGACGGGAGCAGCGCCCCATCTGCGACGAGATCTGCCGAGGCCGCGAGAGCGAATGCCGCGACGATGATGAGATGAGATGCGATGGTCGTTGTACGCGTCCAGCCGCGATCCCCGGCGCGTCCCACGAGGGGCGCCGCTATCGCACCGCCCGCGCCAACAAACGCGAAAAGCGCGATGCCGCGCTGGCCGAGCTCGAATGGCGCTTCCGCCAGCCTGAGAGCCACGGTTGTCCAGAAAAGGCTGAACGCCGCCATTGCCAGACTCGCCGTGAGCGACCTGCCGCGCAGGACCGGTTCGCAACGCAGGAGATGCCAGACCGAGGCAATCAGCGCAGGATAGCCGGATCGCGCTTCCGGCCTCCGTTCAGGGAGATGCCTGGCGAGAACGGCCGTCAGCAGGCCCATCGAGAGAGCGCTGAGGCCGTAATAGGCACGCCAACTGGCGGCGTCGGCAATCAAACTCGCGATCGGCCGCGACAGCAGAATTCCAATCATCAGGCCGCTCATCACATCGCCGATGACGCGTCCAAGCCGTTCGGGCGGCGCCATGGTCGCCGCAAGGGGCACCAGGATCTGAACTGCGGAGCAGGCCGCGCCCAGAACGAAAAGAACGGCGAGCAGCGAGGCAGCCGTTGGAACGACCGTCGCTCCGGCTGCAGCCGTTGCTGCGCAAGTGAGCATGCAGAGGATCAATCTGCGGTTCTCGGCAAGATCTGCCAGTGGCACCACGAAGAAGAGTCCACCGGCATAGCCGAGCAACGTGACCATAGCGACCAAGCCGCTCGCCGCCGCGGAGAGGCCGAGCGACGGTCCGATCAGTCCAACGAGCGTTTGGGGCGCGAAAACATTCGTGACGATCACACCGACCGCGATCGCGAAGAGAAGCGTCAGCAACCCGGAGATAACGGTGTCCGGCTGATTCCCGGCGGCGGAGACAATCGTAAGTGCAGTATCTCCTTCACGCGTGCTCATCTACTGCTCTCTTCCCTCATCAGCGCCCGTCTGACGGTCACTCGACGAGTACGGGCGTTCATGGCTCACCCTTCCGGGAAGAGTGCTTTTGCACCCCAGAACCACAGCGCGCCTGGATTCACACGATTGGGATAGAGCTTGAGCATGCCGTCGTAGAATTCTCGAGCGGTGCGACTGCTCGAAATGAGACGCTCGGCGTGTTCCAGATAGCGACGCGTTTCATCAATCGTCCTCGGGTCGTCTTGGAGCTCTTTGTTCTTGTGCCCTGCGATGACGTGAAGCGGCCGCAGTGCAGAGACGATGTCCAGCGCTTGCATCCACGCACGAAGGCCACCGTTAGCGGCCTCGGCCAGGTACTGATGGACTCCGTTGTAGACCACGTCACCCGCAACGACCAGGCCGATCGACGGTACGTGGAGAACAGTTGTGTTGTCAGTGTCGGTGTGTCCGGTTTCGATGATCCGCAGCTCCGCACCCTCCAAGTCGAACGTGTTGCCGCGCGGCGTTGTGGCGAGCACGGGGGTGTCGGGAATTTGCGCCGGAAAATTTTTGTCCCACACCTCGCTCCGGACCTCCGGAGAAGCGTGATAGCGCATCATCTCAATCGTCCCCTGTGAGGCAAGCGCTGACGCGCCAGAGAAGCGTCGAAGCAGTGGCGCCGTACCGAACCAGTGGTCGCCGTGTCCGTGAGTGATGAAAATGTGCAGCAGTCGCTTTCCGCTGCGTTCGATCCACTGCGAGACTCGTTCGGTTTGATCGAGTGTCATCGGCGGATCGATCAGGACGGCGTCTCGGTCGCCGAAAAGGAGGGTCGACGAGATGGGCTGGAACATGCGTGGATCCCCGTTGGGGTCCGTCTCGGCCTCGCTGAATGGAATCGGACCCGAGACAAACACCTCGTACGAAAGTCTTCTGGGCCTTCTCCTGCCATTCATGGCGACCTCCTGTTGTCCGTTGACAGGCGACGCGACATCACGCTTCGTTGTTCATCGGCGGTACGGTGGTCTCCTGGACCGCGCCGAGGGAATGGTTCGACCATGCGCACATCCGCCGTTCCGAGTCATATCACGTTGATAACGACGTCGATGTTTCCCCGCGTGGCCTTGGAATAGGGACACGTCTGATGCGCGGCATCCACCACAGCTCGGGCAACGTCGCGGTCTATACCCGGCAGGCTGACGTTGAGGCGAGCCTGGAGGAAGTACTCGCCGTCCGTGTCGCACAGGTCCACTTCGGCATCAATAGCCGCATCGGGCGGAAGACGGGTCTTCATCTTGGCGGCCGCAACCCCCATCGCACCCAAAAAACAGGCCGACCAACCAGCGGCGAACAGCTGCTCTGGATTGGTTCCGTTTCCGGGCCTGCCGGGCGACGACAGCTTGATGTCCAGGCGGCCATCAGAGCTGCGGGAGGCGCCGTCTCGCCCACCCGTGGTGTGGGCTCTTGCCGTGTACAACACTTTCTCGAGGGTCTTGGTCATGGTGAACTCCTGGTCGGTCGACACTTGGATCAGTCGCGAGGCGCGTCGCCTCGCTCGTGATCTCAGGCAACGCCAACGCCATCTGAGGCGGGTCTGCCGTCTGACGTCGCTATCTTCCAAGCTGCGAGCGGCTTTCGCGCCGCGACGCGGTCGATCGATCCGCGCGAGAACGACTGTGTCGTTTGGGTGTTAGCGCGCAATGTGTGTATTGACGAGACATGCCATG
>Ga0075433_10003239_pt1 | contig 12575 bp, 7 predicted proteins | sample RhiMethybrSRZTD2_FD_75299 | JGI IMG/M metagenome (GOLD analysis project Ga0075433, IMG submission 75299) | Populus rhizosphere microbial communities from Tennessee, USA - Rhizosphere MetaG P. TD hybrid SRZTD2 | ecosystem: Host-associated > Plants > Roots > Rhizosphere > Soil | place: USA... | reverse complement strand
ATGAGGCCGATAGGATCCTCAACCAATTCGGCCTTGCAGCAAAGCGCAGCGACAATGCCCGCGACCTCGCCCAAGGCGAACGCAAGCTGCTTGATGTCGCGCTCGCCTATGCCCTGAAGCCAAAGCTGCTGTTCCTGGACGAGCCGACCAGTGGAGTGTCGACCCGCGACAAGACTCAGATCATGGACACCATCGCTTCGGTCGTGCGCGGCGAAGGCATCACGGCGGTAATCGTGGAGCACGACATGGATGTCGTGTTCAAGTATTCCGACCGCATCGTCGTCATGGCACAAGGCGCCATCCTCGCCCAGGGCACGCCCGACGAGATCCGCAAGAACGAGCAGGTCGCCATGGTGCTGCTGGGCTCGTCGGGGCCCGACGCGTTCACACGAAAGGATTGAGTCAGGTGCTCGATGTTAAGGCAATCGATACTTTTCGTGGCCCGGCCCACATCTTACACGGGGTGTCGCTTAGCGTCGGCGCGCAGGAGGTCGTTTGCTTGGTGGGGCGTAACGGTGCTGGCAAGACCACGACCATCGAAAGCATTATGGGTTTCCTGCCCCTGCGCGCCGGCGAGATCGTCTTTGCCGGCGAGAACCTCAACCGGCTGCCGCCGCATCAGCGGGCGCGGCGGGGGATCGGCTATTCGCCGGAGGACTGCGGCGTGTTTCCCGAGCTGTCCGTGGGTGAGAACTTAATGATCGGCCGCTGGCTCGGCGAAGAGGTCGTCCGCAAGCGCGCAGGTGCGTATGTCGATCCAGAGGAGCAGGCATTCGGGGTGTTCCCGGAGGTCAAGAACCTGCTCGCACGCCAGGGTCTGCACCTCTCCGGCGGGCAGCGCAAGATGGTGGCCGTGGCGCGCGCAATGATGCTGTCGCCCTCGCTGCTGCTGCTCGATGAGGCGTTCGAGGGTCTAGCGCCAGTGGTGGTCAATCGCTTCACGGAAGCCGTCATGAAGATCAAGGCGCTGGGCGTGTCGATCCTGATGGCCGAATCGCATCTGGCAGCAGCGACCCGGATCGGCGATCGGCTCTATGCCATCGATCGAGGCGAGATCATCTTCCAGGGCGCCCCGAAGGATGCCCTGGCCGACGAGCGGGTGATGAAGGCCTTGCGTGGCTAGTAGGCCGGTGGCCGCGTATCGGAGTTGACGATGAAGCTACGTCGGGCGCTCATTGTGGCAGCGGTCGCCTTGTCAATGGCGCCGGTCGCGCGCAGCGGCCACGAGCAATCGGTCTATCCCTCCTATTATCCTCACGAGATCGAAATTAGAGCGCTGGCGCCAGCGCCGGCGGCGGAACTTTTGCGCGCGGGAAAGCTGCACGCGTACCTTGGTCGTGTGCCGCCCGTGGCGGCCGGCAATGGCGCCGCAACCGTAGAGTCGCTTGGGGCTTTCCTCGTCATCCGCCTCAATGCGAACTCGCCGCGCGCTCGCGACGAGCCAACAGCCTGCGCCACTGCGGCCGCCCTGGTGCGCGATATGGCGCAGAGGGGCAACGGGTTAGTCGTCCACCCCTATCCTGTGACGCCCTGGCACGGCGACTATTTCGATCACGCCGATCTCGCCGAGGCGGCACGGCAGCAGATACTGGCGAGCGATGCAACCTTGGGCCCGAGTGATCTCAAGGTTCGCGCGATCGGCGCACGCGCGCGAGGTCTCACTCGTCCCGAATGGCTGAGCGATGGCGAGCTGTGGGATGCCGCCGTGGAAGAGGTGAGTGCCGCAGAGCTCGTGGCTCGTGAGACAACCATGCTCAACGGCTGGCTGGGACCGCGCTGGGTCCGATCGGGCTGGTTTCACGCCTATCGGCTGCTCGGCCCCTCAATCACCGACGCAACGCAGGCGTCACTCGTCACGGCAAATGTCGAGCGTCTGCAAGAGGTTGCGTACGCCGGAGCAGTGGAGCGGATCAACCTCGAACGAGAGCTCTTAGAAGTGCTGCTCTCCGGCTGCCGTGCCCTCGTAGCTGGCTACACCATGAAGCAAGAACCTTTCAACGTCTCGTTCTCGGCCGGCATCGAAAACATCAGCTTCGATGCGCTGGAGGGATTCAACTCGCCGATGTTTCTGCGCACGGTGAAGCTGAAAGACTTTCCCTGGAACGGGTGGCTGCAGCTCGGGCTCCAGGCGCACCCGAGCGCCGCCTGGAATCCCGTGGGCGGTTTCACCGACCCGTTCGGCCGCCTCATGTGGTTCGCTGTCGCCGACCCGGCGCTGATACCCGCGCCCTACGATCAGGTTTGGATCCTCAATCGCTTTGCCGATGTCGGGGCCTCGCCACCACAATGATATTGGCTCGGCAAAAACAACGACCAGGGATCGGCACTCCTCCCCGTCGCGACCAGGTCTCTCTTGCCCCTTGCGGGGAGCGGTCGGGAGTGGGGGCAAGGGTTGAACTGAGCGCTCACCTGGGGACGCCAGGCCTCAGCCCTCGCCGCCCAGGGAAGGGAAATCGTCCACGCGGCATCGGCAGCGTGTTACTCGCCGTTGTCACACTTGGGATGCTAACCCTCGCCGGTATAGTCATCGCGCAGACGGCACAGGTTACCTTCGATCTCAGTATCGAGAGGGACCGCGTGGCTGCGAACATGCGGCTGATCCGCGTGCGCCAGGGCGATGCCGTGAAGCTGCGTTGGACGACGGACCGGCCGATCATCCTGCACCTGCACGGTTATGACATCGAAACCAAGGTCGAGCCGGGTGCGGTCACGGAAATGGCCTTCACGGCACGCGCCACTGGTCGGTTCCCAATCGAGGAGCACAGGCCGAATACCAAGGGCGGACATTCGCATGCTGAGGCGCCACTTGTCCGCATCGAGGTCTATCCGCGCTAGCCGGTTCGGCGTGTGGGCTTTGGCCTGCGCGGCGGCGGTGTCTGCGGCCACCCCCGCACTCGCCCATGGCTTCGGCCAACGCTACGAGCTACCGCTGCCGCTCTCACTTTACCTCTTTGGCGCCGCCACGGCGGTGGCGTTGTCGTTCGGGGTGTTCGGCCTGTTCGTGCGCGGTGTGCCGGCGCCACGCCTGGCCGCGCACGTGGACCTGCTTGCGACGACGCCAGTCGGAAGCGTCATTGGCCACCCAGCGCTCGCCCTGACCGTGCGGCTCACCGCGCTGGCTTTGTTCGTCGTCACCGTGCTGGCCGGGCTATTTGGCGATCAAAACCCCTACCGCAACATCGCACCCACGCTAGTGTGGATCATCTCCTGGGTTGGGCTCGCCTATGTCGCGGCTTTCATCGGCGACGTCTGGGTCCTCATCAATCCATGGCGCACCGCGTTCGACGGTGCGCAATGGCTTTGGCGGATGGGTTCACGCACAGAGCTCAGCGTCCGCTTGGCCTATCCGCGGCCCCTGGCCACCTGGCCCGCGTGCCTGCTGCTGCTCGCCTTTTCGTGGACCGAACTCGTCTATCCGAACGCGGCCTCGCCGGCGCACATCGCCTGGCTGATGATTGCCTACTCAATCGTCACCTGGGCGGGCATGCTGGCCTTCGGCCGTGACGTGTGGCTACGACACGGCGAGGCCTTCTCCCTCGTTTTCGGAACGCTTGCCCGCTTTGCCCCGACCGAAGCGCGGGAGGGCCGGCTGTTGCTGCGACCCTTCGGCAGCGGATTGCTCGCCAGCCGCCCCGTGACGGTGTCGATGATGGCATTCGTCCTGCTGCTGCTCGCCACCGTGCTCTACGACGGGCTGATCGGCACCGGCGAATGGGCTTTGCTGGAAGACACCATGCGCGACAGGGTTCCGGGACTGAGTGGCCTGGTGTTGAGGAGCGCCGGTTTGGTCGCCATCTGGCTGCTATTCCTCGGTGGCTATCTGGGCATCTGCGCCGTCATGGCCTGGGTGGCGTCCGGTGTGCCCGGCCCGCTCGAGGTCGCCTGCAGATTTGCCCTCACACTAGTCCCCATCGCCATCGGCTATCACGTCGCACACTATCTGGTGTTTCTGCTGGTCCAGGGGCAGTACATCATCCCACTCCTCTCCGACCCGCTCGGCCGCGGCTGGGACCTTTTCGGCACGGCCGGCTATCGCGTCGACATTGCTGTCGCGGGGGCGCGTTTCGCCTGGTACACGGCGGTAGCCGCCATCATCACGGGCCACGTAGTCGCGGTTTATCTGGCGCATCGGCGCGCCATGGCGGTTTTCTCGCCGACCCGTGTCGCGCTCGCCACGCAGGTGCCGCTGACCGCGCTGATGGTGGTCTACACCTTCATCGGCCTCTCCGTCACCGCCGAACCCATCGTCGAAGGCCGGCAAGTGGCTACTCCTGCTGCCGCGAGCACAGCGGTGGCGATCCCCGCGGGCGCGGTGCTGCCCGAGGCGCAAAGTGGCCGGCTGCTGCCGTTGGGGCCTGACAGAACCGCACGGACGAAACTCACCTACAAAGTGCTGGCCTCGGCCTTCCATGACGGCACGAAGACAACGGCGGCGGACATTCTCTACGCCTATGCCGTTGCCTACCGCTGGGGCGTGCGCGGTGGGGCGAATGGCGGCCGCTATGACCCTCATATCGATAGCGCCACGGCGTCTCTACGCCGGCATCTATTGGGTGTGCGCATCGCTGGTGTCGATACCGCCTCCAAGTCGTTCCGCGTCGGTGACGTCGATTTCGTGCGCGAGATCCTCACTGTCGAGGTCTACTTAGGGATCGCTCCGGAGGCGGCCGAATGGGGCGCCAGCCTTGCCCCACCGTGGAGCACGCTACCCTGGACCGTACTGGTGCTGATGGAAGAGGCGGTTGAGCGGGGCTGGGCAGCGTTCTCGGCCGAAGAGGCGCGCCGGCGCGACGTCGAATGGCTCGATCTCGTTCGCTCCAAGGAACTCGGCGCCAGGCTGGTCACTCTCGCAGCTGAGTTCGAGCGGGACGGTTATCGCCCGGACGCGTTACGCAGCCAAATGAGCCAGGAGGAGGCACGCAGGCGATGGGGCGCGCTCTTGGCATTCCACAAAGCCCACGGCCATTTCCTGGTGACGAACGGGCCTTACAAGCTCAAGACATGGTCGGCGGACAGCGTGTCGCTGGAGGCGTTCCGCGATCTGACCTATCCTTTGGGAGTCGGCTCCTATGATAGCTATGCGGTTCCGCGGCGCGGGTTCATCACCAACACCGAATGGAAGGGCGATCGCCTCGTAGTGTCCGGCGACATCGAGGTGATGGAAAAGTTTCAGCGCAGCTACCGGCTGGTAAGGACTCCGTTGAAGTCTGTGGCCGCTGATGTCCTGCGGCGCGCGGCGCCCGAGTGCCGCTATCTCGTGACGGATGTAGATCGGCGAGTGGTTCTCGTGGGGGTCGCCGTGCTCGACGCCGAAGCAAGCTTCCGAATCGGCCTAGGTGACCGGCTGCCGCCGGGAGACTACACCTTGACGTTGCTCATGAGCGTGAACGGCAACATGACCGGCCCTGGCATCAATCGGATCGCGTTCACAGTTCGCAGATAGCGACTTGCTGCACTGCATGACACGCCGATGCCGCCACGTTTCACGGCACCCAAGATGCACAGCGGAAGGTGCGCTCGCTGAGAAAGCTGTCCACCTCCCCCAACTACAGGTAATCACTTTGAGTTGGGAAAATGGGTTTGCGTTAGCTTACCCGTGCCGGGCCGGACAGGGGTGCGGCCGGTGCAGCGGACCGCGTCTTCGATGACCGCTCCCTGCCGACGTGAAGAGCGAACGAACAGGGAGCAAATGTCAGAATTGGACGCCAGATGCAAAGTCAGAAACAAACGAGGCAGCAATGCCTAAATACTGTAAATGGCGCTCCCTGCGAAGCCGGGCAAGTACGCCAGTTCAATAGGTTAGGTGTTAGTGGAATGTGTTTTTTGTTCTGCTGCTTATTGAGGAAGCGCGCCCAGACATCCCCACCGCACTGATGATTCACGCTTTCAGGGCGCACTGCCAGGAACGGACATTTGCCGCGCCACGACGGCGACAATTGTATGCGTCCGGGGAGGCCCGGGGAGGTCCGGGGAGGGGCGGCTCGAGTACGGGAGACTGCGCGGGCACCCGCACTTGATCTGCCAAGGCTATATTCTAACCTCTGCCGGCTTCCAGATGCTTATCTTACGAGTCTCCGGCATCACAAATATCGCGATGATGAAGCACACCGCCGGAACCAAGATCGGGTAGAGCAGCGCGTAACCGATGCTGCCGCTGGCTGCAAACATCGCCGAGGTGACGAACGGCACTAAGCCGCCGCCCCAGCCGTTGCCGATGTGATACGGCACCGACACCGAGGTGTAGCGGATATTGCCGGGGAAGAATTCCGCAAGGAAAGCACCGACCGGCCCGTAGACCATCCCCACATAATTCACGAGGATGAAGATGATGAAGATAGCGATCGCATAGTCGATGTTGCCCGGCTGTGTCACCGCTCCGAGCCATACATAGAGCGGATAGTAGGTGAGCGATGCCAGAAACATGCCTCCCAGGATTACCGGCTTGCGGCCGATCTTGTCGGACAGCCAGCCATAGAAAATCAAGCTCGGCGTCGCAAGGAGCAGCGCGGCTCCCACGATGTAGGCCGAGGTCAGGGGATCCACCTTGGAAACCTGCTGCAGGAAGTACAGTGCCCAGAACTGACCACTGTACCAGACCACGCCCTGGCCGATCAGCACGACGGTGGCGATCAGGATGTATTTGAAGTTCGAGCTGAGGAAAGCCTCCTTCCAGGGGTTTTTGGTCATCTGCCCCTTGGCCCTGATCTCCTGGAAGATCGGCGTCTCTTGGAGCTGGAGCCGGATCCAGATGGCAATCCCTACCAGCAGGAAGGACAGCAGGAACGGGACGCGCCAAGCCCATGCGTTGAACACTTCATTGCCAAAATACGTACGCGCACCAATGATTACTGCCAGCGAGACGACGATGCCGAGCGTCGGCGAAGTCTGTAGCCAGCCGGTGTAGTAGCCGCGGTGTTCGTCTGGCACGTGCTCGGCGACGTAGGTGATGGCGCCGCCATACTCGCCGCCCAGGCACAGGCCCTGGATCATCCGCAAGCCGAAAAGGACGAAGGCAGCGGTCAAACCGATTTCCGCGTAGGTCGGGATCAACCCAATGCCCCCCGTGCCAAGCCCCATTCCGGTCAGTGTGAGGAGGAACGTATACTTGCGACCGACGCGGTCGCCCATCCATCCGAACAGGAATGCTCCGAGCGGGCGGATCAAAAATCCGGCGGTGAACAGCGCAATCGTGCTCAGCAGAGCTGCAACTGGATGGGATTGTTCAAAGAACTTGACTGACAAGACCGCGGCCAAGCTGCCGAAGATGTAGAAGTCGTACCACTCAATGACGTTTCCCACGGCCGCAGCGACGATAACGCGCCTGAAGTCCTTCGGGATTTCCGGGCCAGCCATATTGTCCTCCTACGTATTTCGGCGCTTCATCCCTTCGCGGCGCGAGGTCTCGCTGCACCGCCCTGCGCATGCATCAGCCTCGGACTTCGCACCCATCTTTGAACTGAAGTCGGCGGTATCTTGCGCTCGGCCTCTTCCGAACGCTTCCCCTCCGCGTATGGATTCACCACCCTTGGTGCGGCCTCGTCGAAGCGATCGAGGCCGTGCCTGCCATACCGCGTCCTCTTTGTGCTGCCTAAATTCGAAGCAGCTTGACACAGGAGGTTAAGGCCTGACCCTCAGCCTTTCGTATATTAAACTAAAGTTTCGCTGGGATGCTGAGTCGAGAGCACACAAAGGCGACAGGGCTTTGGAAGCAATGAGGGAGTGGCGAACCACCCCGGCGCTGGACGCGCATGAGACCTTACGCCGGGAGCAAAAAATTTGGCCGGTTCAAGCAACCTGCGCAAGAGGTTGCCGCGCAATGGCAGCGTCAATGGGGTCTCGCATGGCTCCGCGTAACCCCACTCTTGGCCCAACGTGACGATCTCCTGAACAAGATCGCGCTCTTGCGTGTGCTGAGGGCCTTTTCCCGCTCTGGCGAAAGCAACAACGCTTCTAACGTGCCTGTGGGACAGGGCGACCTGGGCATCGCGCGAAGAAATCGTGCAGGCGCCGTCTTTGCGCATATCGGAAAAGTTCAAATTGCAACGGCCCTTCCCAAACACAGTCGAAAGACTGGACGTCGACACAAGCGCAAGCCACGCAAGCGAAGGGGTAGAAGGATCCTCTCCTGCGTTGGGGTGCGACTCCACAATGCTATTGGCCGGGCAGAAGAAAACTTTCTGCATCAATGACTTAGGGTGCGGATTTTGGCGCTCCCTACGGGAGTCGAACCCGTCTTTTCAGATTGAAAATCTGACGTCCTAACCGATAGACGAAGGGAGCATGGCGGCCTGGATTTCAGGAGCCTCGGAGCCACACGGGCGCTATATCGCACGGAACCCGCTGGGTTCCAAGCACGACAAGGACGCGGCATCTCGCGGGATCTTAGCCCGCTAGCGTCAGGCGCACGCGCGCCCGGATGCGGGGCAGGAAGCCGCCGTGCTTACGCGACGGCGCACCCTTTTAGGGGGCGGGCATACCGTTGGAGGCACAGCCCCTTCTGACTCGTGTTAGAGTGTGAAATCAACGACTTAATAGCGTTGACGCAGCCCGGACGAGAAGATGCCACAAGCGACCCGTCATTCCTTCTTGTCTTTGCTACCTCGTTCCCGGGATTTCCTGCGCTGGGGCTGAACCGGATCGACAATAACTGGCTTGCCCACCGTCGGGCGGTCCTTGGTGGGATTGGCCTTTGCAATCGCGCGCCGGACGGACCGCGCCGCGGCGCTCGATCCGCGCGCCGGTTGCTTCGCTCGCTTGACAGTCACGGAAACCTCGCTGTTGGTCCATCACCAACGTGGCCCGCGCTGCTGCGTTCCCACCAACTTGCTCGCAGCAAAGCCTGCAGAACCCCGTGCTCAACGTTCGATCGCCCAAAGGCGAACGCCGTGCTCGGGAGTGGTGGCCAATGCTTATCCGTCGAAAAGCTCGCCACGACATGCACCGGCGCTTCGTCCGCGCATCAGACCATCGCTTGCGCACGGGGGCCCAGTGGCATGCAGAGTGAAGCGCGCCTGCCCTGCGCTGCAACCGGGCTATCCGCGCTTGCGCAGGCAATGCTCGCGCCGTAACGTTTTTTTTGCCAAAACTTGACGACAGCATCGGCCGGTAGGGTCCCATGTCAGCGCCCGACGACGTTCCCATCCCCGACTGGCGACTGGTGGGCGATTGGTGGGACCTTTGCAATTGTGCCATAGGTTGCCCGTGCAATTTCGGCTCCAACCCAACCTACGGCTTCTGTGAAGGTGTCCTCACTTGGCTCATTCGCAGTGGCAACTATGGAGAGCTCGAATTTGCCAAGGACTTGGCCGTTGTCCTAGTGATGCACTGGGAAGGCAACGTCTTCGACAAGAACCGGGAGTTTGGTTTCTTGCTCGATGATCGAGCCAATCCAGAAGAACGCCTCGCGCTCGAGAACATTTTCACTGGCCAGGCGGGCGGAGCCTTTGCCGCATGGCGCGATCTAACGCTCAAACTCGACGGCGTGGCATTCGTGCCGATGACCGTCACACATGACGCCGAGAATTGGCGGGTCGAAGTGCCGGGTATGGTGGATGGGCTTGGCGGTCCGTTCCGCAAATATATGGTGCCCGAGGGCGATACCTGCCGCATCTACAATGCCCCGCGACCGGAGGTGGTGCCAGGCTTTCTCACGGTCGGCCAAGCCAAACGCAATATCGTAACCGGTGCGTTCGGGCGCACCTTCGACTGGTCGCAGCGCTCCTCGAAGCACATCGCCTTCGACCTGCGTGGGCCAAAAACGTTTAGCTGGCGCCAACCATTGAAGACACCGTGAGACGCTACCACCTGCTTGTGCTGCTCCTGCAGCCACCATCGCAGGCCTGGCCTGGTCACCCTGCAGCAAGCGGTCGCGATGGACGCCATCGCAGCAGCCATCTGGCTGCTATTGTGGGCGTGGTCGCGGCGATGGATTTACACGGCTCGCAGCCTTGACCGCATTGTCGACCGCGGAAAAACTGCTGCGGTACCCAGTTTCAGGCGCGTCGCACTTGGAACCGGCCTGCTTGCCTTGGGCCTTTCCATCTGTCGCATGGGGAAAAGCTGAGTTATGAGCGAACTGACGGTCAAGTTTGACACCAAGATTGCGATCGTCATTCGTAGCGACCTGGAGCCTTGGCAGAAGCTGAATGTGGCAGCATTCCTGGCGAGCGGTATCGCCGCCGCATTTCCCGCCTCGATTGGTGCGACTTACGAGGATGCGTCGGGTACGAACTACCACCCCTTGATCGGTGAACCCATCCTGATTTATGGCGCCGACCGCTCGGCTCTGGTCAGAGCTCTCGATCGCGCAATTGCGCGCAACGTCAAGGCCGCCGTTTACACCGAGGAGATGTTTGCGACCACGCATGATGCCGCCAACCGCGCCGCCGTTAAGGCCGTGGCACGACCCGCGCTCAATCTCGTCGGTCTGGCTTTTCGCGCCGAGCGCAAACTGATCGATAAAGTCGTCGACGGTTTAAAATTTCACGCGTGAAGGTTGGATGGCCCTTCGCAGGACCGGTGTCAACGTGGCGACCGCTGCCCCCCACTCTCGCATCGGCGGCGGAACCCGGCATCACCTGAGCCCACCATCAAGTACCGGTGCGGCGTGTTTCGTGGGCGCGCTCCGGGCGCGGCTGCAGCGCCGCGGCCATCGCTTCATCGACCATTTCCAGCCAAACGAATTCTACGTTGGCGCGCACCTCCTCGGGGATTTCCTCGAAATCCTTACGGTTGCGCGCCGGTAGCATGACCCGCGTGATGCCGGCCCGCGCCGCCGCCACCACCTTCTCCTTGATACCGCCGACCGGCAGCACGAGACCCCTGAGACTGATCTCGCCGGTCATGGCCGTATCGCTGCGCACCGTCCTATCTGTCAGCAACGACACGAGCGCCATGAACATGGCGACACCGGCGCTCGGTCCGTCTTTGGGAATAGCACCAGCCGGTACGTGCACGTGAATGTCGGCCTTCTCGAAACGCGCTGCATCGATGCCAAAATCACTGGCCCGGTTCTTGACGATGCTGAGCGCGGCCTGCGCACTCTCCCGCATCACCTCGCCGAGCTGCCCTGTCAGGATCAATTTTCCGCCGCCCGGAATGCGGGTCGCCTCGATGAAGAGGATGTCTCCCCCAACCGGCGTCCAGGCAAGGCCGGTGGCAACGCCGGGAACGCTGGTCCGCATGGCCAGCTCGCTCTCGAACTGGGGAGGTCCAAGCATGGTTGCCAGAGCATCGACATCGATGCGGATGGGTCCGGTCTGACCTTCGGCGATCCGCACGGCCGCGTGGCGCAAAGCTTTGCCCAGCTCGCGCTCGAGGTTGCGCACGCCTGCTTCGCGCGTATAGCGCTGAATGATCTCGCGCAGTGCCGCATCGGTAATCTCGACCTGTTCCGGCTTGAGGCCGTTTGCCTCGAGCTGGCGTCGTACAAGATAGCGCCGCGCAATCTCGAGCTTTTCGCTGGCCGTGTAGCCAGACAGCGTGATCACCTCCATGCGGTCGCGCAACGGACCCGGGACCGTATCCAGCAGGTTCGCCGTGGTGATGAACACGACGCGGCTCAAATCAAAGGGAACCCCTAGGTAGTTGTCGCGAAACGTGCTGTTTTGCTCCGGATCCAAGACCTCGAGCAGCGCGGCGCCGGGATCACCCTGGATACCCCTGCCGAGCTTGTCGATCTCGTCCAGCATCATCACGCAATTGCGGCTTCCCGCCTTGCGGATGGCTTGAATGATGTTGCCGGGGAGCGCCCCGATGTAGGTGCGCCGGTGGCCTCGAATTTCCGCCTCGTCGTGTACGCCACCAAGGCTCACGCGCACGAACTTGCGACCCATGGCGCGCGCGATCGACTGACCAAGCGACGTTTTGCCAACCCCCGGCGGTCCAACCAAGCAAAGTATCGGCGCCTTGCCTTGCGGGGCCAGCTTGCGCACGGCCAGGTATTCGACGATCCGGCGCTTGATCTTGTCCAAACCGTAATGGTCTTCATCAAGGATGCGGCGCGCTTCCTTGATATCGATCGGCTGCTCATCGGGCAGTTGCCACGGCAGCTCGACCAACCAGTCCAAGTAGCTGCGCACCATGCCGTGCTCGGCCGAGGCCTCGGGCATGCGCTCGAGCCTTCGCAACTCCTTGCGGGCCTGCTCCCCGACCTCCTTTGGCATGTTGGCCTTGCCGATCGCCTCGCTCAATTCGGCAATCTCGGCCTTGCCTTCCTCGCCTTCGCCCAATTGTCGGCGGATCGCCGCCAATTGCTCGCGCAGCAGGACTTCGCGCTGGCGCTCGTCGAGCGCGACCTTGGTCTGGCGGCCAATCTCTTGGGACAGCCGCAGCACCTCGATGCGCTGGGCCAGGAGACGGGACACCTTCTCCATCCGCGCCGTCACGTCGATCGTCTCGAGAATCTCTTGCTTTTCCTCGGCTTTCACATCCATGTAGGCGGCGGCAAAATCCGCTAGTTGCGCCGGGGTCGTAATCGATTGCACCGCCGCCAGCAGCTCCGCCGGTACCTGCGGCAGGAGTTGCAACGCCTCCACGGTTTGCCGCTGCAAATTGAGGAAGCGTGCCTCGATCTC
>Ga0075433_10003237_pt1 | contig 12576 bp, 10 predicted proteins | sample RhiMethybrSRZTD2_FD_75299 | JGI IMG/M metagenome (GOLD analysis project Ga0075433, IMG submission 75299) | Populus rhizosphere microbial communities from Tennessee, USA - Rhizosphere MetaG P. TD hybrid SRZTD2 | ecosystem: Host-associated > Plants > Roots > Rhizosphere > Soil | place: USA... | reverse complement strand
GTCAGCTGTCGGCGTTCGATCTGGTGCTGCTCCTCATCATTGCGAACGCGGTGCAGAACGCGATGGTGGGGCCCGACACCAGCCTGGCGGGCGGACTCGTGGCCGCGGCGGTGCTGTTGTTCTGGCATCAGGTGATCGTCCGGCTGCGCCAGGCGAGTCCGTCGGTCGCCAGGCTGATCGCGGGAGAGGGGATCATGCTGATCAATAACGGTGCGGTCCTGGCGGACCACCTGCGGCGGGCCGATCTCACCGCGGACGAGCTGCTACAGGCGTTGCGCGAGCACGGGGTGGAAAATGCAGCGGACGTCCGCACCGCCGTGCTCGAGGCGGATGGCTCCATCAGCGTGATCCGCTACGACGACATCAAGCCGGGCACGCGGCCCCATCACCGGATCAAGATGATGCGCCGCGGCGCCGATCACTGAGCGGATTCAGGGGTACACAAACCCCGATGCGATCGCCGCTTTTCAAACCGACCGACGAGCAACGCTCGGCGCTGCTCGAGCGCCAGGAGCGGCTGCTCCGGCCCAAGACCGTGCTGGCGCTGTTGCGCGCGGCCCTGCCGGCCGAGTCGGCACCGGCCGCCGTCACCCACAGCGCGGTGCAGAGCGCTCATCTGGATCGCTTTGTGCTGCGGGTCGAAACCCGTTCCGATTCCGGCGTGGAACGGGCCTATGCACTCAAGACCTACTGCGACGGCTTCGGCGAGCGAGTGTGGGCGTTCACCCAAGCCATCGCCTCGCGGACTCCCCCCGACGGCGATGGACGGTGTCTGCCGATCGCGTATGCCGGGCACGAGGATGTGCTGGTGTTTCCCTGGGTCGTCGGAGTGCTGTTGTCCGACGTGAAAGATGCCCGCACGCCCGCCCTGCTGCGTCGCGCCGCGGGGCTCACCGCCGACCTGCACCGTCTCGACGTCGTCCCGGAGCCACGGACGACAGCCCAGATGCTGATCGAGGAGACGCGCGCCAGGCGCGATCGCCTGCGAAGACATTGGTTGCCGGCCGTCGACCTGGTCGAGCCCGCGTTGGCGCAGCTCCAGGAGGCCGCGGACTCGCTCGATCCGACGGAACCCGCACCGGTGCACGGCGACCTCGGCGCCGCGCAATTCCTGTGGACGGGGAGCCGGCTGGTCATGTTCGATTGGGATGGATTCGGCTACGCCGACCCGGCCTACGACGTCGGTCATTTCCTGGCACAGCTGGACCGGGTGGCCATCGTCGATCCGGCGCTCCGGGCGTTCGCGCCGGAATGGATCACGAGCTTTCGTGACGCCCATCGGGCCGTGTTGCCATCGGTCTCGCCCCGCAATGTGGCGTTCTATCGGGCGATGACCCTGCTCTGGAAGGTGCACACGATCTGCCGGGTGCAGCCAACCGCGTGGCCGACGCTCGTACCCCAGCTGATCCTCGCCGCCCAGGCCGCGCTGCAATCGGGCGTCTTGACCAATTGGGCCGGCCCGCGCGGGCTTCATTTTGGTGCGGAGCTGGTTCCCGGCGCACCAAGTTGATACCGAATTGATACTGTAGCACCCCCCACCGTCGGCCGATCTCGTTGTCATTGGTTGTGATAGCAGTCGGTCGGCGCGTGGAACGACACTTGCCTTTCCCCGGCCCAGCGGGCGTGCGCCCGGTCAAAGCCCGGCGCAGCGCACCAATGGGCCGACCCACATGGTGTCGTTGTCGCTTCTCTCGTGGCCGGCGCACGCCCTTCCTCCGACCCGGGGTCTGACCGTGCTGAGGGCCAGGACTCACCATCGCAACCCTGCGGATCACGCCGTCGTCGCTCTCAAATCCGCTGCCTCTTTGGCCCGCCAATGGCCACTGGTCTTGCCGCAGATCAACCGGCATCACCGGCCCTGGCGAATTGCCATGTACTCTCAGGGGATGGTTGGGTTCGGTCACATCCGACGCAATGCCTCGATCGCCATGGCCCTGCGCCGGTCCGGACTGCGGCCCGCCATCGCGATGATCGCCGAGGCCTGGCAGGCTGGCGCGCTGCCGCTCCCCACCGGGGTGGACTGTGTGACCTTGCCGGCGGTGCGGCGGGATGAGAACGGATTCTTCGATTCCCGGATTCTCGAAGTCTCGCACCGCGAAGTGATCGCGCTGCGGGCCTCGGTGATCCGGAGTGTCGTGCAATCCTTCGAGCCGGACCTGCTGATCGTCGATCAGTGGCCGCTGGGTGCCGCCGGGGAGTTGATCCCGGCGCTGAGTCAGATCCAGCGGCGTGGGCGGACCCGGTGTGTGCTGGGCTTGCGTGACGTGCTGTACGACGCCGAGACCGTGCGTCGCGTATGGTCGACGCCGGCGCATTTCGAGGCTATCCGCGACTGGTACGATGCCGTGTGGATTTACGGCGACCCGGCCATCTACGACGCCCTCCACGAATACGATCTTCCCCCGGAAATCGCGTCCAAGACCCAGTACACCGGGTACATCGGACAGCGGCTCCGCCTCGAATCGATGCGCACCTCGGCCGCGGTGCCGTTGCCGACGCTGCCGCCGGGGAAGATCGTGCTGTGCGTGGTAGGCGGCGGACACGACGGCGCCGCCCTGACCGAGGCGTTCGCCCAGGCGGAATTACCGCCGGGCAGCACCGGGGTCATCGTGAACGGCCCCCTGATGGGCTCCCCCATGCGACGCCGGGTCCAGCGCCTCGCCAGAGATCGCTCCAATCTCGTGGTGCTCGATTTCGTCGAGGATACGACGCCGCTCATCGAGCGGGCGGACCGCGTCATCGCCATGGGCGGATACAACACGGTGTGCGAGGTGCTCTCGTTCGCGAAACACGCGCTCATCGTCCCGCGCGTGCATCCCGAGCCGGAGCAGTGGATTCGCGCCGAACGGATGCGCAATCTCGGCCTGCTGGACGTCTTGCATCCAGATCACCTGACCCCGGACGCCCTGTCGACGTGGCTGGCGCGCGACCTCGGTCCCGCCCCGGACGTTCGCAGCCGCGTCGATATGGGAGCCCTGCGGCGAGTGCCGCGCATGGTGTCGGAGCTGCTCGGCGCGCGCACAGCCCATGCACTGTCCGCCCACGCGGCCCGCCGCGCTTCTGGAGGGTGGACGCGATGATCGCCTACCGTTCGACTCAGGTGCGGACCCTGCTGCTCTACGCGCAGGACAGCCGCGGGCTGGGGCACATCACCCGGACGCTCGCCATCACGCGGCATGTGCTGGACGCCTATCCGGACCTGGTCGGCTACATCTGCACGCGCTCGGACTTCGCTCACACTTACACGCTGCCCGCGCGGTGCGACTACGTGAAGCTCCCCTCGCGCCAGACGCCGAAGCACATCGAGCGGCCCCCTGACGATGATGAGATCAGCAAGGCGCATTTCCGCGCGTTGCGAGGGACGATCCTGAAGGATGCCGCGCTCGGGCTCGCCCCCGACCTGGTGCTGGTGGATCACGAGCCATTGGGCACCAACGGCGAGTTCAAGGCCGGGTTATGGGCGCTGAAGCAGGAAAGCCCCCACACGAAATTCGTGTTCGGTTTGCGCGACATCATGGACGACCCGGAGCGCATCCGGGCGGAGTGGCGCGAGCTGGGCGTGTACGAGGCACTGGAGCACCTGTACGACGGCATCGCCGTGTACGGGTCGCCGCACCTCTTCGATCCGGCCGACGCGTACGACATGTCGGATTCAGTTCGCCGAAAACTGCACTATTGCGGCTACGTGGTCCGGGATCCACCCGGCGCCGATGCCCCCGCGATGCGCCGGAATTACGGGTTCCCCGAGCAGGGGCCGGTGGTGCTCGCCACGGTGGGCAGCGGCTATGACGGGTATCCCGTGCTCGATGCGGCGTTATCGGCCCTGGAGCGCATGAAGGCGAAGCGCCCGGCGTTGCACGCGATCCTCGTCACCGGACCATTCATGCCTCCCGATGAGCAGGCATCGCTGCAGGCGCGGGCCAACGGCTTCTGCCGCGTGGTGACCACGGCCGACACGTTCCAGCTCATGAGCGACGTCGACGCGATTGTGAGCATGGGCGGCTACAACAGCGTGTGTGAGGCGCTCGCGGTGGGGCGGCCCCTGGTCATCGTGCCGCGCGCCACGCACAAAGTCGAGCAGAAAATCCGGGCCGAGCTATTAGTGGGCCAGGGCCTGGCCAAGTGCGTTTTGCCTCAGGCGCTTACCGCCGACTCCGTTGAGGACGCCTTGGACTGGGCACTGGCCCGGGACCGCACCGCGCACGCGCAACGGGTCCGTGAAGTGGTCCCGTCCTTCGACGGTGCCGTTCGGCTCACCGCCTACCTCACGCGCTGGCTCGGCCAGCCGCAACCTGCCCCCCTCCTGGCCGATGCGGACGCGGTTCAAGCCTTCGCCTGAGCAACGGGCGGCGTTGCGCGCGCAGCTGGAGCGCCTGCAGCAGCCCGAGGTCGCGCTCGAGATCCTCCGACTCGTACTGCCGGAGACGTTCGTGCCCACGGATGTCCGGGTGACGCCGCAGAGCGTCCACCCGGACCGCTTCGTGGTGCGGACCGAGCTTCGCTCGACCGGCGCGGACACGCGTGACTTCGCGCTGAAGGCATACGCCGATGACTTCGTCGGGAAGGTGTGGGCCTACAGCCAGGCGCTGTCGGAGGTGCACCGGCCCAATCACCGGGGCGTCAGCTTGCCGATCCACTTCATCCCTTCGGAACGGATCCTCGTGTCCGATTGGGTGCCCGGCGGGTTCCTCTCGGACATCCTCGACGACCGCAAGCCGGAGCTGCTGCGCGAGGCCGCCCGGCTCGCCGCGGACGTGCACCGGCTGCCCCTGATCCCGGAGCGACCGACGACTCCCGAGATGATCGTCCAGGAGGCGCTCGCCCGGTGCGGCCGGCTGAAGGACAAGTGGCCCGAGACGACGGTGATCATCGAGCCCTTGATGGTCGCGATGCGGCAGGCGGCCGATTGTCTGGAGCCGGCGCAGCCGGCCCCGGTCCACGGCGACCTGTCGCCGGGACAGTTTCTCTGGACGGGCGAGCGTCTGGTGTTGCTCGACCTCGACGCGTTCGGGTATACCGATCCGGCCTACGACATCGGCCATTTCATGGCGCAGGTGGAGCGGCGCGCCATCGTCGACCTCACCGTACGGCCGCTCACGCGCTCCTGGCTCGAGCATTTCGAGTCCGCCTATCTCGACGCCATGCCGCACGTTTCGCCGAGGAATATCGCGTTCTACCGAGCCCTGACCTTGGTGTGCAAGATCTACACGATCTGCCGGCGGGAGCCTACCTACTGGCAGGGCCCGGTGTCGTTGCTGGCCGTGCGCGCCCAGACCGTATTCGAAGAAGTGATGATGGCCGCCGAGCGCTCCCGATGAGCGAGGAATCGCCCGAGGAGCGTTCGGCCCGCATTCGCACGCTCGATACCGCGCCGGTCGAGCTCAATGGCGGCCTGCCCGATGACGGGGCGCTGCCGGCACTCGCCGTCCTTCAAGCGGAGGGACTGAGCGCCATCCCGGCGCTTGGTCTGGACGGCCGCCCCGCGGAGCTCATTCTGCGTGGCTACACGCCGGGCGACCGAGCCGCGATCGAGGTCCGGCTATCGGATCCCGGAAGCAGCCGCTTTGCGATCAAGGTCTACGCGAGCGATCCGGCCCCGGAAGCCGAGCTGTATATGGCCCTCGCCGGCGCCGGACTCGCCTCAGGCAACGGAGTGCGCGTCCCGCGGCTGCTGGCGTGGGACGCAGCGCTCAAGCTGGTGGTTCTGGAGTGGCTCGAAGGCCTGCCACTGAACGACGTGGTCAAGGAAGGACCGCCCGAGCGCGCCGGTGAACTGGGGGCTCGATGGCTGCGTTGCGCCGCGGCGCTGCCGGTCCGGCTCGGGCCGCCGCACGGGCCGGCTCGCGTCATCTCCGAGTCGGGTCGCTTCATCGACATGCTGGAGGACGGCGACCCCGCGCTGGGGAGCGCGGGTCGGACCGTGATCGAGTCCTTGTCGGAGCACCTCCCGCGTGAGTCCGCACCGCACCTGGTCCACGGCACCCTGTACACGCGACACCTCATCGATATGGAAGGCCATGGCGCGGGCGGCCTGGGCGTCATCGACTGGCAGCGCAGCGGGCAGGGTCCGCTGGAGCTGGACGCAGGGACGTTTCTGGCGACGCTGTCACGCACCGGGCTGCTCCGAAACCGCCGGGTGGGCGACGTCGACCGGGCGGAAAAGGCATTCCGCGACGAGACATCCGCCCTGCTCGACGAACGGGCCGTGGCGTGGTATGAGGCGGCTGCCCTGCTGCGGCTCGCAGGGCGTATGTTGCGGCGGCGGCCCCCGGCGAAGGCCGTGCCCCTCCTGGAACAGGCGGCGCGGCTGGCCGCGGCGGCCCGGTGATCGCTCCTCCGCAGGCGGCCGAAGGCGACCTGGCTCGCCGCGATCGAGATGTCCCCGGTCTGGCCACGGTCCTCGATCCCGACGCGTTCATCAGCGCCGTTCGCCGCGCCAGTCCGCTCGCCGACGTGCGCAGTGCGCGGCTGCTCTACCTCCGCTACAAGGTTCACTCGTTGTGCCGGGCGAGTTACCGGCTCGACGTGGGCGGCGAAGCCGTGGACCTCGACGTGCGCGCCTGCCGGCCCGAGGATCTCCCCGCGCTCCTGGCGGAAGACGGATTGGCATGGCTGGAATCGAGTCCCCTGGGTCTGGGACGCATTCTCCTCCCGGACCAGGCCATCGTGATGACCATCTTCCCCAACGACCTCAAGCTGGCAACGCTGCGGCACCTGATGGACGCGGAGGAGCGTCCGCTGGTGCTCATGGAAACGTTGCCCGACCGGCCCGACCTCTGGTACGGCGCGTTGCGTCGCCTGGGCTACCGGCCCGAGCGACGCTTCGTGGCAGAGTTGCGGTCCGACGCGAACGGGCGGAAGGTGGTGCTGAAGGCGTACACGCGGAGAGCGTTCACCCGGGGAAAGCACAACGGCACCGTGTTCGTATCGCAGGGGCCGTTGCGCCTCGCGCGTCTGCTCGGGTGGTCCGATTCGCGCCGCTTGATCGCCTCCGAGTGGCTCCCTGGCGCTACGCTGCTCGAGACGTTCGCGGCGGCCGAGATCGACCGTGAGGTCGTGACCGAGACGGGTGCCGCCCTGGCGACGCTCCACGATCAGCAGCCCGAAGGGTTGCCGGAGTGGACCCGTGAGGATGAAGTGGACGCCGTGTCCGACGTCGCCGAAGAGGTCGGCTTCGTGTGTCCCCCACTCGCGCGCCGGGCCGAGCTGCTCGCCCAGCGGATCGCGGCAGAGCTGGCGAGCGCGCCGGCGGTGCGGTTGCCGATGCACGGGGACTTCTCGGCCGCTCAGGTGCTGGTGGCTCCCCCCCCCCGTCCGGCGGCAGGCGCGAGCCGCGTGGCGATCATCGATCTGGACGCGTCGTGCCGGGGCGACGCCGTCGACGATCTCGGGAATCTCCTCGCGCATGCCGAGCGCCAGCGCCTGGACGGCGTACACTCCGCCGGATGGGTCGAGTCTTTTTCCTCTGCCTTGCTGGACGGCTACCGCCGGGCGACCCCACGTGGTCTTCCCGAGCGCGTGCGGCTCTATACCGCGCTGAGTCTGTTCAGGAAGGCGCGCCAGCCGTTTCGGGCGCGCGAGCCCGATTGGCCGCAGCGCACCGAGGCGCTGCTCGAGCGCGCGGAGTCGATCGCGCTCGAGTCAGGCCGCCGCCGTCACCGCGAGCCGGCCGGCCTCCGTCAGTAGCGCCATCGCGCGCGCCTTCCAGTTCTCTTTGCCGCGGTTGTCCAGGCGGTGGGCGAGGTCCATTAACGCGGCCGCCCGGTACCACGCCAGCGCGCCGCCGGCCAGCCGTCCCGCCGTACCCGCCAGGAACGCCTGCTCCGCACGCGTGACGGCGCTCGCGCACTCAGGATGGGACAGCCGGATGCGCCACACCGTGGCCAGGAACACTCCCGCATCGAACTCCAGCGGCCCGTGCCCAAACCCGTCCCAATCGATCAGTCCCGCTGCTCCGGCGTCGATGATGTGACGGGCGTACAGCGTTCCATGCAGCAGACCCGGCGAGCCGGGAGGTGGTGGCGTGGCGGACAACTCCCGTGCCAACGACAGGGCGGCGGAGCCCAACATGGGATCCGACAGCGCCAGATCGGCGATCCATCCCGCGACCTTTTCCAGGACATGGACCGAGTCGTACGTTGGGCCGAGGATGACCGGCAAAGACGCCGTGCGCCGGAACCAGCGGGATGCCAGCTCACCGGCGCGCTCCCCTTGCCCATCCTTGATCAGCTCATTCAGGGTTGGGCCCTCGAACCACCCCATCGCCAGCAGGTGGAGATCGGGATTGTACGCCAGGAGGTGAGGCACGCGGACGCCGAACGATCCGTTCGCGACCGCCGGGGCGAGACCGCAGGCTCCCAGCTCCCGATACAGCTGCGCCTCGGGCGCGGAGTCCTTTTCGCACGCCTTGACGGCGAAGCGCAGCTCTCCGCAGCGCGCCTCCATGGTCGCGCGCTTGCCCTCGGAGTATCCGCGCAGCAGCAGGTCGACGTGTCCCTTCAGCTTCAAGGTCGGCAGCGCGGTTTTCAGGCCACGAGCCCGGATCGCCATCAGGCCGGGCAGCTCCGGGTCGTGCGGCAGCACGAGGGTCGGCTTCATACGGAAGCGGCGAGCCGCGCCGCCTCGTCGAGGAGCGGCTGCGCCGTGGCCAGAGCGCCGCGCTGTCGCATCGCGCCGAGGGCCGGCAGTGCCGCGTCCTCCGGAATGCCGGGCAACGAGTGCCAGTCGTGTACGCGGTGCCGACGCCCGGTTTTCTCCTCGACCACATCGGCGACCTGGTCCGTCGCCGGAGCAGCCATGAAAAGAGCGCCGGCCAGGCCCGCGAGGATGGCGGACAACGGTTTCACAGGTGTCTCCAGTTGGAGAGCGTTCTGAATCGAGGCAAGCCTCGGGCCGCCGTCGCAGAACGCATCAGGCAGATACAACGCAGGCTCAAGGCACTGTGGGCGCACCAGAACAGTGCACAACGCTCCTCCCCGGGCTGGAGAACAGTGCCTCATTTGCTGCGCCGCGCCTGTCTTCGAACGGCCCGGGAGTTGCCCTTATGGCCGGTCGGCGAGACTACGTCGCCATTCCACGAGTGACTGCACCGCGGGGGTGACTCATGGTCCGAGTTTTCGCACCGATGACCGGTCGCCGAGCAATATCCACTCGGGCTTTGGTCGCCCTCGCGTGCGCACCGCTCGTGACCGCGATCGTCGTAGCGCGATGCACGCAATCGCCGCGGACAGGCCCGGATAACAGAATCGTCCAGCTGCTGGTCATCCCCGCCTCGATCGCTACGACAGAGGGACAGACGGTGCAGTTCCACGCGTGGGGTCGTACGGCCGCCGGCGACACCCAATCGGTCGCCGCGAGCTGGAGCGCCACGGGGGGCATGATCGATCCCACCGGGCTCTTCCTCGCGGGGCTCGTCAGCGGGGACTACCGCGTCACGGCCACGGCCCAGGACGGCACCCTCGCCGACACCTCGAGCGTCACGATTACGCCGCGGACACTGCTCACGCAGCTGTTGCTGATTCCGGCCTCCGCGACCGTCACGGCCGGCACGAGCCGGTCGTTCACGAGTTACGGCCGGATGAGTAATGGCGATTCCGTCGCGGTGAGCGTGACGTACAGCGCCACCGGTGGCACGATCACGGCCGGCGGCGTCTACACGGCGGGCCAGGCGGCGGGAGACTTCCAGGTGATCGCCACGCAGCAAGGCGGCACGCTGGCCGACACGTCACCCGTGACCGTGACCCTCGCGACGGTGCTGGCGAACGTGATGCTCGTCCCTCCGGCGGTCACCCTCGAAGTCGGCACCACGCAACAGTTCGCGGCCTATGGCCTCATGAGCAACGGTGACTCGGTCGCGGTGACCGTCGGCTACGCCGCGACCGGGGGAACGATCAGCGCCGGCGGACTGTACACCGCGGGTCAGACCGCCGGGGACTTCCGCGTGATCGCCACCGAACAGGCCGGCACGCTGGCGGACACCTCGAGCGTGACCGTGGTCGCGACCACGACGTTGGCGCAGGTAGTGCTGGTCCCGCCCACGGTGAGCCTCAACGCCGGGGCCACGCAGCAGTTCGCCGCCTACGGCCGCATGAACACCGGCGACTCGGTCGCGGTGAGCGTGAGCTATAGCGCCACCGGCGGCACGATCAGCGCCGGCGGACTCTACACCGCGGGCCAGACGGGCGGAGATTTCCGCGTGATCGCCACGCAACAAGGGGGCACGCTGGCTGATACCTCCGGCGTGACTATCACCACGTCCGCTGGCAGCGTGGTTCTGGTCGGCGCCGGCGACATCGCCGACTGCGGCTCCACGGGCGATGAGGCGACGGCCGCGCTGCTGGACAGCATTCCGGGCACGGTGTTCACCGCCGGCGACAACGCGTACCCGGACGGCAGCATCACCGATTTCGCGTGTTACGATTCGAGCTGGGGGCGTCACAAGGCCCGCACGCGCCCCTCCCCCGGCAATCACGACTACAACACCTCCGGGGCCGCCGGCTATTACGCCTACTTCGGCAGCGCCGCGGGGCCGGCGGGCCAGGGCTACTACAGTTACGACCTGGGGGCCTGGCACATTGTCTCACTCAACAGCGAAGTCGACGTCAGCACCGGCTCGCCGCAGGAGACCTGGCTGCGCGCCGACCTGGCGGCGAGCTCGAAGCAGTGCACCCTCGCGTACTGGCACAAGCCGCGATTCAGCAGCGCCACGAGGCACGGCAGCGACTCGACGATGCAGGCACTGTGGCAGGCGCTGTACGACTTCCACGCCGAAATCGTCGTCGTCGGCCACGACCACAACTACGAGCGATTCGCGCCGCAAACGCCCGCGGGCGTCGCCGATCCGACCACCGGCATCCGGGAGTTTGTCGCGGGGACGGGCGGCAAAGGCATCGAGCCGGGGAGCAACCTGATTCCCAATAGCGAGGCGTTCAACGACACGACGTTCGGGGTGCTCAAGCTGACGTTAGGGGCGGGTACGTATGCCTGGCAGTTCATCCCGATCGCCGGACAGACGTTTACAGACTCGGGCAGCGGCACCTGCCACTAGCTGCGACAGGCGGTGTCGATCGCAAGCGTGGCGCCCGCGATGTCTTCCCAGCCGTAGAGCTTGAAGTTCTGGTTGCCACCCGCGTTGTTGTCATCCTGGACGACGAACGTGCCCTTGGCGAGCTGGCGCGACGTCGGGCAGTTAGTCACCGCAATGCCGTCGGTGTGATCGACATCGTCGATCCGGCCATCGGCAGGGTCGATCGTCATCACATACCGGTTCTCCCCTTCGCGCTCGTACACCTTGTAGGAATCGTTCCCCTGGCTCGAGGCGATCAGATAGCCCCGCCCGCGCACCGTCTCGTAGAGCGTGAGCCCTTCGACGTCATCGACCAGGCCGTTCTCCCCCACGCGCGCCACGATGCGCCCCGCTCCGGATTCCGGCTCGGCCCCGAACTTCCAGATCCCGACCACTTCCTCCGCGAGGTAGAAGAATCCTGCTTCGTTGTCCGCCACGCATCCCTCGGCCGTCGACCCGACCGACAGCGCGCGGACCTTGGTCCCGCCAATGGAACCGGGGCCGGTGGCTTTCAGCTCGATCTGCTCGACGCGGCCATCCCGGCCGGTGACGAAGACATGAAAGCGTCCCGTGCGCGCGCTGTGATACGCGCACACGCCGTACGGCGTGTCCCCGCCGAACACCGGGATCGCGCCGCCATCGGTGACGTCCTGCAACCGCCGCGTCGCCGCGTCGATGACCCAGACTTTCACGCCGCGGCGCTCCCGGGGCGCCTGCGCGCTGGCCACGGCCAGGTCCACGGTTTTCCCGCCCAGGGGAAAGTCGTACAGCACGTCCACGTTGTTGGGCCTCGTGTCCTGGGCCACCACCTGAAGGTCGGAGCCGTCCATGTTGTAGCTGTGTAACCCGCCGCGCTTGTCGGTACCGAGGACGAGACTCAACGAGGGATCGCGCGGATGGATCCAGATCGCCGGATCGTCGGCGGCGTCGCCTTCATGCGGCACGGGCTGGGTCTGGACGCGTGCTTCGGGGCGCGCCGTCGCTTCCGGCTTCCCCTCCAGAATCCACAGGGCCCCGAGCCAGCAGGTGAGCGCCGTTCGCTTGAGCGCGCTCATGGCATCGCTCCTTTCAGAGAGCCGCGGTCGGCGTGGAATCCGCCAGGCGGAGACAGGCTTCCGCCTCATGCACCGCGGCTGTCACCGTTTCGTGCCAGCGCGGCTCCTGACGCTTGAAGATCCCGCCGGCGACCTCGAGCAAGGCGGCCGCGCAGTGCAGCGGGAATCGACGGCGCCACCACGTTGGGACGCGCGCGAAGTATTCCTCGACGAACGCTGTGGCGGCCTCACGGCGGCTCTCGACCGACATTCCCTCCAGACCCACTCCGCCCATCACGTGGGCGAACAGGTGGGCCGGATCGCGCGCCGGGTCACCCAGGGCGACCGAATCGCAATCGATGAACCGGACCTGGTCGCCCTCCAGGAATACGTGGTCCGGCTTCAGATCCCGGTGGATCTGGGACGGCGCCACTTCCTCGAGACCGGCCGAGACGGCCGCGGTGATTTCCCGGACGG
>Ga0075433_10003235_pt1 | contig 12581 bp, 10 predicted proteins | sample RhiMethybrSRZTD2_FD_75299 | JGI IMG/M metagenome (GOLD analysis project Ga0075433, IMG submission 75299) | Populus rhizosphere microbial communities from Tennessee, USA - Rhizosphere MetaG P. TD hybrid SRZTD2 | ecosystem: Host-associated > Plants > Roots > Rhizosphere > Soil | place: USA... | reverse complement strand
TGCGCGTTGCCGATCACGAAGGTGACCGCCATGGTCTCGCCCAGCGCACGGCCAAGCCCTAGCATGACGCCGCCGATCACACCGACACGGGCGTAGGGGATCACCACATAGCGCACGACTTCCCAGGTGGTGCAGCCGATCCCGTAGGCCGCTTCCTTTAGCACGGGCGGAACGGCCTCAAACACATCACGCGAGATCGACGTGATGAACGGCAGCACCATGATGGCAAGGATGAGGCTCGCGGTGAGCACGCCGATGCCATAGGGCGGTCCCTCGAACAGCGCCGACAGAATGGGAACATTGCCGAAGATCGTGATCAGAGCAGGCTGCAACGTGTCCTGCAGGAACGGCGCGAACACGAAAAGGCCCCAGATGCCGTAGATGATACTGGGAATGCCGGCGAGCAGCTCGATCGCGATGCCGATCGGCCGCCGCAGCATCTTCGGGCACAGCTCTGTGAGAAAGACCGCGATCATCAGCCCGACCGGCACGGCGATCAGCATGGCGATGAAGGAGGTGACGACGGTGCCGTAGATGGGCGCAAGCGCGCCGAACTTTTCGGTGACCGGATTCCAGCGTTGCTCGGTCAGAAAGCTGAAACCGAATTCCCGCAGCGCCGGCAATGAGCCGATGAAGAGCGACACGATGATGCCGCCCAGAATGATCAGGACGCCGATCGCCGCGCCGCGTGTGAGCCAGCGATAAACGTTGTCCCAGAACCGCAAGCCATCGAGCGCGCGGGCCCGTGTAGCCTGTGCGTCGACCGTGCCAGATCCAGCCTGCAACGCTACGTCGACCACAGACTGCCTCCTAGCGGCTTCCCTGGCGGGTTCCATAGACAGGCTCTCCTGAGATAGACGCGGGAGAGCTCAATCAACCGATCTTGCGTACCTGGCACAAGCCGCAAATGGTCCCTCTCCCAAGACCTATGAGAGAGGGACCACTGGCTCATGGTCAGTGGGCTGCCGTGAAGACGGACTGGCCCTTGTCGTCCTTGATGTCCTGCCAGCTCTTCTGGATCGAGGTGACGACCTTGGCCGGCATCGGCACGTAGTCGAGCTCCTCGGCCATCTTGCCGCCCTTGGTATAAGCCCAGGCAAAGAACTTGAGCGCTTCGGCGGCATCAGCCGGCTTCTGCGGCTTCTTGTGGATGAGGATGAAGGTCGCGCCAGCGATCGGCCACGAGCCGGCGCCGGGTTCGTCCGTCAGAATCACGCCGAAGCCAGGAGCGCTTTCCCAATTGGCGTTTGCGGCAGCGGCCGAGAATGCATCCGAGTTCGGGTCGACCACCTTGCCGTCCTTGTTCGCCATCTTGGAATGGCTGAGCTTGTTCTGCTTGGCGTAGGCATATTCGACGTAGCCGATCGCGCCCTTGGTCTGGCTGACGTTGTTGGCAACGCCTTCATTGCCCTTGGCGCCGATGCCAACCGGCCACTCGACCGCGGTGTTCGCACCGACCTTGCTCTTCCAGTCGGGGTTGGCCTTGGAGAGATAGTCGGTGAACAGGAAGGTCGTGCCCGATCCGTCGGAGCGGTGGACGACGACGATCGGTTGCGACGGCAGCTTCACATTGGCATTGAGCTTTGCGATTGCGGGATCGTTCCAGGTCTTGATCTGGCCGAGGAAGATTTTCGCCAGCGTCGCGCCATCAAGCGCAAGCTCGCCGGCCTTCACGCCTTCGAGGTTGACCACCGGCACGACGCCGCCCATCACGGTCGGGAATTGCGCGAGACCATCCTTGTCGAGCTCGGCAGCCTTGAGCGGCATGTCGCTCGCGCCGAACGTCACGGTCTTGGCCTGAATCTGCTTGATGCCACCGCCCGAGCCGATCGACTGATAGTTCAAGCCAACGCCGGTCTCTTTCTTGTAGGCGTCTGCCCACTTGGCATAGATCGGATACGGGAAGGTCGCGCCGGCGCCGGAAATGTCGGCGGCGATCGCCTGTGTCAGGCCTGCAGCCGCGATGACGCTTGCGGTCGCGAGGGTTGGGAGCAATCTCATGCCTCTTCTCCTGTCCATAGCCAAAAGCGAACCGGCGCGGGCCCCTGTCCCACGACGGAAAAATCTCTGGCTTTGTTAAGCTTGGTTACTGACGCGCTCAGTGCGCCGCCGACCTGTCCCGCCCGATAGACGAGCCATCCGGCTGGCGGTATCGCTACACGTCGCATGTCATCGTTCTATGATGGCTAGATGACAGTCAGATGACAGCGCAAGTTTCTGTTAAAACTAATGTTTTCCAGCTTTTGCGTGATGTGACACTGATTCTGGCGCGTCAGCGCCAGGAGCGCAGCGCCGGCAGATGCACCGTGAAGGTCGCCCCCTGCCTCAGCGTGCTTTCGATGGTCAGACGGCCGCCGTGCCGGTTGGCGATGTGCTTGACCAGGGCGAGGCCGAGCCCGGTGCCGCCTTGCGCCCGGCTGTCGGTCACATCGACTCGATAGAAGCGCTCGGTCAGCCGCGGCAGGTGCTCGGGCGCAATGCCGGGGCCAAAGTCACGCACCGCGACCCGGACCTCGCGCTCGGATGGCGGCAGCAGAGTGATGTCGACGCGCTTGCCGGAGGCGGCATATTTCAATGCGTTCTCCACCAGGTTCTCGAACAGCCGCAGCAATTCGTCGCGATCGCCACGCACCTTTAGCGAGTCGGCCGGCACGCTCAGCCGCACCTCCACTTCACGATCGCGCGCGAGCGTCTGCAGCCCGTCAATGACCTGACGCACAATGGCGACGAGGTCGACCTCGGTGTCGGGGCGCCGATGCTCATTCAACTCGATGCGCGAGAGCGACAGCAGGTCGCCGATCAGGCGAGCCATGCGATTGGCCTGCGCCTCCATGATGCCGAGGAAACGATCGCGGGCGAACGGATCATTGCGCGCGGCCCCCCGCAGCGTTTCGATGAAGCCCGAGATCGCGGCCAGCGGTGTGCGCAGCTCGTGGCTGGCATTGGCGATGAAATCGGCGCGCATCTCCTCGGCGCGGCGTAGCGGCGTGAGATCCTGAAAGGTGGTCATGATGAGCCTGCCGGCAGAACCCGACACCGGCATCACCGGAACCGCGACCACGCCGTACCAGCACTCGACCGGGGTGCGGACAGCGAACTCGGCCCGCTCGACCTCGCCGTTCGCTCCGGCACGGCGGATCGCATCCAGCACCACGGGATTGCGCAGGCCGAGCGACAGCGGCTCGCCCCGCCGCAACGCCGGCGCAATCGCGGTGGCGCGCGAATTCAACGCCACGATGTTGCCTTGCGGGTCGAGCGCCACCACCGCGTCGGGCAGGCCAGACAGGATGGCCTCGACCAGCGCTTCCTGGCTGGGCTGAATGAGCGGCGCAGCGGGCACAGAAGCCTCTCGTGTGGCCGCAGCACGCACCGCGGTGAGAAGCGCCGATGCAACAATCAGGCTGAAGCCGACAAGCGCGGGAGCAATCGAGATGTAACCGAGCGCCCAAAGCCCACCGAAGGCAAGGACGGCGGCGGCCAGCACAAGCTGCGCAGGCCGAAGCCAGTCGATCCATCGACCAATTGGCAAGCCATCGAGGTGATTGATCAGGCGCATCGCATGACCCAGTGCCCTGGACATCTCATAGCGCTTTCAGACGGCGTGCGACACCCACACCGGCGCCGGTCAGGGCATCCTCGCCGGCGGGCCACGCGTCGCAAGCAAGAGCTCGCGAATGCCCAGAATGAGGAGCGAGATCGCGAACGGGATCACATAGTAGATCAGCCGGAACAGAAGCAGCCCTGCCAGCAGTTCCTCCTTGTCGAACTGCCACAACGCGACCAGCATGGCGGCGTCGAACACGCCAATGCCGCCGGGCGCCGCGCTCGCGAAACCAAGCAGCGTCGCCGACACGAAGATGACGGCCACCGTGATGAAGCCGATGTTCGGCTCGTCCGGCACCAGCATGTACATGGCGAGCGCGCAGAAGGTCAGATCGACAATGCCGATGCCGATCTGCAGCAGGGTCAACGGCCCGCCGGGCAGCGTGACCTGCCAGCCGGAACGGCCGATGACGCGCGGCTTGTTCCACACCCAGGCAACGTAGCTTGTGAGCACGACGAGGGTCAGGATGGCGGCGATCCGATTGGCCCACGGCGGCAGTTGGTCGATGGCACTCGCAGCCTGCGGTTCGAAGGCGATGCCAAGACCGAGTACGGTCGCGTTGCCAAGCCAGAATGTCAGGCCGGCGATGAAACACACCTTGGCGACCGCGACCGCATCAAGTCTCCAGGCCGAATAGATGCGATAGCGCACCGCGCCACCGGTCACCACGCTCGCACCAACGTTGTGACCGACCGAATAGCTGGTGAAGCCGCCGAGCGCCGCCACCTTGTAGGGAATGTCGGAGCGCCCGATCGTGCGCAACGCGAACAGGTCGTAGAAGGTCAGCGTGAAATAGCCGAAGGCGACAAACAGGGCGGCAAGCGCAATGTCGCGGGCCTCGGTCTCCTTGAGCGCCTGCACCACCTCGCTGATCTCGATGTCGCGCAGGATGCGCACGAGCACCACGACCGCGATGATGATGATAGCGGCGCTGACCAGGAAGCCGATCCGGCTCCAGCCGATGGTGCGATCGCAAAAGTCCGCCGCGACGCGCCCTGCGTTGAGCACTGCCTGCCACCGATTGGATGGATTGGGCTGCATCGTGCAGTTCGTTACACGGAGTGACGTGGATGTGAGGCGCGAATGGGATGCAACCCTTGCTGGCCCTTTATCAGTAGCAAAGCCTATCGACCCGCGCGAGTGAGCTAAAGCGCCTCACCCTCAGCAAAGAACGCGCGCAGCTCGGCATAGGTTTCATTGGGCGCTTCCTCGGAGAGGTAGTGGCCGCAGGGCAGCGCCTTGCCACCCCGGATATCAGCGGCATAGCGCGGCCAGATTTCCATGGACTTATGGTTACGCCCGACCCCTCCGGTCGCCCCCCACAGGAGCAACAGTGGGCAGGTGATCTTGCGGCCGGCCTTGAAGTCCGCCTCGTCCATGGCGAGGTCGACCCCGTGGGTCGCGCGATAGTCCTCGCACATGGCGTGGATAGTGGCCGGATTGCGGAAATAGCGCTTGTATTCGGCGAGCGCCGCCGGGTCGAAGAAGCTCAGCCCCTGGGGGGTCTTGGCGAGCTTCTTCTCGATGAAATAGTCGGGATCGGCGCCCATCAGCCGCTCCGGGAAGTCGTGCGGCTGGATCATGAAGAACCAATGCCAGGAGAAGGTGCCCCACTGGCGGGTGACGTTGTTGAGCAGGTGATGCTGCGGGATGATGTCGAGGATGGCGGCTCGGGCAACCTTGTCGGGGTGATCGAGGCACATACGGTGCAGCACACGGGCGCCACGATCGTGGCCGGCCGCATAGAAGCGCTTGAATCCCAGCGCCGCCATCACCTCCACCTGATCCTGTGCCATGGTGCGGAACGAGTAGCCGGAATGATCGGCCCCGCCGGGCGGCTTCTCGGAATCCCCATAGCCGCGCAGGTCGGTCGCCACCACGGTAAACTCCTCGGCGAGCCGCGGCGCGACCTTGTGCCAGGACACATGCGAGAACGGATTGCCGTGCATCAGCAAGACCGGCGGACCCTTACCGCCATGGACCGTCACAATACGGGCGCCAGTGGTCTTGATTTCAGTCTTGGTAAAGCCTTCGAACATGGCCTGAGTCCGGGTGCTTGATTGGCGTGCGGCGGCAACTCACGCCATCACTGCAGCGGAATCTTGGCCGCGCGCGCAAGTTCGACCGCAATGCGCGCCTCCTTGGCCACGCGGGCATCGAAATCCTGCGGACTCTGGGTTAACGGCTCAACGCCGAGATTGGCAAGCTTGGCGATCACCGACGGGTTCTGCAGCGCCTTGACGGTCTCGTCATGGATGCGTGCCACAATCCCGCGTGGGGTTTGCTTGGGGGCAAACATGCCAACCCAGAAGTCAAAGTCGGAATCCGGGAAGCCGGCCTCGAGCGTGGTTGGCACATCGGGAAGTGCTGCGGCCCGCTTGACGCTCGACACCGCCAGCGCCAAGAGCTTGCCGTCGCGGATGAACTCGATTGCGGGCGGCGCCGGCGCGAAGTAGACGTCGACACGGCCAGCCAGCACTTCGGTGAGAGCTTCCGGCGCACCCCGGAACGGCACCAGCTGACCGGTGAACCCGGCCGCGATGCGGAAGCGCTCCATGGTCAGATGCGGCGGCGTGCCGATGCCGGCGGCCGCGTAGTTGAGCGTACCCGGCTTCGCCTTGGCCATATCGACGAGCTGCTTGAGCGTGGTGATCTTCTTCTCGGGCGAGATCACCAGCACCATGGGCACGACGGCGAGCGGCGTGATTGCTGAAAAATCCGCCACTGGATCATACGGCACGCTGGCCTGAATCGCGGGCGTGGTCACGAGACCATTCGAGTGCGCGAGCAGCGTATGCCCGTCCGGCTCCGCCTTGGCGACCGCGGCGGTGCCGACAGTGGTGCCGCCGCCGGCGCGGTTGTCGATGATGATGGTCTGGCCGACCTGCGCGGCGACCTGGTCGAAGACGGTGCGCGGGACGAGGTCGGTGGCACTGCCGGGCGAGAACGGCACGATCACGCGCACGGGCTTTGTGGGCCAGCTTTGACCGAGGGCAAGATCGAACGCCATGACCGCGGCAGCAATTGCGATTGCGCCAACTGAGGCAGATCGCGCCACTCCGTATCCCATGTTCGCTCCCTCTGCCCGCTCCAGACCAAGCCGGCAGAAACAAAAAGGCTGCCGCAACAGCGGCAGCCTAGAGCATCATCCCGAAAAGTGGAAACCGGTTCTCGGATAAGATCATGCTCAAACAAAAAGCTAGACCATGATCCGCGAGGATCATGGTCTAGCTGATCGGATTGCGCCCGACTATGGGCGCCTTAGCGCAGATTACTGCGTCAGGACGATGAATTCCGTATAGCGGCCGGTCTCGCGGCCGAGCCCATGATCGGACACGACCAGCGACGAGCCCGGCGTCAGCATCTCGCTGATGCGCTGGACGGCTTCCGGCGGAAGAGTGATGCGATTGAGCGCTTCGGCCGCGGTCGATGGCGCCTTTCCGTCGTGGGCCGCCACCGGCTCGACGTTCCTAGACTTCTTGCCGCCACGGACGTCGATCGGACGGGCCGAATGCTCAGCCGGCATGCTAATCGCGTTCCAGCGCATGCGGCCGCCGCCGTCCTTGATTTCCATGGCGGTGAAGACGTGCGTGCCGAGCGGCTGCTCTGGGTTCGCAATCTCAATCGGCATATCGAACACCGGCTGGAAGCCCTGCCGCACGAAGATCTTCTTCTCCCGCTTGCTGACAAAAACGGCAACCTGGCCAGACGGCTTGACCGGCTCGCCGGCCCGATTGCGGGGCGGCAGCGGCTTCCTGGGCTCGGCCTCGGTGGGATCGCGCTTCTCCGGCTCTGCCCCCGTCTCCGCGGCCGGCGTGGCTGCCGGGGCAGCGGCCGGCGCATCGGCGGACTGCACAGGCGGCGTCGCGGCGGTGGTCTCGACTTCGGCTGGCGGAGTGGCGGCAGGCGCCTCACTCTGAGCTGTCGGCTGTGCCGGCTCGACGGCATCAGTCATGCGGGCGGGTTCGTCCGCCTGGGCGAGCACCACGGGACGCGCGGGCGCGGCGGTCGCGAGCGTCGAGCGCAAGCCTGTGCCCGGCTCGACCGAGGGCAGCTGCGCCACCGGCCTCAGGCTTGGATTGAACAGCTTCGGATGATCGAACTCATAGGGTACGGGATCGTTGCGCGCGATCACGACCCGCACCCCGAGCTTGGTGATCTGCCACAGGCGCGAGACGAAGCCGGTCGGCATGCGGATGCAGCCGTGCGACGCCGCGTAGCCGGGCAGGACCCCTTCGTGCATAGCCACGCCCGACCACGTCAGGCGGTGCATGTAGAACATGGGCGCGCTGTCATAGAGGTTCGAGCGGTGCCAGCGGTCCTTTTCGATCACGCTGAATACACCCAGCGGGGTGGGATGACCGGGCGTACCAGTCGAGACCCTGGCCTGCTCGATCCGCTGGCCGTTGGCATAGAGCGTCACGTGCTGCCCGCCGATCGACACCACCATCTGCAGCGGCCCCTTCGGCAATTCGCCGAACGGCAACTTGGCCGGCACGTCGCGCTTCTTGGCCGTCTGCGTCCGGCTGTAGCGGGCCGCGTCCGCCGAGCCGACGAAGCCCGCGATAAAGGCCAAAGCCACCCCCGACGCCAATACGCGTCGCCATGAGGTCCATCCAAAGCCAGCCCGTGTCATAAAGTCCGCTCCCACCGCATTTTCCAAGGCCACGCTCCTAGTAGTCTTCTATGACGTTTCGCTCCGGTACTATTCACAATAACGTATAGGATAAGCGTTGCGCCGGGGTAAAATTGCGGCCCCGTTTACTAAAAGCCGCAAAGCGTTGCCGGACTGCAACGCTTTACCAACGGCCCGCAACGCTTGGCAGATTTGCCAAGTTTGGGGATATTCCGACGAGGTCTTGCACCGATTGCCCCCGAGCGTCGTTTCGTTCGGGCCAAGCTACGGCCCCGCTCACGCCCTGGATGCTCACTCTCAAGGCATAAGCGCGCGGGTGGTCTTGTCGAACAGCTCCTCCACCGTCAGAGCGCGCGGGATGAGCTTTTGCTGCAGCGTAAACTTGATCATCTGCTCGAGCGCCGGCCGGCACGCCTCGACCCCATACGGCAAGAAGTCGATGCTGCCCGGCTTCGGCAGCCCGGCCGCGCGTTTGCTCTCGGCAAGCAGGCGGAACACCTCTCGCACCGCCTCCGGATCGGACTGCGATAGCGCCTCGGTCACCACCACCATGTGATTGATCGGCACAGCCTTGTATTGCGCGTACCATTTCGCCGCCGCTGCATCCGGGTCAGGGATCACGCTCTTGAGACTCGTATCGTTGGGCAGATTGGCCCCGTAAATCGCCGCATCGATCTCGCCGTCCCGTAGCATCTGCAGCAGGTCTTTCTGTGGTGCAGCGCGCTCCACTCCCGGCGGCTCACGGTATTCAGCGACATGGCCATCCTCCTGCGACACCCAATGGATGCTGTCGAGATCGACGCCATAGTCGTTCGCAAGGATACCACGCACCCAGGTGACGGTTGTCTGGCTGTAGGATCGAACACCCACACGCTTACCGGGAAGGTCTGCCGGCGTCAGCACGCCGCGCGCCGCGTAGCACAGGAGCGTGCCGTGCTGGAAACGCCCCATGATGGTCGCCGGAATCAGCGTCAGCGGTTTGCCATAGGCCTTCGCCTGCAGGTAGGTCGCGATTGCCATCTCACTGATGTCGAATTTGAGCTCCCGCACCATCGGCTTGAAGAAGCGGTTAGCTGGCTTGATATCGGAAAAGTTGAGTGCGACCCGATCCGATTTCACCGCTCCGCTCTTGAGCGCGCGGGTCTGCGGGTAGTCGTCAAAAGCAACATTGAGCGTCCTGACGGCATTCGTTGCGACTTGATCCATTGCGACTTGCGTCCTCCCCTGCGGTCTGCCAGACCTCATGGCCTGATCACCGCAGCCCTCGAATTTGAACGGCACCATCGATGACTTTGATCTTATCCAATGCGGATGTCGAGAAGCTCCTGACCATGCCCGAATGCATCGAGGCGCTGGAAGAGTCCTACATCGAGCTGGTCGAGGGGCGCGGCGTGAACCGGACGCGCTCCGATTGCATCACGCCGACCTCCAACCCCAATGCCATCTATGGCCTCAAATCGATGGACGGCGTGATCCCGAAATTCGGCATCGGAGCGATCCGCATCAATTCCGACATCGTGACCTTCCCGAAGAAGGGCAACAATGTCGTACGCGAGAAGGTGCCGGCCGCCAACGGCCGCTATGTCGGCCTGGTGCTGCTGTTCTCGTCCGAGAACGGCGAGCCGCTTGCCATCCTGCCTGATGGCGTGATGCAGCGCATGCGGGTCGGCGCCGCCAATGGGCTGGGCATCAAATATTTGGCCCGCAGCAATGCCACGACCGTTGGCATTCTCGGCTGCGGCTGGCAGGCCGGCGCGCAGCTGATGGCGGCCTGCGCGGTGCGCAAGATCGCGACGGTGCGCTGCTTCAGCCCCACGAAAGACCGGCGCGAAGCCTTCGCCAAGGAAATGAGCGCGCTGCTCGGCATCGAGGCCATCGCGGTCGACCAGCCGGAAACCGCGATCGCGGGCGCCGACATCGCGATGTGCGCGAGCAATAGCCTCGATCCGATCTTCTTCGAGCGCTGGATCGAGCCTGGCATGCACATGAGCTCGATCAAGCTGCCGGAGATCGAGGTCGGCGCCATCAAACGCGCCGACCGGGTGGCGCTGCACGTGCATGAGCAGAAGCCGATTCATGTAAGCGCGCGCGATCTCCCGCTTGCCAAGGAGGCAAACGAGCATGGCTGGTCGGGTCGCGGCATCGAGTTCGACAAGCTGCCCACCATTCCGGACCTGATCACGGGCCGAGCAGAGGGGCGGCAGTCCGACCATGAGGTCACCTGCTTCCTCAACAATATCGGGCTTGGATATCAGTTCGCCGCGGCCGGCGCTGTGGTCTATCGCAAGGCCAAGGGCAGCGGCCTCGGGCACGAGCTGCCGACCGACTGGTTCACCGAGGACGTGCATCCATAGGCGGCTGCTAAGTCGCCCCAATTTCAGTGGTATCGCATGGCCGCTCTGTGATTCCTGCGTGGCTGAAACGCAACCAAACTTGCTTTCCGTGTAAGTGTCGGCAAGAACACACAAAAAGCCCCGCTGTAGCCGGAATACCACCCCGGCAAATTTATGACCGCCCATCCTATTTTCTTTGAACCAAAACGCCCGTCGGTGAGTCGAACGGTACCTGCTCAGGCAGGCGCGGATACCGCGCCAAGCCGGGTCTGGTGGAGGGTTCGGCAATGCGCGTACGGTGGAGTTATTGCCTGGGCGGGATTGGCCTTGCGGCCGCATCCCTGGTCGTTGGGCTCGAGGTCGAGAACGCGACCGCTCGTAGCACGGTGAGCACGGCGACCACGATCGACCGCAGCTTTAAAGGTGATCGCCTCACGCCGGCCGCGAACCCCGGCATCCGCCCCAGCACCTCACCGAGCGGGGAGTCAAAGCCTATGGACGGATGCGAGTCGAGCGCCAGCACGATCCGCATCAAGCCAATCATCGAGCGCTGCTTCGCCGCCGCGCCGGCCAGTAGTGTAGTGGGCTAAGGCTCACCGCTCGCCCCAAGGCGAGCGAACTCTGAGACGTAGCACTCTCTAGGACGCTACGTGACCACCTCGTGATTGATGGCGAATTCGGGCGGCGGCGTCGGCCCCCACACGTAGAATGAATCTTCTGGCGGGTGATCGCCGCTCTTCCAGTCGTGATCGACCGGGATGTAATCGACGTCGGAGGAATACTCCGAGTAGCTGCCCCAGGGGTCGCGCACGTAGTGGAAATAGTTCGACCCCAGCACGTGGCGGCCGAGGCCCCAGCCAGCGATGAACCCCTTGTCGGCCATCTGCATGGCGCCAAGCCCGATATGATTGATCGAGGGCACGTCCCAGCTCAGGTGATGCAGGCCCGGGCCTTCCGCCTTCACGAACGCGATCACGTGGTGATCACTGCCGTGGATCGCATGCATGAAAGCGATCATGTCACCCGACCGATCCGACAGCCGCAGCCCCAGCACCTCGCCGTAGAATTTGATCGTCTTCGGCACGTCGCGCGTGAACACCAGAATATGCGCGAGCCGCCGCGGCTGCACGACAGGTTTGGTGCTGCAGCTCGGCGCACCCGCGACGCCGGGCGGGCTCGAGATGCTTTCGTGGGACGATTTCTCATTCGGTGACGACTTCTCAGCCACGCGGATCTCGATCGGCGTACCGTCGGGATCACGGAACCAGAGCCCGTTCGATTGCGCGCCGGGCGGCGGATCGATGCGCTCAATCCGCAACGCGTCAAGCCGCTCGCGGAAGCGCGGCAGGTCGTCCTCGAACGCGCCGAACGATATGAATTGCAGCTTCTTGCGCGGGCCTTCGATGATCGAGCCCCAGCGATGCGGGTGGCCGTGGGTGTAGAGGTTCAGTCTCCCGCCCTCCTCGCGCAGGTCGAGGCCGAAGCTCGAATAGAACCGGCGGGCATCCTCCGCGTTCGGCACCGAAAAATTGAAGTGGTCGAGCGAGTGCACACCGAGCTCGCCGGAACGGCGGCTATACGGCTGCGTCAGCGGTCGGATCTGCGTCATCGGACGCCTCCATGAAAACGGTTTTCGGCTGCCATCATACTGTCAGGCCCATTGCGGGAAAAGCGATAACGCATTGCCGCGATCAATTGCCTCGCGCTGCTTATGCGGTATCGAAACCGCCTCGTAGGTCTTCACAGCCTCGCTGATGACGCGCGCGTTGGCAAACGGCCAATCGCTGCCGAAGACGACCTGGCCATTGGGCGCAAGACGCTCCACGCAGGCCAGCGTTTCCGCAGTGGGCGCGAGCGCGTTGTCGTACCAGAAGCGGCCGAGCCGCGCGTAGATGTCGGCAGGAGAGAGCTGCTCCAACCGCTTGTCGATCATCGGCGAGATCGACAGCCGCCAGGCAAAGTAGGGCATCAGCCCACCGGCGTGGGCGAGCACGAAGCGAATGCGCGG
>Ga0075433_10003234_pt1 | contig 12581 bp, 14 predicted proteins | sample RhiMethybrSRZTD2_FD_75299 | JGI IMG/M metagenome (GOLD analysis project Ga0075433, IMG submission 75299) | Populus rhizosphere microbial communities from Tennessee, USA - Rhizosphere MetaG P. TD hybrid SRZTD2 | ecosystem: Host-associated > Plants > Roots > Rhizosphere > Soil | place: USA... | reverse complement strand
CGCGAACGCGCGCTCCTCGCCTACCTGCTGCTGAACGCGAACGAGATCGTTCCGACCGAGCGACTCATCGAGGAACTGTGGGGAGAGTCGCCGCCGCCTACGGTCGGCGCCGCGCTTCATGTGTACATCTCGAGACTCCGCAAGGTTCTCGGCGAAAACGGCAGCGCGATCGTGACGCGTAGCCCGGGCTACGTTCTCGAGGTCGACCCCGAGCAGGTCGACGCACGGCGGTTCGAGCGGCTCGTCGACGCCGGCCGCCTTGCCCTCCGTGAAGGCGATCCACGCAGGTCGGCCCGACTCTTGCGAGATGCGCTGGGGCTCTGGCACGGAACGCCGCTTGCGGACGTCATCGAACCGGAGTGGGCCGCGAGCGAGATTCGCCGGTTACGCGAGCTCCGGCTCGCCGCTCTCGAGGATCGGATCGAAGCCGATCTGCAGCTCGGCCGACACGCGCAGCTGGTGTCCGAGCTCGAAGGCCTCGTTGCGCGCCATCCGCTGCGCGAGCGCCTGCGCGCTCAACTGATGCTTGCGCTCTACCGGTGCGGACGGCAAGGCGACGCCCTGCAGGTCTATGCGGACACCCGGCGGGTGCTCGCAGAAGAGCTGGGGATCGATCCGACCGGCTCGCTGCGCCGGCTCGAGCAGGGGATCCTCAAGCAGGATCCCGCGCTCGAGGCGCAACACTCGGATCACATGCTCCCGGCCCGCCCGACGCGGCGGCGCCATCGACTGCTGCTTGTCACCGGCCTCGCAGCCGCGGGTGCAGCAGCCGGTGTTGTCGCCATCGTTGCGCGTGGCGGTGGCCCGGTCGTCGTCGTCCCGGACTCCGTTGCCGTCATCGACACCGCGAGCAACCACGTGGTGAAAGACATTTCCCTCGGCGGTCGGCCGTCCGGTATCGCCGCAGGTGCAGGTGCGGTCTGGGTTGCCGACTACGACGACGGGACGGTGGTTCGAATCGACCCCAAGACCGGCGAAACACGCGCAATTGCCCTCGGTCTCGAACCGGGAAGCGTCACCGTCGGCTCGAACGCCGTCTGGGCGACTGACGGATTGAGACTCGTGAGGGTCAACGCGCATTTCGGCAACGTGACGGCAAGGAAGGTGCTCAGGCACAAGGGCCAGCCATTCAGGCCGGAGGACCTCACCTCGGGGTCGCCGGCCGCTCTCGGCAGCGGTCCGGCCGGGCTTTGGATCGCTCACGGCATCTCGGCTGTCTCCCAGATCAACCCGGCCGCCGCGAACACGGCCCGAGCAGTCACTCTCGCCGACGTGCCTCTCGCGCTCGCGGTTGCGGACGACTCGGTCTGGGTCGCCGCGCCCCCGACGACTCGGCTGATCGAGATCGATCCCGCGACCGCTTCGATCGCGGGCTCGGTCCGGATCGCGAACATGAACTACGGCCGCGCGGGCGGATACGAGTCGACCGGGATCGCTGTCGACCAAAGCTCAGTCTGGGTGGCCACAGGCGACGCGGTGACGCGGATCGATCGGCTCGGCCTGGCGACGATCACGAAGATCCACACCTCGACCAAGGCCATGGGGATCGCAATCGGTGCCGGGTCAGTGTGGGTGACCAACAACCTCGCCGGGACGGTCACGCGGATCGATCCGAAAAGCAACAGGGTCCTCGCGACGATCAAGGTCGGCGGCAATCCAGCCTGGGTGGCCGTCACCGCGGACCGCGTGTGGGTCACGGTCACGTAAGTCCGGTCGAGTCCCGTCGCTCCCGCTCTTTACACACTCGCCGCCACGCCTGCTACCGTGGGCACTGATCAGAGCGAGTTCGGTTTGCGTTTTGGACGCCTTCCTTCCCGTTCGTGACTTGTGAAGGAGGTGTTTTTTATGGCAAACGGAACCGTCAAGTGGTTCAACGACAGCAAGGGTTACGGCTTCATCTCACCGGATGAGGGCGCGAAGGACTTGTTCGTGCACCACAGCAACATCGCTGGCGAGGGCTTCAAGTCTCTCGCCGAGGGCGTCCGGGTCTCGTACGAGGAGCGCGAAGGCGCAAAGGGCCCCGAGGCGACCAACGTGGCTCCGGTCGCGTAATCCATGTCTGTCGGGTCGCGGCTTCAGGGCCGCGGCCCGCTTTCACCGAGTGGAGGGGAATGGCCGTAGAGGAGAAAGTCGAGTTCGAAGGGGAAGTCATGGAGGCGTTGCGCGGCCGCATGTTCCGGATTCAGCTCGACAACGGACACGAGGCGCTCGGCTACCTCGGTGGACGGATGAAGAGGTATCGAATCCGGCTCATGCTCGGCGACCGCGTCCGGATCGAGCTGTCGCCGTACGACTTGACTCGAGGCCGGATCGTGTACCGCCTTGGATAGCACGGCGGTCCGTCGCATGCGCGGAACGATGCTGTGGTTCAACGACCTGAAGGACGTCGGCGCGTTGGTGACGGAGAATGGCGACCGGATGCACGTGTCCGGTAGCGCATTCCTGGCAGGCGAGAGGCCGCTCGGCCGTTGCGCCGGCAGGCCGGTGGTGTTCGAGCACGACGAGGCGGGCGTCACCGGGCTTGCGTTTGTTCCCGATTCGAATCCGCGGCGAGCACGGCTGCGTCGCAGCCGCTAGGGGGGAAGATGGCAGCGAGGAAACCACAGACCTTTGCCAAGCTGCAGCGCGAACGCAGGGTCAAGGAAAAGCGGCAGCTGAAGCTGGAGAAGAAGCAGGCGCGCAAGCTGGAAGTTGCGGGCGTCGAAGCTACCGGCGATGATCCGAGCATCGTGGAAGATCCGAGCATCGTGGTTCCGCCTCCGGCCGAGTGACCGCCGGCTACGGGGACGGAGAGCCGGTCGACGAGAGCGCCGTCAAGCCGCGTCTGCGCGGAGTTCTCCACGAGGGCGGATTCTTCGCGGCGATCATCGTCGCGCCGATCCTGATACTGAGCGCCGACGCGTTTCGCGCACGCGTTGCTGCAGCAATCTTTGCCTGCTCCGTCGCCACGTGCTTCGGCGTGAGCGCCCTGTACCACCGCGTCACGTGGTCCCACGGTTTGCGCCGCTTGATGCGGCGCCTCGACCACGCGGGCGTCTACCTGTTGATCGCGGGTACCTACACGCCCGTTGCGCTGCTCGTTCTCAACGGAGAGTTCGGTCGCGTCATCCTGACGGTGGTGTGGGCCGGGGCGCTGGTCGCGATCCTGCTCAAGGTCGTCTGGGTTGATGCGCCGAAGTGGGTCGCCGCGGGGGCCGGGCTCGCGCTCGGGTGGGTGGCCGTCGTCGCACTACCCCAGCTCGTCCACCGCCTTCAACCCGCGGCACTCGCCCTGTTGATCGCGGGTGGCCTGCTCTACTCCGCCGGCGCGATCGTCTACGCACGACGCAAACCGGACCCGGTGCCGGCGGTCTTCGGCTACCACGAGGTGTTTCACGCGCTGACGATCGTCGCAGCGACGTGCCAGTACTTGGCAATCGGGCTGTTCGTCATCCCGCGGGCCTGACGTCAGGGAAGCGGCACGCCGAGCTCGGCGCGCAGCGCCGACTCGCCTGCGGAAGTGAGATGAAGCGCCCGCGTCTTCGCGTCTCGCTCGAGCCACCCACGATCGAGGAAACCCGTGAGCAGCGCGCGTCCGAGCGGGCCGGCGACATGGCTGCGTTGCTCGGTCCAGTCGCGACACGCACGCGCCGTCTCGCCGGCGCGAGCATCGATGCCCAGGTCGCCGAGGCGCGCCGCACCCAAGTCGGTGACGGTGAATGCAGCGTCGGTCACGACGTACCCGTGCCGCTCGAGCGCCTCCGCGACCGCGACGCCGAGCCGCCCGGCCAGGTGGTCGTAGCAGCGCCGGGCATAGCGGAGCGCGTGCGCACGGGTCCCCTCCCGAAGTGACGTGACCTTCCGCGCCGGCGCGACGCGTGCGACAGCTTCGAGCAGCTCGGCGACGTCCGCGCCCGCAAGCGCGTAGTAGCGGTGACGACCGCGACTCGCGACGCTGATCAGCCCGCCGTCGACGAGCCGTGCCAGATGGTGGCTCGCGGTCGACGGGGTGACGCCTGCCTCCGCTGCCAGCATGCTCGCGGGCAGGGCCCGCCCGTCGGACAGCGCCAGCAGCACCTTCGTCCGTGCCGGGTCGGCGAGCAAGGCGCCGACCGACGCGAGGTCGGCGTCGCCGGCCGGTTGCACTTCCACGTACATGTCGCGATCGTAGACGCGCGAAAGTTCGACGTCGGTCGAACTACTGGAGGTCGACGTCGTGCTCTGCCTGTTCGCCGGCCTCGACGATGTCGCCCTCCGTGAAGAGGATCCGCTTCAGCTCTGCGCGCCACAGCTGCTTGCGCCGCAGCAGGAACTCCAGGTCCATTCCGAAGTGCTTGAACTCCTCGAGCTGCGCGTTGGTCATGATCGCCTTCGCCTGCGCATCGCCCTCGAGCGAGATCCGCTGCTCGTACCAGTTGATCGCCTCGGCCTCCTCGGTCATCGACGCGATCATCCGTGCGAACGTCCGCGTCTCCGCGCTGAGCTCTGCGGCAGGCTCGTGATATTGCTCGAATCCCACTGATCCTCCTTCGGTCGACTGACGCCTCGACCCCATTGTCCGTGCCGTGGGTGCGAAACTCGAATCGCCGTGCCCGAGATCGAGCGGAAGTTCCTCGTCGAAGAGCTGCCTGCCGAGGCGCGTTCCCGCCTCGCCACGCGCCTTCGCCAGGGATACCTCAGCGTCGGGACGGCGGAGGTGAGAGTCCGCAGCCGCGACGATCTGACGCACCGGCTGACGGTGAAATCCGCCGGAGGCTTGACGCGGACGGAGGTCGAGCTTCCGCTCACGCCGGAGCAGTTCGAGGAGCTCTGGCCGCTCGTGCAGAGCAGCGTGCAGAAGAGCAGAACGCTGTACGAGGTCGACGGGCGGACTGCGGAGATCGACGTGTACGCCGGAAAGCTCGATGGTCTCGTCGTCGCGGAGGTCGAGTTCCCGACGGAAGCCGACGCGCACGCGTTCACGCCGCCCTCGTGGTTCGGGACCGAGGTCACCGACGATCCCCGCTATCGCAACTCAGCCCTGGCGGCCGCCGTCGCGCCGCCGCAATCACCCGCGAAAGGAGCTCCAGTGGTCACCACTGCCGCCGCCCCCCTGATCCCTGCCGACCAGCTCCCCGAGCTGCTCGGCTTGCTGGATCAAACAGACACCGTCGAGCTCAAGCTGACGATGCCCGTCTCGGACCGCCAGCCGGCCGGCGCGGCTCTCGGAGTCGATGCGCTCGATGCACAGATCCGCCAGGTCTACTTCTTCGACACGCCGGACCTCGCGCTCAACAAGGCCGGCCTCGTCGTGCGTGCCCGGCGCGTACAGCGAAAGGGCGACGACTCGGTCGTGAAGCTCCGGCCCGTCGTGCCGGAGGAGCTGCCGTCCGAGCTGCGAGCCTTGCCGAGCTTCGGCGTCGAGGTCGATGCAATGCCCGGCGGGTTCGTCTGCTCCGGTTCGATGAAGCGCTCGCTCGGCAAGAAGGACGTCAGGCGAGTCGTGCTCGGAGAGCGGCCCCTGCGCAAGCTGTTCTCGAAGGAGCAGCGCGCGCTCTACGAAGCGCACGCTCCCGACGGCCTCGCGATCGACGAGCTCTCGATTCTCGGGCCCGTCTTCGTCCTCAAGCTGAGGTTCTCCCCGCGGGGCCTCGCGCGGAAGCTCGTCGCAGAGCTCTGGCTCTACCCCGACAACTCGATGATTCTCGAGCTCTCGACCAAATGCCTGCCGGCCGAGGCGTTCGATGTCGCCGCGGAGACGCGCTCGTTCCTCGCCGAAAAGGGCGTCGACATGAGCTCGGACCAGGAGACGAAGACGAAGAAGGCACTGGAGTACTTCGCCGCTTCGATGTAGATCGGGGTGTCCGTCCTCGAGACCCAGCCGCCACGCTTCACCGCGGACGAAGTCGCGCGCATTGCGGAAGAGCTCTTCGCGATCAGCGGCGCGGCGGTCGATCTCGGCAGCGAGCGCGACGCGACGTTCCTGATCGACGACGGCGGCGACGGCGCCGTGCTCAAGATCTCGAACCTCGGCGAGGACCCGGCGGTGCTCGACCTCGAGCAGGCCGCGATCGAGCACATCCTTCGCGTCGACCCCGAGTTGCCGGTCGCACGCCCGCGCGGCGAGCGGGCCACCTTCGACGGCCATCACATCCGCCTGTTCGAGCGCCTGCACGGGCGCAGCGGCGGACCGTCACTGGAGGACACCGCCGTGCGCGAGTTCGCCGCGACGCATGCGCGCGTGAACCTCGCGCTGCGCTCGTTCTTCCACCCGGCGGCCGGACGCGACCTGCTGTGGAACCTCGAGCACACCCCGAGGCTCCGGCCGCTGCTCGACGCGATCGACCGCTCCGGCCGAAGAAGCATCGTCGAGCGCGTCATCGACGCCTTCGACGACCGCGTTGCGCCGCGCTGGCCGCACTTGCGCGCGCAGGTCGTCCACGCGGACTTCACGCTCGGCAACGTCTTGCTCGACGACGACGATCGGATCGCCGCGATCGTCGACTTCGGCGACTGCGCGTATTCGGCTCAGGTCGCGGACTTCGCCGTCGGGCTGGCATCGCTCCTGCGCGGCCGAGCGCCGGGCGATGTCTTCCGCGTCGGCCGCATCGCTGTCGACGGCTATGGCTCGCGGATCCCGTTCGAGCCCGACGAGCTCGCGGTGCTCGGACATCTCGTCGCTGCGCGGCTCGCGATGATCGTCGCGATCAGCGCCTGGCGCGTGCGCCGCTACCCCGAGAACGCGGAGTACATCCAGGCGGAGGACGACGATTCGTGGGCTCTGCTCGAGCACTTCGACGAGGCGGGGCTCGACGCCGTCGCCCGCGAGCTCGGCGCGCCGGCCGCACCCGTGCCGACGGACGAGCTCGAACGACGCCGCGCCGGCACCCTCGGCGCGCTCCTGACGCCGCTGACGTACTCGCGTCCCGTCCACGTCGTGCGGGGCGAAGGCGTCTGGCTCTTCGAAGCCGACGGCCGCCGCGTGCTCGACGCCTACAACAACGTGCCGGTCGTCGGGCACTGCCATCCGCGCGTCACCGAGGCAGTCGTGCGCCAGACGCGAACGCTGAACACGCACGCGCGCTATCTATACGAGCCGCTCGTGGAGCTCGCCGAGCGCCTGCTCGCCACGATGCCGCCGGACGCCGGGCTCGACACGGTCATGCTCGTCAACTCGGGCAGCGAGGCGAACGACATCGCCTGGCGCATCGCGAGGGCGGCGACCGGAGCGCGCGGCGCGATCGTCACGGAGCACGCCTACCACGGCGTCACCGAGGCGATCGCCGATCTCTCGCCGGAGGAGTGGCCGCCCGGCCACCGTCCGCAGCACGTCACGCGCATCGCGCCGCCAGGCCTCGAGGTCCCCGAGGTCGACCGGCTGGCGGCGACGTTTCTAGACTGCGGCCTGACGAGCGACGGCATCTACACGCCGTCGGCGGACGCCGTCACCGCCCTCGTCGACCGCACGCACGACGCCGGCGGCCTCTTCGTCGCCGACGAGGTGCAGGCCGGCTACGGACGCCTCGGCGATGAGCTTTGGTCGTTCGCCGGCTACGGCGTCACGCCCGACATCGTCACGCTCGGAAAGCCGATGGGGAACGGCTATCCGGTTGCAGCGGTCATCACGCGCAGGGAGATCGCCGAGAGCTCGCCGTTCGCGGGCGAGATCTTCAGCACGTTCGGCGGCAATCCCGTCGCTGCACAGGCGGCGCTCGCCGTGCTCGACGTGATCCAGGACGACCGGCTCGTCGCCCATGCGGCACGGGTCGGCGCGCGGCTGCTGGCTGCCCTGCGTGACCTCCCAAGCCCTGAGATCGTCGACGTCCGCGGGCGCGGGCTGCTCGTCGGCGTCGAGCTGGCGACGGCCGAGGCCGCGGCCCGGACGGTCGACCGGCTCCGCGAGGCGGGAATCCTGATCGGCCGCACCGGGCCCCGTGGAAACGTCCTCAAGATCCGTCCCCCGCTTGTTTTCGGGCAAGAGCACGTCGACCTGCTCGTGAGCGCAGCGCAAGTTTCGCTGGCTGCCGGCGACTGAGGGGCATGGACAAACGACTCAGCCGATTCAGCCGGCGCTCCCTCGTGGGCGTCATCGTCGGGCTCGCCTTCGCAGCGGCCGCCGGCGTCGGCCTCGCCCAGATCACCTCTGAGCCGTCGACCACGGTCTCGGCCGCCAGCACGACGGCGACCCTGTCGACGGGAACGCAGCTCACCTCGACCGGCGAGAACGACTTCGCGGACGACGCGAACGAGGCGAACGACGAGAACGACGACCTCGAGTTCGAGCAGCAGGAGACCGAGAGCGAGAACGAGTCGACGTCGGCGCCGACGTCGACGGCCGTTCTGACGACCAGCACGATCCAACAGACGTCGACCGGTGCCGAGCAAGAGACGGGCACGGGCCAGCAGAAGATGGACGTCTGCCACGTCACCGGCAACGGCAGCTCGCACACGATCAACATCGCCGAGCCGGCAGTCGCCGCGCACGTCGGGCACGGCGACAAGATCGGCCCCTGCACGGTGACCACCACGTCGGTCTCGACATCGACGCCGACCGTGAGCACGACCGCCGCCCCCAAGACGAAGAAGCCGAAGCATCAGCACTCGTCGACGCAGGGCAGCACGGTGACGCACGGCAACTCGAGCCACAGCAGCTCGAGCCACGGCAACTCGAGTCACGCGACGACGCACGTGTCGCACTCGAGCTCGACGCACACCTCGCACGGCAACTCAGGCCACACCTCCCATGGCAACTCCGGCCACTCGAGCCACGGCAACTCGGGCTCGAGCCACGGCAACGGCGGCGGCCAGGGGAACGGCCACGGCAAGTAGCTCCCGCCCCCAGCGGGAACTCGGCGAGAGCCCCGGCCGCGGGGCTCTCGTCGTTTTCGAGACCGGTACGCTCCGCCCGTGATCCGGGAGCTCCTCGAAGCGCGCGCGGGCGAGGAGTACGAGCTCTATGCGCGCACGATCAACCCGCAGTTCGTGCGCGTGCTGAAGACGATCGGCTTCGACCGCGTGTGGGCTCGGGCCGAAGGCCAGTACCTCTACGACGAGAACGGGACGCGGTACCTCGACGTCCTCGGCGGCTTCGGGATGTTCAACGTCGGACGCAACAACCCCCGCGTGCGCGCGGCGCTGATCGAGGCGCTCGAGCTCGAGACGCCCGGCTCGGTGCAGCTCGGCGTCTCGCTGCTGCCCGGCCTGCTCGCGGAGGAGCTGCTGAAGCGCACGCCCGACCGCCTCGCGCGCGTGCTCTTCACGAGCTCCGGGACGGAGGCGGTCGAGGCGGCGCTCAAGCTCGGCCGCGCCGCCACCGGCCGCTCGCGCGTCGTCTCGACGGAGCACGGCTTCCACGGCCTCACGCTCGGCGCGCTCTCCGCGAACGGCGGGCCGCGGTTCGCCGAGCGCTTCGGCCCGCTGCTGCCGGGCTTCTCGCACGTGCCGTTCGACGATCTCGACGCGCTCGAGCGTGAGCTCCGGACCGAAGACGTGGCGCTCTTCCTCGTCGAGCCGGTTCAGGGCCACGGCGTCTACTTCGCGCCGGACGGCTATCTCGCCGCCGCGCAGGAGCTCTGCCGCCGCTACGGGACGCTGTTCGCGGTCGACGAGGTGCAGACCGGCTTCGGCCGCACGGGGAAGCTGTTCGCATTCGAGCACTGGAACCTGGAGCCCGACCTCGTCACCGTCGCGAAGTCGCTCTCGGGCGGCTACGTCCCGGTCGGCGCGCTGCTGATGTCGCAGCGCGTCTACGACGGCGTCTTCGACTCGCTCGAGCATTCCGTCAGCCACGGATCGACGTTCGCGCCGAACGATCTCGCGATGGCGGCCGGCCTCGCGACGCTGCGCGAGCTCGACGACGCACGCCTGGTCGATCGTGCGCAGCGCCTGGGCGAGCTGCTGCTCGCGCGCACCCGTGAGCTCGCCGACCGGCACGACGTCGTGCGCGAGGTGCGCGGCCTCGGGCTGATGTGGGCGATGGAGTTCGCGGAGCCCGACTCCGGCAGCTTCTCGTGGCGGGTGATGGAACGGATGCAGACGGGACTGTTCGCGCAGCTCGTCGTGGTGCCGCTCTTCACGAAGCACCACGTCCTGTCGCAGGTCGCAGGGCACGACCTTCCCGTGTTGAAGGGGCTGCCGCCGCTCGTCGTGTCGGAGCAGGACATCGACGACTTCGCCACCGCGCTCGACGACGTGATCGCGAAGGCCGGACGCCCTACCCGCGTCGCGGGGATGGCCCTGAGAGCGGCTAGAGCTCGGTGATCTCGGCGCGCCGCTCGTTGATGCACTGGCGGGCCCAGATCTCCGCCAGCGTCACGAGCCGCTCGCAAAATTGCTTCCGTTCAGAGCGGTCGTCGGGCACCGACTCGGGCGGCACCGCGACGCGCACCTGATGCACGACGACCTGCACGTCCTCGGTCAGGTCGTGGCGCTCCTCGCCGACGATCGACACCTCGCCTGCTTCGGGCACGAGTAGCCGGCCGAGCTCCTCGAGCTCGGCCGTGGTCGCGTCGCGGCCGGCGAACACGCCGAAGTTGATCCGGATCTCGAGGCCGGCGGGCTCCTGCTCGACGGCGAAGGCGATTGCTTCCTCGACCTGCATTTCAATTCGTATTGCCTGGTCGGGCCTCATCTAACCCTCGCGCGGCTCCCAGCGGAACTTCCGCATGGCTACGACGATTCCGAGCACGCCCCAGCCGGCGAGCACGGCCACGTCCACCGGCTCGCGCCAGAGCTGACCGCCGTGAAGGTAGACGGAGTTGATCGCATCGAGCAGATATTTCAGCGGCAGCGCGTCGCCGATCCACCGCAGCACCTGCGGGTAGTGGCGGGTCGTGCCGAACGAGCCCGACAGGAACGCCATCGGCAGCACGATCACGTTCAGCACCGCCGACGAGCCCTCGAGCGAACGCACAAAGCCCGTGATCGCCATCCCGAGGCCGGCGAACGCCGCGCCCCCGAGCGCGAGCGTCAACACGGTCGACACGAAGTGTCCCGGCCACGGCGTCGACTTCAACACCTTGCCGAGCACGAACAGCGACGCCGCCTGCAGCGCGAACACGATCATGATCGAGACGAGGACCGCCGTCAGGTATGCGCCGGTCGGCAGCGGCGTAGAGCGGATCCGTTTCAGGATTCCGAGCTCGCGGCGCGAGATGAGCAGCAGAGCCAGCCCCGCAAACGCGGTGTTCGCGCAGCCGTAGCCGAGCATCCCCGCGAGCAGCCCCCACGACGCCGGCCGTCCATACAGCGTCCCGTTGTAGACGGCGGTCAGCAGCGCGAACAGCAGCAGCGGGAACAGGAAGACGAACACCGCAGCCTCGCGGCTGCGCCAGAAGACGACCTGCTCCCAGCGGAGCTGGTGCCAGAACAGCCTCACGCGTCGACGTCTCCGGTCAGCGCGAGGTAGACGTCCTCGAGCGTCGGCCGCCGCACGATCAGGCCCTCGACCTCGCGTCCTTCGGCCATCGCCTCCGCGGTCAGCTCGTGCAGGACCCTGGTCGGCTCGGTCGTGCGGATGACGACCTCGTGCCCGTCGCGTCGGTAGCGCACCTCGGTCTCGCTCGTGTCGCCCGTCAGCTCCGCAGGCGTCCCTTCGCGCACGATCAGCCCCTCGCGCAGCACCGCGACGCGGTCGGCGAGTTGCTCCGCCTCGTCGAGATAGTGCGTCGTCAGCAGGATCGTCTTCCCGAGCGAGCGGAGCGAGCGGATCAGCTCCCACGCCGCGCGCCGCGCGGCCGGATCGAACCCCGTCGTGGGCTCGTCGAGGAAGACGAGGTCGGGATCGCCGACGAGCGCCACGCCGAGGTCGAGGCGTCGCTTCTGGCCGCCGGAGAGCGTCTTCACGCGTGCGTCGCGCTTCGACCCGAGGCCGACGAGGTCGATCACCTCGTCGACGTCCCGCGGCCGCTCGTAGTACCCCGCGAACATGCGATGCGTCTCCGCGACCGTGAGGTTCGTCCAGAGCTGCGACTGCTGCAGCACGACGCCGATGCGTTCGCGGTACGCCTCCTCCGCGCGCGCGGGATCGAAGCCGAGCACGTCGACGCGCCCGCCGTCGCGCTCGCGGTAGCCCTCGAGGATCTCGACCGTCGTCGTCTTCCCGGCGCCGTTCGGGCCGAGCAGCCCGAAGACCTCTCCCTCCTCGATGCGGAAGCTGATGCCGCGTACGGCCTCGAGCTCGCCGTACGACTTGCGGAGGTCCTCGACGAGGATGGCGCTCACAGCTCGATGATCTGGGCGCCGGCCGGCGCGAAGGCCGGCTCGGCCCCGCCGCGCAGCGCCGCGGTGATGCGGCTGCAGTCCGGCTGGTGGCCGACGACGGCGACCGTCTCGCCCCGGCCGGCGATCGCCGTCCGCACGTCCTCGGCCGTCGCGCCGGGGCCCAGCTCGTCGAGCGGTTCGGGCTCGCCGAAGCCGAGGTCGGTTGCCGTCTCGCGCGCCCGAAGCAATGGGCTGGTGAGCACGGCGTCCGGCTGCACGCCGTCCCTCCGCAGCTGCTCTCCGAGCAGGCGCGCCTGTTCGTGGCCCTCGGGTGTGAGCGCGCGCAGCTCGTCGGGCTCCCCCGGCGAGGCCTCGGCGTGGCGGATCAGCACCAGCTTCACGTGGCGGCCTACGCTACCGCG
>Ga0075433_10003232_pt1 | contig 12582 bp, 11 predicted proteins | sample RhiMethybrSRZTD2_FD_75299 | JGI IMG/M metagenome (GOLD analysis project Ga0075433, IMG submission 75299) | Populus rhizosphere microbial communities from Tennessee, USA - Rhizosphere MetaG P. TD hybrid SRZTD2 | ecosystem: Host-associated > Plants > Roots > Rhizosphere > Soil | place: USA... | reverse complement strand
CCTCGAGCGACGCAAGGGGCGGTCGCTCATCCTGCTCCTCACCGATTTCTGCGATCCCGCCGGTTATTCGGCGGGCATCCGGTCGCTCCTCTCCCAGGGCCACCAGGTCCACATGATCCACGTCGTGGCGCGCGAGGAGCTGGAGCCGCCCGAGCGCGGGCTCTTCCAGCTCGTCGACCTCGAGACGGGTGAGCGACGCACGGTGCCGCTCTCGCCGGGCACCGTCGAGCGCTACCGCGACCGCTTCCGCGCCTTCTGCGACGAGGTCGAGCGATTCTCCCTGGAGCACGAGCTCTACTACGCGCGGATCCGCAGCGACGAGCCCCTCGAGCGCCGGGTGCGCGACATCCTGCGCCGCGGGGGGATTCTCCAGAAAAAATGACCTTCAGCCGTCCCGAAGCCCTCTGGCTGCTGGCACTCGGCCTCCCGATCGTCGCCGCGCACCTCTTTCGGGGCCGCGTCCGGCGGCTCGAGGTGCCCGCGCTCTTCCTCTGGGAGCAGGTCCTCCCCGTCGAGGATCTCCGCTCCGGCCTGCGCAAGCTCCGCCACTACGCCGGCCTCCTCATCGCGCTCCTGGCGCTCGCCGTCCTGGCCTCCGCGATCGCCGATCCCACGGTGCGCGGCATCACGCGGGAGCCGCGCCGGTTCGTTCTCGTCGTCGACACCTCGCCGGAGATGACGTCCGACCGCCTCCAGGAAGCGAAGGGCAAGGCGCGGGAATTCCTCGCCCGGCTCGGCCGCCGCGACACGGCCGCGATCCTCGACGGCGGGGGCGTCGTCGAGGCGTCGACCTCCGACCCGGAACGGCGCGATCGGGCGCTTGATCGCCTTCCGCGCTCCGGAAGTTCCGTGGATCCCGCGACGCTCCTCGAAAGCGCGAAGGCCGCCGAGCCGGGAGCGACGGTCATGGTGCTCACGAGCCGGGCCTGGCCGGCCGGCGAGGTCTCGGTCCTCCCGATCGGCGCGCCCAAGGCGAACGTGGCGCTGGCGGAGGGCCGGCTCGGGCTCGAGAACGGGCGCCACGTCGCGCAGGCGATGGCGGTGAACGTGTCGGATACGGAGGTCGAGGCTCGTCTCGAGATCCGGAACCGCGGCCGCCTGCTTCGCACGGAGCCGATGCGCCTGGCGCGGCGGGAGCGGCGGCAGGTGTCGTTCGTCCTCGATCCCGCGGCGTGGCCCGACGAGAAGTTCGCCGAGGGGGCCTGGCTCGAATTCCGGGTCCGCGCGGGCGATCCCCGGCCGCAGGACGACGCGATGCCCTTCGTCGTCCCGGCGACGGCGCCCGTGACCGTGGTGCTGGTCGCGGAAGGAGATCCCGATCAGCATCTGCTCTCCGCGCTCGAACTTCTCGAGCAATCGCAGGCGATCCGCCTGGAGCCCGCGCGCGCGGCGGCCTTCGACAAGATCCGATCGAAGTGGGGCGCCGGCGCGGTGTACATCTTCGACCGGGTGGCGCCTCCGCAGCCGCTCTCGGACGGCGCCTACCTCATCGTGGGGACCGAGGGGCCGGCGCCGCGGGTGCGCGAAGTCGAGGCCGTGAAGATCGTGGATTGGGATCGCGACGCCGCCGTCCACCGGTGGGTCGATTATCCCGACGTAAAGGCGAAACGGGCGTGGATCCTGAAAGGGACGCCGCTCGTGACGTCGGATCGCGGGCCGATCGCGGTGTGGGGCCGGCGGCAGGGGCTCGCGTGGATCCAGTTCGGATTTTCGTTCGGCGTGGGGGAGGGAGATTTCGCGCTGACGCCGTCGTTCCCGGTCTTCCTGAGGAACGCGACCCTCTGGCTGGCGGAGGACGGACGGCGGGCGTTCCCGCGTACGGCGCGGGCGGGAGGAGTGCTCGTCAACGGCGCGCCGCTCGCCGATCCGGAGGGCGAGGTGCGCGTGACGGAGGTGGCGGGAGGGGAGATGCGCGGGCGGTTCGTGCCGGTCCGGTCGGGGGAGGTGCGGATTCCCGTGTCGCGGCCGGGGCTCCTGAAACTGGAAGGCGCGGGCGGAGCAGAGTGGGTGGCGGTGGAGCCCGAGGCGCCGGTCGATCTCGCGAAGGTGCCGGCCGCGTCGGGTCCGGGCTTACCCGAAGCTATCCCGTGGTGGCGCGACTTGCCGTACTCCCTCGTCGCCGCCGCGCTTGTTCTCACCCTCCTGGCGGCGGAGTGGGTTCTGTATCAGCGCGGTTGGATCTAGCGGCCAGCTCTACGCTTAGGGATTCGGGCTGAACGCTGACAGCTGATCGCTCCCCTGATTCCTGATTCCTGATTCTTGATTCCGGGATGCTACTATGTACCCCCCATGGAACCCGTCCTCCAGCTGGCGCTCGACTTCCTCGAGCTCTCGCGCGCCCTGAAGGCCGCCCGCGAGGCGGTCAAAGGCGGCGCGCAATGGGTCGAGGCGGGCACGCCGCTCGTGAAGAGCGAGGGCCTCGCCGCCATCCGCGCCCTGCGGAAAGAGTTCCCCAAGACGTATCTCATCGCCGATCTCAAGACGCTCGACGCGGGCCGCGCGGAGTTCGAAGCGGCCGCCAAGGCGGGCGCCAATTGCGCCACGGTCTGCAGCACCGGCTCCGACTCCACCATCCTCGAGTGCATCGAGGCGGGGAAGAACTACGGCATCGACGTCGCGGTCGACCTCCTCGGCGTCCACGGCGAGGCGCAGATCGAGCTCGCGAAGAAGTGCGACGAGTGGGGCGCCCACCACGTCGGGCTCCACCTCCCGATCGACGACCAGATGCGGGGAGGCGACCCCGCCGCGGAACTGCGCCTCCTCCGGCCGCACGTCTCGATCCCCATCGCCGTCGCGGGGGGGATCAACAGCGAGACGGCCGCGGACGTCGTCAAGGCGGGCGCGGACATCGTCATCGTCGGCGGCGCGATCACGAAGAGCGCGGACGCCGAGAAGGCCACGCGCACGATCCTGAAGGCGATGCGGAGCGGCGTCGCGATCGCGACCGAGCTCTACAAGCGCGGCGGGAGCGAGGCGGAGATCCGGAAGATATTCGAGGCCGTCTCGACCCCCAATATTTCCGACGCGATGCACCGCTCCGGCGACCTTCCCGACATGATCCCGCAGGTTCCCAAGGCCCGGATGGCGGGGCCCTGCGTCACGGTCCGCACGATCGCGGGAGACTGGGCCAAGCCCGTCGAGGCGATCGACGTCGCGAAACCCGGCGAGGTCATCGTCATCGACGCCGGCGGCCGCGCCCCTGCGGTCTGGGGCGAGCTCGCTAGCGAGTCGTGCCTCTCGCGGAAGATCGCAGGCGTCGTCATCGACGGCGGGATCCGCGACATCGACTCGATCCGCGCCCTGGGATTCCCGGCGTACGCGCGGGTCGTCACCCCGACGGCGGGCGAGCCCAAGGGCTTCGGCGAGATCAACGCGCCCATCAAGATCGGCGGCGTCTCGATTTCGCCGGGCGATTGGATCGTCGGCGACGAGAGCGGCGTCGTGCGCATCCCCAAGGCGCGCGCCGTCGAAATCGCCAACCGCGCGATGGACGTCCTCGAGAAGGAGAACCGCCTGCGCGGCGAGATCCGCTCCGGCGGGACGCTCGCGAAGATCACGGAACTCATCAAGTGGGAAAAGGCGATCTCCGACGGGAACGGCGAGGCGCCGGCCCCGGAATCCCGGAAACCGGGGAAACCCGCGCGACGGACGAAGTAGAATTGGTCCGATGATCTGCCGGAAGTGCGCGGAAATGCCCGCCACTTATCACATCAGCGCCAGGGAATCTGACGGCATCGAGCGCCAACTTCATCTCTGCAAGGAGTGCGCCCGGATGGCCGGATTCCTGGAGCATTTCACCCCGTCCGTGAAGGAATTCTTGGAGCGCCTGGGGTCGGGGCCAAAGGACCCGGGGTACACCGTCCGTCCCGCGGCCCCGCTGAAATGTCATCGCTGCTCCAGGGGTCATGCCTCCATTCACTTGTTTGAATCCAAGGACGGCTACGAGCGCGAACAGCATCTTTGCGAGGACTGCGGGAAAAGTCCCACCGAAGCCCTCGACTCGGTCTTCACGGACTTTCCGGATCACCCGTCGGGCGCGGAACCCCGGGCGACGTGTTCCGAATGCGGGCGGATCCGGTTCGATTTCGAGAAAATCGGCGTTGAAGTGCGCGGCAACCTTCAATTCTCCATGCTTCCGATCCGGATCCTGGTTCGGGGCTGCGCCTGGTACGCTCCCTAAACCTCCCGACCGGCCCGCGAATCGGAAGAATTTGGCGGGGCGTGGGTTATAATGACAGTTCGATGATCTGTGGAAAGTGCTCGAAAAACCACGCCACGGTCCACGTGACCGAGGTCGTGAACGGCGTCAAAAAGGAAGCGCACCTCTGCGAGGAGTGCGCGCGCGCCGCGGGGGGCAAGTTCACCTTTTCCATCACCGACATCCTCGCCAACCTCATCGAGCCCCCCAAGGCGGGCGGGAAGACCGTCGAAGCGACCGCCCCGCGCTGCCCCGAATGCGGCATCTCCTACACGCAGTTCAAGGAGAAGGCGCGACTCGGGTGCCCCAACGACTACGAGGTTTTCAAGGCGGGCCTCCTCCCGCTCCTCGAGAAGGTCCACGGCTCCACCCAGCACGCGGGTAAGACGCCGCACACCGTCGAGAGCGTCATCCGCAAGGAGACCGAGCTCGTCCGGCTCAAGCGGGACCTCGACAGCGTCGTGAAGACCGAAGATTTCGAGAAGGCGGCCGAATTGCGCGACCGCATCCGGACCCTTGAGACCGAGCTCAACAAGGGCAAACCCTGACCCCGCGCCGTCATGACAATTGACGACCTCATCCAGCAATCCGGCGAGTGGCTCAAGGGGACGGGCCCCGACAGCGACGTCGTCATCTCCAGCCGCATCCGCCTCGCGCGCAACCTGAGCCGCTTCCCCTTCATGACGATGGCGACGCCCGAGGTGCGGGGCGAGATCCAGGCCTTCGTGCGGCGGCGGCTCGAGGAGGCCCTGGGCGCCCGCCGCGTCCAGTACTTCCCCTTCGCCAAGCTCTCGCCCATCGACCGACAGCTCCTCTTCGAGCGCCACCTCGTCAGCCGCGAACACGCGAACGGCGAGGGGGAGCGCGGCGTCGCGATTTCGCCCGACGAAACCGTCAGCATCATGGTCAACGAGGAGGACCACCTCCGCCTCCAGGTCCTGCGCTCGGGCCTCCAGCTCGAGCAGAGCTACCAGCAAATCGACCAGATCGACACCGACCTCGAACAGCACCTCACGTACGCCTACCACTCGCGGTTCGGCTACCTGACGTGCTGTCCGACCAACGTCGGCACCGGTCTGCGGATCTCCGTGATGCTCCACCTGCCCGCGGCCGTCCTCACGAAGCAGATAGAAAAGGTCCTCGGCACGCTGGCGCGCCTCAACTACACGGTGCGCGGCCTGTACGGCGAAGGGACCTCGCCCATCGGCGACCTCTTCCAGATCTCGAACCAGGTGACGCTCGGAAAGTCGGAGCGCGACATCATCACGGAACTCAAGAACGTGATCCCCAAGGTGATCGAGTTCGAGCGGGTCTGGCGTCACAAGTTGGCCGACGACGAGCCCCGCAAGGTGGAAGACCGGGTCTGGCGCGCGTACGGCCTGCTGAAACACGCGCGCGTGATCAGCTCGGAGGAGACGATCGAGCAACTTTCCTACCTGCGCCTCGGGGTCTACCTGGGGATCATCCCCCAAGTCCCGATGACGATCCTGAACGACCTGTTCATATTCACCCAGCCCAGCCACCTCCAGAAGATCCAGGGGAAAGTTCTCGAAGCGGTCGATCGCGACGTCGTTCGAGCGGAATTCATCCGGAAGAGACTGGCGGCCCTGTAGCCTCTCCGCTGAGCATTCTCCATACAGTTGAAGGATTTCCCGTCCAAGCCGGGTCATTCATCGTCTAACCTGTTGGAAGCAAGGCGATTAACGGTGTCGCGCCGCGCGGGAGTGGCCCGCGGTTTGCGCCATGAAACGCGGGATTCTCTAGGAGTATCGGACATGAGGGCGGTGCGTTTCCTCGCCGGATTGGTCTTGGCGATCGCCGCGTGCGATTCGCCCAAGCCTCCCGCCGCGTCCGCCCCGGTCCCGACGGTCCCGGAGATTGGAGAAAATCCCGGTCCGGTGGCGCAGGAATCAAGGCCGGCCGATCCCTCGCCCAAGGCGCCTTCTCCGACTCCCCAGGATCCCGGCCCGGGCCAGCCGCCTCCGACCGTTGAAGAGCACTTCCCCGCGAAATCCGAATACCTCGTCAAGCCCGTCGAGGGGGAGCCCATCTGGCCCGGCGCCGGCGACGAGAAGGAGATCGCCAAGCGCGGCTTCCTCCCGTTCAAGGGGGGGTACCAGTACGAGCTGCGCGACGCCGCGGGCAAGATCTCGCAATCCGGAGCGGTCGTCGACGGCCGGATCCTCCTCACGCACGGACTCATCGAGCTCCTCGGATGCGGCGAAGGGGGGAAGGAGTACGAGAGCGTCCTCCGCCTCGAGGCCGACATCCAGGCCCTCGACCTCGCCCTCCAGCTGAGCGGGCTGAAGCGCGGCCCCGTGCCCGCCCGTCTCAACGACACGTCGATGACCCAGGGCTCGCGCGTCGTCGTGCTGCTCCAGTGGGAGGACGACGGGGGCCGGACGGTCACGCACCACGCCGAGGATTGCGTCGTCAACATCCACCGGCAGAAATCGATGCCCCGCGTCGGTTGGACGTACGTCGGCGCGCTGCTCGCCCTGCCCGACCCCGGGGCGCCCGCCGGCAAGACGTTCCGCGTGCTGGCGGCGACCGGGACCCGATCGCTCCTGACGACCTACCGGGACCCGACGACGCTCCTGGACAATCCCATCGAGGACGCCGTCGACGACACGCTCTACATCGCCAACTACATGGTCCTCCCCAAGATGGGCTCGAAAGTCCGGGTCATCCTCCGCGCGCCGGATGAGCGCGCGCGGAAGGCAATCGCCGACGCCGAGAAAGAACTGGCCAAATGACGAGCCTCGAGATCGAAGTCCGGAAAGTCCGCGCGCGGATGCGCCGGACCGCGGGGCTCGGCGCCGCGATCCGCTGGGCGCTCTACGGCGCGCTCCTCGCCGGGGGCGGCTTGGCGGCCGCGAAGCTCTTCGGCTGGCCGCGCGCGCCCCTGTGGATCGCCATCTCGTTGCCGGTCCTGGCGGCCGTCATCGCCGCGGCCCGCCGGCTCGAACTTCGCCACGCCGCGGCTTCGATCGACCGCGCCCTCGGTCTTGAAGAGCGGATCGCCACCGCCCTCGAAGGCCCCGCGGGCCCCCTCGGCGCCGCCGTGGCGGCCGACGCGGCCCTCGCCTTGGAAAAGACCCGGCCCCGCGAGGTCGGTCGCTTCCGCTGGCCGCCGGAGTCGGGTTTTCTCCTGCCGGCGGTCGCCCTCATCGCGCTCATCGCCCTCGTGCCCGACCCCGGGAGGCCCGTCTCGATGGCCGATCCGGCCCTGCGCGCGGCGGTCGATCGGGACATCGATCGCCTCGACCGGACCGCGGTCGCCGATCCCGAGCTCGCGAAGAAGGTCGCCAAGATTCTCGCGGACCTGAAGTCCGACGACCTGCGGCGGATGGCGGAAGGGGCGGCGGCCGCGAAGAAGCTGGCCGTGGAAATCAGGATCCATATCGCCAAGGGCCTGGCTTCCGTCGACCGGGAGGCGCTGCGGGCGCTGGCCGATAGTCTCGAGGCGGCGGGCGCCGGGGCTTCGTCGGAACTGGCGCGACGCCACATCGAGGTTCCCGATCCCGCCCCCGAGGACATCGAGGCCAGGATCGCGGCGGCCCGGGCGCGGGGCGATCTCGCGTCGGTCGGCGGGCGGCCCGACTCGCTGCCCGTTTCCCCCCTTCCCCCGGGCGCGTCCATCCCGGTCGAGGTCCGGGCGGAGATCGAAAGGCGGCTCGCGTCGAAACCCGTCGACCCGCGGTATCATGATCTCGTTCGCCGCTACTATGAACGGTTGGATCTTTCATCGAGGTGACTCCATGAAGACGATGCTCATCGCCTTGGCCGCGCTGGGAATGATCGGCCGGCCCCCGCAGGACGACCTGCCGAGGCGCCTCACCGAAGCCTACGGCCGCGCGGCGGACTGGCTCGTCAGCCAGCAGGACGCGAGCGGGGCCTGGAAGCAAGGGCCCCCGGACAAGGCGCAGCCGAGCCTCGCCTACACCGGCCTCATGGTCGCGGCGCTGGCCGACGCCCCCGGCGCCCTCCGCGCCAAGTACCTCCCGGCCGTCCAGAAGGGGGTCGCCTTCATCGTCTCGAAGCAGAGTTCCGACGGCAGTTTCGGCGAGGGGCCGGGGAACGCCTTCCTCAAGGTCTACACCACGTCGATCGCGCTGATGTCCCTGAGTCTCGCCGCGCCCGACAAGAAGGACGCGATCGGCAACGCCCGCGGGTACCTCAAGGCGAACCAGCTCAAGGAGGGGCCCGACAAGGGCTCGCTCGGCTACGGCGACAAGGAGATGAAGATCGACCAGGGCAAGCCCGTCGAGAAACCGATGATCCCGAATCTCTCCACGACCGGATTCGCGGCCGAGGGGCTCGCCCGCTCCGGGCTTCCGAAGGACGATCCGTTCTGGAAGCTCGTCGTCGAGTACGTCCAGAAGTGCCAGAACAACAGCGAGACGAACACCGACAAGGACTTCCTCGCGCGGCTGAAGGCGAAGGGCCTTTCCATCGGGGACGACGGCGGGCTCTTCTACGCGGCCGACCCGGGCGACATGAAAGCGGGGACGATCAAGATCACGGACAAGGAGATCATCAAGAGCTACGGCTCGATGACCTACGACGGCCTCAAGACGTACATCTACGCGGGCCTCACCAAGGACGACCCGCGGGTGAAGGCGGCGATCGACTGGGTCCGCAAGAACTACTCCGTCGAGTCCCACCCGGGCTTCTCGTTCGACGACAAGCGGACGCACCTCATGGGGATTTTCTACTACTACCTGATGATGGCGCGCGCCTTCGACGCGCTCGGCGAGAAGACCTTCACGACGTTCGACGGCAAGGCGCACGAGTGGGCGAACGAGCTGGGCGAGCAGCTCCTCAAGATCCAGAAGGAAGAGAAGATGTGGGTCAACGAGAACCCGCGGTGGTGGGAGGCCGACCCGCTCCTCGTGACCTCGTACGTGCTCAACACCCTGAACTCCACGATGAAATATGTCCACTAACGGTTCCGGAGATCGCCGCGTCGGGGTCTGGATCGTCGGCGCGCTGGGCTCGGTCTCGGCGCTCGTGGCGGCCGGACTCGAGGCGATGAAGGCGGGGCTCGCCCGCCCCGTCGGCCTCGTCACCTCGGCGCCCGACTTCGACGGCGCGGGGCTCATCGATCCGCAGGCCCTCGTCATCGGCGGCCACGAGGTGCGCGGGGGCGATCTCGCCGCCGCGACGGAAGAGTACGCCCGCGCGAACGGCGTTTTGACGCGCGAGATCCTCGACGCCGTCCGCCCGGGACTCCTGGCCGCGAGCGCCGATCTCCGCCCGGGCCTCACGCTCAACTGCGGCGACGCGATCCGGAAGCTTGCCCCGCTCCCTCCCGACCGGGACCGGCTCCCCCTGCCGGAAGTCATCGCCTCGATCCAGCGCGACCTGCGGGAATTCAAGGAGCGGCGGGGGCTCGACGACGTGATCGTGGTCAACCTCGCTTCGGCGGAGCCCGAGGCGCCGATCCCGCGCGAGTTCTCGTACCTCGAATCGCTCTCGGCGCTCATCGCCCAGGACCGGCGCGAGCTCTTCCCCGCGAGCGTGCTGTACGCGTACGCGGCGATCGACGCCGGATTCCCCTACGTCAATTTCACGTCGTCGGTCGGGTCGAGCCTGCCGTCGATCGACGAGCTCGCCGTACGCCGTGGGATTCCTCACACGGGGCGCGACGGCAAGACGGGCGAGACGCTCTTGAAGACGGTGCTCGCCCCGATGTTCGTGGCGCGGCGGCTGAGGGTCCTGTCGTGGGAGGGGCACAACCTGCTCGGGAACCGGGATGGCCAGGTGCTCGACGCCCCGGCGAACAATCTCGCGAAGGTGAAGGACAAGGACGCGGCCCTGCGGGAGATCCTGGGGGACGCGCAGGCCCACTCGCGCGTCCGGATCGATTTCGTCCCCTCGCTCGGCGACTGGAAGACGGCGTGGGACTACATCCACTTCGAGGGCTTCCTCGGCGCGCGGATGTCGCTCCAGTTCGTCTGGCAGGGGTGCGATTCCGCGCTGGCGGCGCCGCTCGTGATCGACCTCGTGCGCCTCGCGGAGTTGGCGCACCGGTCGGGCGAGAAGGGGGCGATGCGCCACACGGGGTGCTTCTTCAAGGCGCCCTTCGGCGGAACGACGCACGATTTCCGCCGGCAGATGGACGACCTCGCGGCGTACGCCTCCGAGCGCCGCGCCGACCTGGCGCGCCGGACGGCGCGACGTTGAAGCGTCGCCCGAGCTTCCAGTTCCCAGATTCCAGCTCCCAGCTCCAGAAGCTACGAGCTTCGAGCCAGACTCGGTACGACATCAATTTAGTACTAAAGCGTTGCGCGAGCGGATTCAGGAATGGGATCGGCGGCCGCAGGGGTTATAACTACGGTATGGACCTGACGCGCCGCGATATCCTGAAGCTCGCCGTGGCCGGGGGCGCCGCGGGGCTCGCCGGCTGCGCCGCGCCGAAGGATTCGCCCGTGACCAAGCTCGCCATGACGCGCATGCCCGTCGTCTTCATCTCGCACGGCTCGCCCATGGTCGCGCTCATCCGGGACGACTATTCCGCGGCGATCAAGAAGCTCGGCGAGGAGCTGCCCTTTCCCGCGGCGGTCGTCATCGTCTCCGCCCACTGGCAGGAGCAGGCGCCGATCCGGATCACGGCGGGGGAGCGCCCCGAGACCATCCACGATTTCGGCGGCTTTCCCGAGAAGCTCCACGACATGGTCTACCCGAGCCCCGGCCAGCCGGAGCTCGCGGCCGAGATTTCGAAGACCCTGAACGCCGGCGGTTTCCCCGCGCGCCTCGAGGACCGCGGGCTCGACCACGGCGCCTGGATCCCCATGAAGATCGCCTATCCCGGCGCCGACATCCCCATCATCGAAGTGACGCTCGGGTACGACCTGAAACCGGCGGACTACCTGCGGCTCGGCGGGCTCCTCGCGCCCCTCCGCGAGCGCGGGATCCTGCTCGTCGGAAGCGGCGGGGTGGTCCACTCCTTCCCGGAAATGCGGAAGCTCAAGCCGGGCGAGAAGGCCGACGCGTGGGCCGTGGGTTTCGACGCGTGGTTCCGCGAGCGGCTGGAGAAGCGGGACCTCGACAGCCTCGCGAACTACCGGACGGCCCATCCGGCGGGCGCTCGCGCCGCGCCGACCACCGAGCACTTCGATCCGATCTTCGTCGCGCTGGGCGCGTCCAGGCCGGGCGACCGGGTCGTCGACATCTACGAGGGCTTCCGCGGCGCGAACCTCTCCATGCGGACCTTCGCGCTCAAGTCCTGACCCATTCGCGGCTTCCTTCCGCCCTTCCGCCGCGTAATAATCTCGGGATGGGAAAGGGACTCGCGCTCCTCCTGCTGGTCGCCGCCTTCGACGTCACGCCGAAGGGGGGAGAGCCGAAGATCCCGGCGGAGGAGCTGGGCTCCAATTTCTCCCCGAAGGGCGACGAGACCGACCGGGGGCTCGCCCTCCAGGTCTGGCGCAACAACACGCTGAACCGCGACGAGCGGTGGCACTACACCGAGCAGGGCGAGTGGTTCCTCCGCGCCCGCGACGGCCTCTTCGTTCTCGCCGAGATGGATTCCGAGAAGGGCGTGTGGAAGACGCGCCCCTCGGAGCGCCTCGTGTGGCGCGGCAAGGCCTGGCGCCGGATCGCGGTGCCGGCGCGCTGAAGATCCGCGCCTGTTGCGTCCCTCCCCGTCCATAGCGTATCTGGACTCCCGATGAGCGCCACCCGAACCGATGTCTGCGTCGTCGGCGGGGGCCCCGCGGGACTCCTGCTCGGCCTGCTCCTCGCGAAGCGCGGGGCGAAGGTCGTCGTCCTCGAGGGGCACGAGACGTTCGACCGCGAATTCCGCGGGGAGGTGCTCCAGCCGAGCACGGCGCGCCTCCTCGACAAGCTCGGCCTGCTCGAGTACATCCTCGCCCAGCCCCACCTCCTCCTGCGCGAAGGGAAGCTCCTGGTCCACGGCAAGGTGGTGGGGGGATTCGCCTTCAAGAGCGTCGCGCCCGGGTACCCGTACGCCATCTGGATGCCCCAACCCGTCTTCCTCGACGCGCTCGTCCGGAAGGCGCAGCCCTTCCCGAGTTTCGAATGCCGGATGGGCGCGAGGGTCGAGGCCCTCATCGAGGAAAAGGGCGCGGTGGTGGGCGTCCGCGGTGTCCGCCACGGCAAGGAGCCCTTCGAGATCCGCGCCGATCTCGTCGTCGGCGCCGACGGGCGCTACTCCGCGATCCGCCGGCTGGGCGGATTCGCCACCGAGTACGAGGAGGACGACTTCGACGTGCTCTGGTTCATCGTCGATCCTCCGCCGGGGTGGTCGAAGACGATCTACTTCTCGGTGGGGACCACTCCGCCGCTCCTCATGCTTCCGAAATATCCCGAGCACATCCAGGTCGGGCTGATTTTTCCGAAGGGCAAGTGGCGTGACT
>Ga0075433_10003229_pt1 | contig 12584 bp, 16 predicted proteins | sample RhiMethybrSRZTD2_FD_75299 | JGI IMG/M metagenome (GOLD analysis project Ga0075433, IMG submission 75299) | Populus rhizosphere microbial communities from Tennessee, USA - Rhizosphere MetaG P. TD hybrid SRZTD2 | ecosystem: Host-associated > Plants > Roots > Rhizosphere > Soil | place: USA... | reverse complement strand
TTAACTCGATATAGATTCCGCAGGAATTTCATCTGAATGACTTCGCTCAGAAACTGTGCTCAGTGCCCGACCATAGGTCCTGCCTAGTCGGCTAGCGTTTACCAAACACTCGCGTTGATCACCTTCCCTTCTAACCCCCTGGATGTCAAACCCGCTTCCCCGGTATTGTGAATTAAAGAGTCGAACCCAGCCGGTGGTATACTGAGGGCATTCAAAGTCAGGATCGTTCACTCCAGGGTTGACATGGATTCAGCATTTCTCCCGGAACTCACCGAACTACCCCCGATTTGGAGTCCGGGGCACTCCTCGGTCTTGAGGACGCTGACCATACTACCCGCTCTTCTCTGTTTATGACTGATCGATGGCAGCAGGTTGAGAAGCTTTGTCAATCAGCGCTGGAGTTGGAAGGGAGCCAGCGAAGAGCTTTTCTTGAAGAAGCCTGTGCTGGCGACGAAAAGCTGCGTCGAGAAGTAGAGTCTCTGCTCAAGTTTGATACACGTCGAGACCAGTTTATTGAACAACCGACTTTAGAGGTAGCGGCGAAAATGATCGCTCACGACAAGCCTGAGTCATTGATGGGGCAACAGATCGGCTCTTACCAGATTCTTTCTCTCATTGGGACGGGTGACATGGGCGTGGTTTCAGGCGCGTGATACCCAGCTGAACGTCTTGTGGCGATCAAGGTATTGCCTTCAGAGGGGATGAGCGACCCCGAGCGTGAACGACGTTTCATTCAAGAAGCACGGGCAGCCACGGCACTGAATTACCCCAACATCATCACGATTTACGACATCGAAAGCGAGAACGACATCGACTTTATCGTGATGGAGCATGTCCAAGGCAAGACGCTAATGCGGAATTGACCTGGGTTTGTGCGTTCCTATTTATTTCGTCCAAGTTGTCTGCGATCCGGACCCGCACTGAGCCACGAGTCGGTGAAGCTGGACGTGTTTGTCTCTTTGTCGTTGGACAAGCCGGACGGTTGGGACTTGGGAGTTCCGTCTTTGGTTACCATGGTGAGTTCATCCACGTTGGGCTTCGTGAAAGGTCCAATCGGCTGGGGGCCGCTGTTTCCGGCAGTGTAGGAGCAATTCTCAAACGATACGGAAACGAAGTCGGCAAGCGGCAGCACTCCTCCACTGTATGGAGCTTCGATGATCCATTCTGCTGATGTCTGGCCTGCAGAGGGCATTTTCGTTGTAGTGCTAAACGACTGTCCCGTGGCTACGTTCGTGATCGAGACAGTGAATGCGCCCTTGTCCCCGGCTTGAACTTCAGCCGAGAGAAGATCGTTTGGACGGACTGGAAAATCGTTTAAGGTAAACGAAAGGTGGGGATAAAACTCGAACCAGGCGTAGTATCGCGGCGACCCACTTTGACAATCGGAATCTGTGCCGACTTGCTCGACCGTATTCGACGTGTATCCGTCGATTCCGACCCAAAACGACGAAGAGGCGGTGGGTGTTGCCGCGCAATTGACCGACGGCACAATCCACGAACCTTTTACTTCTGTTACCGAACCCTTGCTGCCGGTGATCGCGTAGCCACTCCAGTTCGTGCTGGTCACCATCGACCCATGCCGCTCGCGGATGATAGCCGGAGTATGTCCTCGTTTTGAAGGTGTATATCGGGCTGCGCTGGGAGCCGCGCTGCCTGCCAGCAAAAGAGTCGCGACGACCGCCATGATCAGGCGTCTTCCTCTAAGAGATCTCATTGTTTTACCTCCGATTGAACATCACCATAACCGGGAGTTCCCATTTTAGCGCCCAAACGTTGGGCCGTCACTTCGGTGAGTAAACCGCGCCCGCGTGATAATTGGATCCGCTCGTATCAAAAAGTCGGGCTCCGCCCGGCCTCCCCCAGGTTCTTTCCTGGAACTCGTCACATTCCTCCCTCACCATCCGTCATCCGGTGAAATTATGCAATTCGTTTTGCTCATCTACCAAGGCACCACGCCGATCCACCGATCCCTGGTCCCGACCGCTGGCAGACCTCTCGCAAGCCGAACAACAGCAGATCTACGAGCTGAACTCAATAAGACCCCGAGCGTCACGTCCGGCCTCCCCACTGCGGTCCACACGACCCAGGGTCTGTCATAAGATTCCTGTAAATAGAATGAGGCAGCGCGAGATCAAGGTTGAGTTAGCCTCGACGTGTCTGTACTGAAAGAGAGGAAACCTCACACATGACAAGAGTAGCATCGACTGAAAAGAAGAAGCAAGCCTTGGAACACTGGCTGGCGGGAAATACGGAGGGAGGTGTGCTTCGGTCATCAAGCGTTGGTGGGTGCACTGTGCTAAAAGGGAAAGTGTGAAAGGATGCAGACACCAACTTTTGGATCCAAGGACCGGTTTCGACGGAATGACACGCCCATGACCCTCCTTTGACTCTCAGCCGGTGTTGTTTATTCGGGATTTCTCAATCTAGCGGTAGAGAGGGTAGCCGACGTTGGTTCAGGCCCTGCTGGGTTCTGACGATAGGTCCTCCCTAGTCGGCTAGCGTTTGCCAAAACCAAGTCGAGTAGACGCTTTTCCGCGGAAAATGCCTCGCAGTTGTCGAGAGGCTCAAGCCAGACAAAGTGCCTCGGTGTGGCAAAAAGCATCGAGCGGTTACCCTGGCTTACTACAACACCTAGACTTAACGCATGGCTTTGTTTTGGTTTGGGATCTGCAAGGAGAAGGGAGTGTATGACAAGCTCGTCTCCAAGGAGGAGATACTTATGCGTTTCAGAAATCTTCTGACACAAATCGCAATGGCGGCCTGTGGTCTGCTGATGGCTTGCTCCCTCAGCTTCAGCCAAGCGACACCGTCGACCCCTGAGAAGAAGCCCACGACCAAAGAGCAACTGATGACGATCACACCCGTAGCAGAGCCTCTCCAGCTTGTTGACCCCCCTCCCGAATGACTGGCTTACCCGTCCGGCAATGATCTTATCCGCGTAGGCGTCGCCACTACCTGCCATGGAGAGAAACTGTCCGTCACGCCGCGAGATATGAAGAGGTTGTCTTTTACGTTTCGGCCCCACCCATTCATAGAAGGCTTCGGCTGGACGGTTTTCCCTCCTCTAAGTTACCGTCCTCCTCGTTTGCTAAAAGTTTTTCGTCGGACAGGTTGTTATCGGTGGGCTTTGATGGGCATTACTGTTTGCCGAGCCAAGCGTCAGGAGCTGATCTTGGGTTCCTCCAAAAAAGAGACCGCTGAGTACCGGTCTCTTTGCAAACAGCTTTGGTTTAGAAAGCGGAGGAATTTTCTTCCAGATGGAGCGGTCTAGAAGAACCGAGCTTGCTAAGGCATGAGGTACGGCTTTGTTGAAAAGGGGTCGCGGCCTCTCTTCTCTTGCGAAAAGGTAGTATTGAGGGTTGCGACCCTTTCATTTACACATGACACTGCTACTCAGCCAGCGCTTTGACTTCAATTTTCTTTGGCAGAGCAGCTTGGGCGACCGGAACGGTAATCTCTAACACTCCATTGTTATAGGATGCGTTGAGTTTCTCCGTATCCGCTTCTTTCGGCAGCCGCCAGGAGTGTTGGTACTTCCCATAGCTGAACCCTTTCACCTGCCAATCACCCTCTCTGACATCGGCAGGGGTCTTGCGCTCCACCTTCAAAGTCACCGTATGATCCTTCACCGAAAGGTCACCATCTTTTGGATCGACTCCCGGAAGGGCAACCCGATAGACCAGGCTGCCATCCTTCGAATACACTTCGGTTGCCGGCCCAAAGAATCGATCAGCAAAAATCGTCGGTCTAAGACATAGGCTTTCGCCAAAGAAATTATCCAAAACGCGCTGGAAAGGAAAGAAATCATCGAACAAACTTCTCGCCAACGCTAGCATTGTTTAATCCTCCTTAGTGTCGACGGGTCATTAACTCCGTCCGTGCCTTGTTACAAGACCTCGATTCGGACTTGTCAAAGGAGCCTAACCTTTTCGAATCTGGGCTGGGTTGCGGAGCGCGGCTTTCGGGTCAGGTTAAGAATGATTTACCGCTGAAGGCCGGTCCAAACTTGAGAGGTAGGTCTTCGGTAGCAACATAGATGGCTTGTTGTCGGTCTCCGTGGCAGAAAGCAACATAGGAGTTGATGAGTCGCCCTTGCTTGTCTTCAAAGATGTGGGTTAGGTGCTCAAAGTTCTCCAGGGGCTCACTGCACAGGGTGCACACCGGGCAGCTCGCTTTCGGAATGTTCATCGTCGTTTTTTGCTGGGTGGGGCGTGACTTTGTTGGAGATGCTATGCAGCCCGTTCGTGAGAGGTTGGCGCTGAAAAAATGGCTTCAAAATCAACCAGCAGTTCCTCGAACGTCTCTCTCGCCAGATTGGCGGGAATCACTCGCCTTCTGCCTTTCGCCTGATCAAACTCGTAGCGGGTGAAACGTAATTGGTCGCCGCGCTGTAATACAATCTCATAGTACTTAATTACATCGCCAAGTTTTTTGGGAACTCTGCTTCGCAGGAGCATCGTGGCATTCGCGCGGTCGTATTCGATAAGTTTGAAATCCTGAAGAGAGCGAATTTTATTTTGTACTTGCTCGAAGTGTCCTTCGAGAAGAAGTGAAGCAGGGGTGTAGGCTTTGATCTCGATGTGATTCAACAGGAGCCCTAATTTATCAAACTCGCTAATTTCAAAATGCCACGCCAGATCCTCGGTTTCTATTATGGGCCGGAAAAGCCCATCGCTCCGGTCGCTTTCCTTCAGTGCAAGAATCACATTGAGAATGGTTGTACTTGCCATACCGCCTCGATTTAGTGATCGGAAGTTGGCGCTTTCAATCACCGTTCAAGCGTTCCTCGCAATGGAAGCAGCAACCTGGCAGCCAAAGGCGGGGCTACGACTTCTAGCTTATGAAAAAGAACGGTTTGTCCGCCACTCACCCGATTCCTCTTTTATCAGCCGGCTCCGAAAGGGGGAAAATCGCCCTACCTTGGGATAAATAAGTACGCTGGTAAACAAAGAAGTAAGGACGCTAAACTTGATAAAGCAGGTGCTGGCGATGAAAGGCAAAAGGATGCTGACGATTGTGATTATTACGGGAGTGCTCGCCGTCGTGAGCGGCTGGGCCATTTCCGCGCAGGACAAGTACACCGTGAAAGTGCCGAATGGGCTCGCGTTCTCTGAGTTCAGAGGATACGAGGCTTGGCAGGTTGTCTCCATCAGTCAGGACGGAAACCTTATTGCTGCGATCCTCGCTAATCCTGTGATGATCAAGGCTTACTTGGCCGGCGTTCCCGGCAACGGCAAGCCCTTCCCCGACGGCGCCAAGATGGGGAAGATCCATTGGAACCCGAAAAAGATGGAGACGTTCCCTGAAGCGACCGTGCCAGGCACCCAGCATGACGTCGACTTCATGGTGAAGGACAGCAAGAGGTTCGCGGACAGCGGCGGGTGGGGATGGGCCGTGTTCGTCTATGACGCTGCATCCGATACGTTCACGCCCGGCACCTTGGCTGACAAGCCGCCGCAGGGGAACGACGCCAAGTGCGGGTTCGCGTGCCACACGAAGGTGAAGACAAGAGATTACGTTTTCACGGATTACGGGCACAGGTGAAGGATGAGCAATGAACACGCAATTTGAATCCCGGGCGCTGGGATGGTCGATATGAAACTCGCGTAGGGCGAGCAAGGCAACTCCGTGGCTGCATTAACAATGCAGAGGTAGAGTCTGTATTTGACTCCCGAGTGGTCGGCAAGCATTGCCCCGAAAGGTCCATCGCCACGGGCCATGCCATCGTCACTCTTCCCGCGCATCGAGGCCAGTCGTTTTCGAATTCTGATCCGGCGTAGATAAGCAATAGAGCGGTCAAGCGTAGAAGCGTCATCCGCGGATTTCCTCTCTGTGTCTGATGGTTGAACAGCTCCCGACTGCGCCGCATTCTGACACATCGATTGGATTTGACGGTGGGTAGTAGATAGCCACGACTAATCGTGTTTCAAACAGGGTGGGCTTTCGGTGCACAGATAGAAACTCTGACGGCACAAGGATCCTGTGTGTTTCCCACTCCTCGACCAGAGGCCGCTCTTGCGTCGAAGCATCTTTCGACCACTCGCTAGAACAGCCCCGCAGCCTGGCGGGCAAACGCCAGCGGGCTGGAAGCGCTCAAGTCAACGGCCGGCTCGACGGTCGAGGACGACTCGATGTCGTCTCTGAACTTGGCCTGGTTGTTGTTGAACTGCGCGAAGACGTCGCTGTTGTCGGGCGGGCAGTGGTTCATTCCTGTCAGGAATCCCTTGTAGAGCGTGCCGTTGGGGCCTTCGACGACTGCACCCTTTAGGATCGGCGGCGTGCCGTCGAGACGACCGACGAGATTCGCCAGCTGGTGGTGGATGCAGTGCGGAAACGTCGTCCCGTCACCGACGATCAACGAAGTGCCCCAGGCGTTGGCGCCGAGGATGTTGGCGAGCCAGCGGCCGCTCCAGTCCGCATACGTGTTCGTGCCCGAGAGCTCGTCGTACTCGCTGGCCATGACAGAGAGGCCGGCTCCGTGGGAGGCCGTGTCCCAAGTCGCCCAGGAGAAGCCGAACTGGAACGGGTCGGTCGCGGCCTGGGCCAGAGCCCGGTCCAGGGCCTTCTTGATGTCGGCCAGGAGGTCGGCCTGCGTAATCTCAAGTCCGGCCGGGTTCCCCGTTTGGCCGATCGCCTTGTGTAGGTGATAGTGGGCGAGTCCGCTCACGTCGTAGAGGTTCAACGTGTCCGTTGCGTCCTCCGGGCTCGTGATGTAGGCTTTGGCCCAGTGAGCTGCCTGCTGTAGATAGAAGAGCGGGTCCATGTGTGGGAGGCCTGCCGGTAGCCCACCGCTCGCCACCGCGAAGTAGAGCTCAACTGCGCCAAGCTCGAGGTCGCTTCGCCATTCGGTCTCCGGGTAGAAGCTGAAGGGAACGTACGTGGTCAGGTTCCCGTTTGACGTCGTATTGGCGAGGTCGAAGATGTGTTCACCTGCGAGCAAACACCTGTTCGCAAACGCCGAATCGCTCGTCTTGTAGATTTGGAAGCACATGCCAAATGCCGCCGCGACGCGTCCGGCCAGATTCGGGCTGATGAGCGAGCCCTGGGTTCCAGCCCGGAACACCGGGCGGTTGCGAATGTACCGATACAGCGGGTCAGTTCCGCCATAGGTGTCATCGGCCTCCGGAAGCCGCCAGATGTCGTGGTCACCGATCGTCTTGGCGTTGCCCGTCCCGATCCCCACCTGGTAGTAAAAGGAATTCGTCGCGTCGTCCCACATGCGGAGGAGCCAGTCGGTTCCGAACTTCGCCTCGGCCGTGAAGTTTGACGTGGCCGAGCCTGCGCCCATCTGGGTCGGGAAGTCGCGAACCCCGGCAAGCAACAGGTCGGTCGCATAGCTGAGCGTCTCAACGCCCTTGATGTAGTCGCCGGCATCCCACCAGCCTCCTGAGCCATCGAGGTGCACCCCGGGGATGGGCGTCAGATCGCCTGAGAAGCGTCCACTTGAGTTCACATGAGGCGTGAGGTACGCCTGCGCGTTCTGGTCGTTGAGGTGCGCCGGCGCCGTCCGGAGCCCGTTGGCGCCGGCAATGAAGTTCGGGCCGTCACGCTCGGTCTGGTAGAACGACAGCGCATTGGCCAGCGCGCCGCTGTAGACGTTCTGACCCGTATCGATCTTGAAGCTCGGAGAGGAAGCCGCAGCCGGGCCACTGACCAAAACCGTGTACGTGCCTGCCGTCGTGAGGCTGCCGAAGTCGAGCGCATAGACGAACGCGTAGGTACCGCTCCAGGAGCCGAGGTTTGCTACAATCGGCCCCGAGAACACCGTCGCGCCGGTCGAGTTCTTGACGCTGAACGTGGCGCCTGTCTCGGCGACGCTCGACATGAGGTACGCGCGCTTCGCGCCGCCCGCGGGGTAGCCGACCTGGTTCACCCGCACGAATGCACTGGCCGCCCAGGCCGATGAGACCGAGAGCGATAGAGCGAGCGTGCCGATTGCAGTAACGACGATTGTGAGCTGGCGTAATCCGCCCGGCTCCCTCTCCAGCTGCCTGCGTTGAAGTTTCATAAGTTCCTCCCTAAGCTGTCAGCCGATAAAATTTCCCTGCCTGGATACCAGAAAAGAGGTAAGCCCGTCCTCCATATTCGGCAGCATTGCTATTCCGCGCGATAGCCAGTGCAGTGGGTCTGGAACGAAATTGACGGTCTCGACGTGACATCGAGGCATGATCTCCTGCCTCTGCGCCCGGGTCCGCCAGCCTGCCGCGGTGGCAGTGGCCCCTAACCAGAAAAATCTCTAAGTTCAATTTTGAGGCCATCTCCAAAACATGGGATCGTCAGAAAGGCTGCCAGGAGAGAAAAGGAGCAGCCTTCCGACCGAGGGAAAAGGCAAAGACACACGTTTGTCATGGAATCCTCCTGCATGGTCTCATGCTGGCTGTGACCACATGGGATTATGGCTCACTTAAGACTACATCAGAGGTGAACGCCGGACAAGAGGCTCCTATTTCATTGTCGGGTTCCCACTTTGACACCAACCTAGGGTCAATGCCCCACATTGACCGCGCGGTGGATGGAACATCCGCCGGACTACCCAGGGAATTTTCAGGGGAGCTTTTTCTTCACCGTACTTATCAACCTTTTCCCCTGGGATTACTGAGGATGATCACGATAAAATCAGCATATCCTGTCGATTTCTAGTGGGGCAGCGCGGGTCCCGAGGGCTGTGCACACGGAGGTTGTCGATGCCGAAGACGCTGTACATGGTGGTAGAGCATTTCAAGAACAAAGATGCCGTGCCCGTATATCGCCGGTTTCGCGATAGCGGGCGTATGGCGCCTCAGGGTCTGGTCTATGTCTCAAGTTGGGTCGATCACAAGCTTGAGCGTTGCTACCAGGTGATGGAAACGCATGACCGTGGGCTGCTCGATGAGTGGATGACGAAGTGGAGTGACCTCGTCCATTTCGAGGTCTATCCGGTGGTCACATCGCAAGAGGCCGCAGAAAGGATTGCGCCGCTACTATAGGTCCACGCAGAGCACCGCGCAGAACTATGTGGAGGCTACAGCGGATGCGCAACCGCGCGTCAGTGAACTCGCCGGTAGACCAGCCGCTAGACAATCAATTGGGATCGCGATGGCGACGGCAGAAGAACATCAATCCGGATAATATCATCAAGAACTACCACACGGCAGTCCGGCCAATGCTATCCTTTTGGCCAATAGGCCCACAGCATCTCACCGCGGAGACTCTCTACGCAGGACGTGGCGACGAGGCGTTCCAAGCGAGTCTGTGGATCGTTCAAGCCCTTCGGCGACTTCGACAGTCTGTCAGGTAGGATCTGAAGATACGTTCTCGGAAATAGCCCGTCGAAAGCCCTTCGAGGGTGAACGAATCATCGATGAGGCCACATTTGGCGAATCGAGTACAGCCGGCTCTCCGTTCGAATCAAGAGTCGCTCTCCTGCGATGGCTGGCGTCGCCAGGGCCATCTCATCCAGCGGATTGACCTGAAGTAACTTGAAAGTCTCTCCAGCGGCGATGACGTACGTCTTGCCTTCCTCACTCAGACAAAAGACTTTCCCGTTATAGGCCCAGGGCGATGACGTAAAAGCGCCCGCTTCCGGACCGATTCGTGCTTTGTAATTCAGCTTCCCCGTTTTGGCGTCGAAGCGGCTCAGGATCCCCTTTTCGGAGAGTAGATACAAACCGCCTTCGTAGGCGACCGGCGTAGGGAGATAAGTTCCGGCACGAGGTTCGGACCAGACCACATACTCGTTGGCCTTGTCGGCCTTAGTCAGTGAGATATCGCCAGACGCACCGGGGCGGATCGCAAACAGCGCACCTGAGAGGCCGGCGTCTATGTACAGTAGTCCTTCGTAAGCAAAGGGGCTTGGCACCGGGATCACCGACATCCCTGAGAGCCGCCATAGCTCTTTCCCCGCCAGGTCGTAACTCACCGCCACGCCCGGACCGATCGTCACAATCTCCGTTCTCAGTCTGTTCGACCACACATACGGCGTCGTCCAGCCGGAGCGTCGTGGCGTCTCTCCTTCCTCTCTGACGTCCCGATCTGTCCGCCATAAGCATTTGCCAGTCTCTTTGTCGAATGCCGCCAAGAATTGCTGCTTCTCGTTGTCGTTGAGGATCAACAGTTGGTTGCTATGCAGGGCCGGCGAGGCGCCCGTTCCGAATTCGAGGTAAATCGGATAAGCTTCGAGCGGCGTGGCCCACGCCTGTTCGCCCTTCAGGTCGTAGGCAAATAGCTTAAGGTTGCCTACGTAAATGTAAACGAACTTGCCGTCGGTCACGGGGGTCTCAGAAACGAAACTGTTCTTGCGGTGACGGCCGCCAGGCGGTCGTCCTGTGTACATCTCCTTTCTCCAAAGGGTAACGCCTGTCTTGAGGTCCAGGCAGTACACGAAGTAGTGGAGCATGACTTCGTTTGGCATCTCGAAATCACGCGCCATAACCCGTTCCTGAATCTGTGCGTCACTGAGTCCTTGCTTCTGAAGCTCGGCGGCGTACTCGTTGCTGTACTCGGTTCCGATTTGCGGCATTTTTGACTTCCCTTCCGTGATGACAGTTGTCACGAAGACCTTTCCGGCCGTAACAATCGGGGAGGACCACCCTCGGCCTGGAATCTCGACAGACCATTCCACATTCTCTGTCTTCGACCAGTGTTCGGGGAGCTGAGTGTGGGCACTCACTGGATTCGCCTCCGGCCCACGGAATTGGGGCCAGTTCGACTCCTCACCATGGACGAGGGAAGACAACAGGATTAATGCCAAGGCAAAGTCTGTTGCCCCAAGAAGAGGGCTGGTTAGACGCCGCATGAGATTTTCCTCTCTTTTAACTACGACAAAGAGCATTAAAAAGGTTCATTTTCTCTGTACCCGCCACTGGATTACGGCTAAGGTTTTCCACGCTATCTTACTAGGAATCTTTTGTGTGCGATTACTCCTTCGGTGCTGCTCGGTCCCAAAGGTCTCCTGCAACGACGCTGGATAGAAGAAGCGTGATACTACTGAACAAATTGAAGAGGTCGAATGCAGTTCCACGACCGTCGCTGGGTGCCGTTTCGGCGACCAGCGCAGCGAGAAGGCCTTGGCTGAATCCTATGTGAGACCCCCACAGCGCGACGCCAAAGATCATCTCAGGGATTTCGGTTGCCGTGGCAAAAATTAGGTCAGCGACAGGTGCTTCCGTCATCAATTGTTGGTAAGATTAGTCTAAAGATTTAGTTAGCAATAGGTCGGCGAGAAATATGGCTTCACCAATTCTAGATAGTTCCAAATCCGGAGCAAATGCTTTGCAGGAAGGAGTTGCTGACGAGTCACCAACAGTAGACTGCGGAAGCACCGATAAGCCCATCCATTGGAAGGAGGAGAAAACTTTGGAAAAAGCGTACGGACTTGAGATACCTCAGACTCTGGAAGAGACTTGCGACCCGCAGCGTCTCGGCCTCATCGTTTACGATATGCAGGTCGGGATCTTGCGCCAGATGAAGAATGGCGCCGAGATCACCGCGAAAGTCACCGAGGTGCTCCGGGTCGCTCGTGACGCCAGCGTGCGCGTGTTCTTCATGCGCCACTTGTCGCTGCCCAAGGAACTCTCGGGGGTGTTTCAACTCCGCATGGCGATGGCGTGGCAGCGGGTAGGCAGCGTCGAGGAGGTTCAGCCTTGGTTCCTGCGGGACTCGCCCGGGTTCCAACTTGTGCCGGAGGTGGCTCCGCTCTCCTCAGAGGCCATCTTCGACAAGATGACGATGTCAGCCTTCGAAAGCACGCCGTTGGACATCGCCCTCCGCGATTGCGGGATCAACGCTTTCATCATCGTCGGCGTGGCAACTGAGATCGGGATCGAGCCGACCGTTCGGCATGGTGCTGATCTAGGCTACATCCCCATCGTCGTCACGGACGCATGTGGGGCCGGTCATCAGGAAGCCGGAGAGCGAGCACTGGCGAGCCTGCGGTTCATGGGTGATGCCTTCTTCACCACAGTGGCGGAGATTAGCGACATTCTGGCTCGGAAGAAAATGCACGCCGTAGTCAAAGCACAACCTTCTATGCATTGAACCGCCCGCAACCCTTGTGTAGGATACGTCATTTCTCAAGATCGCCTGCTACCGGCAGCAAAACCTCGTCTCAACGTCGAGAGTTCCATAAACAGTTGTTCAACCAAATGCCGACCGAATCGTTTCCATTCCTCTCGTCGTTGTTTCCGCATGTTGGCTGACCACGCGGCAACGGCCATCGCCAACAGCGGGTTCTTTACCGAAATCGAGCGGCTCCGTGAACAGCTGCAGGTATGGTGGAGAGCTCTCGTCGACCAAGCAAGATGTTTCCTTTTGAACAGTTCTGGATCAAGCAGCCTGGTACCATTGAATTCTAAGGAGATTCGGCGAGGTCTCGTGGGATTGCCCAAGGAAGAGCTTGGGCGGTGGTCCATCACGCATAGGCTTAGTTCGGATCTCCTTCTTGCCCTTCTTAGCAATCCAATCACCGTCACGCGCGAAACAAGTTACTATGACAGAGACGATGAAAATATTTCGGTACACGCCCAAGAATAAGCGGACACCGCATCTCTATGCAGAGACTCCCAGCGGACAAGAAATTCCGTTTTGTCGTTTCCCTATTGATCACA
>Ga0075433_10003228_pt1 | contig 12587 bp, 13 predicted proteins | sample RhiMethybrSRZTD2_FD_75299 | JGI IMG/M metagenome (GOLD analysis project Ga0075433, IMG submission 75299) | Populus rhizosphere microbial communities from Tennessee, USA - Rhizosphere MetaG P. TD hybrid SRZTD2 | ecosystem: Host-associated > Plants > Roots > Rhizosphere > Soil | place: USA... | reverse complement strand
TGCGACGCCGATCGGCACGGTGCCCGCCGCGTTGACGGTCACGCTCGCGCTCCCGAAGCGCGGGCTTGTGCGGGAAGTCGCGCGCCGCTGGGTCGGAGAGCTCGTCCTCGCCGACATCGGCATACCCGCGAAGGCCTACGCTGGGATGGCTATCGACGCCGGTAGTGTCTACGCGCGCGGGGACCTCCTGCGGATAATTCGCTGATGCCGCTCACCGGCAAGCGCCTCGCGTTCATCGGCGGCGGCACGATGGCCGAGGCGATGATCCGCGGGCTGTTCGACAAGCACCTCGTACCGCCCTCTCACGTCCTCGTCACCGGCCCGCGGCGCGAACGGCGCGCCGACCTCGCGAAGCGCTTCGGCGTGAAGGCGCTCGCCTCGAACGTCGAGGCCGCACGCGGCGCGCACCTCGTCGTCCTCTCGGTGAAGCCCCAGGTCCTGCCGATCGTGCTGCGCGAGCTCAGAGGTGAGATGCGCGCCGACCAGCTCGTCCTCAGCATCGTCGCCGGTGTGCCCCTCGCGGTCCTGCGCGACGGCCTCGACCACGCCGCGATCGTGCGCGCGATGCCGAACACGCCGGCGCAGATCGGCATGGGCGTGACGGCCTGGACCGCGACGAGCGCGGTCGATCGCGAGCAGCGCGACCGCGCGAAGGCGATCCTCGGCGCGCTCGGCGAAGAGATCGAGGTGGAGGAAGAGAGCCAGGTCGACATGGCGACGGCGCTGTCGGGCACGGGCCCGACCTACGTCTTCCTCCTCATGGAGGCGCTCGTCGACGCCGGCGTCCACCTCGGCTTCTCGCGACGCGTCGCGGAGGAGCTGGTGCTCCGGACGGTCGAGGGATCGGCGGCGTTCGCGCGCCAGAGCGAGCGGCATCTCGCCGAGCTGCGGAACATGGTCACCTCGCCCGGCGGGACGAGCGCGGCCGCGATCTATGAGCTCGAGAAGGGCACGCTCCGCACCGTCCTCAGCCGCGCGGTGTACGCGGCGTTCCTTCGGACGCGCGAGCTGGGCGCGGAGGCTGAGGCGCGGTCGCGCAAGGAGGAGGAGTGACGCGCTGGATCGTCCTCGCGACCGCGCTCGTCATCGGGTTCTTCCTGCTCTCCTACGACCAGCGGACCGACGACACCGGCGTCGAGGCCGCGCTGCTCGTGGCGACGTCGCTCGCGCTCACGCTCGCCGCGCCACGCGTCGCGATCGCGATCGCCCTGGCGATCGGACTCCCGATCGCGGCATGGTCCCTCTGGCATGGAGGCGGAGCGGCCGTGATCGCGCTGGCGTTCTCAGGAGCGGGCGCGGCGATCGGATATGCGATGCGCAGGGGCTCGCTGACGGCGCGCGCGGGCTAGTTCGCGACCTGCGTGACCTCGAAGCGCTCGCCCGCCTTGCTCACGTCGGCGACCGCGTCGACGCTGCTCTTCCACGCGCTACCGCCGACCGCCAGACCCTCGAACGTCTTCGCTGGCGAGATGCGCGGCCACATGAGCACGGTGTGCTCGTGCGGGGCGCCGTCGCGCAGGAAGCGTTCGAGGTCGGCTTGCGTCTCGAGAGTGACGGCGCAGCCAAGCTTCGTGCCCTCGGGCGCCCACTTCATGACGCGCGGTGACCATGTGGTGAGCCAGCTCGGAATGGCCCTGTCCGCGCCGACGACCGCGACGAGCGGCGTCGGTCCGAACTGCCACAGCCACGCTGCCGTTTCCGCGACCGTCTCCGGGTCGGCGAGCGGACGCCACTCGGCGTCGGCCGGCGGGAGCTCGATCACAAAGCGGTCGTATGCGACCTGGCTCACCTGCATGTCGAGGATGGAGTACACCCGGCTCGTTAGCCTGACAAACCCCGTTTCTGGGGCAGGTCGAGTAGTACTTCGGTACTGACGCCGCTTAGACACCGCCGAATGACGTGGATCGGCGGCGTCAAGTCGCCGTGCTAGCCGCTGCGGCGCAGGCGCGGGTCGAGCGCGTCACGCAGCGCGTCGCCGAGGAAGTTGAAGGCGAACACCGCGCTGAAGATCGCCAGCCCAGGGCCTACGCTCATCCACCACTTCAGGTTCGGCAGGTAGCGCTGCGAGTAGTTGATGTCCTGGCCCCACGACGGATCGGGCGGCTGCGTCCCAAGGCCGAGGAACGAGAGCGCGGCCTCGGCGAGGATCGCGAACGCGGTCGACAGTGTCGCCTGGACGATGAGCGCGTTCATGACGTTCGGCAGGATGTGCCGCAGCACGATGCGCAGCGGTGGCGCGCCGATGGTGCGCGCCGCGAGGATGAAGTCGCGCGCGCGGACCGACAGCACCTGGCCGCGCGTCAGGCGCGCGTACGCGGGGATCGCGACGATGCCGATGGCGATCATCGCGTTCTGGATCTGCGGACCGAGGGCCGAGGTGATGCCGATCGCGAGGATGAGCGCCGGGAACGCGAGCAGCGCGTCGATGCCGCGCATGATCAGGAGGTCGAACTTCCCGCCGAGATAGCCGGCCGCCAGACCGAGGGACGTGCCGACGATGAGGCCGATCGACACGCTGATCGCACCGACCGAGAGCGAGATGCGTGACCCCCAGATGACCCGAGAGAGCACGTCGCGGCCGAGGTCGTCGGTGCCGAGCCAGTGCGCGGTACCGGGTGGGATGAGCGACTGCGTCACGTCGACCTTCTTCGGGTCGTAAGGCGCGACGAACGGCGCGAAGAGGGCGGCGAGCACCCAGGCGAGGACGATCGCCCCGCCGACGATCATGCGCGGATTGCGGCGCAGGAAGTAGCCCGCGGACGCGAGCCATTCGGTGCGCGTCCGACCGAGCGTGAGCGGAAGCGTCGTGCCGGCCATCTACGAGCCCATCAACTATGCCGTCGCCGCGTCGTAGTTGATTCGCGGATCGAGGAACGCGTAGAGCACGTCGACGAGGAGCGTGCTCAGCATGAACGAGAGCGCGGACACGAGCACGACGCCCTGCACGACCGGGTAGTCGTGCGACGGGATCGCCTGCACCGCGAGGCGCCCGACACCCGGCCAGGAGAAGATCGTCTCGGTGATGACGGCGCCCTCGATGATCGCGCCGATCTGGATGCCGACGAGCGTGACGACCGGGATGAGCGCGTTCTTGAGCGCGTGACGGACGATGATCGCGCTCTCGCGCAGTCCCTTCGCGCGCGCGGTCCGCATGTACTCGTGGCCGAAGACCTCGAGCAGGCTCGAGCGCACCTGCCGCAGGTTGAGCGCGAGGCTCGCGGTGGCGAGCGTCACCGCCGGGAGGACGAGCCGCCGCAGGTTCTCGCCCGCGTCGGTGGCGAGCGGCACGTAGCCACCCGGCGGAAAGATGCGCCCAGGGATGACGTACGCGAAGAGAAGGATGAGCACGACGCCGAGGAAAAAGGACGGGAACGAGACGCCCATGAGGGTGATGCTCGTCGAGAGGAGATCGACGAGCGAGTTTCGCTTGACCGCGGACAGGATGCCGACGACGAGCGCGAAGGTGATCGAGATGAGGAGCGCGGCGAGGCCGAGCTCGAAGGTCGCCGGGAGCCGTTCCACGATGGCCTCTGACACGCGCTGTCTGTTCTGGAACGAACGGCCGAGGTCGCCCTGCACCGCATGCGACAGCCACGCGACGTACTGCACGGGCAACGGCTGGTCGAGGCCGAGCTGATGGCGGATCGCGTCGAGCATCGCCGGATCGCGCTCCTCGCCGGCGAAGACGAGGACCGGGTCGACGGGAGAGATGCGCGCGAGAGCGAACACGCCGACGGTGACGAGGAGCGCGACGGGGACCATGAGCACGAGGCGACGGAGGATGTACCTGATCACTCCGTCGCCTCCGCTCTCAACTCGCTAGTCGATCACTTAACGAGCTGCGCCGTCTCGAACCGCGGGATGCGGTCGGCGTACGACTGCATGCCGATGACGTTCTTCACCGTCAGGATCGGCGACACGCCGAACTGGAACCAGACGCGCGCGGGGTCATCGACCACGTAGATCTGCTGCGCCTGCTGCAGCAGCGTCTTGCGCTTAGCTGGGTCGGACTCAGCGCGCTGCTGATTCATGAGGTCGTCGACCTTCCCGTTGCTGTACGAGGAGTCGTTGTTCGTCTTGCCGGTGACGACGAAGTCGTAGCTGTTGCCGTCCGGGTCGAGGCGGCCCGACCAGCCGATGAGCGTCATACCAGCGTGCTTGTGGGCCTGCTGCAGCGTGACGATGTCGTTGAAGAGCTGCGTCTTGATGTCGGCGACGATGTCCGCCTTCGCCAGCTGCGCCTGGATGAGCTGCGCCAGCTGCAGCGTCGCGGCGTCACCCGAGGAGACGAGGAGCTCGAACTTCAGCTGCCCGTGCCCGACAGCGGCGACGAGCTTCTTCGCGCCCTCGACGTCGGCCTTCGGCCACGGCTTGAAGCCCGCGTCGTAAGCGAAGTGCGCCGGCGCGATCGGGCCGTAGCCCACGAGGCCGACGCCCTGGGTCGGTCCCTTGTCGAGGATCTCCTGCCGGTCGATCGCCATGGCGACCGCCTTCACGTAGCGCTTCTCGTTGAAGACGAAGCCCGCTGCCTCGTTCGGGATCATGCTCGACCACGCGAACGAGCCGGTCTCGATGTACGTGAGCGTCGGGTCCGCCTTCACCGCGGGCACGTCCTTGCCAGCCACGTTGTTGAGGACCTGCGCCTGGCCGGTGCGGAGGTTGGTGAGCCGCACGTCGCCGTCGAGGATCGGCTTGACGATGATCTTGTCGAGGAACGGCAGCTTGTTGCCCTTGTCGTCGGTGCCCCACCAGCTCGGGTTCTTCTCGAGCGTGTAGTGGTCGTTCTTCACGGCCTCGGTGAGCATGAACGGGCCGGTGCCGGCCTTGAACGGCTTGAGGGTGAAGTCGGCGCCCATGGCGTCCACGACCTTCTGGCTCACCATCATGCCGGCGCGGTCGACGAGCGCCGCGAGCAGCGGCGCGAACGCCGACTTCAGGTTGAACTTCACGGTGTTCGCGTCGACGACCTCGACGCTCGCGATGGAGGCGAGGTCGCCGGTACGAGATGACCCCTTCGTGTTGATGTAGCGCTCGATGTTCCATTTCACCGATGCGGCGTCGAACACGGATCCGTCGTGGTACTTCACACCCTGTCGAAGGTTGAAGGTGACGGCCTTGCCGTCGGTCGACGTCGTCCACTTCTCCGCGAGCCACGGGATGATCTCGCCCTTCGTGTTGACGCGCACGAGCGAGTCGTACATCGCGTAGTGGATGTTCCGGTCGACGAAGAGCCCGGAGAGCATCGGGTCGAGGTTGCTGACGTCGTTCTCGAGCGCGAACGTGAGCGTGCCGCCGTACGTCGGCTTGCCCGCGGCGCTCGCCGTCGCGCTGGCTCCGGGCGTGCCGCCGCCGGTCGACGGTCCGCACGCGCCGGCGATCACAGCCAGCGAGACGAACAGGGTCAGCGCTGGGATGCGGAGTGCGCGCATGTTTATACGTCTCCCTTCGGTCGACTGAACGGGGGGCCCCTTCCCCCGCCCCCGCGTGCCACTGGGCGGGTCATCCCGCCGCAGCAGGATTCGAGGAGCATACGCGCGCGCACGTGGCGAAGTTCACATCCCGCACAACGGAAAGGGGCGGCCTTCCGGCCGCCCCTTGCGACTTAGGTCACATGCCGATCAGCCCACGGCGCCTTCGTCGTCCATGCGCTTCTCCTCGACGCGCTCGCCGCCTTTGCGGCCGAATACGGGGAGGAGCGTCGGGCGCGCGTGCGCCTCGACGATCTGGCGGTCGTTGCGAACGACCGGCGCGGGCGGACGCGACATCGCGGGCGCCGCCGGGGTCATCGCGAGGACCGAGTGCGACGGTGCGAGAAGGCCACCGAGCCAGCCGCCGAAGATGGCCGCGAGGAATCCAAGGATCGCGCCGAAGGACAGCGCGTCGCCAAGCGACGCGACGTTCAGGTCACGAACGCCCGGCAGGATGTCCGCGAGCGAACGGATGCCGGAGCCCGCGAAGACGCCGTTCTCGGCGAGCCCGCCGAGCAGGAGCGCCACGAGGAGGATGAACAGCGTGAGGAACGCGGTCATCATGCCGTGCCAGCTCGTGCGGTATCCCGCCATGCGTCCCGCGACGTAGCCGCCGACGAGGTAGCTCAACAGGATGCCGAGCACCACCGGCACCGCGAGCGCGAGGTCCGACGTGCTCTGCGGAGAACCCGCCGCCGCGATGAGGCCGGCGACGAGCGGAGCGAAGATCACCGATGCGCCGATCGTCGCGACCCAGCCCCCGAGGACCGCGCCCCAGGACGTGGCGGGTGGACGAACGACGACGTTGTTCTGAGCCATCAGCCCTTCTCCTTTTGAACAGAAATGGCTGAGTAGCGTCCTTGCAAGTCGTGCGCCCAGCGGCCGCAGAGCAGGCTGCTAGGCGAGCGCTGCCTTCGCGCCGGCCGCGCGCGCCAACAGCGGCGCGAGCTCGAGGTGTTCCCAGGGCAGATCGAGGTCGGGCCGGCCGAAGTGGCCGTACGACGCGGTCTGCCGGTAGATCGGACGGCGGAGCTTGAAACGCTCGATGATCGCGCCGGGCCGGAAGTCGAAGTGCTCGTCGATGAGGGCGCGGATCTTCTCGTCGCTCACCTGACCGGTGCCGAACGTCTCGACGTTGAGGGAGATCGGTCGCGCGCCGCCGATGACGTACGCGATCTGCACCTGGAAACGATCCGCGAGCCCCGCGGCCACGACGTTCTTCGCGACGTAGCGCGCCGCGTAGGCCGCGGACCGGTCGACCTTCGTGGGGTCCTTGCCGCTGAACGCGCCGCCGCCGTGCGGCGCGTAGCCGCCGTACGTGTCGACGATGATCTTGCGGCCGGTGAGGCCGGCGTCGCCCATGGGCCCGCCGATCGTGAACGCGCCGGTGCCGTTCACGATGTAGATCGTCTTCGCGTCGAGCCACTCCGCCGGGATCGCCGCCTTCACGACGACGTCGCGGATGTCCGCCTCGATGCGCTCGCGCGAGACGCCGGGGTCGTGCTGCGCCGCGACGACGACGGTGTGGACGCGCTTGGGCACGCCGCGGTCGTATTGCACCGTGACCTGCGTCTTGCCGTCGGGCCGCAGGTACGGGATCGTCCGCGCGCGACGCGCCTCGGCGAGCTCGCGCGCGACGCGGTGGGCGAGCGTGATCGGCAGAGGCATGAGCTCGGGTGTCTCGCGGACCGCGAAGCCGAACATCATCCCCTGGTCGCCGGCGCCGAGATCCTTGGAGTCCGGGGGCTGGGGGTTTTGCCGCGAAGCGAGCGTAGCCGCGCGCGCCTCGCGCGACTCGTCGACGCCCTGGGCGATCTCCCTCGACTGCTCCTTGATCGCGGTGAGGATCCCGCAGGACTGGTAGTCGAACCCGTACCCGGCGTCGATGTAGCCGATGTCCCTCACGACGCCGCGCACCATCGCGGGCACGTCGACCCACGCCTTCGTCGTGATCTCGCCGCAGACGAGGATCGTCCCGGTCGTCGTCGCGGTCTCGCATGCGACGCGCGAGTGCGGATCCTGCTTGAGGCATTCGTCGAGCATCGCGTCGGAGATCTGGTCGCAAAGCTTGTCCGGGTGACCCTCGGTCACCGACTCGCTCGTGAAGAGGACCTCCTGGCTGGTCATGAAGGAGTTCGTCATGTCCCGGCCTTCCACGAGTTCGCGTACACCCGCTGCTCCTCCGTCATCGTGTCGATCCGCATGTGCATGGCCGCGAGCTTCGCGCGCGCGATCTGCTCGTCGAGCTCGCGTGGCACAGGGTAGACCTGCGGCGCGAGGTCGCGGCCCTTGGTGACGAGGTACTCGGCCGACAGGGCCTGGTTCGCGAAGGACATGTCCATCACCGCCGGCGGATGCCCCTCCGCGGCCGCGAGGTTCACGAGGCGACCGTCGGCGAGGACGACGACGTGCCGCCCGTCGCGCAGGCGGTACTCGTTCACGAAGGGGCGCAGCTCGCGGCAGCCAGTGGCGGCCTGGGTGAGCGTCGCCAGGTCGATCTCGTCGTTGAAGTGGCCCGCGTTCGCGACGATCGCGCCGTCCTTGAGCTTCGCGATCGCCTCCTTGCCGATGACGTTCACGTTGCCCGTCGCGGTGATGAAGAGGTCGCCGCGCGACGCGGCCTCGGCGATCGTCGTCACCTCGAAGCCGTCCATCGCCGCCTCGAGCGCGCGGAACGGGTCGACCTCGCAGACGATCGTGATCGAGCCCATGCCACGCAGCCGCGCGGCGATGCCGCGCCCGACCCAGCCGTAGCCCGCGACGACCGCGGTCTTCCCCGCGAGGAGGAGGTTCGTCGCGCGGATGACGCCGTCGATCGCCGACTGCCCCGTGCCGTAGCGGTTGTCGAAGAAGTGCTTCGTGAGCGCGTCGTTCACGGCGACGATCGGATACGTGAGGACGCCCTCGCTCGCCATCGCCCGCAGACGGTTGACGCCGGTGGTCGTCTCCTCTGTGCCGCCCTTCACGTTCGGGAGCAGCTCGCGTCGCTTGGTGTGCAGCTCGGTGACGAGGTCGGCGCCGTCGTCCATCGTCAGCTGCGGCTGCGACGCGAGCACCGCGTTGATGTGCCCGTAATAGGTGTCGCGGTCCTCACCTTTGCGCGCGAAGACGCTCATGCCGTCGCTCGCGACGAGCGACGCCGCGACGTCGTCCTGCGTCGAGAGTGGGTTCGACGCGCACAGCGCGACCTCCGCGCCGCCGGCCGCGAGGGTCTGCATCAGGTTCGCGGTCTCGGCGGTCACGTGGAGGCACGCCCCGATGCGCAGGCCCTTCAGCGGGGTCTCCTTCTCGAAGCGCGCACGGATGCCCGCGAGGACCGGCATCTCGCGCGCGGCCCACTGGATCCGTCGCTCTCCGGCGCCGGCCTGTCCGATGTCGCTGACGTCGTGATCGACGGTCTTCGTGGTCATCTCATCCTCCCCAGTAGACGATCGAGAGCGTTGCGGCGCACCGCCGGGCCCTCGACGAATGGCGCATGGACGCGATAGCCCAGTCGTTCGTAGACGGCGATCGCCGGCGCGTTCTCCTGGCGCACATTGAGGACGACGTCCGCGTGCTCTTCGAGCGCCGCCTCGGTGACCGCGGACGTCACCGAGGTCGCCATGCCGCGGCCCCGGTACGCGGCACGCGTGAGGACGTTGCCCACCGCGGCGACCTGCGAGCGCTGGGAGCGCACGTGCGTCCCGGCCGCCGACACAAGGAGGGATCCGGCGAAGATCCCGAAGTACAGCTCGCGCTCGATGCGGTCGGGCGTGAAGTACGAGCGCGATGCGTGCCCATACAGGTCGACGATGTCTTCGAGGTGCTCGGCGCGCAGACGCGTCACCGTGTGCCCCAGACGAGGCTTGAATGTCGCGACGCGCACCGCCATGCGGTGCATCAGGTCGACTCGCTCGAAGCGGTACGCCTGCTCCACGGCGAGGCGCCCGGCCGGCGGTGTCGAGATGACGAGTCGCGGCTCGCGCAGGCCGTCGCGGAAGATGCGGAGGAGCGCGTCGCTCTCGCCCGTCGCGAAGCACGGCCGAAAGGGCAGCGCCTCCACGACGAGCGCTGCCGCGACGGTGTCATCGCCGCGCGTCGCGACCCACCAGCGGGCGCGCTCGATGTCCGTCGCGTCGAGATCGGCGAGCGCGTACGCGGCGAGGATGCGGTCGCGCTGGAGGAAGCCGCGGATCCGGGCGGCCGGGACCTGCTCTTCGACTTGGATCTCTGGCAGCAGCGGGGCCGCGGTCATCGGTCCTCCTTATCTAAAGGACCAAGCGGGCCTCCGCCGGTCGCTGGGACGCCGCGTCGATTCTAGACGGCTCCTGCTATTTCGGCGCCGGGAAGCTGAACAGCGCTCCCTCGTTCGGATTCTGATCCTGCGTGTAAACGACCCCGTTCGTCTCGTCGTAGGCGACGCTGTGGCTCCCCGTGGCGGTGGCGACGGCGGTCACGAACTTCACGGGGTTCCCCGAGAAGATCGCCATGACCGCGCCACGATTGAAGTTCGACGCGGCGAAGAAGAACCGGTCGGCCTTGGCGCTGTAGAAGACGGCATCGCCAGCGCCGGCCTGGTCGAACGTCTGGACGACCTTGCCCGCGGTGAGGTCCCACTCGACGGTCATGTTCGCGGACCGGCTGCTGCAGCCGAGCAGCGCGTGCTGCGTCGTCGGATTGATCGCGAGCCCATTCGGATCGCACTTGGTGCCGACGTCGAACTTCTTCACCAGGACGTCCTTCGTCGGATCGAACTCGAAGATCGCGTTCTGGCCGGAGCTGGTCATGTACATCATGCCGTCCGCTGAGTCGTAGCGCGGCTGCTCCAACCCCTCCCCCATGTTCTCGAACTTCTTGACGATCGCGTTCGAGGTCGCGTCGATCACGGTCACGATCCCGTCGTCGCTGTTGGCGGCGTAGACCTTCTTCTCCTTCGGGTCGTAGTCGAGCTCGTCGGCGCGGTTCTTCCCGCCGGTGCTGAGCTTCGTGAGGAGCTTCTCCGAGCCCGGCGTGGTGATGTCGATGATCGCCACGTTGCTGTCGTTGGTAGTCACGAAGACCTTGTTCACGTTCTTCGCCACGACGACGCCGTTCGTACCCGAGCCGAGGTCGATCGTCTTCACGTACTTCGCGCACGGCGTCGCCACGTCAAAGACGTCGAGGCCGTTCGTGCCGCGGTCCGTGACGTAGAGGAGGTGCGTGGTCTGGTCGATCTCCATGATGTCGATCGAGGCCGTCTTGCCGCTGAGCGGCGGGATCGGGATGCGGCTGATCGGGACGCTCGTGAGATTCGCCGCGACCGCCGGCAACAACGTGCGCGCCGGCGTGGGACCGGGCGTGATGACCGCCTGCGCGGGACCGCTGAGGACCGTCTGCGTCGTGCACGGCGTCGGTGTCGGCGCGGGCGTGACCGTCGCGGCCTGCGTGGCCGGTGCGGATGAGGGGGTGGCCGCGGGGCCCGCGGTGCAGGACACGACGAAGAGCGAACCGACGAGCAGCGCGCGCGCAAGCCGACCTGATGCGCTCATGTGACTCCCCCCGACGCCAGCGATCGCGGCTCAGTCTCGGGCGACTGTCAAATGCATGCGTTCGGCGCGGCGCACGCGTGTCTGGGCCCCGGGGCCCACCGCGTGGCTACGCCGCTCGCGCGTAGGGCGCGAGCGCCGGCCGGCTGACTCGCCGCGTCCCGCGGATACCCGGGTGCCCGTTCCGACGAGCGGTGGCTCAGGTCACGGCTAGCTAGTACGAGATGAGCGTGACGACCTCGTAGCCGCCGAGCTTGTCGCGCCCGGCGAGCGCGGTGAGCTCGATGAGGAAGGCGCAGGCGACGATCTCGCCCTTCAGCTGTCGCACGAGCTCGATCGTCCCGGCGACGGTGCCGCCGGTCGCGAGCAGGTCATCGACGATGAGCACCTTCGCGCCGGGGCCGAAGGCGTCCTTGTGCATCTCGAGCGTCGCGGATCCGTACTCGAGGTCGTACTCGACGGAGACGACGTCGGCGGGCAGCTTGCCGAGCTTGCGCACCGGGACGAAGCCCGCACCGAGCTTGTACGCGATCGGCGCGCCGAAGATGAAACCGCGCGACTCCATGCCCACCACGATGTCGACCTCACGGTCACCGATCTTCTCGATGAGCCCGTCGATCGCTCCGCGGAAGCTCCGGGCGTCCTTGAGCATCGTCGTGATGTCCTTGAACAGGATCCCCGGCTTCGGGAAGTCGGGGATGTCGCGGATCTTCGACGCGAGATCCTTCGTCGCCAAACGCGGCTCACCGTTGCCCGCTGCCACGCGCGGAAGCCTAGAGCAAGGCGGTCAGCGGCGGGCGTCGTTGAGGTGTGCGGTGCCAAAGAGGCGCTCGACACGCCCGCCCTCGTCGTCGACGGCGATGACCGTCACGGCGGTGTTCGTCTGCGGAGAGCCATCGAGCCGCGGCAGGATGCCGAGGTAGTACGACGCGAGGATGCGCGTCACGCCGCCGTGACCGATGACGAGGACGGTCTGGCCGCGGCTCTCGCGGTGGAGCCGCCGCATCGCACGCAGCGCGCGCTCGAGCACCTGCTCGAGCGACTCCCCGCCCGGCCACGCGACGAAGCCGTCGTCACGCCAGTCCGGCAGCCCGCGCACTTCATCGAACGACTCGCCGGTGCGCGCGCCGACGTCGATCTCGACGAGGTCCCGGACGACGTCCACCGGCATCTTTCGCCGGCGCGCGATGACGAGCGCCGTGTCGAGCGACCGCGAGAGCGGCGTCGCGACGATGCGGTCGAACGCGACGTCCGCGAGCGCATCGGCGAGCGCGACCGACTGCGCGCGCCCGCGCTCGGTGAGCGGGCTGTCCCGGCGGCCCGAGAACACGCGGTCGCGGTTCGCCTCGCTCTCGCCGTGACGGACGAAATAGAAGGTCGTCGGCCTCACGAGACGCCGAGGAGCGCGCCGGCCTCGGACCAGCCGGAGACGCGCGTGATGCGCTCGTGGCTGAGGTCGCGGTTCCAGGGATGGTCGAAGAGGAGCACGCGGATGCCGGCGTCGGCGAGCGCCCGGGAGATGAGCACATCGTCCTCGCAGAACACGTCGAGGCCGAGCTCCTGCGCGAGCCGCGTCTTGTACTGCGCCGACCCTTCGGCGTCGTAGCGTCCGCGC
>Ga0075433_10003227_pt1 | contig 12591 bp, 14 predicted proteins | sample RhiMethybrSRZTD2_FD_75299 | JGI IMG/M metagenome (GOLD analysis project Ga0075433, IMG submission 75299) | Populus rhizosphere microbial communities from Tennessee, USA - Rhizosphere MetaG P. TD hybrid SRZTD2 | ecosystem: Host-associated > Plants > Roots > Rhizosphere > Soil | place: USA... | reverse complement strand
CCGGGCTCCAGCCGACGCGGGGCCTCGGCCGGGAGGGTGATGGTGCTGTCCGCCGTGAGCTGGACGATCCGGCCGTCTCGGAACCCCAGGATCCCGGTCGTGGGATCGAAACTGTCCACCACACCGGTCGTCCTGATCCTGGGATGACCGGGTAGGGTCGCCACGTAAGAGCCCGGCGGAACCGAGCTTCCCGGCCTCGCTGCTGACTGAGTGGGGGCTGACGCAGGCTCAGAGTCGATTCGCTGGTCGCGCGCCACCTGCGAGCACGCCGCCGCAGTTGAGAGCGCCAGGAACAGGAGCGCCAGGGGACGACTGGGATGTTTCATTGCGATGTCCCTCCCTACCCGGATCCGGCCCCAAGATCATGGCATCTAATAGTAAGGGTGCAAACCCCCTCACGCCCAGGTGGTGGGGCCGCCAGGGTGCGGCCACGCATCCTGGGCAGCAACGGACGTGCCAAGGAGTCGCCACGCTCGCCCGGGAGCGCGAGGATTAGCGAGCAGGGGGCCGGGAGCCCAAGATTGACCGCCTCGACAGTGTCGCGTATCGTTTCGTTTGCGGAGGCACCGCGTTCGATGAAAAGCCCAATGAGACGCAGAATCCGAAACGTCCTGGCCAGATGTCTGCTGATCGCTCTCGCGGTGCTGCTCGCGGCGCCGCCGGTTCCGGGCGCCCAGCCGCCGGCCGCGGACGCCCGTCCCTTCAAGCCCCAAGAGCTGGAGCAGATCGTCGCGCCGATCGCGCTCTACCCGGATCCCCTCGTGGCGCACATCATGATGGCGTCCACCTACCCGCTCGAAGTCATCCAAGCCGCACGGTTCGCGAAGGCCCATCCGAACCTCAGGGACGACGACCTGAATGAGGAGCTCAAGAAATACGACTGGGACAACAGCGTCAAGTCCCTCGTCAAGTTCCCTCAGGTCCTCGAGATGATGGATAGTCAGCTCGAGTGGATGCAAAAGCTCGGCGCCGCCGTCCTGGCGCAGCAGAAGGAGACCATGGACGCCGTCCAGCGCCTGCGCGCAAGGGCGCGGAAGGCTGGCAACCTGAAGTCGACCCAAGAGCAGAAGGTGATCGTCGAGAGCGCGCCGACGCCGACGGACCAGACCATCATCAAGATCGAGCCGGAGAATCCCGAGATCATCTACGTGCCGGCTTACGATCCGATCGTCATCTACGGGCCATGGCCATATCCCGCGTATCCGCCCTACTACTACTACACGCCCTACTACCCGGTCGGCTACGCCACGATGTGGTTCGGCTTCGGGATGATGGTCGGCGGCTCGATCTGGGGCGGGTGCAACTGGCGTAGCGGCAATTTTGGCCTTCACGTGCTCCACCACAACAGCTTCGATCGCAACGTGAATCGCATGGACAAGATCAAGCCGCTCCGGGTCGATTCGGCCGGCGGGGCCCGCGGCAACCGCGTGGCATGGCAACACAACCCCGAGCACCAGAGGTTCGTCCAGTCTCGCGACCGCGGGACCCAGTCGACGTTCAACCGAAGCGGCGACAGCCCCACGATTGTCTCGCGCGACTCCGTCCGCGGCCGGGCCGAGCAAGGCCGACCGGAAGTGATTCGGGGTGGAGCTGGGCAGGGCGTGGCCCGCTCGCGCGACAGTGGAGTCGGACAAGTCGGTGTACGCTCTCGCGACGGCGGAGTCGGAGCGGCGGGCGGCATGGAGCGCGTCGGTAGCCTCCGAGGCGAAGATGGCGCGATCGGATCAGGTATGGGTGGCCAGGGCGACGGCGCGGGCGGCGGCAGAGCTTTCGAAAATAGGGGGCAAGTACAAGGCCGGCGCTCGTTCAGTGACCGCGGTCAGTTCTCTCGCGGTGGCGATGTCAGTGCGAGCACCTTCCCCGGGAACACCCTCAGTGCGAGCACCTTCCCCGGGAACACCCTCAGCGCGAGCACCTTCCCCGGGAACACTCTCAGCGCGAGCACCTTCCCCGGGAGCACGAACACCTTCGGCGTGAGCGTCTTCCCTGGGAACACCTTCGGCGTGAGGCGCTTCGGTGGCGGTTTCTCCGGCGGCGGAGGACGGCGTTGAGGCGCTTCACGGCCGCCTAGCAGGTCCACGCCATCACGCCCGACGAGATCGTGCGGAGGGCCTTCGAGGTGTTTCGCGCCGACGCCGACCCGGCGCCTCCCTTGAGCCTGCGCGGTGGCAATGCGGTCGACAGCTACGACGACGCCGAGCCCTTCGATCCCGCCCGCGACGCGCCCACCGACGCCTACCTCGAGGGCTTCGCCTTCTGGGGGCTCGGCTACCTCGACGCGCGGTCCTGGCGGCACTATCTGCCTCGGCTGATCAGCTACGCCTTCCGGCGCCCGGACGACCCGGCGATGGCGGTAGAAGCCCTGATCCGCTCGCTCCGGCCGCCGGATCGGTATCCACCCCGCCTCGCGACGCTGACCGCCGAACAGGAGGCGCTCGTCGTGGCCTTTCTCGAGACGCTCGCGCTGGGCGACGGCGACTTCGCTCACCTACACGAGGACGCCCAGCAGGCTCTGGAGGAATGGTGGCTGCCCGGCGCGCGCCACCGCCCGCAGGCCGAGGCCGATGCGTCCGCCCTCCGATCCGCGCCGGTCACCCTGCATCCAGTCGAGCGACCACGCTACCGCCTGACGCTCCCCGCCGGGTTCGTGAGCAGCGGAGCGAACCACATTCCCGAAGAGTCCCGAACTGTCGAGGTGTGGCGCGGCACACTCTGTGGCGATGTGCCCACGATCGTCGCGGTCAACCTCACTCCCCTCGCCGGTCGCCATCTCCGACACATCACCGAACGGGCAGCCGCGGGCCTTCGCGCCGCGAGTGTCGAGCGCCACTCCTGGGACGTGCCGGGAGCGGCACGATCCGAGCGCCTCGACGGGCTGACGCGTGGCTACAGCCCGGCGGAGCCGGAGCGCATCACGATCATCGCGGCGGCCATGGGCCAGGAAGTCGTCTTGCTCACGGTTCGGAGCTGGCCGCGAGACGACGTCGAAGCCGCGATGGAAAGGATCGTCGCCGCGTTCGAGATCGTGCCGCGTGGCTGAGCCGGTCGAGCAGCGCCTTCCTTCTGGTCTCGAGGTGATCGAGGATCACGCAGGCTCGGGCAAGGCGGCTGAGCGGGGCGACCGTATCACGTACAACGTCAGGATCTTCCTCAACCGAGGCGACGAAGTGCCTCTCAACGAGACCCAGGCGCAGCATCTGCCCCCACACCTCCTCCGTCATGAGGGGAGTCGGGTCCTCATCGACCACACGACCGTGCTCGGATCACGTGAAGCGGTGGCCGGCATCGAAAAGGCGCTATTCGGGATGCAGGCCGGGGGACATCGGAAGGTGCGCATCGGTCCGCACCTTGCGTATCGAGAGAAAGGCATACCGGGGCTGATCCCGCCCAATGCGGTGCTCATTGTCGAGATCTGGATGCGCGAGGTCATGCCGCCCTCTTCATGAGTGTGCCGCGCCTGCCGAACACTTCATTGGACCAAGGTCCTATTGCTGGCCCGTGAGGGAACGCGCGTTCATGTCGCAGGTCGAGCGCGCAGCCGGAGACCTCAGGGAGGACGAGAATCATGGGACTTCTCGACGAATTGCTCGGTGGTGTACTGGGTGGGGGCGCCGGTCAGCAGCAGGCAGGGTGGCGACCGGCCCAGGGCGCGGCCCCGGCCGGCGGTGGCGGGGCCAGCATCATGATGGCGCTGCTGCCGGTGGTGCTCTCGATGCTCGCGAGTCGTGGAGGTGGGGGACGCCAGGGAGGTGGTGGTCTCGGCGATATCCTCGGGCAAGTGCTCGGTGGCGGCACCCCGGGGGCCGGTGGTGGGGCCGGCGGCGGGACCGGCGGTGGCCTGGGCGGTCTGCTCGAGCAGATGCAGCGGGCGGGCTACGGGGACCAGGCCCGTTCCTGGGTCGGCACGGGTCAGAACATGTCGATCCCGCCTGACGCGATCGGCCAGATCTTCGGCCAGGGCGGTCTCGACGAGATCGCGCGCCACGCGAATCTCACGCCCCAGCAGACGTCCGAGGGCCTGTCGGCGCTCCTTCCCGAGGTCGTCGATCGCGTCACGCCGGGCGGACAGGAGCCGGATTTCGACCAGCTCCTCCACAGCGTCGACAATCTACGACGACAGATGGGAGCATGATTACCGGCCCCATCATCGCCGAGATCGCGGCGCTGATCGGGGACCCGGCGAGAGCGACGATGCTGTCGGCGCTCATCGATGGTCGTGCGCTGACCGCGAGCGAGCTTGCCGTTGCCGCGCGAATCACGCCTCAGACCGCCAGCGCCCATCTCGCGAAGCTAACCGAGGCGGGGGTGCTCTCCGCGGTCCGAAATGGACGGCATCGCTATTTCCGGCTTGCCTCGCCGACCGTGGGAGACATGATCGACGGGATCGTCGCCGTCGCCCTTCTGAAGCGGCCCCGACACCGCCCGCTCTCCCGTCAGGCACGCGCGCTGAGCGCGGCCCGAATCTGCTACGACCACCTTGCCGGCCGCCTCAGCGTCGACCTCACCGATTCTTTCGTCGCCCGTGAATACATCGTGCACGGCGACGAAGTCGCCGAAATAACGTCCGCGGGCCGACGTTTCTTCACCGAGTTCGGCCTCGAGCCTCCCACACCACGTTCGACCCATCGCCGCTTTTGTCGGCTCTGCCTCGATTGGACCGAGCGACGCCCGCACATCGCGGGTGCGGTCGGAGCCGCGCTCACCCGGCGCTACTTCGATCTCGGCTGGCTGGAACGAGCGAGGGAGAGCCACGCGGTCTTCGTCACGCCGTTGGGCCGACGGGGCTTCCAGGACACCTTCGGCATCAACGCGTCCGAGCCTCGCGACGGCAAAGCCATCTAGACGCTTCGATCACCGTCGAAGTGTCGATCGGTCCCATCCGACCGGTTCGGCAGTAGTATCGTGGCAAGCGCGGCGCGTGGGCACGCCGCACAACGCCGCGTAGGGGGGTACCCATGCTCGAGGGGAAAACGCGCATCCCACCGGTCGACGTCGAGACGCTCCCGGACGACTTGCGCGACACGCTGGAGGAGCAACGCACCCTCCGAGGTGCGCCGCTTTATCCCTACCTCTTCTATGCGCGCAATCCGGCGTACTTCCGCGCCGCGAAGGCGATGTGGGCCGCCCTCCAGCAAGAGACGAAGCGCGTGCCCGTGACGCTGAGGGCGCTGCTCAACCGTCGTGTCGCGTGGTGGAACGGCTGCGAGTTCTGACAGGACGTCAATGCTGCCGTGGGCAGCCGGAACGGTACCTCGACGGAGAAGCTCGACGCGCTACTGCGCGACTATGCGAAGAGCCCGCTATTCAGTGACGCGGAGAAGGTAGCGCTCGAATACGCGGACGCGATGACAGACACGCACCGCGACGTCGAGGACGAGCTGTTCGCGCGGATGCGACTCCACTACGACGATGACACCATCGCGGAGCTGACGATGATCATTGCATGGGAGAACGCCTCCTCGCGCTTCAACCGGGCGTTCCGCATCCCATCGCAAGGTTTCTGGCAGCGATGACCGATCCGGCGTCGCCTCACCGGCTCGACGGGGGCTCCGCCCCGAGAAGGGCCTTCACGGCGTCGCGCCCCGCACGGTAGGCGGCTCCGTCCGAGCCAAAGGTTCCGCCGCGGAAGACGCAAGGATCGTCGAGGCTGAACGGCTGCCCGCTGTCCCGGTTCACCACCTGGCCCTCGGGGCGCTCCTCCCAGAAACACCGGCTGACGTTCTGCTCGCGGGGAAAGTGCCGTGGCGGCGCATCGCTCGGACGATCGAACTGGTGGTGGGCCCCGGGGTACGCCGTGAGCTGCGCGTCGGCGCCGGCCCGCCGGAGCCGCTCCACGTAGGGTCGGCATCGCTCGACGGGAGCGAATTCGTCGGCCGTCCCGATGAACACCCGGATCGGCCGATCGGTCACCGCCTCGTCGCCGATGTAGGTGATGAAGCACGGCGGATAGAAGGCGATGTGATGCGAAAATCTCGCGCCCGCCGGCCCGTAAAGGCGCTGAAACCGCGTCATCCCCGAATACAACGCGGCGACCCCGCCCTTCGAGAAGCCCATCACGGCAATCCGCGCCGGATCGATCCGAGGGTGGGTGGCCAGGAGCTCGAGGGCTCGATATGCATCGCCCATCATCGCCAGGCTGTTGAGCTGCGCCTGATCCTCTCCGCTGAAGGCAATGCCTCGGCCGGTGAAGCTATCGAGGAGGAACGTCGCGGCGCCGGCCTGGCGAAGCTCCGCGGCCCATCGATCCTCGCGCGGGCTGACCCCGCCGGAGCCATGCACGATGATCACGGCCGGGCTCCGGTCGATCCGCCCCGGGGGCAGCTCGAGGTCCCCCCAGATCAGTTGGGAGACCGCAGGCCTGATCCCCTGGAGGAACTCGGATCCTGTCGGCGTGGTGGTCCGAAAGCCGATGCGGCCGGTGGGCGCGGCCGCTAGCGTCGTGTGAAGCGTGGGTGGAGGACAGCCGTCCACGTAGCGTACTGACGTCGCGCTGGTGACTTCCCGCCCGTCGGCAAGCACGACGCGCAGCATGTACCGAATCTCACCCGGCGGCTTCCTCGGGGCACCCCAGTGCAGGAGGTGGCTCTCGAACCGGCCCTCATCGGCGGTGTAGCGCTGAAGATCGTCTCGCGTCGGCGTCAAGAGCGACCGGATCGATTGCTCGCCGGGACCGTCCCAGCGCCCCGACAGCTCGAAGTCCCTCACGGCGGCCAAGCCGCCGGGAATCCCTCGGTAGGAGAACCCCCACCGGAACGTGTCCCGGAAGCAGAGCTGCGGAGGGTCGAACCGAAGCTGCTCGAGGGTTGGTTGGGCCTCAGCGGCAAGCGGCGCGACCACGAGGCAGATGCTCAGAATGGCCGCGCGAGGGATCAATGCGATCTTCATGCCGCCAAGTATAGCCAAGACGAACCAGGGGGTTAGTGGCTTACGCCGCTGCTCGCACGATGAGAACCCATCCTGCGCCCATGACGACGATCCCGATGGCCCGGGCAACGCCCTCGCCGGCCGGCGGGAGACGCTCAGCCGTGATGGCGGCCGCCACGAGAGCCATCGCGCGAAGGTCCATGACGCCGACCGCCAGGAGTATCGCCATCAGAGGGGCGCAGCAGTGGATGCAGTGCCGTCCGAGGCGCAGGCCATGCCGCCAGGCCGTGGCGGCGTCGGCCAGCAGCATTCCATTGCGCCCGGCTGCCGGCCGGCAACAGGCGAGGTGACGCGCCTTCCACGGGGAGAACTGGAGCGCGCCGGCGATGAGCACGACCACGCCGACCACGATCGGCGCCGCGCGCGCCAGCGGCGGCCGCTGCATCTCGACCGCCGCCAGCGCGACGCCCAGCGGAAAGACGGCCATTCCCAGGACGGTCCAGACGAAGAAATAGCCTACGGCCACGAGCGCGGTCAGCCGACCAAGGCACGTTTGCCCTGTCCTGACGACGGCCTGACGATAGCGCGATAGCATCGGAACCAAGGACGGCAGCATCATCGCCACCATCATCACGATCCACATACCGAGGAACGAGGACGCGGCGGCGGGCCACGTCTGCCCGGGCATCCGCATCCACGTCATCGACATCCCCCAGCCGCCGGGCATCGGCATCTCGCCCATCGCCGACACGGACCCGCACCAGAACGCCGTCAGCGCCGCGCTGGCGGCGAAGACCAGCGCTGAGACACCGAACAAGGCGCCGTGCGACGCTCGCTCCGAACTCATGCTCAGCGCCCGTCGTACTTGTCGTGGTGGCGCCACCAGAGGCCCGACTCGTTGCGCCCCCGGGGAGCGCGGTCGAGCCACTGGTACATGCCCCACAGGCCGTCCAGGCCGCGCGCATAGGTGGAATAGGTGTGGTAGACCACACCATCCTCGAGCACGAACGCGCTCATGCCCGGCCTCTCGCGTGTGTACGTGGCCACGTCGGTCCCGGCCATGCGCGCGAACGCGACGGGTCCTTCGTCCCCACTCTCCGTGCCGGCGCGCGACGGCCACGCGCCTTCGTGCCGGTAGTTGTAGTCGATACCCTCGCGCTGTTGCGACTCGGTGAATCCGACGCTGAAGTCGGCATTGAAGTCGGTGCTGTGCGAGGACGCCCAGGGAAACGTCCAGGCCATGCGCCGCTTGAACGCCTGCAGCTTCGCGAGCGGGGCCCGCGACACCGCCCAGAGCATCACGTCATGGTGGGCCAGGTGCACGGCGAACCCGTTGAAGCCGTCCGCGATCGCCGAGCAGGACGGGCACCCGGCCGCGTAGTCCGGCCCGAACATGAAGTGGTAGATGAGGAGCTGCGAGCGCCCGCGGAAGAGGTCGGACAGTGCCGCGCTCCCCTCGTCGGTCTCGAATCGATACCCTTTGTCGACCCGAACCCATGGCAGATCCTGCCGCCGCCCCGCCAGCTCGTCGCTGCGCCGCGTGAGCTCCTTCTCTGCCTCGAGCAACGAGAGCCGCGCCGCCAGCCATTCCTTCCGTGTCCCGGTCTTGTGTGTCGTCATCGCCCTTGTCTCCCTCCTTGAGGTGTTGCTGCTGATGCTAGATTTACCCCCAGGTATCGACGGCTGGGAGTGACAAATATGACGGGATTCCCATGGACTCACTGATCACTGCCGCGGCGCGGGCGCTGGCGGCGGGGGATCCTCTCGGCGCCTTGAAGCGGGTCGCCCTGCGCCACGACGCGCCGGCGCTCGCGCTTCGAGGCATCGCGATGGCGCAGCTCGGTGATTTCGTTCGCGCGAAGGCGCTCGTGCGCAGTGCCGGCCGCGCGTTCGGTCCGAAGGAGGCCGTCGCCCGGGCGAGGTGCATCCTCGCCGAGGCCGACATCGCGCTGGCCTCGCGCGACCTGGGGTGGGCCGCGAAGGCGCTCGATTCCGCACGAGCGACGCTCGAAGAGCACGGTGACCGGGTGAACGCCGCGCATGCGCGATATCTCGAGGTCCGGCGCCTCCTCCTGATCGGACGCCTCGATGAGGTCGAGCGTAGACTCGCCCACCTGGATCCGACGGCCTTCCCGCCCGCGTCGAGGGCGGCGCACGAGCTGGTGGTCGCGGGGATCGCGATGCGACGTCTCCGGTCGAAGGAGGCGCGCGCCGCGCTCGCGCGGGCCGCGCGCGCCGCGGGTGACGCGGGTATCCCTGCGCTCACTGCCGAGGTCGGAAGCGCATCCCGGATCCTCGACACCCCCGCGGCGCGCCTGATTGCGAGTGGCGAGGCGCGACCGCTCCTCCTCGAAGAGGTCGAAGCGTTGCTGGCGTCGAAAGCGCTCGTCGTGGACGCGTGCCGACATACCGTGCGTGACGCACGGACGGTGGTGTCGCTCGCCACGCGTCCGGTGTTGTTCGCCCTTGCTCGCCCGCTGGGCGAAGCGTGGCCCGGGGACGTCCCGAGGGACGCGCTCGTCGCCCGCGCGTTCGGATCGCAGAGCGCCGATGAGTCGTATCGTGCGCGGTTGCGAGTCGAAGTCGGGCGCCTTCGCCGGGTGCTTCGGCCGCTGGCCGACGTGAGGGCGACGAAGCGGGGGTTTGCCCTGGCGCCGCGTCGCGCCCGTGAGGTCGTCGTGCTGGCGCCGCCGGTCGAGGACGAGCATGCCGCGGTGGTCGCCTTCCTCGCCGACGGTGAATCGTGGTCGAGCTCGGCCCTGGCCCTCGCGCTCGGCGCGAGCCAGCGCACCGTGCAGCGGGCGCTCGACGCGCTCGCGGCAGGGGGCAAGGTCCAGTCGTTCGGTCGGGGGCGAGCCCGGCGCTGGGTGACCCCGCTCGTCCCGGGATTCACGACGACCTTGTTACTCCCCACTCCCCTGCCGATTGACTAAGATGGGGGGCATGAGCCCGTCAACCGCGCAGATCGTCCGTGAGTACGGACCCTTCCCGGGCGTCGACCACGTGCACGGCGTCACGTATGACGGTCAGAAGGTCTGGTTCGCGGCAGGAGATAAGATGATCGCCTTCGATCCCGAGAGCGGGAAGATGGTGCGCTCGCTCGACGTCGTCGCGCATGCCGGAACGGCCTTCGACGGCGAGCACCTGTGGCAGATCGCCGAGGATCGCATCCTCAAGATCGACCCGAAGACCGGTCATGTGCTCGCCACGATCCGGGCGCCCGGGGGCGGCGGTGACTCGGGACTCACATGGGCCGAGGGGACGCTCTGGGTGGGGCAGTATCGGGACCGGAAGATCTATCAGATCGATCCGCAGAGCGGGGCGATTCTCCGCACGATCGAGTCCAACCGCTTCGTCACCGGGGTGACGTGGGTCGACGGCGAGCTCTGGCACGGCACCTGGGAAGGCGACGAGAGCGATCTGCGGCGCGTCGATCCTCGAACCGGAGAAGTTCTCGAGAAGCTCGACATGCCGTCTGGAGCAAACGTTTCGGGGCTCGAGTCCGATGGCGGAGATCGGTTCTTCTGCGGAGGAGGAGGGAGTGGGAAAATCCGGGCCGTTCGCCGGCCCAAGCGCGGCTCCGCAACGCGCAGCGGCAGATAAGGGAAAGGCGTCAGCCGCCGGGCAACGGACGGCTCCGGGTTGATCGTGGCGGTGGGCTGGCATAGCATGCGAGCCGGATGAATACACTACGCCAGCCGGGCGCCGAGCTTGGACCACCCGCTCCTCCTTCCCTCCTGGATGTCTTCATCCGCGCCGGCATCATCCTCGCGCTCGCGATGCTCTGCTATCGAGTCTTCTCGCCGTTCCTGACCCTCATGGTATGGGCGCTGATTCTCGCCGTCGCTCTCTATCCCCTGCACCAACTCGTCGCGGCCAAGATCGGCAATCGGCAAGGGCTCGCCGCGACGCTGCTGGTGATTGTCGGCATCATCCTGATCGCGGCGCCGACCGCCGTGCTCCTGAGCTCGCTGGGCGATTCGATGCGTCAGCTGATCACGGACGTGCAGAACAATTCGCTCGCGATTCCCGCGCCGCCTGATTCGGTGGCACGGTGGCCCATCGTCGGCAAGAAGATCCATGCGTTCTGGTCGCGGGCATACACCGATCTGCCGGCTCTGGTGCAGAGCATGCAGCCGAAGATCGGCGAGCTCGCCAGGGCGGCACTGGCCTTCGTGGCCGGCATCGGCGTCGGAGTGTTGCAGTTCCTGGCCTCGTTCATCATCGCCGGCATCATCATGGCTTTCGGCCAGGCGGGCGACCGGACTTGCCAGGCGATCTTCGAGCGCCTCGCGGGCGGCGGACGCGGCGCCGCGCTCGCCCGACTGTCCACGGCGACCATACGCGCCGTCGCCCAGGGCGTCATCGGCGTAGCCTTCATCCAGGCGCTCATCGTCGGCCTCTGCCTGCTGATTGCCGGCGTGCCGTGGGCGGGCGTGCTGACGCTCGTCGTCCTGGTGCTCGGCATTGCCCAGGTGCCGGCGTTCATCGTCACCTTGCCGGCCATCGGCTACATCTGGTGGCGCGGCGACCACGGGACGGCCCTCGCGATCGGCTACACCGTGTTGATCTTCGTCGCGGGCATGGCGGACAACGTCCTGAAGCCGCTGATGCTCGGGCGCGGCGTCGCAGTGCCGATGCCGGTCGTCCTGTTCGGCGCACTCGGCGGCATGGCGAGCGCCGGAATTCTCGGCATGTTCGTCGGCGCGACCCTGCTCGCCCTCGGCTACCAGATCTTCATGGAATGGGTGGCGGCGGGGCCGAGCCCGGGAGCGCCCGCGCCACGGGGCGACGTGAGCACCGGTTGAGCGCCCCGGGCTGATCGCCCCGGCGAGGGCCGAGATCCCTGTAGGTCCAAGGGCCTATAGCGGCCACTCGACGCGGCGTGGAGACTCTCTTGGCGACAAGGCTCGATACGCGCCCGCGACACATGGTCACGACAAAAGGAGCCGACAATGAACACCCGGATCAGGACGCAGCTCGGACTCGTCACCCTTCTGCTGATCGTCGCGATGCTCGTGACGACGAGCCCCGCGGCAGCCCAGACCGCCGAGGAGGGTGTCGCCAACTTCTACAGCGATAAGTTCGAGGGCAAGAAGACGGCCAGCGGTGAGGTCTACGACGGAAAGGGACTCACGGCGGCGCACAAGAAGCTCCCGTACGGAACCAAGGTGAAGGTGACCAACATCGAGAATGGCAAAAGTGTGGTGGTCACCGTCAACGACCGCATGGCGGCCACGAGCCCGGCGGTCATCGACGTGACGAAGCGTGCCGCGGAGGAGCTGGGGTTCGCAAAGTCGGGAAAGGCCAAGGTCAAGGTCGAAGTCCAGAAGTAGGCTCGATAGTAAGATGCTAGCGAAATGCGGCTGGCCGACTACTCGTCCGACGAGCACTGCTTCGAATTCGACCTCCGTACCGGGGCCTACTCGCACCTGAAGCTTCCGACGCCCCGAACGAACCGTGCCGGTTATTCCGGCATGGCGCAGTTGCTTCGCTGCCCCCGAAAGGGGAAAGTGCTGGTCGCCAAGTATCTCCTGGATAGGGACGCGTGGTTCTCCATCGGCGCCGAGAAATGGAAGCTCTTCGATGGCTCACTTACTCTGAGACATAGCGAGACGTGGGGTGGATTGCTATGTCGGTTGTCCCTGGATCAGGGCGGCCAGTGCATCCGGACACTCTGCTACCTGCGACGAGACTGGCTCGCGGCCATGATCGACCCCACATACG
>Ga0075433_10003225_pt1 | contig 12595 bp, 15 predicted proteins | sample RhiMethybrSRZTD2_FD_75299 | JGI IMG/M metagenome (GOLD analysis project Ga0075433, IMG submission 75299) | Populus rhizosphere microbial communities from Tennessee, USA - Rhizosphere MetaG P. TD hybrid SRZTD2 | ecosystem: Host-associated > Plants > Roots > Rhizosphere > Soil | place: USA... | reverse complement strand
TTGCACCGGTGCTGTTAGCGCGCAATACACTTACACCGCACCGCCGCCCCCGCCTCCGCCTCCACCGCCGACCACTGCGCCGACGTTGAGCCTTCAGCCGTACAGCGGAGATAACCGCGACCCTTCGCGGTGCGTCGCGAACTGTTTTGAGCAAGTATTGTCGTACTCAACCCCAGCCTACATCAGTCTGGACGCGGCACGCTCAGTGACACTCGTTTACTCGGCCGCGACCGTGTTACCCGAAGCCATCGTGATGCTCGACGCCACCGATGCGTCGACCACGCCCCCGACGATGATGTCTATCAGGCTGCAGCGTCCCAACCAGACATTCGTGGCGCTCGAGGGTGTTGCGGGCAACCCCACCGAGTTGTTCTTCGCGCAGGGTGCGAACGGTACCAGCCGGCTTGGCGCGCGGTTCAACACCGGGAATGCAACCACGAGTGATACACTCTACACGGCAGTCGTGACGAGCTACTGGAGCGGCAGCTCACTCACTGCGACGATTCCTGTACGCGTGCCGATCGTGCGCGAGACCACAAGTCCGTACGGTGCCGGCTGGACGATAGCCGGCCTCCAAAAGATCACGACCCAGAGCGACGGGGTGGTGTTGACGAGCGGTGGCGGTGCGATTGCGTTCTTCGCGGGTTGCCCGAACCCCGGGAACCCGTGCACGAGTCCGGCGGGGGACTTTTCGACGCTCACTCGCCGAGCGGACGGCACGGGCTGGGATCGCCGCTGGCCTAACGGTTCCACTGCTGCGTTCAACGCAGTTGGGCAACTCGCCTCTGCCGCGGACCGCTTCGGCAACACGACTACGTTCGGGTACAACGGGGGCGGCGCACTTGCCTCCATCACGGACGCGATCGGGCAGGTGACGACCCTGGCGTACGATGGTAACGGCAAACTCGACTACATCAGTTATCCCTCGGGCCGAACCACTCAAGTGACCGTGAATGCCGCAGGGGACCTGACCGAGATCGATGATCCCGACGGCGTACCAGCGCTACAAGTGGTCTACGACACAAACCATCTCCCGCTCTACACCGTGGATCGCCTGGGTGGGCGTCGCGATTTCACGCGCGACTTCACCGGTAAGCTCGCGCAGGTGCAGCTCCCGACAGTCACGGCGAACGGACTTCAGGTCCGTCCTACCGTGAACCTCCGCGCGATTGAAAATCAGGTCCTGCTCGACGGCTCCGGGTCCGGTACCAGCACGAGTCCAGCGCCTCGACGAATTGCCGACCTCCTCCGGGCTAAGATTACCGCACCGAACGGCGACTCGACGGTTTTCGCATTCGATCGCTTCGGGCAGGCCACGCGCGTCGAGTTTAAAAGCCCGGAGGGGCAGTGGCGAATCAATCTCGCGACCTACAACGACCAGGGACAGCTCAAGTCAATCTCTACGGCCGAGAATCGGACGACGACATACAACTGGACGGGTCCAGACCTGATCACCATTACGACACTCAACACTGGAAGTATCACAGGCTTGTCGTACGAGCCAACGTTCCATCAGCTGCAGGATGTCACGGTCGACGGGACGCTTGTGCGGCACAACTCCTATACGAATGCGGTTCTCCAGAGTACAACCGTTGGGACGTCGACAACGAGTTTCACGTTCGACACTCGTGGCCGAATCCGCACCATCACCGATCCATTGGGACACCAACGGACCACGAGCTACGACGCGACCGGGATGCAAAATACGCACTCCCTGACGGCGCCCGACGCGAATGGTGTGAATAGGACCGCAACGTTCGCTTACGATGCCTCGGGACGAAAGCAGAGTGTCACGGACCAAATCGGGCGCGTACTGACAACCGGATATGATGTATTGGATCGGGTCACGAGCACGACAGGTCCCCTGAGCACGACTACCTCCTTCGGCTATAACGATGCGACGCGCACGTACACGGTCACAGACGCGAAGGGCCAGGTATATCAGGCCACCCGCAATGCCCTCGGCTGGGTCGAGACTCGGACGGATCCGCGGGGTGGTATCGAGCGCTTTGCGTTCGACATATCGGGGAACGTCCTCTCGTACACGAATCGGCGCGGCGGAGTGGTGACCACCACTTATGACGCCATGAGCCGGCCCCTCACTATCACCGCGGATGGGCAAACCACGACATTCGGTCACGACCCGAACAACTACTGGGTCAGCGTCGCGAACGGCGAGAGCACTGATACGCTAAAGTTCGATGCCGAGCTCCGCCTAACCGACGCCATCACGTCCCGTAACAATGTGCGTTACGACCTACAGCCCAGCTATACTGCTGAAGGCCAACGCGATCTGCTCGAGGTCGTGGCCCCGACATGGAGCCGTTCGATCGGGTACGGTTATGATGCGCTGTTCCGGCTCAATTACCTGAGGAACCAAGGACAGCAGGCCGCGAGCATCACCTATACGCCGGAACAGCTTGTAAATACGGTGAAGCTCCCCATCACCGTCAGCGGGAGCACCAAACTCACGGAGACGTTCACCTACAGCCCGGCACACTTGCCTCAATCTCTGGGGTACAACGGCCCAGACGCCATCGTCGGCCGTCGCTACACGTACGACGCTCTCGGTCGTATGGCAACGGTGACCCGTGGCACCCCCCCTGGAAACCCGAATGCGGGTGAGTTTCAAAACGAAGTCCAACGCACCCTTGGTTACGACGAGCTCGGGCGGCTCGCCCATTACGACGACGTCAACAACTGGCAGCAGGACGGGGGACTCGTTTGTCCCGACCCCTTCGACCTCACGTCCTGCTATGAAGACGTCATCCCACATTCGGACATGCTGCGCTCGCAGGACTTCAGCTATGACTCCGTCGGCAATCGGCGAGATCTGGGTGCTGTGATCCAGACCGGCAACCGTCTGACCACATTCAACGGGTACACCCTCGGCTATGATGATGACGGTAATCTGATCTCCAAGACCAAGGCTGGCTTTACGCAGACCCTCACGTGGAACACGTCTGGACAGCTCACGAGTGTGACCACCAACGGGACGACGACTACGTTCGGATACGATGGCTTCGGCCGTCGTGTGCGTAAGACAGTCGGTGCCACCACAACGCGGTATCTCTGGGACGGGGACGATCTCGTGATGGAGCTTGACGGGTCCGGGAATCCGCTGCGCGAATATAGCCACTATCCCGGCATCGACCAGCCGTTTGCGATGCGCCGCTCGAGCGATGGCGCGCTGTTCTACTACGCGCAGGAGCGTCCCGGTCACGTGGCGGGAGTCATCAATACCGCTGACCAGGTAGTGAACCGGTATGAGTACGACCCTTGGGGTCAGCCCTTGAGCACTACCGAAGGCGTGTCGCAGCCGTTGAAGTACGGCGCGCGGGAGTACGATACCGAGACGGGGTTCTATTACAATCGGTCCCGTTACTACGATCCTCAGCTCGGTCGATTCATCAGTCAAGATCCGATTAGTCTGGGGGGTGGCCTCAATTTGTACGCGTACGCGTCAGGCGATCCAATTAATAGATGGGATCCAACTGGTCTAGATGATTGCACATCGGTCGACTACGGCGATCCATGCAACATCGGTGGCGCGACGGTTGAAGCGGTCGGAGGAGGTGGACGGTTTATTATCATCACTATGATTGGGGGTGGAGGTTACTCCGACGGGACAGCTGCGCTCTTTGGCGGTCCAGGGGGTGGAACCACAGACCAGAAGCCGTCGGAGCAAGAGCGAGCTGACCGTAACCAGTGTGTTGCGGAAGCTCAAGCCACGGGGGCCTCGGAGGGAGCGATGTTGGGAGCAGCCACCGGTGCTAAGTTCATGTGGAGCGCTACTGGACCCGTCGCGGCAGAAGCGTTTGAGTACGCACTCGCGGGCGGAGTCATTCTTGGCGGGGGACCTGAGGACATCGTTGGTGACGCATTAGCAGTGGCGGGCGCGGCATCACTCTATGTTGTCATTCGGGTCGGCGGAACGCTGCTCGGGGCAGCAGGGGGTGCGGTCGTCGGGTGGGCAGGAGGAGTTATCAGTGGCACCGTGTCCGGTACAGTTGGCGGTAGTTGTCCGGCTGCCGCGCATTAGAGAAGTGAGGTGCTCAGCCAGCGCCGCTAGCTAAGCGAATGTTAGTAAGGCCATTCGAGGATTCAAAATGAACGTCTGCGCATTCGAGTTCAGTGTCATGCGACTTGGCTTGCCCGTTGCCCTGTTTCTGGTGACGAGAATGGTTGTGCTATTTCATTTTCCGTCTCTGTCACGCCTGGCGGCAGCGGTATTGATCAGTCTCGCGGGAACCCTCGTGGTGGCGTATGTCGTCGGAATTTTGTTGTGTAGTACGGGCCTAGTGCCTGACCGAAAGAAGCATCCAGACCTATATAGGCTGGAGAGTCTGATAATCTCCTGTTGCGCTTCGGTGATTCTGGGCATCGTCCTTGGAGAGGTCGGTGTGTCTGGAGTTCAATAGGCTGAACGTAGTGGAAGATGAGGGAACAGTCAGACTGAAAAGCTGAGGATGCTCAACCTGAAAAGCTGAGCGTGCTCAACAACACCCTTTCCGGTAGTATTCGAACGGCGTGGCATCTCATTCCGGTGGGTGACACCGCCATTTGATGGCTCTGGCGTACGCGCGGAATGCGGATTCCAAGTCCGCGGCGCACGGCTAACCGCGGTCTCCTAAGGACCTTAGCGACGACTATGCCTTACCGTTTGCCGTTGCTATCGACGCTTTCGTGGGCCACGCAGGCGAGGCGTCTCATGGAATGGCCGGAAAAAGTCGGCGAGGCTAACGCCTAGCGAGCCACAAAGGGAGGCGAGCGTGTGCAGCGAAGCAGCTGTTCTACCCCGCTCCACCCGACTTACGAACGACGGGTCGTATCCCGCCGCAAGCGCAAGGCGCTCCTGAGTTAACCCCGCCTTCGTGGTGCGCAACTCGCGAAGACGATCGCCAACGGCGCGGTAGAAGCGTGAGACCTCGCGGTCCATTGACGACCATGGTCCGGCGGCCTGACGACCGCGTCCAGGACTTTTAAGTCCTCCTCGTGGTTACATTTTCCATCGCGTATGACGGAACAGAAAAAACAGGACAAAGCCCTCACGACACAGAAGGACAAGGCTGACAATTGAGCGGGAGCCAGGGGAGGAAGGGTGATTGAAAGCGTTGTGGCCCTACTAGACGAGGTGAGAGCCACTGAGCCGCACGGACCGGGCTGTAGTGCGGACGGCGCTGGTGGTGCTCTTGCTCAGTGCATCTGCGACCGGGAAGCGCGGATTACCGCCCGGATTGCGCGGGGAATCTGGGCAGCGTTGGAGAAGGTCCGCAGCCCCAGAGAGCTTTATGTGGGCCTGAAGGAGTTGGAGCAGGGGCTACGCAGGCGGTGAGCGGGCCGGGCGTGCCGCCGCTGACGCCGGAACAGATTCAGGCGCTGGTGGAGAAGGGTGAGCAGACGTATGCGTCCGACTTCCCCGAGGGCTTCGCGCCGGGGACGGGGCCGGGGCACCCCGTGCAAGGGGCGACGAACTACGACTACCCGCTGCAGCGCAACGTGCATGTGGGCGGGCTCTGGGTCAGTAGCTGTCTCTGCCCGCAGTGCGGCGCGCGCTACGGAAAACGCGCTCGTTGAAGCGCCAATGCGAACCTACAGCAAACTCGGCAGGATGGTTTGGTTACGCCCAACGCCCTCTCAAGCGCCAAGACGTGCTAAAAACCGAGCGATGCTACCGGCACCTTCGTCCCATACCGCGTTGTTCAGCGCGTTCCACTCGGCTCGCAAGCGCTCGTACGTGGTCCGGTGCATCCTCTTGGGCCTGCGAGGCCAGCGTCTCACCGCTAGGTCATCCTCTGTCCCACCCATCTGCTCCCAGCATTTATCAAGGCGCTGGTTTAGGCGCCAGTAGCGCTTTAGGCGCTGCGAGTAGTACGCCAGCCGGTGACACCGACGGCACGCCCACGAGGTGCCCAACCTAGGCCGAAATAGAGCTCTGCATTCCTTCCCACAAGCAGGACACATGATCGACCATCTCCATCCGCCGAATGGCTGCACCATCCGTGCGGCGTCAACCTCCTGACGGTGCCCGTCGGCGCTCTCGACTACGAAACGCAACGGGCCGACATAGCCTGACTCGGGCAATGCAGCCAGGAGCTTTTCTACCGAGAGGCGTGGCGTTTCTTCAACCGTCAGCCGACGGCCATGCCCGCCCCACCGCGTCGAGCCCCAGCCACCCATTCCGCGTCGTCTCCTAGCCCTTGGTCGCGAAAATCGAATCCAGCGAGCCTTTTATCGAAATCTAGTAGCAATTGTGCGAGCGCACTCCCTCGCTCACCGGCCGCCTTGTCGCCTCCGCTTTTTCTCCAGCTCCAGGCGATACACTTCCCGTGGATCAGCGGGGATGTTGGCCTTGGGGTCGAGTGCTTTGCTCGGCAGCCGAGCGATGGCCAATTGCAGGGCCCGACTCCCGGAGGGCAGCGCGCCCACTGGGTTGACCGGACCGAGCAGAATTCGCTCGCGAGCGATGCCAGCGTCCACGAAGGCCCGCAGTTCGTGCTGTGGCATGGTTCGCCAGTCGCCTGCGAGGCCACCCTGCAGGAGTGGTTCCACGATCCGCCACCAGCTCGCCAACAAGAGCGCCATTACCCGCTCCTCGTCTCCTTGACTCCACCGGTAGACCGAAGGCGCGAGGGAGGCGAGCGCCCGGGGCCCGATCCGAACTAACGGCGCCATCGCGTCCGTCACGTGGGCCCTGAGGCGCCGCAGTCGGCGCCGCAGATCGGCCGTCCAAGCGGCACTCTGCCGCCTCACGCGCTCCAGGGCGGGCGGCGGGAGGAGGCAGTTAGCGAGCGCCGCCCGCAGCTCCTGGGGAGCGAGACGCTGGAGCCTCTGAAGGGTGGTGCGGTTAATCCGACCGGCCGGGTTTCGGCTGAGCCGCGAAAGCTGCGAGGCTGAGATGCCGCAGCGTCGCGCGGCAGCCCGGTGGCCCCCGCGCACCTGAACGCTCTGGGCAACCAGGTGGGCCAGCGCGTCCGGATCGACAACAAGGACACGGCCATTCCACGGCTCCCTGCGCGCGTGTTGCACAAAACACTCCCTCTGTGGCCATTGTGATGCAACAGCAATCTGCACACGTTGCGCGTGTGCACAAGGCTGAGGAGAGACCATGCACGCGGAGTGGATTCCCTTGTCGGACGCCGCACTGAGTTGTGGCCTTAACCGTGAGCGGCTGCTGCGTCTCGTGCAGGCGGGAGTGATCGAGGGTCGGCGGAACCTCACAGGCCGGTGGGAGGTGCTTCGTCCCTCACTGGAGCGGTACAGGCACGCTAGGGACGAGGGTACGGGGCCCAGCGGCGGCGGGGCAGCCACGGCTGAGTCGTAGGCATGCGCGGTACGTCGGGCAAAGCCCGCTCCCCTTATACTGCGCTCCACGCTTGGCGATGGAAACTAGCCGCACGAAAACGCACGCCCGCGACGTTCGATGCGCTGTGGCGGGCGCCGTGCGCCGAGTTGGCGTCGCTCAAGTTCGAGGCGGCCGGTCTCCCCGACTGGCTGCGTCCCCGCCGGCGCGACGCGCAGCGGATCGTCCGCGCCGCCGCCTGGGGGAGAGTCGCGTGACCGACCGCGGAACCGCGGCCAGCAGCCACGACGCTCTCTTGCCCGTCGTGCGGCCCGAGATCTTCGTGCGTGACGAGCTGGTCGCAGTCACCGACGAGGCGCTCGCCGCGCTGCGGGGCGCCGACGGCGGGCTCTACGTCCGGGGACGTCTGCTGGTTCAGGTCTCAGGAAGCGAAGCGGTTGAGAAGCTGCCTTGGCTGAGACGGCCGATGGGCGGGTGGGTCATTGTCCCACTCGAGGTTGCGTCTATGCAAGACCGGCTCGACCGGGCCGCCCTTTGGGTGCGGACGAGGAGAGGCGAGGCGGTGCCGGCGCGACCGCCGGAGTGGGTGGCGAAACAGGTAATGGCTCGGCTTGCCTGGCCGTTCCCGTTGCTGGCGGGCGTTATCGAGACGCCTACGCTGCGACCCGATGGCACCGTGTTGGACAAGCCGGGCTATGATGTCGACACCGGGCTCCTCTACAAACCGAACGCCGACTACGGCTCAGTTCCCGCGTTGACGAGGGCCGAGGTCCCGACGCTCATACAAGCGTTACTCGACCCGGTCTGCGACTTCCCGTTTGTTCACGACACCGACCGCGCCGCGTACGTCGCAGCGATCCTTTCTATCGTGGGCCGCCATGCGGTCCCGGGTCCGGTGCCGGCCTTCCCGGTCATTGCGCCCGTTCCGGGGGCAGGAAAAGGCCTCCTCACTCGGATCATGGCGCTAATTGGTGCCGGTCGTGAGCCGGCCGTGATGACCGTGCCAGGAGATGACATCGAGTTCCGGAAGCGATTGCTAGTGCTCGCCATCGCCGGCACGTCGGTCGTGGTCCTCGACAACGTGTCGGGCACGATCGGCTCTGATCAGTTGGCGGCCGCCCTCACAGCGACCGAGTTCACGGATCGATTACTGGGCGTGTCTCGATTGGTTACCGCGCCCCTCACGGCGATCTGGTTTGTGACAGGGAACAACGTCCGATTCGGCCGGACGCTCGGCCGCCGCATGGTCCCGATCACTCTGGACCCCGAGAACGAGCACCCCGAGGATCGCACCGGATTTCGTTACCCTGACGTGGTCGGTCGCGTGAAGGCCCAACGGCCCGCCCTGGTGATCGCGGCGTTGGCGCTGCTCCACAACTACGTCATTGCTGGCAGGCCCCCGCATAAGGAATCGAAGATGGGCAGCTTCGAGCACTGGGATGACCTAATCAGGGGGGCCGTGATCTGGGCCGACCTGGCCGACCCGGCAGCTGTCAAAGATGCCACGAAGGGTCGGGGGCGCGTCCGAGCTGAAGGTGACGAGGATCTCGATCAACTCGATTCCCTACTCGATGCGCTGACCGCCGCGTTCGGGCGAACCGCGTTCCAAGTGCCGGATGTGCTAGCGAAAGCGGAGTCTGATCCAACCCTAAGGGCCGCCTGTCAGGGTTCCGCCACCGATCGGAAAGGCTGCGTCACCGCTAACAGCCTTGGGAATGCGTTCCGGGACATGCGTGACCGCTGGGTGCGTGGACGGAAGCTGGTCAAGACTCCCAAGGCGGTCGGCGTTCCACGGGGCGCCTGGCGTGTGCAACTACGCTGAGAGGCTTCATGAGGGCGACACGTCACACATGTGTGACATGTGATCTCGATCGCTGGCTGGACAGCGGAGCCCGTACTCGCTCGGTAGCGATTGGGATGACATGTAAGACGCGTCTGCCAGAATCCCTTGCAAAGGGGCTGCGGCTCCGGCAGATCGGGCACGGCGAGCTGTGACCGTGCCACCTGAGCCGACGGACATCCTGACTCGCGACGAGGTTGCGGCCTGGCTCAAGGTCAAGGCGCGTCAAGTGGAGCGGCTTGGTGTGCCATGCTTGGATCTCGGACGGAAGACGAAGCGGTATCTGGCGAAGGACGTGTTCGGATGGTTGGAGGGGAAGAGGCGACCAGGCGCATCGCGGCCGGCGCCGAGGCGGTCGTGAAAGGCTCCCAGTCTGTCCCAGCTACCGCGTGCGAGTTATGCGTCGACTGGGAGCTGACCACAGCGCCACCAGTTGCGCCACGGCCTCGGGGATGGGGCTATCCCCAGCCACCCACCGGCGAACGGTGCGTGGGTTCACCTTGAGTCGGCGGGCCGCCTCCATCTGGCCGATGCCCGCGCGCTGAAGGTTGCGTTTGAGCTCTGAGGGCGTCATTGCCTTTCGAACGTAGGGCGCTCCGTACCGAGTAGGCAAGTATGAATGAAGGAGATTGCGATATAGGGCATAATGCCCTAGCTTGGAAATGCCAACCTTCTGGAGTGTGGTGTATGCGTGGACAGGGCAGGGTATACCGACCACGAGTTCGCGGTCGAGAGATCGCGACGTGGTGGCTGGACTACTCGATCGGCGGAAAGCGCCATCGAGAGCCGGCGAACACGAAGGTCAAGAGCGATGCGCTCGAAGTCCTCCGGCAGAGAATTGGCGATCGAAAGTCCGGCAAAGTAATCGGCCGGCCAGATCGAGTGACACTCGCCGATCTGCGCGGTGGTCTAGAGCGGCATTATCAACGGGAGGACAACCGCTCACTCCTCCGTGCTCAACAAGCGTTCAACCACCTGGAGTGTTTCTTCGGAGCTAAGACCCGAGCGATGAAGATCTCAAAGCTCTCTGTTACGGAATACTTCGAACACAGGCGTTTAGATGGCGCGGCTCGCGGTACAGTCTGCTACGAAATTCGCATCCTTGGTGCCGCGTTTGGCGTGGCGGTCGACAACGAGCTGCTCGCCGTCAGGCCTGTTTTCAAGCTTCCCGCCCTCCGCAACGCACGATCGGGCTTCTTTGAGGACGGTGACTTCGCAGCGCTGGTGCTTGAGTTGCCGGTGTACATCCGACCGGTCGTGCGGTTCCTGCGCCTGACCGGCTGGCGAAAGTCGGAAGCGCTTCGCCTGACATGGGACCAAGTCGATTGGGAGGGGCACCTCATGCGGCTACATGCGGCGCAGACCAAGGGCGGGGACGCGCGAGTATTCCCGTTTGGCGACGCACCCGAGCTCAAGGAGTTACTCGAGGAGCGATGGGCGCAGCGTGATGGGCTGTTCGTGTTTCAGCGCCGCGGTGCTCGGATCAACAGCTTCCGCCGCGTGTGGACTCGCGCTTGCAAGAAGGCAGGCCTCGAAGGTCGTCTGGTGCACGACCTGCGGCGGACCGCGGCACGAGACTTCCGCCGGCGCGGGGTGTCAGAGGGTGAGATCATGAGGCTCTGCGGCTGGAAAACCCGGGCGATGTTCGATCGCTACAACATCATCGACGAGGCGGATCTCGCCCAGGCGGTGGCGAAGCGGTTCGAGGTGCAGCCAACGGCAAACAAAAGGCAAACAATGGCAAACATTCCCACTGCCATGGCCCCCCAGAGCCCGCTAAGTTCTTCTGCTGCATAGCCCGGCCAGGTAGCTCAGTTGGTAGAGCAGCGGACTGAAAATCCGCGTGTCGGCAGTTCGATTCTGCCCCTGGCCACTTCATTCACAATGACTTAGCGCGGCGCCCGCCGCGCGACTGTGTCACCGGTGTGTCAGTCCGAGCGAAGCCACACCTGACCGGCACGGTTGCGGTACGACAGTTCATCCAAGTTCGGCGTACTCGTCGCGCGCGAGGTCCCTCGCGAGGTGGTCCAAGTCGGGGTATACAGTGCGCTCACGAACGCCCAGCGACGCGAGCTCCCGTCGGATGCGGTCTTTCGAGGCGGCCGGGATGATAAAGCTCGCCAGAAGTCCATCCAATTCGGGGCGAACCTCTAGCGGCGTGGGATTGCCGTGAATCGTGAACCCGGACATCTGCACGAGCATCCGCAAGTCGATCTCCTCCGTTACAATCGCCGCGACGCCGGGGTCGGCTGCGGTTCCCTGAGTGAATGCACGCTCGACAAGATTCTTGGCGTATGCGTGGCCCGGTTGGAGGAGCCCCTCCTGACCTCCCGTTCTACCGTTCATCGTGAAGGGGTCGAGCGCCCACAGCGCACCGTCCTCAGTTGCGTACCCCTCGGCCACGTTCTGCTCCACCGAAACGGCGAAATACGCCGCCATCAGCGGCGACTCCGTCCAGTCCAATAATCGGGTCGGAAGGCCGTAGTGCTGCATCAGGAACAGCCAACTGGCCAAATCGCCTTTCGCGGGAGTATTCGGATACCGTGATGGCGCACGCGCGGCAAACTTGTTGGCGATGGTGGCTTCGTAGATCGGACCGCGATCCTCTCGAAGCACCGAGGGCACGAGCCGCCAGGACGCGACCGCATGGCCGCGCCACCACGGTTGACCTGGAAAGCGGCTGAGCATCGTCCACGACGCGGACAAGAGATCGGAGACCGATTCGATCTTGGCAGGGGATGTCATAGATCGTGGCTCACGCGAGCGCGTCGCGGACCGCGGCCAAGGTCATGGCCGGGTAATCCATCGGGCGAGCCACACGATGGCGCGCATCACGCCGACCAGCACCAAGGCGCCGACGGCGCCCATCACGATGTAGATGAGAAACGCGAGCCACGTGCCCTCGAGGCCGCCGCTGAGGGCGAGAAGGAAGAAGAACGTCCAGCCGACGAAGTACAGGCCGAGCACCACGCCGACGACGAGCCGGCTCACCGCGGATACCTGGATTGCATGACGCGCCTCCGTGAATGATGAGATACTTAGGCCAGCGCCCGCGCGACTGCGGCCATCAGGGCCGCGGCCATCGGCGGCGGGACCGCGTTGCCGATCTGGCGCATCTTCTCTTCCTCGGAGCCGACGAACCGCCAGTCGTCGGGGAACGCCTGGAGCCGCGCGATCTCCCCCGTCGTGAAGAAGCGCGACCCGCGCCCGTCGCCCATCCGTAGTCGCTTGTTGTTCCGGTGCGTCGCCGTGATCGTGAACGCCGGCTCGTCCAGGTCGCATGCGGCAGCAAAGAAGATCGTAAGTCGGCCTTGTTGTGCCTGTTCACGCATGTACGCGACGTCGGTGCCGCCTACGTTGGCAACTGAAAATCCGCGTGTCGGCAGTTCGATTCTGCCCCTGGCCATTCACTTCGATAAACCGTGGAAAAGAGGCGTCGAGCCCACTGCGTT
>Ga0075433_10003218_pt1 | contig 12602 bp, 15 predicted proteins | sample RhiMethybrSRZTD2_FD_75299 | JGI IMG/M metagenome (GOLD analysis project Ga0075433, IMG submission 75299) | Populus rhizosphere microbial communities from Tennessee, USA - Rhizosphere MetaG P. TD hybrid SRZTD2 | ecosystem: Host-associated > Plants > Roots > Rhizosphere > Soil | place: USA... | reverse complement strand
AGGAGGCGAGCCAAGGAGGCGAGCCAAGGAGGCGAGCCAAGGAGGCGAGCCAAGGAGGCGAGCCAAGGAGGCGAGATGGACGAGCTCGGAACGATCCTCGGCATCTGGGCGCATCCCGACGACGAGGCCTACCTGTCGGCCGGCATCATGGCCCGGGCCGTCCGCAACGGGTCGCGCGTCGTGTGCGCGACGGCGACCCGGGGCGAGGGCGGTTCGATGGACGAGGAGAAGTGGCCGCCCGAGAAGATGGGCGAGGTTCGCACCGCCGAGCTCGAACGAAGCCTGGAGATCCTCGGCGTGCAGGAGCACCTCTGGTTCGACATGAAGGACGTCGACATGGACACGGGACTGCCCGGCGAGGGGTTCGGGCGCGTTCGGGAACTGGTGGCCGAGGTCCGGCCGGACACGATCCTGACGTTCGGCCCGGACGGGATGACCGATCACGCGGCCCACAAGGACGTGTCGAAGTGGGCGACCACAGCCCTGCGCGAGGTGGGCAAGCCCGGGTCGCGGGTGCTGTACGCGACCGTGACGCCGGAGTGGGCGGCCGAGTTCGTGCCGGTCTGGGAGCCGTTCAGCGTCTTCCGGCCCGGGACGCCACCGATCACGCCGCGCGAGGAGCTGGCCGTCTACTACGAGCTCCCGGACGACATCCTCGAGATCAAGGTCAACGCCCTCAACGCCCACGTGAGCCAGGTCGAGTCGATCCTGGAGGCCGTGGGGCCGCAGGTGTGGTGGCGGGAGATGTCGTTCGAGGCGTTCCGGCTCGGGGAGGAGCGGGCGTGAGCGGAGTCTCCTACGCGTTCCTGGGCTCGGGCGAGTTCGATCCCTGGTCCGAGCCGGCCGAGCGATGGCTGCTCGAACGCTCCCGCAACCCGGGCGGCCCGGTGCTCGTGTGCCCGACGGCCGCCGCCCACGAGGGTGACGAGTCCTACGACGGCTGGGCGAACAAGGGCCTGGACCACTACCGCGCGATCGGTCTTCCCGCCGAGGTGCTCCCGCTCAAGACGCGCGAGGATGCTTCGCGGGAGGACGTGATCGCCAGGCTCGGCGACGCGTCGGTCATCTTCTTCTCGGGCGGGAACCCGGCGCGACTCTCGCAGGTGGTGCTCGGAACGCCGTTCTGGGAAGCATTGCAGCTCGCGATGCTGGACGGTCTGCCCTACGCCGGCTGCAGTGCCGGCGTCGCATGCCTGACCGAGCTGACCTACGACTCGGACAGCCAGGATCTCGATTCGGTGTGGGCCCCGGGGATCGGCTACGTCCGCAATGCGCTGTTCGCGCCGCACTGGGACATCGTCGATACGTGGATTCCCGGCGCGACCGAGTTCATCGCGGGATCGGTCGAGCCGGGCCAGACGTTCATCGGGCTCGACGAGGAGACAGCCCTGGTGGGCGACGGGCGTTCGTGGCGGGTCATCGGGACCGCCAAGATCCACGTGCTGCGGGACGGAGAGTGGACCCGGTACGCGGACGGCGACGCCTTCGAGCTGCCGCTCGAGATCGCCGGCGAGCGCGTGTGAGCGCGGCCGGAGCGCTCGGGCGCGATGCGCCCATCGAGGATCGCGCGTCGGAGATCGTTCGGATCCTGTCCCAGGCATACCCCGACGCCAAGGTCGCGCTGCACTTCTCGACCCCGCTGGAGATGCTGGTGGCCACGATCCTGTCGGCCCAGTGCACCGACGAGAAGGTGAACGAGGTCACGGCCATCCTGTTCCAGAAGTACCGGACCGCCGAGGACTACCTGAAGGTGCCCGAGGACGAGCTCAAGGCCGACATCAAGCCGACCGGCTTCTTCAACCAGAAGGCGATCTCGATCCGCGAGGCGTGCCGCCGGATCGTCGAGGCCTACGGCGGGCAAGTGCCGGACACGATGGAGGACCTGATCACGCTGCGCGGCGTCGCGCGCAAGACCGGCAACATCGTGCTCGGCAACGCGTTCGGGAAGGTGGAGGGCATCGCGGTCGACACGCACGTCAAGCGGCTGGCGAACCGGCTCGGGTTCAGCGACCAGTCCGACCCGGACAAGATCGAGCAGGACCTGATGCGCCTGATCCCGCGCGAGCGGTGGTTCGACTTCACCTACGTCCTGATCGACCACGGCCGGGCGATCTGCATCGCGCGCAAGCCCAAGTGCGAGGAGTGCCCGGTGAACCACCTGTGTCCGTCGAGCCTGGTGTGACCGGACACGACCTGTCCGGCTTGGCGTTCCCGGCCGTCGTGGCGCACCGGGGCGCCTCGTCCACGCGCGCCGAGAACACGCTGGCCTCGTTCGAGGAGGCGATCCGGCTGGGCGCGCAGATCGTCGAGTTCGACGTTCGGCTGTCGCGCGACGGTGTGCCCGTCGTGATCCACGACTCCGCGGTTGACCGCACGACGGACGGGACCGGCTTCGTCCACGAGCTCACGGCGGAGGAGCTCGCGTCCCTGCACGTGGAGGGGGACGCGGCCGTTCCGACGCTCGACGAGGTCCTCGGCACGCTGAGCGGGCGCGCGGCGGCGGCGATCGAGATCAAGAACATCCCCGGCGACCCGGCCTTCGACCCGGCACGCGAGGGGATCGTCGAGGCGGTGCACGAGGGGCTCGGGCGCATGGGGTTCGAGAGCCCCGTGTTGGTGATCTCGTTCAACCCGGCGTCGATCACGGCCTCGAAGGCGATCGCGCCCGCCGTCCCCACGGGCTTCCTCACGACCGACCTCGTGGACCCGCGTGAGGCGCTGGCGTTCGCGGTTGCGCGGGGGCACGACATGGTGCTGCCGGGGACCCGCGCGGCGATCCCGGCGGGCGCGTCGTTCGTCGAAGAGGTGCACGCGGCCGGCGTCCGCGCCGGCACGTGGACGGCCGACGATCCCGAGACGGTCGGGATGCTGTTCGACCGTGGGTTCGATGCTGTCGCGTCGAACGACCCGGCGATGGCGCTCGGCGTCCTCACCGGGCGCGGACGTTCGTGACGCTTCGCCGGCGGCGGATCCCCGAGGAGCTGCGCGCGCCAGCGCGCGCGTTCGACGACCTCGTCCCCGTCCTCGAGCGCGCCAAGGCCGCGCTCACCGACGCCGTCCCCGGCACGCGCATGCCTGGCCGCCCGCTCGCCGAGGCGCTGTGGGCGTTCGAGAGCGGCCTGCGGGAGGTGGAGGAGCGGATGCCCGCGTGGCGGTCGCCAGAGGTCGAGACCGAGTGGCTCGCGGCCGAGGGGGGGCGCGCCGAGGCGCTCGCGCTGGCCGAGCGCCTGCGCACCAGTGACGTCGAGCCGCAGGGATTCGAAGAGCTGATCGGCGTGGTCGGCGACCTGCTCGCGCCGCTCGAGGCCTTCGAGGCGGCCGCGGCCCGATTCCGTGAGCTCCGGCGGTGAGCGAGCTCGAACGCGTGACCGCCGAGGTGGTGGCCTGCCGCGCCTGCCCGCGGCTGGTCGAGTGGCGCGAGCACGTGGCGAGGGAGAAGACGGCGCGGTTCGCCGGCCAGACGTACTGGGGCCGCCCGGTCCCGGGGTTCGGCGACCCGAACGCGCGGATCATGGTCCTCGGCCTCGCGCCGGCCGCCCACGGCGGCAACCGCACCGGCCGGATCTTCACGGGCGACCGATCGGGCGACTTCCTCTACGCGTCGATGCACCGGCGCGGTCTCGCGAACCAGTCCGAGTCCACGGCGAGCGACGACGGGCTCCGCCTGACGAACGCGTACGTGGCCGCCGTGGTGCGATGCGCGCCGCCCGGGAACAAGCCCACGCCGCTCGAACGCGACACCTGCCTGCCCTACCTGGTGCGCGAGATCTCCTCGCTCGACCGCCTTCGCGCGATCGTCGCGCTCGGTGCGTTCGCGTGGGACGGCGCGCTGCGCGCGCTCGGGGAGCTCGGCCACCGAACGCGTCCCCGGCCGACGTTCGGCCACGGAGCCGAGGTCGCGATCGGGCCCTTCACGCTCGTGGGCGCGTATCACCCCAGCCAGCAGAACACGTTCACCGGCACGCTGACGCCCGCCATGCTGGACGCCGTGCTTGGACGCGCGGTCGCGATCGCGCGCTGATCAGCGAGCGTCGTCCGGGCGCTCGTCGTCCTGCGTCGGGAAGGCGGTCGTCCCCAGCCGCGGGTCGTACCCGCCGGTTGCCTCGTCGCGGCGAACCTTGCTCGGATCGATCCGCCGGTACAGCGGCAGGCGATTGACCTCGAGGATCACCAGGACGAACACGCACGCCGCCACGGAGGACAGGTACAGGCCGGCGCCGGCCAGGATGCCGACGGCCGCGGCGGCCCAGGACGAGGCCGCGGTCGTGAGACCGAGGGGCTGGCCGCCGCCCTCGACCTCTCGCTCGCGGAAGATCAGGCCGGCGCCCAGGAAACCCACGCCCGTGATCACGCCCGCGATGACCTTCTCGGCCGAGGCGGGGAAGAAGAGCACGCCCAGGCCCGTCACCCCCGCGGCCCCGAGCGCCAGCAGCCCGAACGTCCGCTCGCCCGCCGGCTTGCCCCGGTACTCGCGCTCGAACCCGATCACGTACCCGAGCGCAGCGCCGAGCGCGATGCGCCCGATCAGCACGGCCTGCGTCGCCAGCCTCACGTCGCCAGCCTAGTCCCGCCCCCGAGCGCGGGGAATACCACGTCGCGGGGCGGTCTTATCCTGGAAGGCCATGATGCACGGCCGTCACATGCGCGTCCCCAGAGAGGACGACGACCGACCGATCGCGCCGCACACGATCCGGCGCGTCATCGGCACGTTCCGGCCGTACCGCGCCAAGGTGAGCCTGGTCGGGCTCGCCATCGTGGTGACCTCGGGCCTGGGGGTCGTCAACCCGCTGCTGATCAAGTGGATCTTCGACAACGGCCTGTTCGGCGACCCGCCCGGGATGTGCGCCGGCGGCTCGTGCCCGCAGATGCACACCGTGTACATCGGCGTCGCGCTCATGATCGTGATCCCGGTCATCACCGGGGTCATCGGCATCTGGCAGACCTACCTCGCCAACTGGGTGGGCCTGCGCGTGATGCAGGACCTGCGCAACGCGCTCTACGCGCATCTCCAGTCCATGTCTCTGCGTTTCTTCACCACCACGCGCACGGGCGAGATCCAGTCGCGCATCGCGAACGACGTCGGTGGCGTCCAGGCCGTGTTCACCGACACGGTGTCGAGCATCCTGGCCAACGTCGTCGTGATCGCGAGCACGCTGGTCGCAATGCTCATCCTCTCGGTACCGCTCACGCTGCTGTCGCTGTTCATGCTCCCGTTCTTCCTCTGGCTCACCGTGAAGGTGGGTCGCGCACGCCGGGAGGTGGCAACCAGTACCGCCAAGACGTATGCGGACCTGACCGCGGTGACCGAGGAGACCCTGTCGGTCTCCGGCATCCTGCTGTCGAAATCGTTCGGCCGCCAGCGCCACGAGATCGACCGGTTCGAGAACGAGAACGAGCGCCTGACCGGCCTGCAGATGAAGCAGACGATGATCGGCCGGTCGTTCTTCGCGATCGTGGGGACGTTCTTCTCGATCACGCCCGCGCTGGTCTACCTGGTCGCGGGCTGGGTGATCAGCCGGGACCCGACCGGCAACACGATCACCGCCGGGACCATCGTCGCCTTCACGACGCTACAGTCTCGCCTGTTCTTCCCGATCGGGTCGATGCTGCAGGTCTCCACGGAGATCCACTCCTCGTTGGCGCTGTTCGACCGGATCTTCGAGTACATGGACCTGGACCGGGAGATCGAGGACGCCCCCGACGCCATCGCGATCCCGCCGCACGAGGTCCTGGGGCGGGTGCAGTTCGATGAGGTGTCGTTCCGCTACGACACGCCCCCGGACGGCGAGGCCTCGCCGATGTCGCCGACCGACCTGGCGCTCGCCAACGAGGCCCCGAGGGAGTGGACGCTCGAGGACGTCTCGTTGTCGATCGAGCCGGGCCAGCTCGCGGCACTGGTGGGTCCATCGGGCGCCGGCAAGACGACGATGACCTACCTCGTCCCGCGGCTGTACGACGTGCAGCGGGGGGTCGTGAAGATCGACTCCATCGACGTCCGCAAGCTCAAGCTCGAGTCGCTCGGCGACCTGATCGGCGTGGTGACGCAGGAGACCTACCTGTTCCACACGACGATCCGCCGCAACCTCCTCTACGGCAAGCCCGACGCCACGGACGAGGAGCTCGACGCGGCGGCCCGGGCCGCGAACATCTACGAGCGGATCGCCGAGCTCCCCGATGGTTACGACACCGTCGTGGGCGAACGCGGCTACAAGCTCTCGGGCGGCGAGAAGCAGCGCCTCGCGATCGCCCGGGTGATCCTGAAGGACCCGCGGATCCTGATCCTGGACGAGGCGACGTCCTCGCTCGACACGACCTCCGAGCGCCTGGTGCAGGCGGCGCTCGTGCCGCTGATGGAGGGGCGCACGACGATCGCGATCGCCCACCGCTTGTCGACGATCCTGTCGGCGGACGTGATCTTCGTCGTGGACCGGGGACGGATCGTGGAGCGCGGCACGCACGACGAGCTCCTGGCGCGCGGAGGCCTGTACGCGAGCCTGTATCAGCAGCAGTTCCGCGGCGGGCTGGTGGAAGCCGTGACCGAGGACGGGATGATCCTGTCCACCGGCGAGGTGGTGCGCACCTCCAGCGAGTAGCGCATGCTCAGGCCGGGGGGATCGGCCGGGCGTAGGTGAGCAGGACGAACCCGTCCGGGAACGTGCGGTCGGGGAGTCGCTCGAACCCGAGCGCCTCGTACATCTTCTGGGCTGCCTCCATGCGTTGGGTGGTGTGGAGCGTCATCCGCGTCCGGCCGGCCTCACGCGCCCGGTCGAAGCACTCCCGCATGAGTGCGCGCGCGACGCCGCGGCCGCGCTCGTCGGGATGGACGCCCAGCATCCGGATGTGGGCCTCGTCGGGTGGCAGCGGCGGCTCCTCCTCCTCGATGCGCTCGTCGAGCTCGAGCGTCGCGCTGCCCAGCACGCGGCCGTCCTCGACCGCGACGAGCACGAGCCCGACGTCCGCGCGGCCCTCGACGTCGGCGATCGCCGCCAGGTAGTGCTCCCACGAGTCGGTGTCGGCGAACTCGCGATACGCGAGCGCCGTCACGCGTCCGGCCTCCTCGTACTCCTCGGGCCTGGCAGGGCGCGTCTGGATCGTCACGCCTCGAGCCTACCGAAGGCGGCAGCGGTCAAGGAGGTTGACGGTCGTGCGCGGCTCGGTCACGATGGCGCCGTGGGCGAGCCCGACCTGTCGCGGCTGCTGCTCGAGGCCTCGCGCGTCCTCGGCGCCGAGATCGTTGCCGGCCTGCAGGAACGCGGGTTTCCGGACGCGCGGCCCGGACACGCGGCGCTGTTCATGCACATCGACCGCCGGTGGGGGACGCGCCTGACGGACCTCTCGCGGCGAGCGCGCATGAGCAAGCAGGGGATGATGCTGCTCGTCGACGACCTCGAGAACCGTGGTTACGTCCGGCGCGTGCCCGACGCCGAGGATTCGCGCGCCAAGATGGTGCGCCTGACCGCGCGCGGGCGCCGCTTCGTTGCCGAGGCGCGCCGCTCCGTCGCCGCGGTCGAGGCTCGCGCGCGTCGCGAGCTCGGCGAACGCCGGTACGAGGCCCTCCGGGACTCGCTCGAGTACCTGATCGGGGTCGGGGAGGGGCTCGAGGAGGCGTGAGCGTTCGGACGCTGGAGGTCCTGTCCGACGCCCCGGGTGTGGCGCAGCGGGGGGCGGACGAGGTCGCGGCGGCCGCGAGCGTGGCGATCGCGGCGCGGGGACGGTTCACGTTCGCGGTGAGCGGCGGCCACACGCCGTGGGCGATGTTCCGTGCGCTCGCGCACGAGGACCTGGCCTGGGAGGCGTTCGGCATCTGGCAGGTGGACGAGCGCGTGGCGCCCGACGGTGACCCCGACCGCAACCTGACCTCGCTGGTGCAGGCGCTGCCGGAGGCGGTCGAGCTCCACCCGATGCCGGTGACCGAGGACGATCTCGACGCCGCGGCGAAGCGGTACGCGGCGTCGCTCCCGGAGGCGTTCGACCTCGTGCACCTGGGGATGGGGGACGACGGCCACACGGCATCGCTCGTCCCCGGCGATCCGGTCGTCGAGGTCGCCGATCGCGACGTGGCGCTTACCCTCGAATACCGAGGCCGGCGCCGCATGACGCTGACCTACCCCACGCTCGGCCGGTCGCGCCGCGTGTTGTGGCTGATCACCGGCGAGGACAAGGCGCCGATGGTGCCGCGGCTGCTCGCGGGCGACCCCTCGATCCCGGCCGGCAGGGTCTCGACCCCGGAGCAGCTGGTCGTGGCCGACCGCGCCGCCGCCGCGGAGGTCGCCGGCTAGCTCAAGACGCTCACGTCGAGAAGCTTCCCGACGAAGTAGGTCACCGTGGCCGCGGCCCCGCCCACCGCCAGCATCCGCAGGCCCGACAGCAGCCACGGCTTTCCGGTCAGGGTCGAGATCGCCGCGCCGACGGCGAACAGCGCCACGCCTGACAGGACCGCCGACGCGATCACCGCCGGGTTCCCGGATGACACCAAGAACGGCAGGAGCGGCACGAAGGCACCAAGCGAGAACGTGACGAACGACGAGCCGGCCGCCGCGAGCGGCGAGCCCAGTCCCTCTCTGTCGAGCCCCAGCTCCTCGCGGGCGTGCGTCTCGAGGGCCATCTCCGGGTCCCGCATCAGCTCGGTCGCCAGACGTTCGGCCAAATCGCGGGGCAGCCCGCGACGCACGTAGATCTCGGCGAGCTCCCGGCGTTCGGCCTCGGGGTCCGAGCCGATCTCGTGCGCCTCCAGGTGGATCAGGCGCTCGTACACCTCTCGCTGCGTCCGCACCGAGATGTATTCCCCGGCCGCCATCGAGAATGCGCCGGCCAGCAGGCCCGCGACGCCCGCGACGATCACGACGTTGTTGGTCACGCCCGCGCCGGCCACGCCGAAGATGAGCGACAGGTTCGAGACCAGGCCGTCGTTGACGCCGAAGATCGCCGCCCGCAGCGCGCCGGACTTGCCGCCCGCGCGCTGCTCGGAGATCGGACCGGGGTGCGGGACCACTCGCCAGGTCCGCCCGCGAAGTCGCGAGACCATGTTCGACAGGAAGCGAAGGTGCTTCCTGGTCCGGTGATCCTCGGGTGTGAGCCCGTTCGTCGATGCCATCGCAGCCTCCGCCTACCGGGCGGGTGCGGCAACCGGGTCGCTGGTGATGTCGGGTGCCGTCATTGAGGCTCCTTTCGCGCGAGCGCGCCGATTGTGCGTCCGAGCGAAGGCCGTGTCGAACCATTCCGCGACGAACTCGGGCGCGTTCAACGATCCTCGGATGGGCCCGTAGTACGGTGCGCCCGTGGACGCCGAAGAGGCGAACGGCGCGGACGCGAACGACCGCGATCTCACGCCGGCCGAGGTCGGCCGTTGGGACGACCGGTATGGCCTGCTGTTCCTCATCATCGTGGCGTCGATGCTCCTGACCGCGGCCAACACGACGTGGCTCAAGGTTGTTGCCGTAGTGATGCAAGGACTGATGGTCCTCTTCGCGCTGTTCGCCTCCCGCGCCGACCGGCGCGTCTGGCGGGCCGCCTTGATCTTGATCCCGATCGGGATGGTCCTCGGGGTCGCCGGGAGGCTGAACGATGCCCGGCCGGCGCAATTGACCGCCGCGGTGGTGAACGTCGTCCTACCGATCGCCGCGATCGCCGCCCTGGGACGGCGGATCGTTAAGGACAACGCGGTGACCGGCCGCACCATCCTCGGCCTGCTCTCGGTCTACCTCCTGATCGGGATGACCTTCTCGGCATTGTTCATCACGATCGCGGTCGCGAGCCAGGAGCCGTTCTTCGTCCAGACCGATCATGCCGATCCGGTCGACTTCACCTACTTCAGTTTCGTCACGCTCGCCACGGTCGGCTACGGCGACCTGACGGCGGCCAATCCGATCCCCCGGCTCCTGGCGGCCCTGGAGGGGCTGACTGGCCAGCTGTACCTGGTGACCGTGGTGGCGGTGGCGGTGTCGAGGGTGCGGACGCGGCGCGACCGCACGAGGGACGAGGGGGGCTGAATCAGGTCTCGTCGCGCGTTCGGATCGAGAAGCGCCGGAACCAGCGCCTCGATCCGGCGTGTTCCTCCGCTCGCTCCTTCGCCTCCGCGAGCTCGACCTCGTCGCCACGCGTGAGCTCGGTCTCTACGACCTCATGTCGCTTGAGGTAGTTCGACACGGTCGACTGGATCACGGCGGCGGCCGGCAGCGCCATGAACGCGCCGATCAGGCCGCTGAGGGCCGCCCCCGCCAGCGCGGCCCCGAAGGCGACCGCCGGGTGCAGCTGCATCGTCTTGGCCGTGATGCGCGGCGCGAGCAGGTAGTTCTCGATCTGCTGGTAGACCACGACGAAGATCAGGAAGATCAGCGCCGTCCAGGGGTCTTCGAGCAGCGCCACGAGCAACGGAACCGCGGCCGCGATGTAGGTCCCGACCACGGGGATGAACTGCGACACGAACCCCTGCCACAACGCCAACGGGACCGCGAACGGGACGCCCAGCGTCTGAAGCACGAAGAACGAGATCGTCGCGTTGATCATGGCCAGCAGGAGCCGTGAGTACAGGTACCCCCCGGTCTTGTCGATCGCGACCTCCCACGCGGCCAGCAGATCGACCTGGATCCGCGGCGGGAGCAGCGAACAGACGCCGCGCCTGAAGCGTGGGCCGTCGGCCACGAAGTAGAACGTGAACAGGCCGATCGTCAGGACCTGGAACAGGAGCCCGAGCACGAACGCGCCGAACGACGCCACGTTGGTCGCGATCTGCTGGATGTCGGCCTGCGCGCTCGCGATGTTGCGTAAGATCTTGCCGCTGGTCAGCTCGACGTCGAACCACCGCTGCGTGTAGACGCTCGCCCGGTCCAGCCAGGAGGGCAGCTTGGTCACGAGCTCCTGTACCTGGTCGATCACCAGCGGGACCATCAGCGCGAGCGCCACCAGGCCGAGCAGCCCCAGGCCGAACAGCACCACGGCCGCGGCCACGCCGCGCCGCCACCCGCGCCCGACGAGCCAGTTCACCGCCGGCTCGAGCGCGAACGACAGGAACAGCGCGGCGATCAGCCAGAGCAGCAGCTGCTGGAGCCGGCGGACCAGGCTGAAGGCCGCGTAGGCGAGGAAGGCCGTAACAACGATCCACAGCAGGAGCCTCGGGACCCACGCCGGCATGCCGCTGGCCTCGGCGGCCGAGACGCCGGCCCGGTCGGCCGACTCCCCGATCGGGGTGCGATCATCGGCGGCGGGTTCGGCCGGGTGTTGCTCGGGCGCCGGTTTGGGGCCCTGAGTAGACGGTTCCGGCGGGTGCGCGGCGGCCGGGTCCATGCGGGCAGGGTATCGGCCGTGGTCACCGGTAGCCAGCATGCGTGCCCGGACGCGCCGCTACGATGACCGCATGCCCGAGGACGCGGTCGGCAAGACCGGCCGGCCCACCGAGACCCGCAACAAGCCCGTGCGCCCACGCGACCGCCTCGGCCGGCCACAGGCCTGGGGCGCCGAGAACGCGCTCGAGCTCGAGGACTTCGACGCGATGCCGATCGAGCAGGTGCACCGGCTCGGCCGCGAACACTTGAACGCCGGCCGCTACTTCCCGGCCCACGAGGCCTGGGAGACCGCGTGGAAGAAGGCCCGAAACACCGACGACGCCGAGTTCTTCAAGGGGCTGTCGCAGCTGGGCGCCGGCTACGTCCACCTTCTGCGGGGGAACGCCCATGGCACGATCCGGTTGCTCAGGCGAGCATCCGGGCGTCTGGCCGGGTACCCGGACGGGCACCGGGAGGTGGAGACCTCGCGCGTCGCGAGGCAGGCCGATGTGCTCGCAAAGGCCGTCGAGGAGGGCGAGGTTCGCCCTGGCGAGGACGCCGTCTTCGAACCTCCACGCGTGTGAGCGGTCCGATCGGTTGACTGTCTAGGCTCGCACCCTGCACGATGTATAGGTGAGGGAGGACCCGCAGCCGAACCTGCTCGAGTGGAAGGGCCGCACCGGCCCGTTCACCGTGTCCCTGGGCGACGGCGTGTTCCACCCTACGCACACGAGTCGCGCGATCGCCGACTCCCTGGAGATCGGCCCCGAGGACACCGTGATCGACGTGGGCTGTGGCAGCGGGGTCCTGTCGTTCGTAGCGGCGCGCCTGGGCGCGCGCCGTGTGATCGGGACCGACCTCTCAGAACACGCGATCGCGGTCGCGCGCGAGAACGCCGTGGCGCTCGGGCTGGGCGACCGGGTCGAGTTCCGGGCCGGGAACCTGCTGGACCCCGTGCGCGGCGAGCAGGCGGACGTGATCATCGGCGACGTCTCCGGCATCCCAGACGAGATCGGCCGGCTCGCGGGCTGGTTCCCGGACGGGCGCGCCGGTGGGCCGACCGGCGCCGAGCTCCCCGCCGCGATGCTCGAGAGCATCCGCGAGAACGACAGCCTGGCACCCGGCGGCCGCCTCTACCTGCCGACCGGCACGATCCAGGCCGAGTCGAAGATCCTGGAGGTCGCGCGCCGGATCTTCGGCGCCGCGAACCTGCAGTCGCTGACGTCCAAGGAGTTCCCGCTCCCCGACGTGGTCGCCAGGTCCAAGGCGCTCGCGCAGCTGATGAAGGACGGCATCGTCGATCTGCGTGCCAAGGGAAGCCGCCTGCTGTGGCGCATGCAG
>Ga0075433_10003217_pt1 | contig 12602 bp, 13 predicted proteins | sample RhiMethybrSRZTD2_FD_75299 | JGI IMG/M metagenome (GOLD analysis project Ga0075433, IMG submission 75299) | Populus rhizosphere microbial communities from Tennessee, USA - Rhizosphere MetaG P. TD hybrid SRZTD2 | ecosystem: Host-associated > Plants > Roots > Rhizosphere > Soil | place: USA... | reverse complement strand
CGGGCGATATCGCGAAGGCAGCCAAAGGCGCTGTGCAGGGCGCGATAACGGGAGCAAAAGAGATCAGTTTGGATACCACTGAAGCGGCCTCCGCTGCGGCCACCGGAGCGCTCAAGGCCGCTGAACAGATCAGCTCGAAGGCGGCGCAACAGGTGCGCAAGGCCGTAACGGGCACGATCAATGGCGTGAAAGTTGTTTTAAAGGAACCTTTCAAATCCAAGAAAAACTAACCGCTCGCAGAAGTTGAAGCGTCATCGGTCATGCCGGGTTTTCAGCATAGTCAGGTAGTGGATCATTTTGCTCTGACAAAATGATCCACTACGGATAAAGTTTTTCTAGCGCGACTGCGCACCTAATCCTAAGGGAAATTTGACAACCGTTGACGGTGTCTCGGCGACCAGCGACCTTAGGGTCATCCCTTCCATGGCTCTTTCGATAGCCTGATCACGCCGGATCAAAACCTGGGTGGCAGGTCCAGCATTCTCAATGCCCGGCGCGTTCGCGCCGGCGACTATATCCAGAATCTCTTTAAGGGGCACAGCTTCGGGTGGTCGGGCCAACGCTATTCCTTCAGGTTCGACTGACCTGAGCAGAATACCGGCTCTAACAAAGTCGTCGAAGAGATTATCCAGACTCGATACTCCGAGATAGGAAGCGAGTTCTGTCGCCTCCCAGGGAGGCGTCTCAGAAAGATGGCGCCGAGTAATCTCGACGAGCGCCGAAAGGGCGAGCCATTCGCGGAATCTGTGGCCTTTCCCACCGGGCAGCGCTTCACGCAGAAAAGCGGAAGGGTGCTGATGGAAATAAGCCACCTCGGCGCCGATGAGAAAAATCAGCCAGCCAACGTACACCCAGATAAGAAACACGATCATGATTGCAAAGCTCGAATAGATAGCGGCGTAACGGGCGGAGTTGGCAACGAACACCGCAAATGCGGTGCCTATGACCTGCCACAAGATGCCCGCGGTGGCGCCGCCGATGAGCGCCGAACTGAGCCGCACGTTGGTGTAAGGAATCAGCTTATAAAGAAAAGTGAACGTCGCGCAAAACAGGACGAACGGCATGACGTTGGTCGTCAAGGTAAAGATGTAACTGACGAATCCGATCTGAACCAGGCGCTCCACTAGCCAATAACTTTGGGCCGAGGCGGTAAGAGTTAAAGCGGTAAAGACCATGACCGGTCCCACCAAGACCACGCTTAGATAAGCCGTGATCCTCTGGCCCCAGGTGCGGGAACGCGGCAAACGCCAGATCCGATTGAGCGCGTCCTCGATCTTGGCCACGAGCGTGACCACCGTGTAAAACAACATGGCCAAACCGGCCGCGCCCAGGATACCGACGCGGAGATTGTCGACAAAATCGATGATTCTTTTGGTTACCTCGGATGCGTTGGCGCCGAGCGGCTGAAGCATCTGCGCCAGAAAGGGCTCGAGAGCATTCTGAACCTCGAATGCTTTCAGCACCGAGAACATCACGGCAAGAAAGGGAACGAGCGAAAGCAGTGTGGAATAGGTCAGACTTATCGCCTGCAGATCCAGCACGTCGTCGCGATATCTGGTACTGGCGACGACGGCGGCCCGGTAAATAGAGCTTCGCACCCTGGCGAGAATGGCGCTCATCCTGACACTCGCTTCTAATAATAATTTAGTTCATTAATCCGCGAATTCCAGGGGAAAGCGCCGATTGATTAGCCAGCGCTGCGAAATTGGGCCTCAGGCATTATTGGCAACGGCAGTGGCGAGCGCACGTGCAGGTCGCGTTGGGGGAACGGAATTTCTATTCCGTTCTGCTGGAATTTGCGCACGATCGCGCAATTGATTTCCGAGTGAACCTCCAAATGCCGTTGCGAATCTTCGAGCCAAATACGCAGGCGCATGTTCCATGCCGAGTCACCGAATCCTGTATGCAAAACATCGGGAGCGGGGTTCTTGAGGACCTCCGGATGTTCTGCGGCCACCTCCCTCAGGGAACGGATCACGGTTTCCAGGTCGGACTCGTATGACACGCCCACATTCACGTCCACCCTGACCGTTTCGTCGCCATAAGACCAGTTCTCCAGCTTCGAGGAAACAAACTCCGAATTCGGCACGATCACGGCGATGTTGTTCAAAGTGCGAATCGTCGTTGAGCGCATGTTGATTTCCACGACGTCTCCCTCCTGATTTCCGACCATGATCCTGTCCCCAACCTTGATCGGTCGCTCGAGAAGCAGAATAACGCCGGCGACAAAGTTGGAAGTGATGTTCTGCAATCCAAAGCCGATCCCGACCGACAGAAAGCCGACAATGACTGCCAGGCCGGTGAGATCGATCCCGATGAACTGAAAGGCCACGACGGCGCCGATGATCATGACGAGATAGTGGATGATGCGTGTCAGGGTATATTGCATACCCTCATCGATCCTCATTCGAGAAAAAAGATGCGCCCTCAGCACTCGTTGCAGCAGGCGCGAAGTCAGAGCAAAGACCGCGATGAATATGACAAACATGAAGATCGACGAAGGGGTGACCGCGGTTTTGTTGATTTCAAAGAGCTTAAAGTTCAAGAAGTATTCAACGAACTCGATAACGTCCGATAACTTCATAGGTTCATCTCCCTTTCCTTGTTTTCACAAGCTCACTGGATTGTACTCCTTGCGTCAAATCCTTTCCCACCGCAGGTATACTTATGGAAAGGAGGGAGCTATAAGAACCGTGACATGCTCATCATACGGCGCTCAAAGGCAAACGGACTTGAAGAAATCAGTCGAGATGCCGCAACCGATCTTTTGCCGCACGGCGATGCCAATCTGTGGTTTCACTTCGACGCTCCGACCGAGGATGAACTCCACTTCCTGCAAGAAGTGCTCAATGTCCACCATCTGACGTTGGAAGACGTCGTCAATCAAAATCAGCGACCTAAGATCGAATCATTCGAAGAGTATGTTTACCTGGCCATTCATCCATTGCTGCGCAAAGACAAATGGCAGATCGAATGCTCCGAGTTGGATCTCCTTCTTGGCCGGGGCTGGATTGTCTCCGTCCATTACGGTCCGTTGCCCGGCTTGATCGAGAATGGGCGACTGCATGAAAGACTTCCGCTCGCTCTCGGGCGAGGGGCGGATTTTCTTCTCTACACGATGGCGGATCTCGTTGTCGACAGTTATTTCCCGATTCTCGACGACATTGAAGACGAGATCGATTCGCTCGAAGACCGATTGGTTATGCGAGCGAATAGCGTAGACATGAATATGCTGTTGGCACTAAAGCGCTCTTTAGTTCACATTCGGCGCGCGGTCATGCCCCAGCGGGAAGTTCTTAACCAGCTCACGCGCCACGATTTTCCATTCGTTCGGCCCGAGAAACTGGTTTATTTCCGTGATGTTTATGACCACTTGATTCGAATTTCTGAAGAACTCGACAGCATCAGGGACATTCTCTCCAGCGTGCTCGAAATCCACCTGGCTTCCACCTCCAATCAGTTGAACGTCACGATGAAGCGACTGACTGCCTGGGGCACCATATTTATTGTGATCACCGCCATCGCGGGCATCTACGGCATGAACTTCAAATTCATGCCCGAGTTGGAATGGCGCTACGGTTACTTCGCTGCCCTCGGCTTAATGGTTTTGATTTCCATGGGGTTGTTTCTCTATTTTAAGAAGAGAGGGGATTTATAATAAACATAAGACGGGCCGCCGCGCAGTCCTAGCGCGGCTCTCGCCGACGGGTGGAAGTTTCACATAGACGGGTCAGGACCACTGCGCATTGATTCGTACAACTAAGCACTTTGCGCCGACACAGTTTGAAATTTAAAGCTTGCCTGCCTCCCGGCAAAGTAAAGCACCTCAATCGACCCTGAATAGTCCACGTTCTGCTTGCGCGCGAACTCGTCGAAACACGGCAAGCAAACAACTTTGTTCTGATATTCGGGTGGTACAATTTCCTGCCACACTTCATCCGGAACGTAGAAATTGAACTTATCCTCGCATTTACACACCCGGCACCTCTGTCGCTTAAAACTGCTCCGATCGTGTGTCCCTTGTCGTATCCTCATCATCACATCTCCCTCTATGTTTTGTTCATCGTGCATAGTTATGGGATAAAGCAACGATCATACCACCCGCGGAAATCATTGAGCAATCATCGCTTATACCAGTTCAGCTGAAACGAAACGTCGGAAATTTTCTACTTACTTGAGAAATATTTTCATGTCATCTCAGGTTTGCACTGAGAATGCTATTCCTTCATTCTTTTGAAAAGTCCCTTGTATTGGAAAAGTGACGAAATATAATTTTACATATTAAGACGAAAGGCCGCTGCCGTGCTTGATACCTATCGAAAAGCGATCGCCAGCAACGTTTGGCACTTCTGCGCTAACTGCACCACATGGCCTGTAGCGGCCTACATCGCATCTCAAAGCCCTGAACAGATCGGTGACGAGGAGTTATGTACGGAATGTGTCGCCCGTCACGAAGTCGGCGATTGTAAAGACTACATCTATGATGATCCCGGCTTTATCGGAATCACGCACTGCCCCGTAATAATAGACCAAAAAAAATGCGGTCATGACTTGCTGCCGGATCTCGCAGCGGGCTTCCATAGATGCTCGTCAGGTCATCGCATTCTCGTCGTGCCTCCGGCCCGTTCTAAACAGTCAAGCTGAGTGGCTTCGCAATATTCATTTTAGACCTTTCACATTTGACCATCCGTGAAGTTTCAATAAGTGAAGGGTGCATAAATACCACACGCACACATGCCACTTCCCTTGGAGCTACAGTCCAAATAAAGAATTAAGAGAGGTCTCTATGAGAATCCCGGCGCCCATTCGCGAGCGCGACATCGACTGGGGATCAGCGCGCTCGCAAATCGATGCGCGCGGATTTGTTTTGATACCTAGCGTCCTCACCAAGAACACTTGCGCAGAGATCGCCGCCTATTATGCCGACGACCACCGCTTTCGCTCGCGAATTGAAATGTCCCGCTATGCTTTCGGTCAGGGGGAGTACAAGTACTTCAATTATCCTCTACCCAGGATCGTGCAACAGCTCAGATCCTCCATCTATCCTCATCTCGCCCCACTCGCGAATGAATGGGCGGTGCGGCTTGGAAGTAAGATGCCACGGTATCCTGAAAAGCTTCCGGACTTCATTGATCGATGCCATCGCGCCGGCCAAACGCGTCCAACACCGTTGCTATTGAAATACGGCGCCGGTGATTACAATTGTTTACACCAAGATTTATATGGTGACATCGTCTTTCCGTTTCAAATCACCTTGTTCTTGAGTCAGCGAGGAAAAGATTTCAACGGCGGCGAATTTGTCCTTGCCGAACAACGGCCGCGCCGACAATCCCGCGTTGAAGTGCTCTCTCCGAATCAGGGCGATGCGGTCATCTTCTCAGTTCATCATCGACCGGTTCGCAGTGCGCGCGGCCACTACCGCGCCACCCTTCGTCACGGAGTCAGCACAGTTCATTCAGGCGATCGGTGTACTTTGGGAATTATTTTCCATGACGCAAAGTGAATCGAGCTGGGCAAGGCCTCCTGCCGACGGTCGCTTCGCTTTGGGTTAGGCGCCGTAAGAGTCGGTAATCTGCCGTCATCCTCTAAATCCAGAACGCTTGAGCAGATTTGCCGGCAGCTATTTCGTGAGAGATTGGAGCGAAACCTTCGCTGCGGATCGTGGATATCGGGGTTGAGTATTCGCGCTGGCCTGTTAGAGATTCATCATAGACAGATCCAACGACTTCAGATCACAGAACAGGCAAAGGGAACCTGGAGCGTTTTTGCTCGAAAATATTATGATCCTTCGAATCGCGACGTTGAACCTGGAGCAGGATCACAAACGTTGGGAAGCTCGTCGAGGGCTCATCGCCGTGCAGCTACGGGAGTTGCACCCTGATTTGTTAGCTCTTAATGAGATTCATATCCCGAGCGAAACGGGGCGTTGGCTGCAGCGAGAGGCGAACCTAAGCGGGATCAAATATGCGTTGTTGCAGCAGTCGAAAGTCGGTGAAGATTCGCGCACCCAGGCCGAAGGGTTGCTCACGCGTTATCCCGTCATCGAAACGGCGAATCTCGACTATCGCTCCCACAACTGTGTCGCGCTCGCCGCGCGTTTCGAGATCGAAGGCAGGCTCCTTGATGTCTATGTCACTCATCTCATTGCCGCAAAGGTGGAAGATACCGCGCGCGAAGAACAAGTGGCAGAGCTCCTGAAATGGATCCGCAAAAGAGACGCTGATTTTTCCGTCGCCTGCGGCGACTTCAATGCTACGCTGGAACAGCCATCGATTCGTCTCATGTCCAGCGCTTTCCGCCCGACCCAAAGCCAAGCAACCGCTTTCACGCCGTTGAGAGAACCCGGCGGCAGTCCCACCCATCCTGAGTGGCAACGGTTCGATCGCTGTATCGACTACATCTGGGTTTCACAATCGATAAAGATTGAGTCTTCAGGCCTCTGCTTCAATCGGCCTGCAGAAGACGATCCAGATCTGTGGCCTTCAGATCACGTCGGCGTCTGGGCCGATTTAGAGCTCGGGTAAAGAGTTGAAAATATTCGCAGCTTGCGCAAATTTTCAACGCTCTTCCTTCAGGGTAAGGCGCAGCATGCTGCGCCCCTACACTTTGTGCCCTTTGCATTCTTTGCGGTTAAATCTCTTCCTTGATTGCGGCTTGGCCGCGCTAGGTATTAGCGGCTGCCGGCGTAGTATTCAACGCGCCGCTCGAGCAAAGCAACGGCCTCCGAGACCACGAAAGCGAACATGAACACGATCAACACAAGAGCCCAGAATTCCTCCATGAGAAAATGTTGCGAATAGAGTTCAAATAACTCTCCCACGCCGAGAATCGCGATTAGTAGCTGGCCGATGACGACGCCTTTGACGCCGCGGATCACACCCAGGCGCACGCCGGCAAGAATCTCGGGCAGGGCACTGAGAAAAAGTATCTTTGTATAAACTTGGTGTCGCTTCGCGCCGAAGCAACGGGCCATTTCGACCAGTGATCGGTCGGCCTGTTTTATTCCGATCTGGGTGTCCAAGATAATCACGAAAACCGCGAATAGAAAGACCGTGACCACCACGGTGGTGTCCCCGATGCCGATGACTGCCATCAGGATCGGCACCAGCGCGGAGATCGGCGCGCTGACAAAAATATTGACCCACATGCCGAGGATCTTGCCTATGGTCGCTACTCTTGCCATGAGGATCCCCATGGGAATTCCGATCAGCAGCGCGAGCGCCATGCCAAGCGCGAAAGAGCGCAAGGAAATTGACACCGCCACGCTGAATTTCTGGGTTGGTATGATGGTGATTCCCGCGGCGATCACGCGTGAAAACGGTGGAGTGATCGTCGAAAGCTCCGTCCGACCGATGATCTCCCAGAGGACGAACCAGACCACGAGCGAGAAAAAAATCGGGATTCTCTTGCCGAATAGCGTCATGTCAAGTCATCGGTCCGACGAACGTAACTGGAATATTGGAGTGATGGAGTGTTGGAGTAGTGGGTTTCCAGATGCATTACTCCAGTACTCCACTTCTTCAAACATAATGCTTCAGGATCTGCCATATCTCATCCACCGCGTCGAGATAATTTTTGTCCCGCCGGATTTCATCTGGACTCCTTCCCTCTCTATCGATACTTGGCTGAATGATCTTCGATATCGTTCCTGGTCGCGCCGAGAGCAGAACGATCTGATCCGAAAGGTAGGCCGCCTCTTCGATGCTGTGAGTGACGAAGATCACGGTTTTCTTTTTGTGCCTGAGCAAATCCAAAAGCTCTTCCTGGAACTTGCGCCGTGTCTGCTCATCGACGGAAGAAAAGGGCTCGTCCATTAAGATAATATCAGCGTCAATGGCGAGGGCGCGAGCGAGACCGACCCGCTGCCGCATCCCACCCGAGAGCTGATGCGGATAGCTTGACTCGAAAGTCTTGAGCCCGACCTCGGCGATGTGTTTGCGAGCAATTTGATGGCGCTCTTCTTTGGGTAGACCGCGCAGCTCCAAGCCAAAAGCGACGTTGCGCAAAACGTTCGCCCATGGGAGCAACGCGAAATCTTGAAAAACGAATGCACGCTCGGGCCCGGGTCCATCCACCTTGTTACCCTTCACCCAAACTTCGCCGCGGCTGGGTGGAATCAGTCCGGCGATGATCTTAAGAAGCGTGGTTTTGCCGCAGCCGCTCGGGCCCAAAAGCGTGCTGAGTCGACCGTGAGGTAGTGCCACGCTGACGTTCGTGAGCGCCTCGACACCGCCATCGTAAATTTTACCGACCTGATTCACTTCCACGATCGCGTCAGCTGACATCCCCGAGACCTCGCATTTCAGGTGGAAAGAGCTTTCGCTCCAGCCGCTCGAGCGCTTGGATCGTCAACGCCGCTAACAGAATGATGGAGACGATCGCCGCGAACATCTTCGGGTAGTCGGCCACTGAGCTATGGTAAGTGATGAGATCGCCGATTCCTGTCGGCGTGATCAAGAGCTCAGCGATCACGATGCCGATGAATCCCATCGCCAGCCCGAGGCGAAGTCCGGCGAAGATCAACGCGCCGGCGTGGGGAAGAATAATCTTGATCACCTGCTGTCTCCTGGTTCCCAAAAACGCACGACACATCTGGAGCAATGAGGGGTTGGTGTTGCGGATGCCCTTGTAGGAATTCATCACAATGACGGGCGCAGCCAACACCACGACAGCCAACACTTTGGCGGTAAGGCCGATGCCGTACATATAGGTGATCAACGGGATAATAGCCGCCATCGGCGCTGCTTGCAGGACGATGAAAATGGGCAGGCTCAGCCATTCAATGGCGCGGGAAAGTCCCATGCCGATGCCGAATGCGATCCCGATAATGCTACAGAGAACAATGCCGATGATCAGTGGTTGAAGCGTGGAGAGATACGCTTTAGGGAGACTACCGTCAGCGATCATGCTAAGCAGCGCCACGAACGTTCTGCTGAACGGCGGAAAGGCGAAGCTGATGGGCCAACGCCCGGCAAGCTCCCACAAACCAAAAAAGAGAACGAAGGAGAGCAATTGCCAGAAAAGAGGATTCGTAATCTGGCCTTTTTGCTCCACGGAATCAGTTTTCAGCGGGCCTGACAAAGAGGCTCAATCTGCTGCATTGCGCTCGGTCGTCTCGCGTCAGCGTGCGGGAGGACGGAGTAATGGAGTGCTGCGCTTCAAACCCAATACTCCATTACTCCACCACTCCAATTGCCCTTTCATTTCACCTTGGCAAGTGCAGCCTTGAGCGGAGCAAAATGCCAAAAATCCTCCACCTTGAGATTTTCGCCCGTCAGCGCGCCGGAGAGACTATAGAACTCCAGGTCATTCTTGGCCGCGCTCTCGGCCCCTCCGTCATTGGGAAAGACGCCGTTTTGCACGGCTTCTTCAAAGAACGGAAGAATCTCCTCCTCCATCTTGGCCGGAAGCTCCTTCAGCAACGCGAGCTTTTTGCGCTCGTCGAGGACCGACTTCGGGTTCGCATTGATCGCACGATTCACTTTGATCAGCTCTTCGAGGAAAATCGCGATGCCCACTTGGTTTTTGTCGAGAAACTCTCTGGTGGCAAAGAGCGCCTCGTCACTAGCTTTCAAATTGCCGAGCGGCAGAATGATGAACTTGTCGGGCGCTTCCTTCATCACCCGATTTTTGTTGGGCGCGTCCAAAATTGTCGCTTTGATATTGCCTTTCAAAAGCGCCAAAGCGCGCACCTGAGATCCCGGCACATAACTCACGCTTTTGTACTTGATGCCGTGCTGCTTCGCCGCCAGTACCATGATCGCTTCGGTTCCGGAGCCACGTCCCTGGACAGCGATCTCTTGCCCGTCCAGATCTTTCCAACTCTTGTAGCTCTCCTTATTTACAACCGGGAAAAACTGCAGCGCGCTCAATTGATAAAAGAAGCGGATCGGCACGTTTACTTTCTGAATTGCCGCGTACGGCGTGCCTTGTCCGACGTCCGCCTGGCCGTTGATCACCGCCTGGGTGGCGACTTCCTCGCTTTTAAACGCGGTGACTTCGACATCGACCCCGCGTGCTTTGGCACGCTCGACAGCGATCAAGAGCGGCAACTCGTCAATCGAGACGACGTCGCCGAGCGCGTACCTTATCTTGGTTCTGCCCTGCGCCACCGAATCGCCGGCGAAGATGCCAACAAGAGCAATGAGAACCAAAAGACTGACGATCGATTTCGCTAATTGGGTCATCGTAGCCACCTCCTGTTTTTGATCGGACTCGCGCGTGAGTATCGCAAACCCAGGCGGAGTGTCAAGCGCGGCGATTGGTGATGAGCCGGTGGGGAGCGACCTTAAGACCGGGACGAACTAACCTTTTCTAGGAATCTAATAATCCCTGATCGCGAGATTCATCAGGTGATACAAGCGCCAGTGAAAAATCACTCAATTGACAAGACTTCGTGGACTAATGGATACGCTTGTGTTTTATTAATTTTCATCAATTTACACGAGGTCATCAATGAGAATACACGTCTCCGCATATTGTAACGTAGGTCGTGCCAAGCAGATCGCCGTCATTGTTTTTGTCGCCGCATGGTGCGTCATCGCCGACCCGTCATGGGGAGAGACCATCAAAGGCAATGTCCGCTACGTGGGCGCGCCGGTTCAAAAGAAGGCGGTCTCGGTAACGATTGACCAGTACGTCTGCGGCAAAGAAAAAGAGTCCGAAGAACTGATGCTCTCATCCAACAACGGCATCCGAAACGCCGTGGTGTGGCTTCAGAATCTCCCACCGGGTACGAAGGTGGAGTGGAATCTTCCTGCCGCAAAAATGGATCAGAAGCAATGCGCGTTCGTCCCACGCGTGGTCGTCGTGCCGGTAGGCGGAACTGTAGAGTTTCTCAATAGCGATCGGTTGTTGCATAACGTCAAGAGCGCCGGCAAGGAAAACCCACCGTTCAACCGGGCGCAGCCGCACGCCCGGAGCATCTCATTCGCGTTCAAAAAATCTGAGATCCTTCGAGTGGATTGTGATCTCCATTCGTGGATGCGTGGCTGGGTGGTGGTTGCCGAGCACCCATTCTACGCTGTAACCAACGAACAGGGCGATTTTATCTTTGAAAACGTGCCACGAGGAAAGTACACGCTGCAGGTCTGGCAGGAAAGTTTGGGAAATGTGACCCAGGAATTGGTTGTCGGGGATAAAGCTGCCACGACAGTCTCGGTGGGAATGGGCAAGAAGTAAAAACCGTATCTCCCTTGCCCCGCTAAGGAACCACGGCGATTTTTTTTGCGGCTTCCCAGCCGGCCGAATGGTTCGGTTCCGCGATCGCCCGAAGCGAGCCTCCCTCATCAAGGGCAATCGTGAAGGTGACCTTGGGAAAAGAATAGACCGGGTGGAGATAGACGCGCGCGATCTCAGCGGTGTTGATGTACAGAGCGATGTAGCGGATGGCGTGCTCGCTCAGGGAAGGATGCTCGCCGCCAGCTCCGATGTTAACCATGACATCGAACCACTGGCCTCGCTTGACGGACTCCGGTGCGGTGATTTTCGGCGTATGCTTCGGATCGAAGGAGCTGCGCAATTCTTTGTATTCTGGCGTAAACTGCTCTTCCTGCCCAGCCCATGCAGATCGCCCCACCCCACCGAACACAAACACGCCCAAAACAAACCCGACCGCTACGGCAGTCCACCTATGCGACTGTGTATGACTACTTCTCATTCCTATTTCCTCCTATAGTTACTCTACGCCTCGCGCCAGCCAAGCACGTCGTACGCCAGGACACCTTCCTGCTTCCCTGACACTCGAAGAAGTCCAAGTTCCCGAACCTGCACGGCGTGTTTCACCCGCTCGTAGGTGTTGCCTGTGACCAGGATCTGTCCCGGTCCGGCATTCGATTCGAATCGCTGGGCGGTGTTGACCTCATTGCCGATCACCGTGTAATCCGTTCGTCGTTCGGAACCAATGTTGCCCGCAATGACAACGCCTGTATTGATGCCGATACCCATGTGTAGACGAATCTCAGGAAACTTTGCGAAAGCGATGCGCGTTAACCGCTCTTGAACGGCGAGGGCACAGCGGACCGAGTTCAAGGGATCATCTTCGCGAGCGATCGGAGCCCCAAAGAACGCCATGAATCCGTCGCCGCGAAACTTGTCGAGCGTTCCCTTGAACTCAAAGACGGTGTCGATGACGAGCTTCAGATAGCTATTGAGGATATCGACCACATCTTGCGGATCGAGTTGCTCGGCAAGTGGTGTGAATCCCCGGAGATCGCCGAACAGAACGGTGACTTCGCGCTTGTCGCCGCCTAGCTTCAGATGACGCCCGGGATCGGCAACGATCTCGGCAGCCACCTCCGCGGAAACATACCGGCCAAAGAGGTTGCGGAGCAGATGATTCTTCGTCTCAATGTCGTCGTGGAGCGTCTTGATCCTGAGGAGCGACTTGACTCGAGTCAGAAGCTCCTCCCGGTTTACCGGTTTGCTCAGAAAGTCGTCGGCTCCTGCTTCGATCCCGCGAATCCGATCGGCCACATCGGTTAGAGCGGTCAACATCACGACTGGGAGAAGACAAGTGGCTTCATTCGCGCGGATATGCCGGCAAACTTCGTATCCGGACATGCCCGGCATCATCACATCGAGCAGGACAAGATCCGGCGCGG
>Ga0075433_10003214_pt1 | contig 12606 bp, 10 predicted proteins | sample RhiMethybrSRZTD2_FD_75299 | JGI IMG/M metagenome (GOLD analysis project Ga0075433, IMG submission 75299) | Populus rhizosphere microbial communities from Tennessee, USA - Rhizosphere MetaG P. TD hybrid SRZTD2 | ecosystem: Host-associated > Plants > Roots > Rhizosphere > Soil | place: USA... | reverse complement strand
CGGCCGCGGCCGGCGGAGGAGTCGGAGTTGGCGTGGGAGGCGGTGCCCCCGCGGCGGGCGTCGCTTTCTTCGCGCCGAGGATCTCGCCTTTCAGGACCGAGGGGATGTCGGTGCGCAGCTCGAGCTTGGCCACGGCCGATCGGGCGATGCCACCGAAGATCGCGACGATAGGCTTCCAGATCCCGAGTCCGTGGAACTTCAGGTCCGTGATCCCCTTTGGGTCCTGGAATTCGAGCGACTCGATCGCGACCTTGGGACGAAGACCGCTGCCCCGCACGACGAGCTGGCCGTTCTCGACTCCGAACTTCATGTGCGTGACCTTGCCGTCGGCGGCCTCGACGGCGACCGACGTCTTCGGCGAGCCCTGCACTTCGAGCGTGTATTTCGGAATGACGGGCATGCTTGCCTGCAGCAGGTCCGCCTCGATCGCGAGCCGGCCGTCCTTCACCAGCTTTCCGATGTTCTCGAGCATCTCGGACGAGCTCGGAAAAGCCGACATCGGAGACGCCGACGCGTTCGGGGTGTAGGACGCCGGAGCCACCGCGGGGGAAGCCGACGCGTCCGGCGTATAAGGCGCCGGTGTGGCAGGCGGCGCCTGCGCGTGCACGCGCGCGGCCACGAGGAGTCCCAGGACGAGCGGACCGGGACGCATGGGCGGATTCTTACACCGGAAAACCGCATCCGGTAGTGCGTCTATGATCCCGGCGCGTGGCGCAGATGTCCGACAGCGTCGAAGCCGTATTCATGACGGGACCCGGGCGCCCGCTCGAGAGGCGGCGCGTCCCCGGTCCTCGTCCGCAGCCCGGCGGTGCGGTTCTCGAAACCGTGGCGAGCGAAGTCTGCGGGACCGACGTCCACCTCTGGCACGGGCATCTCTCCGGTGTTCCGTATCCGATCATTCCCGGCCACGTCAGCGTCGGACGCGTCCTCGAAACCGGCGGAACGCTCGTGGACGTCGAAGGACGCCGGATCGACCAAGGCGCGCTCGTGACGTTTTACGACGTCTACGGGGCGTGCGGCGAGTGCTGGCACTGCCTCGTCGCGCGTGCGGCGACGCGCTGCCCGCACCGCCGCGTCTACGGAATCACCGCGCCGGCGAGCGAGGGTCTGCTGGGAGGCTGGACCGAGCGGATCGAGATTCTGCCAGGCGTGCGCCTGCTCTCGCTGCCCGAGACGCTCGCCGCCGAGGATTTCCTGGGAGGAGGCTGCGGACTGCCGACCGGGTTCCACGCGGTCGAGCGCGCGGGCATCGCGATGGGCGACACGGTCGTCGTGCAGGGCTCGGGGCCTGTCGGCTTGAACGCCGCGATCTTCGCGCAGCTCTCCGGTGCGTTACGCGTCCTGGTCGTCGGCGCCCCGAAAGCGCGCCTGGACGCCGCGCGCAGGCTCGGCGCCGAAGACACTCTCGACATTTCCGACGTCGTGAATCCCGCGGACCGGACGGAATGGGTCCGGCAGCGCACGTCGGGTCGGGGGGCCGACGTCGTCATCGAGGCCTCGGGCAATCCGGCCGCGGTCCCCGAAGGGCTCGAGATGCTCCGCGATGCCGGCCGCTACGTCGTCGTAGGCCAGTACACCGACTCCGGGGATGCCACGCTCAACCCGCATCGCCACATCAACCGCCGTCACGCGACGATCCTGGGCTGCTGGGGCTACGAGTTCTCGCACCTCCATCGCGCCCTCGCGATGATGGCGAAGCACGACGCACGTTTTCACTGGCGCGACCTCGTCACGCGCGAGTACCCGCTCGAGAAGGCCCAGGAAGCCCTCGAAGACATGGAGCGGCTCCGTGTGGTGAAAGCGCTGATTCGACCGCGGACCGGCAGCTGACGAGCCCGAACCTCCTATTTCCGCTTGCGGGTCCGCGCCGCCTTCTGCGCCGCCCGCGACCGTTCGGCGTGTGAGCGTTTGCGGGCGCCCATGCGTGAGGATCGGGATCGTGCGGCTTGCGAGCCCCGGCGAGCCGCTCGTCTGGCCTGACGGGCGAGGGCGGTCCGAGACGCGGCACGGCGCCGCTCTCGGCGCAAGGCCTTCGAGATCGCGCGCGATCTGGTCCGAGACGTCGAGCGGCCTCTCTTCGCTCCTCTCGCGTAGGCGCGCCGGGCGCTCGCACGGGTCTTCGCGGAAGCGGCTCCCTTCTGAGGCGGCCGAAGCCGAACGCCGGATCGACGCGCCTTGGAAAGGCCGATGGCGATGGCCTGTTTGGCGGAACGTGCTCCATGCTTGCCGCGCCGGATGTGCTTCATCTCTTCATGGACGAACTCCCCGGCCTGTGTCGTCGGAGCCATCCCCTGCCGTTTGTCACGTCGCGCACGTTTGATCGTCGATTTCTCAGGCATCTTTACCTCCTGGGGCTTTCACGCGCGCGTCCCGGAGCAGAGGCCTCGAGATGGCGCGAACCGCCCCGACGAGGATGGCCGCAACATCCATGCCAGACGCGAGGTGCGGCACTTCGCTTGCAGTCTACGCGCGAGAGGCGATCACGATGGCGGGCCGCAGCCGAAATGCCAGACCCAGGAAGAGACGCTGGTCCCGCCGCGTGACCGAGACGAGCAACGCGCTCACGCTCGAGCAGCGAGTCTTCGCGCAGAAGGATCCCCACAGAATCGCACTCTCCCTGAAACGGTCCGCCGATCGCAGCCGGCGCCGCAAGTCCAGCTCTTTCCGGTCCGCCATGTCGATGCTGAATTTCTACGTCAACCGGGCCGGCCGGAAGCTGCCGGTCCGGCAGCGGGCCCGCCTCGAGAGAGCGAAGGTCGAGCTGCGAGAGGTGTACGGGAGATCTCCGCGCAAGAGGCGATCGGAGTGGTGACGTCTCGTCAGAACTTCGAACCTTCCTCGTGTTTCCGGATCCACAGAGGATCCGGCACCCGCACGCCGTAGCGCACGGAGACCATGCGCAGAACCACGACTGTCAAGAAACCGAGCGTGGCCCCCAGCACCGGCGGCAGCGAAAGATACGTCGAGCCGAGATACACCCAGGCCCCTGCGAATGAGGAGACGGCGTAGAGCTCGCCCGGCCGGAAGACCACCGGAATCTCGGTGGAGACGACGTCGCGCATCACGCCGCCGAAGGTTCCCGTGATCACCCCGACGAGCGAGGCAACGAACGGCGGCATTCCCTTGTGCAGCGCGAAGGAAACTCCAGTCAGCGTGAAGAGCGCCAGACCCATCGCGTCGATCAGAACCGCCTGTCCGTGCCACCGGGAAATGTGCGCGTGAAAGGAACGGCTGTAGACGAAGGGAACGACGAGCACGCCGATGATGAGCAGGTACTCCTCGTGAACGACCCAGTAGAACGGACGCCGGTCGATGAGCAGATCGCGCAGCGTTCCGCCGCCGAAGGCTGTCGCGACCGCGAGACAGTACGTCCCCACGATGTCCATTCCCTTTCGCGAGGCCGTGATCATTCCCGAGAGCGCGGAAACCAGGACGGCCGCGGCCTCGAGCGCCGCCCCGATCGACGCGGTCACTGACGGTGCGGAGCGGCGATCGGAGGCAGCGGCGCGATGATCGGAAATCCGTTCGCGCCGATCGGCGGCGGAACGGAGCCCGGCGTTCCCGGCGGAGCGAGGATCGGGAACCCGTTGGGACCGATGCGCGACGGAACTTGCGGTGCGGGCGGCTGCGGCGGCACGTATCCGCCGCCCCAGTAGCCGTACCCGTAGTCGTAGCCGTAGCCGAAGCCGTAGTCATAGCTCGGGGCCGAGACGACCGCGTCCGGACCCGTCGAAGGCGGCGCCTGGAATGCGGGACCGGAGAGGGCGGGCCCGACGTAGACCATCTGGCCCGGAGCGAGCTCCCCCGGGGCCGGAGGCGGAGCCGCCTCGAGAGAGACGACCTTATCGACTTCCGCGGCCGAGAGGCTCATGTACGTCCCGTCCGGGTACCGATGGAACAGGAGGACGCGGCCCTTCTTGACGGGCGGGTCCATCGAAAAAATCCGCGAACCCCCGCGAACCTCGAGTGCGTAGTACTTCACCGGGCCCGCAAGAGCGGCGACGGCGACCCCCGAGGCGGCCAGGACACACAAAAAGATGCGTTTCACGATCGGACCCCCTGTTCTTGGGTACAGGAACGTTAATGGTATAGACTCATGAGTCTGGGCGAAACAGGGCCGGTTCCGGCAGGGGTGGTGGGGATCCCGCCCAGTTCGCAAAACCTGAAGACATCGAGGGTGGAAGAGCATGTCCGTCCGAAACGATTCGGGCCTGGGGCCTGAAAGCGTCCCAGGCCAGACGCGCCGCGTCTCGGTCCACAATGCGGTCGAGGCCGCGCAGCGCTATCTCCTTTCGATTCAGGCGCCCGACGGGCACTGGTGCGGGGAGCTCGAGGGCGACACCATCCTGGAGTCCGAGTACATCCTGACCATGCACTTCCTCGGCCGGGCGGATGAGCCGAAGATTCGCAAGGCGGCCGAACATCTCCGGCGCAAGCAGCTCCCGGGCGGGGGCTGGGCGATCTACGAAGGGGGCCCGGCCGAGGTCAGCTCTTCGGTCAAGGCCTACTTCGTCTTGAAGCTGATGGGGGACCACCCCAATGCGCCGCACATGGTCCGCGCGCGCACCAAGATCCTGGAGCTCGGCGGCGTCGAGGCCTGCAACTCGTTCACGCGGATCTACCTCGCGATCTTCGGGCAGTGCTCCTGGGACGACTGCCCGGCCGTGCCTCCGGAGATCGTGCTTCTTCCGGACTCGTTCGTCTTCAACATCTACAAGATGTCGTCCTGGTCGCGCGGCATCGTCGTCCCCCTCTCGGTGATCTGGGCGTCCAAACCGTTCTGCCCGGTGCCCGAATACGCCGCGATCCGGGAGCTGCACATCCGCCACCCCAAGGCGCCGCACGTGCCGCGGACGCGCAAGGAGCGCTACTGGCGGCGGTTCTTCACCCGCGTGGACAATCTGTTGAAGCGGATGGAGTCCGGCGGCTTCACGCCCTATCGCAAGAAGGCGCTGGCGGCGTGCGAAACCTGGATCCACGAGCGGCTGCAGCTCTCCGACGGCCTCGGCGCGATCTTCCCGCCGATCATCAACACGATCATCGCGTTCCGGTGCCTGGGCTACGCGCTGGACGATCCGCGTCTCCTCGCTCAGGTCCACGAGCTCGAGAAACTGGAGCTCGAAGACGAGGAAACGCTCCACCTCCAGCCCTGCTTCTCGCCGGTCTGGGACACGGCGCTCGCGATGGAGGCGCTCTCCGACGGCGGGACTCCGGCCGACGATCCGGCGATGCTGAAGGCAGCCCGCTGGCTGCTGGATAAAGAGGTCAAGAAGATCGGAGACTGGGAGAAGGCGTGTCCTGGCGCCGAGCCGGGCGGCTGGTATTTCGAGTACGCCAACGAGTGGTATCCCGACACCGACGACACCGCCGAGGTGCTCACGGCGCTCTCCCGCGCGAAGTTCCCGGGCGAGGCCGATGACCTCTCCCGGCAGGGCGCGATCGCGCGTGGCCAGGCGTGGCTCCTCGCGATGCAGAACAAGGACGGCGGCTGGGGCGCGTTCGACAAGGACTGCGACAACGAAGTCCTGACGTACATCCCGTTCGCGGACCACAACGCGATGATCGATCCCAGCTGCGAGGACATCACGGGCCGCGCGCTCGAAGCTCTGCATGCGATCGGCGTGGCGGCGAACCATCCGGCGGTCAAGCGCGCGGCGGAATTCGTGGAGACCAAGCAGCTCACCGACGGGACCTGGTACGGACGCTGGGGCTGCAACTACATCTACGGCTCGTTCCTCGCCCTGCGCGGTTTGCTCCATGCCGGCGCCGACCTGCGCGAGCACCGGTTCCAGAAGACGGCGGATTGGATCCGCGCACATCAGAACGCCGACGGTGGCTGGGGCGAGCTGCCCCACTCCTACGACGACCCCACGACCAAGGGCCAGGGCCCTTCGACGCCTTCGCAAACGGCGTGGGCGCTCGTGGCGCTCTTTGCGACCGGCGACCGCGACTCCGAGGCCGTCCGCCGCGGCGTGGAATACCTGCTGGCCAATCAGCTCTACGACGGTTCCTGGAAGGACGATCACTGGACGGCGACGGGCTTTCCCAAGGTCTTCTACTTGCGTTATCACCTCTATGCGACGTACTTTCCCCTTCGCGCCCTGGCGCTCTACGCGCGAGAGGGCACGACGGGAGTTTCCCGCAGGGCCGGGGACGGCGAGAGCGTGGTCCCCGTTTCCCCGCGCCAGGATCACGGAGTGAACTGACGATGCGTTTCCCCGTTCACATCATGACCGATACGATTCAGCACTCGGTCCGCAACGCGATCCGCGGCAACAAGCGGTATCCCTTCGTGCTGATGCTCGAGCCCCTCTACACCTGCAACCTCGCCTGCATCGGCTGCGCGATCGAGCGCCACACCGGGAAGCTGAAGGACCGGCTGCCGATCGGTAAGTGCATCGACGCCGTGGAGCGCTCGGGAGCGCCCGTGGTCTCGATCTGCGGCGGCGAGCCCACGATCTACCCCGAGCTGCCGGAGCTGGTCGAGGAGATCATCAAGCGCAAGCGCCACATCTACCTCTGCACCAACGGGCTGCTCCTCGACGAGAACGTCTACGGCACGATCCCACCGCACAAGCGCCTCATGATCAACGTGCACCTCGACGGCATGCGCGACACCCACGACTACGTCTGCGCGCGCGAGGGCGTGTTCGACAAGGCCATCGCCATGATCGAGAAGGGCGTCGGCCTGGGCCACCACATGATGGCGAACACGACCGTCTTCAAGGAAACCAACGTCGAGGAAGTCGAAGAGCTCTGCGAGCTGCTGACGAAAATGGGCGTCGAGGGGATGCTCGTCTCCCCCGGCTACCACTACGAGTCCGTCGGAGCCGACATCTTCCTGACGAAGTCGGAGATCCACAAAAAGTTCAAGCGCGTGCTCGAGATCTCCAAGAAGTACAAGCTGACCTCCACGCCGATGTTCCTCGAGTTCGCCGCGGGCCTGCGCGATTACAAGTGCTCGCCGTGGTCGACCGTGACCTACACGCCCAACGGATGGAAGGGACCCTGCTACCTGATCGGCAAGACCTGGTCCCCGACGTTCGACGAGTTCTGGAACGGCACCGACTGGGCCTATTGGGAATCCCGCAAGGACCCGCTGTGCCAGAACTGCCTGATGCACTCGGGCTTCGAGGCGTCGGTCGTCATGGAGCTGCCCAAGCACCCCGGCGACATGGTCCGCATGATCGCGTGGAATTTGGCGGCGTAGCTCTTCTCCGCGCAAACCTCCAAGACGTGTCATCCCGAAGGCCGGCAGGCCCGAGGGATCCCGTAATTCACGGAGAGGCAATCGATTCCGGGATCCCTCGCTGCGCTCGGGATGACAGACTAAAGACGTGGACCTCGTCACCGGAGGCACCGGGTTCGTCGGGACGCACGTCGTGCGCGCGCTTCTGGCGCGAGGGCGCGCCGTGCGGTGCCTGGCTCGGCGTGGCAGCCGACGGGACAATCTCGCGGGGCTCGACGTCGAGGTCGTCGAAGGGGATCTGACCGATTCCGCCTCGCTCTCGCGGGCCGCGAAGGGCGCCTCGACGCTCTACCACGTGGCCGCCGACTACCGGCTCTGGACCCGGCATCGCGGCGATCTCCACCGTTCCAACGTCGAGGGCACCGAGAACGTCCTTCGCGCCGCCGCCGACGCGGGAGTGGAGAAGGTCGTCTACACCAGCTCGGTCGCGGCCTTGGGTCTGGTGGACGGCGGCTCCGCCGACGAGACGACTCCGGTCGTCCGGGACCGCATCATCGGCGAATACAAGAAGTCCAAGTACGACGCCGAGCGCGTGGCGGACGCCTGGGCCGGCAAAGGCCTGGCCGTCGTCATCGTGAACCCCTCCACCCCGATTGGAGAGCGCGACATCAAGCCCACGCCGACCGGGCAGATGATCGTGGACTTCCTCAATCGCAAGATGCCGGCCTACGTGGACACGGGATTGAACCTCGTCGACGTACGCGACGTCGCGGAGGGTCACCTCCTCGCGGCGGAAAAGGGGAAGGTCGGCGAGCGCTACATCCTCGGGAACCGCAACATGACGCTGAAGGAGATCCTCGACGCGCTCTCCGCGCTGACGGGGATCCCCTCGCCCACGGTGAAGCTTCCGCACTGGATCCCGTTCGCGGCGGCGGCCATCGACACGGCTTTCGCCCGCGTGTCCTGGCGCGCGCCGCACGTCTCCCTCGACAGCGTGCGGATGTCCACGCACCGCATGTACTTCGATGCGTCCAAGGCCGTGCGCGAGCTGGGCCTTCCCCAGACGCCGGTCGAGGACGCGCTCGGGCGCGCGGTGTCGTGGTTCCGCGAGAGCGGCTACGTCCGTGGCTGAAGACCGTCCGGTCGCCATCCTGACGGCGCTCGAAGAGGAGCGCGCGGGGATTCGCCGCGCTCTGCCGGACTCGCCCGGGATCGTCCTGACCGCGACGGGCGACGGGCCCAGACGCGCGGCCTCGGGCGCCGCGAGGTTTCTGGAGCGGCACCGTCCGTCGGCGGTAATCGGGGCCGGACTCGGCGGCGCGCTCACACCGGGGCTGAAGGCCGGCGACCTGGTCGCGTCGCGGCGCGTGCGCTTCTCCGTCGGCGACGCCGCGACTCCGGACGCGCGTCTTCTCGCACGGGCACAAGCGGCGGGAGCGAAGCCCGCCATCCTGATCACCGTCGACCGCCCGATCGTCTCGGCGGCCGACAAGGCGGCGCTCGCGGCAACGGCGGGCGGATCGAGCGCCGATCCGATCGTCGCGGACATGGAGTCGGCGGCCTGGGCCAAGGAAGCCGCCGCCCGCGGCATTCCCTACCTCATATTGCGGGCCGTCAGCGACGCCGCCGGCGAGGAGCTTCCGGAGTTCCTGCCCGACAGCGTCGGGCCGGACGGGAGCATCCGGAGGGCCGAAGTCGCACGGCGGGCACTCGTCCGTCCGTCCTCGTGGGGTACGCTGCTGCGGATGCGCCGCCGCCTCCACGACTACTCCGACGCCCTGGGCGCCTTGCTGGCGAGAATGCTCGCGCCGTGAAGACCGCGTCGCTCGACGATCTCCTCGAAAAGACCAGCCGCACGTTCGCGCTGTCGATCCCGGTCCTCCCCGAGCCCACGCGCCGCGAGGTGATGATCGCGTACCTGCTCTTCCGCATCGCGGACACTTTCGAGGACGCGGCGCACTGGCCGCCCGACGCACGCATCGCCGCCCTCGCCGACTTCAACGCGCTGCTGCGCTCCTATTCCCGCGACAAGGCGGAGACGCTGTCGCGCGACTGGGTGCGCCGCGAGGTCGCGCGTCATCCCGGCTACCAGGAGCTGATGGCCGAGGTTCCGTTCGTCCTGGACTCCTTCTTCGCGCTCTCACCCGGGGCCGTCGATCCGATTCGCATCCACGTAATCCGTTCCGCCGACGGCATGGCTTCGATCGTTTCCCGCACCCGCGACGGCCATCTGACGCTGCACTCGATCCCGCAGCTCAAGGATTACTGCTACATCGTGGCCGGCATCGTGGGCGAGATGCTGACCGAGCTCTTCCTGCTCGACCGCCCGGGGATCGCCTCGCTCGCTCCGTTCCTGCGCGAGCGCGCCGCGACGTTCGGAGAAGCCCTGCAGCTCGTCAACATCCTGAAGGACTCGGCCGTGGACGCCGAAGAGGGACGGCGCTACCTTCCGGCGGAGGTGCCGAAGGCCGAGGTCTTCGCCCTCGCCCGGCGGGACCTCGGAGTCGCCGGCGACTACATTCGCGCGCTCCAGCAGACCGGCGCTCCCCGCGGCCTCGTCGAGTTCACCGCGCTGCCCGTCCTGCTCGCCTGGGCCGCGCTCGAGCGCGTCGAGAAGCACGGACCCGGTTCCAAGGTCTCGCGTCCCGAGGTCTTCCTCATCACGCAGCGCTTGAAGCGCGCCCTCGATCGCGGCGAGCCCGCGGTTTAAGACGCCGCGGCTACGGTTCGCGACGGATTCCTTGCCGACGCCGCCGCGCTTGGAGATAATGCGGCCTCCCTCAGAACCCGAAGCATGAACTCACGCGCGATGAAGGTCTGGGCTCGACTGCTCAAAAGGCGGCGCCTTCGCGCCTCGTTTCTCGCCGCGGTGTTGCTCGTGCTCGCATCCTCGGCCGCGGCCCACGAGTTCCATCTTTTTCCGGAGACGTCCGCCCTGCCGGCCGACTCGTGGAGGATCGACTGGAGCGACGAGCCGACGCCCCGAATCGCCGAATTCGCGGAGGCGTATCCCTGGGCTGGCGCGACGGTTCCGGAGCTCTCCGCCGACGCTGCCCTGAGGTCCGCGGTGGACTTCCAGGAATCGGCGTCTGCGAGTCCCCACGTCATCGCTCCCGCGCCCAAGCTCTTCACGACGCCGACGACGCTGGTGACCGCCGGGGCGCTTCTCGGCGGAGCGCTCGACGCGTTGAGTGCTCCGCTACAGTACGGCTGGATCAGCTTTCGCACCACCAACGAGCACTGGTTCGGACGCAGCACCTACGCCGGCGGCGCGGACAAGGCTTCGCACTTCACCGTATCGAGCGGCATCTCCCGGAACCTTTACGACATCTACGTGCGACAGGGCCACGGGCCCGACGAATCCGCGGCCCTGGCGTTTGCGACGACATTCATGATGGGCCATTTCGTGGAGATCCTCGACGGCGTGTCCGTCTATGGATACTCACTCCAGGACCTCACCGCCGATGCCGTCGGTTCGGCCGCCGGGGTACTGATCCACCGATTCTGCGTCCAGGACCTGATCGGATTCCGGCTGGGTCCGGCCGACACCCCCGACCTCCCGGAGTCCGTGATCGGGTCGAGCCAGGAGTATCTCGGCACGAGCTATATCAACGAGATCTACGTCGCGGACCTGAGGCTCGGCGGACTCATCACGCGCCTGGGAGGGAAACCAGGCTTTGCCCGTTTTTTCCTGACGTCGTTCGCCTTCTTCACGAAAGGCTTTGGCTACGTCCCGCCGCTGCCGACGCGCTACCAGGAGATCGGTTTCGAATTCGGGCTGAACTTCGTCGAGATCATCAAGGCGGTGGGCGTCACGGACCAGACGTGGTGGGGAGCGGGACTGATCGCCTTCTTCGATTTCTTCCGCATCCCGTTCACCCAGGTCGGCGTCTACTACAACCTGTTCAACCACAAGTGGTACGGTCCGGGCGCGCCGTACCACTACTACTGATTCGCGGGGAGAGGGCTCCTACTTTCCGCAGGCCCGCAGATCTCCTCGATCCGAGAAGACCTGGTCGGCATCCGGGTTGCGGCAGGGCTTCTCGCTCGCTTTGACGGCTCCGCGCAGCGAGGCATAGTCGGTCCCGTCGGGCTTTCCGTCGCGGCCCAAGCTGACGAGGAGAAAGCCGTCCCGATCGCGGCGGTAGAGGACCGGATGTCCCCAGAGATCGGTGCCGTTGGCGGTCGCCGGCGGTCCGACCGCGGGACGCTCGCGCAGCGCCGCCGTCAGCGCTTCCGGATACTCGCCGTGCCGCTGTTTGTAGCTCGTCACCGACTCGACGTAGCCCCGCATCAGGCTCACGTTCGCGATCTGTGTCGTCGCGAGCTTCGCCGGGCGCACGATGAAGCCGTAAGCGCCGCCCAGAAGCATGGCCAGCGCCGCGGCGACCACGAGGATCCGCGCGATGAGAACCCGTCCCCGCGCGGCGCCCTCCTCGACGCCCCGTTCGCGGGCGTTGAGCGCCATGAGGACCAGTGCGAGGAAAAACCCCAGCGTCCCCACCGACGCGGGCGCCACGAACCAGTACGCCTTCCCGAAGAGGGCGAGGACCATCACGAAGTAGATGAAGTCGCGGCGTGCGAGAGCGTCGAGGACTTCCGAAAGGCGCGACCTCTTCGAGGGCGAGACCGAGGTCAGGACGGGGCCGCCACCCGAACGGGGCCGCATGGCGTACATGTATATGAACCCGGCGCACAGGAGCGTTCCCGCAACGGCCATCGCGCCGAGAACCAGCGGCCACGATCGTCCGACCGCGGTGCTCCACGCGACCGCGAACGCCGAGAAGACCGCGACGTGAACGACATTGTCGGCCCAGAAGTCGAGGATGCCGCCGAGTCGGGACTCCTGGAACTTCAGCCGCGCCAGCTCGCCGTCGCAGCCGTCGAGAATCGAATGGAGAAGAAAGAGGATCCCCCCCGCAATCTGCCATGGACGCGCGGGAGAGGTAAAGCACGCCGCGGCCACCAGGCCCAGCGCCAGGCAGACGATCGTCATGGCGTTGGGCGTGATGCCCGTGCGCGCCAGCCGCCGGGTCGCGGCGAGCGAGATCTTCCGGCTGATGAGCCTGGTGAGCAGCCCGTCTTCCTTCTTGACCAGACCCTTGAGGAGATGCGACTCCGCCTTCGGAAGATCCGCGTCGGCCCTCACCTCGAGGGGAGGCGACACCGGAGCGTCCGAGACGCTGGCGGGCAGAGTCTCGGCCCATCCGGACACCACGGAGGAGAGGTCCGACGCGCGGGCGAGCGTGCGGGCCAGAGGAGCGGGCTCGCTGGTCTCGACGATGGCTCCGGCCCCGAGCCGGTAGAGGCGTCCCGCCTCTGCCGGGGCCTCCCGCAGACTGCGCAACCACCGTGGGCTCGCAACGACACGGTCCGGCAGAAGCACGATCCGCCCGGGAGGCAGCGACGACTCGGGG
>Ga0075433_10003213_pt1 | contig 12608 bp, 8 predicted proteins | sample RhiMethybrSRZTD2_FD_75299 | JGI IMG/M metagenome (GOLD analysis project Ga0075433, IMG submission 75299) | Populus rhizosphere microbial communities from Tennessee, USA - Rhizosphere MetaG P. TD hybrid SRZTD2 | ecosystem: Host-associated > Plants > Roots > Rhizosphere > Soil | place: USA... | reverse complement strand
AAGCATGTCGCCGCGCCCCAATAAACTCTCAGCACCAGTCGTATCGAGAATGACACGACTATCCACACCAGAAGCAACTCCAAACGCCAGGCGTGCAGGGAAGTTTGCTTTGATTAAGCCAGTCACGACATCTGTGGAGGGCCGCTGCGTAGCAACGATCAAATGAATGCCTGTAGCACGCGCCATTTGCGCGAGGCGGACCAGATTATGCTCAGTTTGATCTGGCGCAGACATCATCAAGTCTGCCAATTCGTCGATCAACACGACAATGCGTGGAAGCGGTTCACCTTCTTTTTTACGCGCGAGCCGACGATTGTAGGTTTCCAAGTCACGAGCATGCGCGCCTTCGAGCAAACGATAACGATGCTCCATTTCAACCACCACCCAACGCAATACACCAAGAATACGTTCAATGTTTGTTTCGACTTTTCCGTATAGGTGAGCCAAACCGTTGAAACGCAACAACTCAACCATTTTCGAATCGATCATCACCATCCGCAAATCTTCAGGTGGATTGTTTATGGCCAGACAAGCCGCAATGGATGTAATACACACAGATTTTCCGGAACCCGTCGCGCCCGCAATCAACAAATGCGGCATACGCGCCAGATCTGCAACCACAGGTTGACCCGAAACATCGCGTCCCAATGCCATTGCCAAAGGCGTACCAATTTTATGAAATGCATCAGTTTCCAAAATAGAACGCATGCGTACAACAGCTGTATGTGAATTTGGCACCTCAATACCCACATACGGTTTGCCTGGCACTGGTGCCTCAATGCGCAGACGTTCCGCGGAAAGCGCAAGCGCCAAATCCTTTTGCAGTGAAGCAATTTGTGCAACACGTACTTTGATCTGTTGCGCTTCCTCCTCTGTTGTACCTCCACCTCTTTTCATAAAACCGGGCTGCACAGCAAATTGCGTCACGGTTGGGCCAACCCGAAAACCAATGACTGTTGCAACAATCCCAAACTCAGCCAGGGTTTTTTCGATCATTCCGGCAGTTTGATTGATCGTTCGTTCATCGGGCCGCGTGTTTTGATCCGCAAGCAAAATATTCAACGAAGGCAACCGTTCCCCACGCTCACGCGGTGCCGCAGGCTTTTTATCTTGATGTTCTGAAACTCGCAGGGATTTTCTAAATTCGGGCGGTAATTGCTCAGCTTTTTTACGCGGCTGTTTTTCCTTTTTCTCTTCGACCACAGGCGGTTCTTGCTCGACCTCAACCGGGGTGACCGCTTCTACAGGCGGATTCTCACCGGCAAGTTTTGTCAAGAAGCGTTCAAGCAAAGCCCATATATTGAATCCACTCATCAAGACAAGAAGCCAGGGGATAAACATTAAGAGAGTTCCACCTGTTTGTCCAAATCGCCAAAACAAGGTGACCATCCCCCACCCAATGCGCCCTCCATCTGCGCCTGCTTCTGCCCGAACAAGAGAATTGCCATTCATAGCGGCAAGCAAGCCCAAGGTCAGGAATGAGGCAACTTCAAGGGCAAAGAGGCGCCCCCAGGGCAAAGGGGTGGAATCTCGACGCAGAAAGACATATCCGCTATATCCAATAGCAATGACAACGAGATACGCACCCCATCCAAACCACAATGCAAGCCGAATTATCCATGGTGTCAGCAACACACCAGCGGTATACCCGCGGAGTGCAAGAAAGGTAATGAGCGCCGCCGCAATCAGTGAAACACCGAGCGCATCGCGTAGGAAACGCCCGAAATGCTGGTTGAAGCGCGCAAGTCTGTCGAGCCAATCATCGCTGACTTCCGACTCGTATATATGTTGTGGTTCAGAATTATTTGACATTATTGATCTAAAAGTAAACTCAGGCCCATTCTCTGATTCGTGGGTTCAAGATGCAATATACGAGCCTTTACTTCTTGCCCCTCAAAAAGAATTTCTCGCGGAGTTTGGTTTGGTTCAAGCAACATTTCAGAGGCATGGATTAACCCCTCGATACCGGCTTCAATGCGGGCAAACGCGCCATAGGACATCACATTAGTAACGACCGCATTATGAATACTACCCACAGGAAAATCACTTGAGGCACGTTCCCAAGGATTGGATGTCATGCGCTTTAGGCTCAGTGCCACGCGACATCTTTCAGCAGAAATGTCCAACACTTGGACGTTGATCTCTTCACCCAATCTCACAATTTGATCCGGATGTGATACACGCCCCCATGACAATTCAGAAATATGGATGAGCCCTTCCACACCACCAAGGTCAACGAAGACACCAAAATCTGTAATATTCGTGACGTTGCCTTTCACAGACGAGCCTTTTTGAAGCTCGTGAAATAATTCTGTTCGCTTGCCTGGCTGTGCCAGCGCAGCGCGCTCCGAAAAGACAACCCTTCCATCTTCTGGCATACATTCGATGACTTTCACGTTCAACGTTTTCCCAATATATGGTTCAAGACTTATATCACGATCAGTTTCATGTTCCTTACCTGCGAGATCGATGAGATGTGAAAATGGGATAAACCCAGCCAGCTCCTCACCTTCGACAAGCAGCCCTCCGCGATTGTGACCAGTCACCTTCATCCCAACAATACGATCGTTCGAATATATTTCCTGAAGCATGTCCCAATTTGTTTCACCTGTTTCGACCGCTGTTGATGGCTCAGGGCTTGCCACAGGAATAGGTTTTGGCTTTATTGTTCCATGTAGGGGACGCGGTGGCGTATGTTGGCGCTCTTCAGCCAGTACCGATTCCCACCAGCTCTCATCAATGATAGGCATGACATTTTCATACCTTCGTTTTGCCTTGTTGCTATTGGCGTCCATAAGATTCTCCTTACTGTAATGCCTCGTTTTGTTCCATATCGAGGATTGCGCGAGCAACTGCCTCCACTGCCACACGCTGCTTGCGATAGAGATCAGCTTCGGACATTGCGAGTCTCCCCGCCACCTCGCGCACTTTGCGTCCCTCGATAAATTTCATTTCCAGAATATTGTAAAGAATCCATTCACTTGTAAATCTTCTCTCACCCTCAGGTTTCACCTGATCGACTGCCTTGCGTAAAAGGGCCCGCAAGGCATTGGGAGTATTGCCTTCGTACTCTTCTGCGAGCATTTGAACGATCTTCAACTTCATCAACGGACTATTGGTCAATTTGGGTCCGCCCCAGTAATGAGTGAGTGCGTCCTTAACCCAATCTGCAAGATCGGATTCTTGGGGAACCGGTTCAGTCAAAATACTAGCGCGCGCGTCATACCGACCTGCCGCCCGCATCCGTTGCAACAGATCAATCTGCGGCTGTAAATCCTCCAGAGAACGGAATACACGCTGCTGGAGTTGTCGGTCTTCCAATGCGAGTGCAGCCCGATCTGCCAGCAACCAGACTGCATCGCGCTGATCTTTATCCATGGCGCGGTCAACTTTACGGGCTACCCCTAGCAAGCCCAGCAACGGACGGACTTCATCGCGATCGCCATTCCCTCTACGTTGATGGAGGGGCAAGATCCAAAAGCTACCCCAGGTGAACTCACGCCTTCCGTTTTCTCCATTGTGGTTCACTAGTTGCAGCGCTTCATCGAGATCTTCCTTTTCCAGCAAAGCGCGATTTCCCGCAACTACACTCAGAGTTAATTCATTTCCATCCAATGCAGCGACAAACGCGCAAGGAGATTGCAAATGATCGCGCACCGCGGCAAGCACTGTTTCGAGGAATTGTTGCAAGTCGCCGCGCGTTAGTAAGCGTTCTTCGATGTTTTGCAATAACTGGAGTTCGGCGTGGTCGCGGCCAAAGAAAAGCAAACGCTCCCATAATGGAGAGAATAATGTAACCGCGTGTTCGAATAAGAGAACCGTTACTACCATTGTTAGAGGCACAAAACCAGAATATGGTTCACCCTCAAAATACAATCCTGCACGGCGGACAATTGTTATCACAGCCAGCGCAAGGGAAGCGGTGACTGGTCCACGAAGCAGCCACTTAAATAGGCGGCTCTTGACGACACGATCAGGCCAGGAAACACCAAAGAACGCGACGGCATATGCCATCACGACGACCAACACCGCGACTAACACATTAATAATGAAAGCTGTGCTCCAGAAGAAAAGTGGATATCTCGCTGCGAGATCGGAACCGAACAAAAGGTACGGATATGAACCGAGCGCTGGCGCAGTCGCCCCCGCCATCAGATACAACATCCGGCGCTGACCTGAGCGAGTCAACATCCTTGAGAAAGCACGCACGAAGTTATAGCCTGCCCAGACCATGATACCAATGTAGTAAACTGTGAAAAATTCGGTCCATACAGTACGGTGCAAATGAGGAGCAGGAGCGCCATTTGGCACCAGTGCTCCTACCAGCATTCCTGCAGCCAATAACAACAGGAAAGTCAGCGAAACCACATAGATCAGACGAACTGCGATTCGTCGTCGTCCACGCGAAGGCCGACCGGCAGTAACAAGTAGCGCATCAGAAAGATGTAAATAAGATGGGGGTAAAAAAATAATTCCAACCCATTGCAGACGTAAAAGCAGTTCAATGCCCCAATCTGGAATAGATTTGTTTTGCAAAGCCTCAGTGGTGAAGACTACCACTACACATAACAGGATAATCGCAAACGAACGAGCGACACGGTCACGTAAATTAAAAGACAAGGCATACAAAAACAGCGAAAAAGCCGTGATTGCAATGCCAGCCGTTAAGATACTGTTGATGGTTTTGAGCCCCACCAATAATCCATCGAACCAACCGTTAAACATACCGTCCTTCCAAAACTATTTGATTGCTCTCCCAAAAAATAAAGCTACATCCTGAGTCGGGTAATACTGGTCATTATACCCGCAGAATTCGAACCCGAATTTCTGTGCAAGGCGAATGTAAGCTTGGTTTTTTGACTGCATTTCCAGGATAATTCGACGGACGCCTCTTTCCAAAGCCCAGGTCTGGGTCGCTGCTAAAAGAGCGGACGCCGCACCTTTCCGTCTCTGTGTGGTCGAGACGACTACATCAGTTATCCAGGAAATTGCTGAAGCATGCTCCACAATGGCACACATATAACCAATGGGAATACCATCATCTATCGCGACCAGCACAACATCTCGATGCGTCCATTCATCGGCCAAAGAAGATGGGTTTCGCGGATATTTCACTTCAATCGATCGCGGCAGGCGCACTTCACGGAAACTTGCACTGATCTGGCCTGGTTCACGGCGCAACTCCAATTGCCAAACATAATCACTCAAACAGGAATGGTCCAGTACCATCAGGCGGGTAATGTCACTTGCTGTTGCAGGGCGGATATCAAAAGAAGTCACAATTCTCCTCCGGCTATTGATTTGCCACACGCACCGCAATCACACAAGGATCAAGCGATACGCCAACATTATCGGTAATTACAAGACGTAGAAAATAATCTCCATTGGTCAGAGAAGAAGTATTCCATTCGCCCAATTGTTCGTTTTGCTTTGGCTCGCGTTCTGCTGAAATCGTGGCCCAATTCTGAGTGCCCAGAGGTGCTACCTCATATTTATAAAAAGCAAAATTAGGAACTTTGGCCGTGCCCATGATATTAACTGTCCCACTGACCGGATCGCCTGGCTTCGGAGAAGTGATCATGATTTCGTCTGGTATACAACCACTCATACCACTTGGCACGGATTGAGTGACAGGCGAAAGTGCGGCTTGAGTCGCTTCGGCAGGAGATAATGTAGCTGCAGGTGTGAGCAGCAAGTCCAGTGTAGGTGTTGCTAAAATATCGGAAGCAGGTAAAGACGGCGCGATGAATGTCGCAACAAAAAATTCGACAAATACAAGAGCAAGGATCAGGAATGCAGCGGCCGTCGCTTGTCCCAATCGCCGCAAAGCAAATTCGCGTTCCAGACCATAAACAGAGTCCCGCCATTCGCGCCAGGATCGCCACATCCTTCGAAATGCAAACATGCCTCCAATTGCCAGCGCGATGTAAATTAGCGGCTCATAGCTCGCCAAGGTACGATAAACAGGACCCATACAAATGCTGTTCTAGAGGGAACGCAAGACACCACGAATAATTTTTTCGATCTTAGGTGAAATGACTTTGCCAGCTTCAATCACTTCTTCGTGGGTTGTTATCGTGGAGCCATCCAAGTTTGCTTTATTGCTGATCCCTGAAAGGCCTAGTACGCGCATACCGCCATGGCGCGCCACAATTACCTCGGGCGCTGTGGACATCCCTACCGCGTCGGCGCCAATTCCTCTCAGGAATCGAAGATCGGCTGGTCCTTCAAAGGAAGGTCCACTCAAAGCACAATAAACGCCCTCGCGCAAGGGAATATTTTCGTTCGAGGCAACCTGCCGCGCAAGTGCCATTAATTTGCGATCATAGACTTGACTCATATCCGGGAAGCGAGGACCTAATTCGTCAATGTTTGGACCCATGAGAGGATTGGCTCCCATCATTCCAATCAGATTCAGATTGTCAGTGATCAGCATCACATCGCCTGGCTCAAAATCAGGATTTACCCCTCCAGCTGCATTGGTTACAAACATCATCTCAAGCCCGAGCCGCAACATCACCCGCACTGGTAAAGTGATCTGCGACATACTATATCCTTCATAAAAATGAATACGCCCTTGCATAACAAGAGCAGTCTGGCCTTCAAGTTCGCCGATCACAAGACGGCCCGCGTGGCCCTGCACGGTGGAAACAGGCCAATTAGGCAATTCACCGTAAGGAATAATATCCGCCTTTTGCACGGAATCTGCCAAACTATTCAAGCCTGATCCGAGAATAAGACCCACGCGCGGGCGATAAGAGGTTTGCCTCCTTATTTCATTTGCCGCTTCATCAATTTGTTCAAGAGTTACAAATGTGCTCATATGAATTCTTCTTGAAATAAGAGATAAGGGTAACTTCTCTTAGGTGTTTTCCCTTCCGCGCGAAAAATTATATCAGATATTCATTTACCGCTCATCTCAGTAATTTGCAGCTAAAATTCAAATTTCCAGTTTAGATGCACATGCAGTGCATGTGCGCGGCACTCTGTAAATACTTTCAAAGTTGAAAGTAACCTAAAATAGGGCCGCTTGTCATGTATAGCCGGTCAGTAGAAAAAAAATCTCTTTTGTGCTATCCTTTTGAATACAATGTCGCGGCTCTCATATAAGAAAATCTTTCTCATTGCGGCAGGAGCATTTTCGCTCCTTGCGCAAGGTATTTTGCTCCTCCCAAAAACGTTGGCCTTCATCCTAGAACCTTTTACTGGGTGGGGAAGCGTCGCAATTGGAGCGACGCTTTTCATATTTTCCATGTTCCTGTTTATTGTCATTATAAGCAGGCAATTTAACAGGCATCAATTGGAATGGCGGGCAAATGGGATGTTAGTGTTGACGCAGGCTGTAACCGTGATCGGGATATATCTCTTATTAGATGGCCTCGCTCCCCGCGAACGGGGGGCCGGATTCCTTTTAACCAGCCTAGTCACTGCCTTGACCACGTATGGCATCTTTATCCATACAATCCATTTGGCAGCACCATCTTCTCAATATATTGAGGCAGAAAAAAATCTTCCACATGACTTCATCTTTGATCCTAACGCAGACATAAATGCGCTGAGGGAACAGATTGAATCTCTTACGCGCCAACTCACAACCGAAAAACATCGTAACACCCAATTGACATTACTTAATGAATTAAGCCAGCAATTGGAAGCAGAACTTGATCCACCGGTTGCGGCACAATTGGCTGTAAACACACTTGAGCGCGCAATGGATTGTTCATTTGTTGCTCTTATGGCGCCCGAAGATGGAGCACAGGAATATGTTGTTCTTGCTGCAGCAGGAAGAGCTGCGAGTGTTATCCCACCGGGCTATGGGCAGAATACCAGCAGTGGATTAACTGGACGAACTAACAGACTTAAGAAAACCCAACTAGTAAATGATACAGAATTGGATGTAGATTTTATTCCTTTGGACAGTGAAAACACACTTTCGATAATAAGTGCTCCTATTCTTCAGCACGGACATGCAAAAGGCATTCTGGAAATCTGCTCTGACAAAAAATATGCTTTTAGCAGTCTAGATGTTGCAATCGCGGAGGGCGTTGCTTCAGAACTCATGCGTGCATGGGAGCGTTCCAGTTATCGCCAGCGATTGACAGAGCTAATTCAGGCAGGTATTTCGCTCACCACTCTACTGGATCCACAAGCGGCAGTACAGGAGGTAGCTGTCATTGCCCGCAAAACTCTTGAAGCGCGCTTTGTGTTTGTTAATTTGCTCGATCAACAAGGGAATTTCTCACGGACAGCGTTTGCGGGCGAAGCGCCAAAGTTGCTCGCGGCTCTCAATGCAAATCCGGCAGATGAGCCAATTATGCACGCAGCACTCAACGCAACAAAGCCTTTCCGCGTGCGTGATTTGCGAAAATACGCTCCCGCGAAGAAAATAGAAATTGATCATCCCGGTTTGCGCAGTGTGCTTGCCATCCCCATCCGTTTGCATCGCTTAAGTATTGGAACCATTCTTGCCTTTGGCAAACATGAAGGGATTTTCTTTTCAGAGAACGATGAATCGCTTGCTGATCTAATGTCTTCGCAGGCAGCCGCTTCCATAGAAAGTTCCTGGCTGTATCAGGAATTGCGGAACACATTGACGATCACATCGATGCTCTATCAATTGAGCGTGGATGTGATCCAGACGGAAGAGTTGAGCATGGCGGCTGAATTAATTGCCCAGGTAGCCCACAAAGTGACTAACTCAAAAGAGACTGGTATTGTGCTTATGACCCGCGATGGTCGAAACGAGGCGGAAGTAGAGATCGATGCAAAAGGCTTGCACACACGCCCTGAACATCCAATGGAAACAATTGACCAGGCTATGCAAACCGGACAAAGCATTATCGTTTCGATGGAAAATGGTTCCCTGGTTTGTTATCCTCTCTTAACTCGGGGCCGCACCTATGGCGCATTATGGATGAATATTCCTGAAAGCCGCGGTCAAAATTTTGCCAACCTGCAGACATTGGCGAATCAGGCAGCCATTGCACTGGAGCGCTCAATCCTGTTATCAGAGTCACGCCAGCAGGCAAAACAACTCGAAGCCGCTTACGCTGAACTTGAAATCACTTACGATCAAACATTGACTTCTCTAATGTCCGCATTGGACGCGCGCGATCGTGAGACAGAAGGCCATAGCATGAGAGTGAGTCGCTTAACATGCCTGTTGGCAGAGGAAATTGGATTAGACGGTCAACAACTTAAGGCTTTGGAAAGAGGCGCATTGCTCCACGATATAGGGAAGATTGGCATCAGTGACACGATCCTGCACAAGCCAGGCAAACTGACAGAGGACGAATGGAAGATCATGAGAATACATCCTGATATCGGCGCACGGATTGTGGAAGGCATTCCGTTCCTTCAAGAGTCCCTGCCCGTGATCCGCTATCATCATGAAAGATGGGATGGTAGCGGATATCCTGTCGGTTTGAAAAAAGAGGATATTCCGATTCAAGCCCGGATCTTTGCCATCGCAGATGTATTTGACGCACTGACCAGTAAAAGAAGTTATCGAAAAAAGTCGAGCGCGGAGGAAGCTATCCAATATATAGAGGAACAGTCAGGAATTCTATTTGACCCACTTATTGTTACAGCGTTAACAAAGTTGCCTTATAAAGAATTCACTGAAGGGGAAAAACTCACTGCATGAAATCAAGAAAGCCCACAGGATCTTTTGCGCCCCATGAAGTTCAAAGATTTATCCTGCCAATCACTATTTCTTCCATTGTAATTATGGCTGTCTTAATAGTGGAGGATATACTCAACGGCCCACCTTTGAATATTAGTCTGATCATCTATGGATCCGTTGTAATCGTTTGTACGCTGGTGAATAATGCTGTCCTCATTCGTACGGCTGATTTTCGACAATCCTATGGATGGTTAAATGCGATCTTAACAGGGATTGGCCTTGGGCTGCTCCCTTATATTTTGCCTGAGCATTTGCATGAAGTGTCTCACATTTTGTTTCCGTTAGGGATTATCGCGGTAGCAATTGTTTCAGGGCGTCCATACGCTTACACAACCCTTGCGGAAACTCTAATCATCACTCTGTTATATGCTTTTGGCATAGATGATCAACCTGTTACCATCCTGAGTTTTGGAACACCTTTCATTATATCGATTATTTTGATGGAAGCTGTCCTGCACATCAAAAACACAACGCAGCAGCAAATCCATCGCCTTGAGATCATCAATAACTTCAGCCGCCAAATGATGTTGTCACTCGAGCCAGAGCGAAGTGTCTTATTATTAGATAAAACCATTCAAGACGTACTGGAAGCAGATACGTATTTCATTGGGATTCTTAGAGAAAATGTAATCCATCTTGATTTATTTTACGATGAAGGCGAGTATTACAATGGCTCAAAAGTTCCTCTAGAGGGAACATTATCCGGTTGGGTCATCAAGAATCAAAAAGAACTATTTCTCCCTGATCTTCGCCGGGAAGCGGAATTGGAGGGTGTAGAGATTTTTGTCATAGGCAGGGAAAAGACTAGCCTGTCCTGGATGGGTGCGCCTCTCACAGCGCCCAACGTCAACGGAATCATCGCGCTTGGTTCATATCAGCCAAATGCATTTGATAGTGGTGATATGCAGCTTCTATCGAATCTTGCACAGCACATTACAAGCGCATTAGACAACACAATCCGTCACGCACAAGTGGAGGAACAGGCAAGGCTCGATAGCCTGACAGGCGTCTATAACCACGGTTATTTCCTGAAAAGGCTGGCTGAACAAGCGGCGGAGTCTTCAACGACTAATTTACCGCTGAGCCTGATTATGCTGGACATTGATTTTTTCAAGCAATATAACGATACCTATGGTCATCTCGTCGGTGACCGTATCCTCAAAACGCTATGTACAGCCATCAAGCATCACATCAAACAATCAGATACTGTTGGGCGATGGGGCGGCGAAGAGTTTGTAATTTCATTGCCGGGTGCCACTGGATCACAAGCCATGCAGGTCGCAGAACGAATTGGCCAAACTATGGCAGCTTTACGCGTAGAAGACCGTGAGCAAAGGACAATTCCTGTCCCAACAGTTAGCCAGGGAATTGCTATTTATCCAACGGAAACAGATGAGATTTATCATCTTATTGACCTTGCAGATCGACGCCTCTACATCGCCAAAGAACGAGGGCGCAATCAGATTGAGCCAGAGATAAGTCATTGGGAAAATATGCAAAAAGACAAACATGACTCACCCCGAAGTTAAGGAAGGGAGGGAATGAGGGCGGAAAGAGAGCCAGAGTCGTGAAATCGCAAGTCGTAAGCGATAAAGTGGAGCTGAGCTGTCTCGGCTCCACTTTCCGGTTCTATGACAGTATCTGGAGATCAAGTTGAAGAGGAAGTCAGTGTTAGTCAGTAAGGAAAGTAGAAAAGCATAAGCGAGGGAAGCAATCAGTAGGAATTTGCGCCGTGCTTCCCAGCCTCGCAACCTAGGGGATTCAAAAGCCATCTCAGATTTGGTGAAACGCAAAGACATTTCGATTTGCCAACGTCTCGCATAAGCCAAGACGATCTTCCAGGCTTGTTCAGCATGGTAAACGGGCTCGGTGGTGATGAGATACCAAGGTTTGCGACCATAGCCTGGGCGTGAGACGACCAGAAAGAGTTGGCGCTCATCCTCCGGTAAACGAATGGGCAAAGCTAATACACCTGTTTTGCGATGGCAACGTCTGCGAGCATCCCAGATCATGCGATGATCCCAAGAACGCTTGCCACATGAGATCTTCCAGACTGCGTGCTTACGTCCATCGGGACCCACCAAGTGGTAGTTCTTGTTCCAACGTAGGATAAAGCGCAGGTGATGATCAAGTGCTAAGCTTGTCCAGGGACTACCTGCGAATCCGCGATCCCAGATGTGGATCACCTTGCTACCCCATAGTTTCTTTACTTGTTTGAGAATTTTGCCTTGTTCTACCCTCCTTTGGCTGGCTTGTTCGCCTCTGGTCGTCCACCAACACAGATGTGCCAGCACGGGAGCACCTTTCAATCCAGTGACTAAAACCTGCAACCAGTTGAACCCCGGCACAAAAATGGGTCGGCCGCTAGGTGGATTGAAATAACCTGGCTTGATGCGTTTCAAGCGGGCTGCTTTGGTAGAACGCACGGCACATAATCCTTCTGGCTGCAAACTCTCACTCTTTTCCAACACGCTTTCATCCCAGATCACATAGGCTTCTTCCTTTTGCCTAGCCAGGTCTTGAACCTTCTCATTCGCCCGTTTCCACAAATAGTTCAAGATCAAAGCACTTTCCCACTTCAACGAATGCAACAAACGGGCGATGCGCTTTACTCCTGCAGGTCCTCGCTCACCCCCCAGCAAATGATCTCCCAACTCACTCAACAATAATCCATTGTTTCGGTGGCGGTGCATCAAGATCACCAGTACTAAATCCAACAGCGTCTTCACCAGTCTGCGGTCTACTTTCTGATGCAGTTCCTCCAAAATGGGTTTGAGAAATTGCCAACACCGATTTTCTAACTCCCGACCCTCTTGCTTTTTCTCCCTTTTGCTTATACCCTTGTTCATGAACAGACCTCCTGTTGAGTTTGTGCTCTCACACAAAACTCTACCAGAAGGTCTGTTTCTTGCCTATTTTCCCC
>Ga0075433_10003212_pt1 | contig 12610 bp, 10 predicted proteins | sample RhiMethybrSRZTD2_FD_75299 | JGI IMG/M metagenome (GOLD analysis project Ga0075433, IMG submission 75299) | Populus rhizosphere microbial communities from Tennessee, USA - Rhizosphere MetaG P. TD hybrid SRZTD2 | ecosystem: Host-associated > Plants > Roots > Rhizosphere > Soil | place: USA... | reverse complement strand
CGTATCGCCGAACAGGTTGTGCAGGTCGCCGAGGATCTCCTGATAGGCACCCGTCAGGAAGATGCCTAACATGTAGTCATCCTCGTCGCGGAACTCGTGGAGTTCGAGGCTGGGGAGACCATTCTTGTCGCCGACGAAGCGGTCGATCTTCCCATCCGAATCGCACGTCACGTCCTGGATCGTCCCGCGTCGCACGGGCTCTTCGTCCAGCCGGTGAATCGGCATGATCGGGAAGAGCTGATCGATCGCCCAGCTGTCCGGCAATGACTGGAACAGCGAGAAGTTGCAGAAATACCGGTCGACGAGCGTCGCATCGACGTCGTCGATGATCTCCGCATACGTGTCGCGGTTCCCGTTCACGTACCGCGCGATCCGGTTGACCGTGGCGAAGTAGATCGTCTCCGCCATCGCGCGCTCCCGCAGCGACAGCACGCCGCTGTTGAACAGCTGGTGGGCGCGCTCCTTGTCGAACGTCGCGTCGTGATAGACCTCGAGCACTTTCCGCGGGCGCACGGCTTTCTTCGTGATCGTCTGAAAGTCGGCGACCATCTCGTGAAGCAGCGAGTGGTCGTCATCCGTGAGCTCTGGCAGCGGCGGCTCGGCTTGCGACTCGACGTCGATGACCTTGAGCAGCAGGAGTGCGTGATGCGCCGTGAGCGCGCGTCCCGACTCGCTGACGATGTGCGGCATCGGGATCTCCTGATCGCGGCACATCTCGGCGATGGTGTAGATGACGTCGTTCGCGTACTCCTGAAGCGAGTAGTTCACGCTCGCGTTGGAGGTCGATCCGGTTCCGTCGTAGTCGACGCCGAGCCCACCACCGACGTCCACGTGCGTGATGTCTACGCCTGCTTTTCGGATCTCGGCGTAGTAGCGGGCGACCTCCTGCAGCGCGCTCTTGATGTAGCGGATATCGGTGACCTGACTGCCGATGTGGAAGTGGATCAGCTTCAGGATGTCGATCCGGCCTAACGAGCGCAGGCGGTCGATCAGCTTCATCAGCTGCGCGGCGTTGAGCCCGAACTTCGACTTCTCGCCTCCGCTCTGCGCCCAGCGCCCTGCCCCTTCGGCCACGAGCTTGATGCGAACGCCGGCAGTCGGCGTGACGCCGAGGTCGTCCGCGGCCTGCAGGAGCACGTCGAGCTCGCTCAACTGCTCGAGGACGATGAACACCCGGTGGCCAAGTTTCTGGCCCATGAGGGCGAGGCGCATGAACTCCTCGTCCTTGTAGCCGTTGCAGACGATGATGTGGTCCGTGGATTCGCTCAGCGAGAGGACGGCCTGCAGCTCCGGCTTCGACCCGCATTCGAGACCCACGCCATGCGCCTTGCCGAACTGCACGATCTCTTCGACGACATGGCGCTGCTGGTTGACCTTGATCGGATAGACCGACGTGTAGCCGCCCTGATACTCGAACTCCTTGATCGCCGACTCGAAGCGCTCGCTCAGCGACTCGATGCGCGACTTCAGGATGTCCGAAAACCGCAGCAGCACGGGCAGCGCGACGCCCTGCTCCTCGAGATCGCGCGCGAGGTCGAACAGGTCGAGCGCGCGATCCGGGCGGTCGTGGTCCGGCCGGACGACGACGTGGCCGCGCTCGTTGATGTCGAAGTAGCCTGCGCCCCACCCTTCGATGTTGTAGAGCTCGCGCGCAGACTCGATCGTCCACGACGGCGACGACGGCTCTTCGGTCGTGGTAGTCGGAGGAACGTGTGTCGTGGTCATGGCCGATAAACTAAGCCCAAATTCAGCGCGTTAGAGCCCTCGATCCGTTTTTCAAGGGGTCAGATGCCTTGAAACCGTTCTTCATCGGCAGTGGCAATCCATTGCCGGCCCACGGACGTAACGCACGCATGAGCAGCGAGCCGAGAAGCGATTCATTGCGAGACGTGTTCGTTACGGGCGGGACCGGCTACATCGGACGGCGGGCCATTCCCGCGCTCGTCGCGCGCGGTCATCGTGTTCGTGCGCTCGTGCGACCCGCCTCTCAGCTGCGCCTGCCGCTCGGCTGCACGCCAGTGATTGGCGATGCGCTCGACGCGTCGACGTTTTCGCAGCAGGTCGTCGGCTGCGACACATTTCTCCAGCTCGTTGGAACGCCGCACCCCTCTCCGTCGAAGGCCGCGGAATTCGAGCACGTGGACTTCGCGTCGGCGCGAGAGTCCACACGGGCAGCCAACGCCGCGCATGTCGCGCACTTCGTGTACCTCAGCGTCGCGCAGTCGACGTCGCTGATGCGCGCCTATGTGGATGCCCGGATGCGCGGCGAAGCGCTGGTGCGCGAGTTCGCTGCGAACGCGCCTGGGCGAGCAGCGACGTTCGTGCGTCCGTGGTACGTGCTCGGTCCGGGACACCGGTGGCCATACGCGCTCATTCCGCTCTACTGGCTCATGGAGGCCGTGCCGTCCACGCGGGAGCGCGCGCGTCAGCTCGGGCTCGTAACGATCGCGCAGATGGTCCGCACCCTGGTTCGTTGCGTCGAGCAACCGCCGCACGGTGAGCGCATCGTGGCGGTGCCGGAGATTCGCCAGGCGTAGCAAGTCATCCTTCGCTTCGCTCAGGATGACCACATATTGAGCCATGCGCAGACTGCTCAACTATTTTCTGCGTGGGCTCGTGCTCGTCGCACCGCTCGCGATCACCCTCTACGTGTGCTGGGTCGTGTTCCTGCGCATCGACGGCTGGCTCGGCTTGCCAGTCCCGGGGCTCGGGTTCGTCCTCACGATCGTTCTCATCACGCTCATCGGGTTCCTCGGATCGAACCTGATCACGCGTGGGATGGTGGCGATCGTCGATCAGACCGTTGGCCGCCTTCCCTTCGTGCGGCTGCTGTACACGTCGACGAAGGATCTGCTCAACGCGTTCGTCGGCGAGAAGCGCCGCTTCGACAAGCCGGTGCTCGTGCGTCTCTCCACCGAGAGCGAGGCGCGCATGGTCGGTTTCGTGACGCAGGAGTCGCTCGATCGGCTCGGGCTTCCGGGATATTCGTCAGTGTACTTCCCACAGTCCTATAACTTCGCCGGTAACCTGGTGGTCTTCCCGTCGTCGCAGGTCGTGCCTCTCGACGCGGCAAGCGCGGACGTCATGGCGTTCATCGTATCGGGCGGAGTGACGGGCGTGCCACTGACTCGCGTCGCTCGAGACGGCGGAGTCGAAAGGCAGACCAAGGATTCATGAAACCCTCCCGGCACGGCGTCTGCCAAACGTGGAAGCATGGGCAGCCGCACATCCACGACCACCGCACCATTCCCTCGCGACAAGATCGCCAGCGCGCGTGAGGCGATCGCGCCCGCGGCGGTCTGGATCGAACGTCTCGCACGAGTCGGGTATGCGGCAAAGGCAGTGCTCTACACCGTCGTCGGCTTGCTCGCGCTCCAATCAGCGCTCGGCGCCGGCGGTAAGACGATCGGCTCCCGTGGTGCCCTCACGACACTCGTCAGGCAGGACTTCGGTGCGCTGATTCTCGTCATCATCGCGGCTGGTCTGTTCGGCTACGCGACGTGGCGAATCATCGAGGCGATCCTCGATCCGGAACACCGAGGGACCGGTGCGAAGGGGCTCGCGCTCCGAGCGAGCCTAGCCGCGCGCGGGATCGTGCACGCCGCGCTCGGCGTGCAGGCAGTGAGACTTGCCACAGGCGGCCGAGGCAGAGGCCAGGCGGTGGAAACGTGGACCGGTCGTGTACTCGACGCACCATTCGGGCGTTGGCTCGTCGTCGGTGCCGGGCTCGCGGTCGCCGGGTACGGTATCTACCAGTTGTACCGCGCATGGGCCGCGAAGCTGAGCCGCCAGCTCGACCTCGCATCGCTGTCGCGAGAAGCGGGGTCGTGGGTCATCAAGGTTTGCCGCTTCGGCATCGCCGCACGTGGCGTCGTGTTCGGGATCTGCGGGTGGTATCTCGTCCGCGCTGGAATCGCCCACGACGCAACCGCTGCGGCCGACACGGGCGAGGCACTCCGAGCCATCGAGCAACAGCCGTTCGGCAAATGGCTCCTCGCCGTCGTTGCCGTCGGCCTCGTCGCGTACGGCGCGTATGAAATCGTGCAGGCTCGCTATCGGGTGATCAGACCGGCATAGCCGTCGTTCGCGACGGTGGTGCGCGATCCGCGCGTACGATAGAATCGTGGGCAACTCCCGTCTCCCGCCGCCCACATCTCACTCCGCACGTCGATGTCGCCTACCCGGGCATTCGTTGTCCCTCTGCTTTCTTTCAGCGTTGCGTCCTCCGCCGTCGCGGCGCAGGCCGCCGGGCGCCCCGCCTCGGACTCGAAGCAGCAGGCTCCGCAGAGCACGCTGCTCAAACCCGCGCGTGTGTTCGACGGCATTGCGGCCGAGCCTCACGAGGGCTGGGTCGTGCTCGTCACCGGCGACAAGATTGCGGCGGTAGGCCCGGCGGCGGACGTTCGCGCACCAGCGGGCGCGACGACCATCGATCTGCCCGGCACAACGCTCCTGCCCGGACTGATCGAGGGGCACTCCCATCTCCTGCTGCATCCCTACAACGAAACTCCATGGGATGACCAGGTGCTGCACGAGCCCGTCGCGCTCCGTGTCGCGCGCGCGACGAACCACGCGCGCAACACGCTGCTCGCTGGATTCACCACCGTGCGCGACCTCGGCACCGAGGGCGCGGGCTACTCCGATGTGGGGCTCAAGCGCGCCATCGATCAGGGCATCATTCCCGGGCCGCGCATGATCGTGGTCACGCGCGCGATCGTTGCGACTGGCACGTACGCGCCGAGGCACCCGACTCCCGACATCGACCTCCCGCAGGGCGCGGAAGAAGCAGACGGCGTGGAGAGCCTAACGCGCGTCGTCCGGGACCAGATCGCGAGGGGCGCCGACTGGATCAAGGTATACGCCGACTACCGCTGGGGGGCCAACGGCGAAAGCCGGCCGACATTCACCGTCGAGGAGCTCACGCACATCGTCGAGATCGCGCGCAGCAGCGGCCGTGCGGTGGTCGCGCACGCGAGCACGGCCGAGGGCATGCGCCGGGCGGCAGTCGCGGGCGTGGAAACGATCGAGCATGGCGACAACGGCACGCCCGAGGTGTTTCGGCTGATGGCCGAGAAGGGCATCGCGCTCTGCCCCACAGTTGCGGCGGGTGATGCGATTCTGTCGTACCGAGGCTGGAAGCGCGGCGTGGATCCCGACACGCCGGGCATCACCCAGAAGAAGGCGAGCCTCAAGGCCGCGATCGCCGCAGGCGTCACGATCTGCAACGGGAGCGACGTGGGCGTGTTCACGCACGGCGACAACGCGCGCGAGCTCGAGCTGCTGGTGGCGTACGGCATGAAGCCGGTGGACGCGCTCCGCTCTGCGACGTCGATCGACGCCAAGGTATTTCACATGGACGACCGCATCGGCGCGGTGAAAACCGGCCTGCTCGCGGACCTCATCGCGGTCGATGGGGACCCGACACGCGATATCGCCGCGGTCAGGAAGGTAAAGCTCGTGATGAAGGGCGGCGTCGTCTACCGCGGGCCGCAGCAGAATCCTTGATCGCCTAACGCCGTTGCCCCAGGAGTGAGCCGGCGCGCCGGATCGAGCGCGCCTCGGGGCTGTGGGTGAGCGCGGCGGACCAGAACGGCGAGTTGCTCTCGTCCCAGTTCACGAGGCGGTTGTAGACCCGATCCGCCTCGCGTAGGACCGCGGCCAGCCCGGGCGTGGACGGCGTGGCGCCGTCGAGCCATCGCGCGTACGCACGGAGCGAGTAATAGAGCTCGGTCGTCGATCGGAGGTGCGCGTCGATCTTCGCCCGCTCCTCGGCGGCAGTCCACGGCAATCGCGGGTCCAGCTTCGGCGGCGGCGACGAGCGATCGGCCGTATCGCCGGCGAGCCCGTAGAGCCGCCAGTTGAGGCCGCGCAGCCAGAACGTCCTCTCGCCGAAGAAGAGACGTCCATGCTGGTCGCGCATCCAGCGGGCGAACGCGAGGCGCCCGGACCGTGAAGTATCCGCGGCGAGCGACGCGGTACGCGCCCAGCGTTGTGCTTTCGCCGCATCAGTCGAACCCACCGCCCGGCGCGCACCCGCCCAATCGGCGGCCGCTGCGCGGCGTCCGGCGATCGTTAGGCGGGCGTCGTTGGCAAGGGGTGACGTCGGCTGTGCGGCCAGCGAGTCGACGATCGGCTGCGGCGCGAGGACGCGCACGAGGTACAAAGCCGCCGGGTCGGCGGCAGGAGTCGCGGCAACGGCCTTTCCCCAGTCGCGGCGCAGCAGATGGAGGCGGACCCGGATCGCGCCGATGTCCGCGTCTGAGTCATCTGCGCTGTCTGCTTGCGCCCTTGCAGCGTCGAGATTTCCTGCCTCGAGCAATGCGAGCAGGCGCAGTTTCGCCCAGAGCGGCGACGGCGCAGCTGCCTGCTGCGGGAAGCGAGACGGAAGCGATCGGCTCGTCCGGGCCGCCTCGACCGCCCGCCACAGGAGTCGCTCCTGCATCGCCAACGCCCAGGGCTCGTGCGCGTTCGATTCCGTCGCTAGCCAGTAGGTGTTCCACTGCTCGGTCGTCACGCCAACGGACGTCACCAGCGCGGTGCGCAGCGGCCAGTCGAACCGCGGGTCGTCGATCGATTCGGGCAACGCACTTTGCTGGACCAGATAGCGCATCTCGCCAACCACCCGCGCGCGATGACGCGGATACATGGCGAGAAGCTCGTTCCACGCGCGCGCCGCATCACCCTTGAAGTACATGAGCCGAACGCGCGACAGCCGCACATAATCCGCGAGCGGGTGACCCGCGAACCGTCGCAGCCAGTCGGTGTGCAATCGCTCGAGCTCATCCCACCGAGCAGCGGGAACGCTGTCGCGGATCGAGGTCGCCCAGCCGTTCGGGATACCAGCGCGCATGGCTTCCTGCAGCGCAACAAAGCGGAGCGACGCAAGTCGCGGCGAGGTCTCGTGAGCGTCCGCGTACGCGCCAGCCTGATCACGCGCAAGACGGGGTATCTCGCGAGCCTCTCGCAGCACTGGCGGCAGCGCCCCGGTCGCTGCGAGCGAATCACGAGTCGTGGAGTCACCGCCGAAATAGCGCGCCGCCGTGGTTGCCTGGCCCGGCGTTAGGCTCGGCGTCAGGTCTATGACATCGACTGCGGTGCGAAGCGCCTGCGCGTAGGGCCCCGCGAGGCCCGCAGGCAAATCGAGCACATCGTCCACGACTCGGCGCGCGAGCACGGCGGCACCGCGATAATCGCCCTGCTCCACCGCTCGAATGGTCGCGTGGAGTTTCTCGCGCTCGTGGTGGCGGGGGAGCGTGTCACTGGCGGTCTCCGACACGTATCCACCGCCCTCGTACGCGAACGAGAATAGCGCACCGAGCGAGTCGGGCATCGTTCGGCGGAAGGGCTCCAGAAAGCGCAGCTCGAGCCGGAGATGCGACTCGTACTCGTCGTCATAAAGCGTGTGCACGAGATAGTCGCGCACGGGCACGAGCGGCGCATCCACAATGTCAGCGCCTGGACCGCCACAGGGAAACGCGGGAACCGCCACGAGCGCCACCGCACACACGGCTCCAGCAAATCGATTCACTGTGGTTTCTCCAGCAGGGGTGTCCACCGCGTGCCGCCGGGAAACACCCAAACGCCACGGTACCACCGGCTCCCGCGCATAACGTGAGGCGCCTCGAACCACGACTGGTGGCTCGTCGTTTCTCCGTTCGCCAGGCGACGCTCGAATGCACCCACGCCGAGACGAAACGCCATACGCTGCCGTGACGCGAGCCGCTCGAGCTGCCGTGCACGCGGCAGCGACATGTGCTCCCCGGTGTCGAACACCTGCAGGATGTGACCGGCGACGCTGCCGCGAAACAGGTCGCCGTAGTCGCGATGGCGAATGTGGGCGACGAGACTCGTGAGCCAGACCGTTCGTCCGGTGAGCGGCCCAGCGGCGAGCTTCGACACGACCACGCTCCATCGCTTGAGCAGTCGCTCCGGACAGTCGTAATCGATCTGCACTTCACTCAAGGCAATACCGGAGCTCTGCGCCGCCGCCAACATGTTGCCCAGCGCGATTCCCAGCGCGTTCGCGATCGCGCTGTCGGTCTGCGACGCCCACGCGTTCGAAAAGCTGTCGTCGAACCGAACGACGACACCAACCGTCGGCCGTCCCGCGATTCGAGGCGAGAGCGCGAGCTGCGACCGGACCGTCCCGTCACTCGACGCGCGGATGGTCCCGATCCAAACCGTGGGCACGAGGTCCGGAATCGATCGCGCCGCATCGGCGAAGAGGGCCGAATCGCTCGCCGACCAGATCCACTGCCCTGTCTCGGTCGCCTGCGCGACCTCGCGCTCACAAGCTGACATCGCCGCGGCGAGAAGCGCGACGAAGACGTTTGCCGCGACCCCGTGACGCGAATACGTTCTGCGCTCCCTCGAACCGGACGTCGTGGACAACCTCTGTCACTCGCTCGTAGGTGCCGCCCTCTCGGGCGCCGGACTTCGGCGCCGCACCGGGCTCGCGACGGTCACGATGGTCATCGGCGCGAATCTGCCTGATATCGATGCCTTCGTCTACCTCACAGGCAGCGGGTCAACCGGGCTCACTTTTCGCCGAGGGTGGACGCACGGCGTGCTGGCGATGGTGGTTCTGCCGTTGGTTCTCGCCGGACTGATGACGTGGGTCGGCCGCAGTCTCGCGAAACGGCGCGAACGGAGCGGTCGCCCTTCTCCGGTGGCACCCATCGTTCCGTCACAACTGCTGTTCCTTTCCGTGATCGCGATCTGGACGCACCCGCTGTTCGATCTGCTGAACACGTATGGTGTGCGGCTACTCATGCCATTCTCGCCGCGCTGGTTCTATGGCGACACCTTATTCATCATCGACCCATGGGTCTGGGTCGCGCTCGGGATCGGGACGTTCATCTCGATTCAGCGCGCGCGTGGCGTCCCCGTGGGCCCGGGCTCCGACAGCGCCATGTCCCGTGCGGAGCGGCCGGCCCGGATCGCAATCGCTCTCGTTGTGACGTACATCGCCGCGATGGCCGCGTCGAGCCGGATCGGACGAGGTATCGTCGAGCGTCAGGCGGTCGCCGCCGGACTACAATCTTCCCTCAGGATCATGGTGGCGCCGGATCCGGTGACACCGTTCTCGCGCACGGTCGTACGCGACATGGGGCTGTGGTACGAGGCCGGCCGGCTCACCTGGTCGCTGGAGCCGCACTATCAGATCGCCGGCGACCCGATTCTGAAGACGTCGAACGCCGCCACGCTGACGGCGATGTCGACGCGCGAAGGGCGACAGTTCTGGTCGTGGACGCGCTTCCCCTTCGCCGAGGTCTCGACCACGAACGATTCGGTTGTCGTGCGGTTCGACGACGTGCGCTACGCCCGCCCGGGACAGCGCAGCTTCGCCAGCGTCACGATCACGCTCGCACGCCGCGCGCGTTAGGCGCGCCGGCGGAGCATATCGGACTACTTGTGTCGGTACGTGATGCGCCCGCGCGTGAGATCGTAGGGCGAGACCTCGATTGTCACGTGGTCGCCGGCCAGCACGCGGATGCGGTTCTGCCGCATCTTGCCGCCAAGCGTCGTGAGCACATCGTGGCCGCCGTTCACCGTGACCCGGAACGTCGCGTTCGGCAGAACCTCGGCAACCGTCCCTTCCATCTCGATTGCACCTTGCTTCGCCATGCACCCTCTGTGTGTTGTGATTGGACCGTTAACCCGTGGAAGCTGAGCAGTGTCGCGCGTTGCCGCAAGCGATTTCTGTCACGCTTGCGCAGCAGCCGACGCCCTCAGCGCGTGCCCGCCGCCGCGCGCGGGAGCGTTTCCGGCATGTCCGCCACCACGTAGGCCATCACCGCCATCGCGGCCACGCAGCGCGCCATTTCAGCCGGATCGAGCTTGTCGATCGTGTCCGCCTCGGTGTGATGGTACCAGAAGTACTTGGTGCCATCAACGTTCAGGCCCAGGCCCGGAACGCCGAGCGCAACGATCGGCGCGATGTCGGACCCGCCACCGCCTTTGCCGATCACCCCCGCGTCGATGCGATCGAGCAGCAAGCCGACCTGTTTGAGAATGTCGAGCGCCGCGTCGGAGCCCGTGAAGCCGAACCCCTGCGGCTTGAAAACGCCGCCGTCGGATTCGATCGCCAGCACGTGCCTGTCGACTTCGGTCCTGTGAGCGTCGCGATAACCCTGGCCGCCCCGGCCGCCATTCTCCTCGTTCGTCCACCCCACGACGCGAATCGTTCGCCTTGGCTTGAGGCCCAGCCGCTTGAGCAGCCTCACCGCCTCCCAGGCGACGACGACGCCGCCGCCGTCGTCCATCGCGCCGCGGCCAACGTCCCACGAGTCGATGTGCCCGCCGAGGACGACGACCTCGTCCGGCTTCTCGGACCCGGCGATCTCGCCCATGACGTTTCGCGACGGAGCGTCGGGCTGCGTCTTCGCCGACATCGCGAGCTTCACGCGCACGCGCTCACCGCGATCCAGCAGCCGATGGATCATCTGCACGTCTTCGACCGTGATCGCGGCAGCGGGAATCTGCCTAACGGCGCTGTCGTAGGCCAGCGCGCCCGTGTGCGGCGTACGATGCGAGTACGGCGTCACCGACCGGACGAGCGCGGCAACAGCGCCGGCCTGCGCGGCGGCAACCGCACCGCGAGCGCGGTATTGCACCGTCTCACCGTAGGTCGTGAACGGCACGTCGAACAGCACGATCTTTCCTTTGGCCTGGGAGGCCTTGGCCGTGAGATCACTGAAGCTGCTCACGACGAGGACATCGGCGGTGATGCCACCCGGCGGCGTGGCCACGCTGCCACCGAGTCCGAGCATGGGGAGGTTCTGCTCACGCGGGCTCACGAGCCGAGCCGACTCCGCGCCTCGAACCCAGACCGGAACCATCACCGGCTCGCCACGCACGTTCTGAAGACCGTCGGCTTTCATCTTCGCGATGACCCAGTCGATCGTCTGCTCGAGCGCGGGCGTCCCGCTCAGCCGGTTCCCGAACTTCTCCGTCATCTCGGCAAGCCGGTGCCAGGCGGTGCTGTCCTTCAGCGCGGCGTCGATGATCCGGTCTGCATCGCCGCGGTAGCGATCGGTGATCGACTGGCCGGCGAGCGGCTGCGCCAGCGCGACGGCGATGAGCGCGGCGAAAACAGACGAACGAGGGCGCATTGATTCCTTTTGGCGGGCTGAGGTCGCGGCAAAGCTAATAGACCGGGTCGAGCCCGGTACCCGGGCCGTGCTGGCCGCTCAGACGAAGGGGTTAACGGATTCGACGGATTTGTACGGGTACCTCGGATCGCTCCGTTTCACACAACACTCCATCCGCAACGAGGGACACGCTGCGAGTGGTTTTTGAGAAGAGTGCTGTTTCCTGATCCGATCGATCCGGGTAATTCGATAATCCGAACAGACTTCGTCTGAGTAGCCAGCCCGAAGGCGCGGACGGTGCAGTCTACCTAACGCGCCAAAACCGCGAGCGCACGACGGATGCGACGCGGCCGCGCGATCTCGTGGCCTGCCATCGCCCCAGCCGCGAGCGCCGCGCCGAGGAGGTAGCCGCCCATCACGTCGGTGAACCAGTGACGGTCTCGCCAGAGCTTCATCAGTCCAGTCGCGGCCGGAAGCGCGAGGGCCAACGGCACCGCGCTGCCGGGTGAAGCGATGCCCTCGCGAACCAGCACGTACGCGGTCGTCCACGCGACCGCGCCCGTCTGGAGCGCATGGCCGCTCGGGAACGCGGGCTCGCTGGGCGAGTGACGGCCGGGCGGCGGCTTTCGCGGACGCATCGTCTGCTCGAGCAGCCACGCCAGCGACGCGGCCGATGCGGACGCGGCCGCGATCGGCATGGCGACTCTTGGGCCGCGCGCCCGCCAGACAGCGGCGGTTGTGAGCGCCGCGATCGGCATCTGGCCATACCATTTGCCGAGCAGCTCGAACACCTGCATCGCCACCTTCGTGACGCGTCGGTGTCGCCTGGGCAGCGCCTTCCGGATGGTTGCGTCGATCTGCCGCGTGCGGTGCCGTTTGACCCGCCGCGCGAGCAGCGCGAAGCCGATCGCGGCTCCCGCTCCTCCGCTGATCAGGGCGATCGGCACTAAAGCATGTTTGCGTCGCATGCGACGGCCGCATTGCGACAACCGTACCGCCAGCGGTGCTAACGGCTTGCGACGTTGTACTTCTTCAGGATTTCCCGTACGCGATCGAGCGGGATCGCGTCGACGGTTCGACCCCGAGCCGTGACGGAGGTCGCCATGAAGAGCGAGTTGTAGATCGACTCTTCGGTCGCCTCGACTGCCGCCTCGAACAGCCCCGACATCGCGTCATTCGTCACATCTTCCGTTTGGCGCGTCAGCGGTTCGGGCCCGCCACCGGCGGGCGTTAGGCGACGCCGGACCGATGGGGCCGTCGAGAACGCGATCACGAAGTCGCCCGAGCCGTTCGACGCCGACGACCCCGTTCGCCCAAGCCCCATCATCGCCCTGGCGGCGAGTCGCTCCAGGTTCCGGTCGGAGAGCGGGGCATCGGTAGCTACGACCATCATGATCGAGCCGTCTCCACGCTCGCGGTCCAACTCGCTCTTGAACGCGTAGCGGCCGAGCTCCTTCCCTACCGGCGCACCGAGCACCTGCAGGATCCCGCCGAAATTCGACTGGACGAGGACGCCA